>Ga0209793_1000160_pt1 | contig 120547 bp, 126 predicted proteins | sample EBPBio122009_DNA_FD_185863 | JGI IMG/M metagenome (GOLD analysis project Ga0209793, IMG submission 185863) | Wastewater treatment Type I Accumulibacter community from EBPR Bioreactor in Madison, WI, USA - Reactor 1_2/2/2009_ DNA (SPAdes) (version 2) | ecosystem: Engineered > Bioreactor > EBPR...
CCGAACTGGACGAGATCGCCGACAAGCTGGTCGCCACGCTGGAGACTGTGCTGGCAGACGTGGCCTGAGCGCCGGATTTTTTTCGAAACGTCCGGACCGGAGCCTTCGAAGAAATCGGCGCTCGGCGGGTCAGTTCAGGAACACCGCGAACAGCATCGCATCGCCCTGGACGAAATCCTCGAAGTCGCGCCAGGCCTGTCCGCTCATCTGCGGCCCTTTCTCGGCGTAGGGGAGCAAGCCCTCGCCCTGAATCCAGGTGATCAGATCCACGGGGGGCGGGTTGTCGAAGGCCTTCTTCAGGTTGATCCCGGCCTCGGCCCCGAAGCGCCAGTGCGGGATCAGGACCTCTCCCTTCAGGAGCTTCTCGGCATCGGCCAGCACCGCCTGCCAGCGGTCGCCGGTGCCGGGCGGCATGGTGAGGCCAAGGCCGGAGACCTGCTTGTCGTTCGGCACCCATTCGCCGGTGTTGTCGGTTTCCAGCGCGACCAGGGCCCAGAAGCGGCGGTTTTCCTGGATCATCGACAGGAAATGGCCATAGGCGTCCTGCGCCAGCGCCTTGTCGGGGGTGTTGGAGAGCGCCTGCAGGACCATCGCCGCCCGGTCGACCTGGCGGCCGAACATCATGTCCATCGCGTTGTTCGGGGGGGTGTCGCCCCAGAGCGCATAGATCGCCTTGGACGAGTCGAGGACGCGCTGGATCGCCGGTTCGGGATCATAGGCCAGCGCGGTCGAGGCGAAGCCCGACAGGAAATGGGTGTAGGCCGAAAGCCAGGCGGCATCGGCGGTGTCGAAGGTGATCACGGGGTCCTGCACCTGGACGCCCAACATCCTGCCGCCGCCAAGCGCCATGCCGGTGACGTCGGCGAGGCCCTCGCCCGGTTCGCGGGTGCCGTTCGCGTTGATGTCGAACCAGAGGTCGGCGATGCGGATCGGCAGCGCGAAGGGCTTGTCGCCGAGCTTGGCCAGGGCTTCGCGGGAGGCCTCCATATCGGCGTCGAGGTTGCGGATGAGCGCGGTGAAATCGGCGGCGTGGAAGGGGATGGCGTTCGGGTTCTCCGGGATGGGGAGGCGGAGGATGGGAAGCTCCGACCAGTCGGCCTTGACCCCGGTCTGCCAGCGCAGTTGCAGCGCCTGCTCGATCCCGCCGAGGAAGCGGAGACCGGCGAGGGCGAAGAGGTCCTCGTTGGTGGGGGAGGTCAGGGCGGCGAGCCGGGCTTCGGTGGGGCCAAGGCCGGTGCGGGCGATCTCCTCGGAGATCGTCTCGGCGGTTACTGGGGTGGCGAGGAGGGCGAGGGTGAAGGCGAGTGTGCGCATGGGGATCTCCGGTTCTGGCCCGAGTCTGGCGGTCCGCGGCGCCGGGTGCAAGTCGGGAAGGCCCTATGTGGCGGTCCAGAGCACCTGGCCGCGGGGAAGGAGCATGGGCTGGCGGGCGGGAGTGAAGCCTGCGGTGCGGATGGTCCGGGCGACCTGCGCTTCGCTGACGTGGTAGGGCGGGCGGTCGGGATGGGTGACGACCCCGTCGGGCTGGCGGAGGGGGCCTGCGGTGTCGCCGAGGAAGACGGTGAAAAGGGCCGCGCGGAGGTCGGGGAAGCGGCGGAGGTTGGTCAGCGCGATGGCGAGGGCGGCGTGGGGGAGATGGGTGAAGACGCCGAAGGCGATGGCCAGCGTGATCGTGTCCGGAAGGCCGGGGAAGGCGAAGGCGGCATCCTCGATCAGCCGGTCTTCGGGGAGGGCGGCCGGGTCGGGGAGTTCGTGGAGCCTCCCGTGCCGCATCAGGGCGAGGGAGGCGTCGGTGCCCCAGTAGTGGCCGGGTTTGAGGTAGGGAACCGCCTTGTGGCCGAGGCGGAGGGCACCGCAGCCGATATCGAGGAGGTGGTCCTCCGGCGTCATCCCGGCGGAGAGGAGGGCCTCCATCTGGACGCGCCCCGTCTCGTCCCAGCGGCCGCCGACGATGTCGCGGTGGCGGCCCTTCGCGATGGCCTCCGCATAGAAGCCGGGGGCGAGATAGGGGGAGGCGAGACGGGTCACTCCTTGGGAGGGGCCTTCTGCACCGGGGCCTTGGCGGCGGCCTTCATCCGGGCGAGGAGGTCTTCCTTTGTCTCGCGCGGGGGAGTGGTGGCTTTCGGCCCGCCCTTCTGGGCGTGGTCGGGGCCGCGGGGGGCGCGGCGGGCGCCCTTGGGGTTGCCGGATTTCGAGTAGTCCATTGGGGGCCTCCGGGGAAATGTGTGGCCCCCGGGGATGCCGGATTTGCGGGCGGGGGGCAAGGGGGCGTTTGGGTGCCCACGCGCGGGCAGGTTTCCGGGGCGAGGGAAATCAAGGGGTTGGCTTTGGGCGTTAGGGAAGTGGAAAGGATTGCACTCCTTTGCCCGAATGGCGGGGCAACCGGGCAAACGCCACAGACGACCGCCGGAAGTCCCCGAACATGGCGCGATGGTAGCACGGAACGGACCTTGGCGGGGCGCATTCGGGGCCTTGTGACGATTGCCGAGCCTCGTTACAATGAGAAACAAATTTTCTCTTTATGAAACAGGACGATCCTCGGCCATGGATGACCTCGAAATCCGGCGGCTCCGTGCCGATACGCCTGCTTGCGAAGACATCCTGCACTTCAACAACGCGGGCGCGTCGCTGATGCCCGGCCCCGTGGTCGAGGCAATGAACGGCGTCTACAAGGACGAGATCCAGTTTGGTGGATACGAGGCCGAACGGCGGGCCGGGGCAGAGCTTGGCGCGTTCTACGACGAGTTCGCGGCGCTGCTGAATGCGAAGGCGAACGAGATCGCCTATGTCGAGAACGCGACACGCGCCTGGGATGCAGCCTTCTACGGCCTTCCCCTCGCCTCTGGAGACCGCATCATCACCCATGCGTCGGAATATGCGTCGAATTACCTTGCGATGCTGCATTTGGCACGGCGACGCGAGCTGGAGATCGACATAGCGCCTTCGGACGCATCCGGCCAGATCGACGTTGACGCGCTGGAGCGCATGATAACGCCCAGAACGAAACTTATCGCGATCACCCATGTTCCGACCCAGGGTGGGCTGGTCAATCCGGCGGAGGCTGTGGGAGAGGTCGCCCGGCGGCACGGGCTGATCTATCTTCTTGATGCGTGCCAGTCTGTCGGGCAGATTGAAGTCGATGTGCAAAGGATCGGTTGCGACATCCTGTCCGGCACCGGACGCAAGTTCCTGCGCGGCCCCAGGGGCACGGGCTTCCTTTTTGTTTCCGGCGCGATCCTGGATCGGATCGATCCTCCCTTCATCGACCTGCATTCGGCGACCTGGACAGGTCCCGACAGCTTTGTCTGGGCCGAGGGCGCGAAGCGGTTCGAGAACTGGGAAAGCAATGTTGCGGGCCGTGTCGGACTGACGGCGGCGGCCCGCTACGCACGCCGGATCGGGGTGGACCGGATCGAGCAGCGCGTGGCGGGACTTGGTACAAGGCTTCGGGACGCGCTGGCCGAGGTCGCGGGCGTCACGGTGCATGATCTGGGGCTGCGGAAATCCGGGATCGTGACGTTTCGCAAGGGCGATCTCGATCCCGGCGGGATTGCCTCGCGGCTTCGGGCGCGGGCGATCAACGTTTCGGTTTCGTCGCTGCCCTATGCCCGGCTCGACCTCGGTGCCCGGGGTCTGGGATCGCTGGTCCGCGCCTCGGTGCATTACTTCAACACCGAGGCGGAGATCGAGGCATTCGTGGCGGCGGTGGCAGAGCTTTAGGGCTGCCGGAATGTGCGGGGCAGCCCCGAGGGGAGTCGGGCCGAAGCCCGACCTGCCTTACGCCAGCGACGGGTCGATGCCCTTGCAAGCCGCAACGAGGCCTTTCACGGCGTCGACGGATTTGTCGAACATCGTCTTCTCGGAGGTGTCGAGCTTGACCTCGACCACACGCTCCACCCCGTTGGCGCCGATGATGACGGGCACGCCGACATAAAGGCCGTTCAGCCCGTAGGCGCCCTTCACATGGGCGGCGCAGGGCAGGAGGCGTTTCTGGTCCTTGAGATAGGCCTCGGCCATCTCCACGGCGGAGGCGGCGGGGGCGTAGAAGGCGGAGCCGGTCTTCAGGAGGCCCACGATCTCGGCCCCGCCGTCACGGGTGCGCTGGACGATGGCGTCGAGTTTTTCCTGCGTGGTCCAGCCCATCGCCACCAGATCGGGCAGGGGGATGCCGCCGACGGTGGAATAGCGGACGGACGGAACCATCGTGTCGCCGTGGCCGCCGAGGACGAAGGCAGAGACGTCCTTCATCGAGACGTTGAATTCGAGCGACAGGAAGTGGCGGAAGCGGGCGCTGTCCAGCACGCCGGCCATGCCGATGACCTTGTTGTGCGGCAGGCCGGAGAATTCGCGCAGCGCCCAGACCATCGCATCGAGCGGGTTGGTGATGCAGATCACGAAGGCCTGCGGGCAGTGCTTCTTGATCGCCTCGCCCACCGATTTCATCACCTTGAGGTTGATGGCGAGGAGGTCGTCGCGGCTCATCCCCGGCTTGCGGGGGACGCCGGCGGTGACGATGCAGACATCGGCCCGGCGCAGGAAGGCGTAGTCGTTGGTGCCCACGACCTCGGCGTCGAAGCCTTCGACGGGGCCGGATTGCGAGATGTCCAGCGCCTTGCCCTGGGGGGTGCCCTCGGCGATGTCGAACAGGACGACGTCGCCCAGTTCCTTCAGCGCGATCAGGTGCGCAAGCGTGCCGCCGATCTGACCGGCGCCGATCAGGGCAATCTTGGGTCTGGCCATGGAAGCCTCCTTGGGGGGTGAATCGGGGGCAGGGGTAGCCCCTTATCCCGCGGCTGTCCAGCACTGGAATGTGTCTCGGTATACCATTGTATGCGGAATTTTGCGCCTTCCGGCCCGGTTGAGAAGGGGTTAGCGGTAACGCCAGCGGAGGGCGCGATGGATATCTGGTTCTGGGTGGCGGCGGTGGTCGCGGCGGCGCTGGTGGGGATGGGCAAGGGCGGCGTGCCGATCGTGGGGATGCTGTCGGTGCCGGTGATGGCGCTGGTGATGAACCCGGTGACGGCGGCGGGGATGCTGTTGCCGGTCTATGTGGTGTCGGACATGTTCGGGCTTTACGCCTATCGCCACGCCTATGACCGGCGGGTGCTGGGGATCCTGGTGCCGGGGGCGATCGTCGGGATCGGGGTAGGCTGGGCCACGGCGAGCGTGGTGCCCGAGGCGGCGGTGACGCTGCTGGTGGGGTTGATCGGGGTGGCGTTCGCGCTGAACCTGATCCTGCGCAAGCCGGTGCTGGCGGAGCCGAAGCGGGCAGAGGTCGCGCCGGGCCTGTTCTGGGGGGCGGTGACGGGGTTCACCAGTTTCGTCAGCCATGCGGGGGCGCCGCCCTATCAGGTCTATACCCTGCCGCTGGGCATGCCGAAGGCGGTCTTTGCCGGGACGGCGACGATTACCTTCGCGATCATCAATGCGGCGAAGCTGGTGCCTTATTACGCGCTGGGGCAACTGGGGCTGGAGAACCTGGAGATGGCGGCGGTGCTGTCGGTCCCGGCGGTGGTGGCGGTCTTTGTCGGGGTCTGGGCGGTGAAGGTGATGCCCGAGAAGCTGTTCTTCCGGCTTGTCACCTGGGCGCTGATGCTGATTTCGCTGAAGCTGGTCTGGGACGGAGCGAAGGGGTTGATCTGACCCGGAAGCTGCGGGATCGGCCGGGGGCGGGGTGATCTGCCTCGGGCGGTGTGCGAGGGTGGCGGTGCGCCCTTGATCCGGAGGATGGACCGATGCTGCCCGATACCGATGCGCTTTATGACTCTCTCGCGGCGCGGGACGGCCGGTTCGACGGGCTGGCGCTGGTCTGCGTCAGGACGACCGGGATATTCTGCCGCCTGACCTGCCCGGCGCGGACGCCCTTGCGGCGGAACGTGGAGTTCCGCTCCCTGGTGGAGGACTGCGAGGCGGCGGGGTTCCGGGCCTGCAAGCGGTGCAGGCCGGATCAGGCGGGGTCGCCCCTGGCCGGGAGGTCCTCGGTGACGGTCTCGTAGTTCGAGCCGGAGGCGATCAGGCACATTCGGCCATCGGGGAGGGTGAGGGTGATCGACCAGGTGCCGGTGGCCTCGGCGGCGTAGAGTTCCATCACCGCGGCCTCGCCCGCGATGCCGATGCTGCGGCGGGTCTCGCCGTAGCGCTGGGCGAGGAGCGCGGTCACGGCGTCGCGGCTGTCGCATTGCGGGGCGGACTGGGCGATCCCGGCGGCGGCGAGCAGGACGCCGACGCCGAGGGAAAAGGCGAACATCTGCTGGGTCATTGGCGGGCCTTTCCGGTTTCGGGACGGGCCAAGGCTGCCGGGATCGGGCTGACGGGCGGTTAATGCCTCGCGCGGGTTGCGCTGCGCGCGCCAAGGGATTTCTGCGGCGCGGCGAATTTAGACTTGCCGTTTGTGTCCGATCCGTGCTTTCAAGCGCAAGAATGTTGCGCGGAGGTGAGTCGATGGGAATGAACGGGACGCGTCCCTATCGGTCTGTCCTGTATATCCCGGCCTCGCGCGAGCGGGCGCTGGAGAAGGCGCGGGACCTGGCGGCGGATGCGATCATCTTCGATCTGGAGGATGCGGTCTCGCCCGAGGAGAAGGTGCGGGCGCGGGAGCTGCTGGCAGGGGTGCTGGCGCGCGCGGATTACGCCGCGCGGGCGCGGATCGTGCGGGTGAACGGGCTGGGGACCGAGTGGGTCGAGGGGGACCTGGCGGCCTTTGGCGCGCATGAGGGCGTGGACGCGGTGCTACTGCCGAAGGTGGATGCGCCCGCCGATCTGGAGGCGGTGGCGGGCCGGGTGACGGCGCCGCTCTGGGCGATGCTGGAGACGGCGAAGGGCTGCCTGAACGCGGGCGCGATTGCGGCGCATGACCGGCTGGAGGGGATGGTGATGGGCACCAACGACCTGGCGAAAGAGCTGGGCGCGCGGTTCCGGGCCGACCGGCTGCCGCTGATGGCGGGGCTGGGGACCTGTGTCCTGGCGGCCCGGGCCGAGGGGAAGGTGATCGTCGATGGCGTTTTCAACGCCTTCAAGGACGAGGGCGGCCTCAGGGCGGAATGCGAGCAGGGCCGCGACATGGGCTTCGACGGCAAGACGCTGATCCATCCGGCGCAGCTGGTGGTTGCGAACGAGGTCTTCGCGCCGTCGGAGGAGGAGGTCGCGCTGGCCCGGCGCCAGATCGCGGCCTATGCGGAGGCGCGGGCGCGGGGCGAGGGGGTCGCGGTGGTGGACGGGCGGATCGTCGAGAACCTGCATGTCGCCACAGCCCAGGCGCTGATCGGCAAGGCCGAGGCGATTGCAGCGCTCGCGGTTTAGCGGCAGGGTGGCGCCGCGACCGATGGAGGGCAGCGATGACACTGATCGTTCTGGGGCTTTTGCTGTGGTGGGGCGCGCATCTGTGGAAACGGATGGCTCCGGCCTCGCGGGCGCGCTGGGGCGAGCCGGGCAAGGGTCTGGTGACGGTTCTGCTGCTGGCGGGCGTGGTCTTGATGGTGATCGGCTTCCGGGGCAGCGAGTGGCTGGGGATCGACGGCGCCGAGTTTGTCGAGCTGTGGTATCCGCCGCGCTTCCTGGTGCATGTGAACAACCTTCTGATGGCCTTCGCGGTCTATCTTTTCGCGGCGTCGGGCATGAAGACGCGGATTACCCGGGTGATCCGGCATCCGCAGCTGACGGCGGTGAAGACCTGGGCGGTGGCGCATCTTCTGGTCAACGGGGACCTGGCCTCGGTGGTGCTGTTCGGGGGGATGCTGGCCTGGGCGGTGGTCGAGGTGATCCTGATCAACCGGGCCGAGCCGCGCCCGGTGCCCCCTGCGCCCGCGCCCTTGGGCCGCGAGATCGGCGCCGCGGTGGGGGCTGTCGTCGTGCTGGTCGCGATCATGCTGGTGCACAACTGGCTGGGGGTGCCGCCCTGGGGCTGATACCGGAGCGGGGGTTTCACACCCCCGCACCCCCGTGGGATACTTTGGGCAAAGATGAAAGCAGGGAGATGGGGGCGTGAAGCTCTATCGGTTTCTGAGTGCGGATGACACGTCCGCCTTCTGTCACAAGGTGACGGCGGCCTTGAACAAGGGGTGGGAGCTTTACGGCTCGCCCACCTATGCCTTCGACGCGGCCAACGGGGTGATGCGCTGCGGGCAGGCGGTGGTGAAGAAGGCTCCGGGTGACTACGATCCGGATGTGAAGCTGGGCGAGCTATGAAGACCAATCCGGGACGGTTTTTCGAGGATTACACGCTGGGCGAGGTGATCCGTCACGCGGTGCCGCGAACCGTGGGGGCGGGGGAGCGGGCGCTGTACCATGCGCTTTATCCCGCGCGGGGGGCGGTCTATTCGTCGGACGAGTTTGCGCGGTCGGCGGGGTTGGCGGCCTCGCCGCTGGACGACCTGATCGCCTTCCACACGGTCTTCGGCAAGACGGTGCCGGACATCAGCCTGAACGCGGTGGCGAACCTCGGCTATGCCGAGGGGCGCTGGCTGAAGCCGGTCTGGCCGGGGGATACGCTGCGGTCGGAGTCGGAGGTGATCGGGCTGAAGGAGACCTCCTCGGGTGCGACAGGGGTGGTCTGGGTCAGGACTCGTGGGCTGAACCAGCGCGACGAGACCGTGCTGGACTATGTGCGCTGGGTGATGGTGCGCAAGCGGCGGCGCGAGGTTCAGGTGCCGGTCCATGTGCCTGACCTTGCCGCTTCCGTCGCGCCGGAGACGCTGGTGGTGCCGGAGGGGCTGGATTTCAGCCGCTACGACTTTGGCCTTGCGGGGGAGCCGCATCGCTGGGGCGACTATGAGCTGGGCGAGATGATCGACCATGTCGATGCGGTGACGGTCGAGGAGGCCGAGCACATGCTGGCGACGCGGCTTTGGCAGAACACGTCCAAGGTGCATTTCGACGTGACCCAGCGTGAGGACGGGCGGCGGCTGATCTATGGCGGGCATGTGATCAGCCTTGCCCGGGCGCTGTCGTTCAACGGGCTTGCCAATGCGCAGATGATCGTGGCGTTGAACGCGGGCGCCCATGCCAACCCCTGCTTCGCGGGCGATACCGTGCGGGCCTGGTCGGAAGTGCTGGACAGGGCCGAGACCGGGGTGCCTTCGGTCGGGGCGCTGCGGCTGCGGCTGGTGGCGACGAAGGGCAAGGCAGGAGAGTTGCGCGGCCCGGACGGGAAACACCTGCCCGAGGTGCTGCTGGACCTGGACTACTGGGCGCTGGTGCCGATCTGACATTTTGACTATCCAGTCAGTGGGAAGCTGTGCCATCCTGCCCTCTGGGGAGAGGGAGGGGATCGCACCATGTTTCGCATTGCACTTGCCGCGCTGGCGCTGACGGCGGGAAGCGCCGGGGCGCAGGACCTGTCGCTGTACGGCGGCGGAGAGCTGGAATTCGCCTTCGACGAGGATGGGCCGGATACCGGGACCAACAGCTATCTGAGCGCCTATCTGGAGCTGGAGAGCCGGGGCTTCTATGCGGGCATCTGGGGGCAGGTCGCCGACGATGCCCTGGCGGATGAGGTGGATCTGTATCTGGGCTATCGCACCACTCTGGCGAGCCGGATCGGCTATGATATCGGCTATATCCGCTACCTGTATCCGAATGATGTGGGCGATTATGGCGAGCTGACGCTTGGCCTGGAGGCCCCGGCCGGAGACAAGCTGTCGCTGTCGCTCGACCTTGCCTACGACCCGGAAAACAAGTTGGGCAATGCCTATGTCGGGGCGGCCTTTGCGGCGAGCGACAAGCTGGAGCTTTCCGCCAATTATGGCATCTACGAAGTTGCGGAGGCCCCGTCCGAGACGGAATGGGACATCGGGGCGACCTGGGCGCTGACCGATGAACTGGGGGTCGACCTGCGCTATTATGACGGATCCGAGTATCTGGGCAGCTACATCGGAGTGAGTCTGGCCTGGGATACAACGCTGCTGGGCGGCTGAAGCGAGTGCGACCAAAGTTGTGATCACGGGTCGAAAATTCGTGATCACAAATTGGAAAAACTTGCGCAGATAGCGGAAACATCTCGCGCCTGCGGCATTCTCATGCGTGACTTCGGCGAATTACGCGCTATGCAGAAGACCGAACGATAGCTGTGCAGGTCATGCCCTGCCGCCACCCGTGAGGACTGCGATGGCCGACCCGAAGCCGATCAACCGCCCCCTGTCGCCCTTCATGATCGGCCCCTACTACCGGCCGCAGATGACCTCGATCTCGTCGATCATGGTGCGGATCACCGGGATTGCCACATTGGGCACCGTATTCCTTGTGGTGGCATGGCTGCTGGCGGCGGCGACCTCTCCTCGGGCCTTTGCCACGGTGGACTGGCTGATGACCGGGATCGTCGGCGACCTTGTGCTGACGGCGGCGACCTGGGCGATCTGGTATCACACCCTTGGCCGACTGCGGCACCTGATCTGGGACCTGGGCTACTTTGTGGACGTCCCCGCGGGCGAGCGGATGGGATGGGGCATGTTCATCGGGGCCACCATCCTGACGATCATCACCGTCATCGCGGTTTGAGGAGGCAGGCAATGCAGTTCATGACCGACCGCAAGCGCGCCGAAGGGCTGGGCTCGGCCCGCAGTGGAACACATCATCACTGGCGGATGATGGTCAGCTCGGCCGCGCTGATCGTGCTGGTGCCGTTGTTCATCTTTACCTTCGGCTCTGCGCTTGGCCGTGATCACCCCGGGGTGCTGGAGTTCTATGCGCGGCCGTTCCCGGCGGTTGTTGCGGCGCTGACGCTGATCGTCGTCGCCCTGCATTGCAAGGCGGAAGCCGAGGAGGCGATCATCGACTATGTGCATGGCGTCCGCAGCAAGATTCTTCTGTGGGTCGTGGCGGCCGCAGCCTACGCGATGATCGCGGCGGGGCTGTTCGCCCTGGTGAGAATGGCGCTGTAGGGTCTGGCGGCGCGGCAAGGATACGGAAATGACGGCTGAATACGCATACGAGACGCATGATTATGACGTCGTTGTGGTGGGCGCGGGCGGTGCGGGCCTGCGGGCGACACTGGGGATGGCCGAACAGGGGCTCAGGACGGCCTGCGTGACCAAGGTCTTCCCGACGCGCAGCCACACGGTGGCGGCGCAGGGGGGGATCGCGGCCAGCCTCGGCAACATGGGGCCGGACCACTGGCAATGGCACATGTACGACACGGTGAAGGGCTCGGACTGGCTGGGTGACACCGATGCGATGGAATATCTGGCGCGGGAGGCCCCGAAAGCGGTCTACGAGCTGGAGCACTACGGGGTGCCGTTTTCCCGTACGGAAGAGGGCAAGATCTACCAGCGGCCCTTCGGCGGGCACACGACCGAGTTCGGCAATGGCCCGCCGGTGCAGCGGACCTGCGCGGCGGCGGACCGGACGGGACACGCGATCCTGCATACGCTTTATGGCCAGAGCCTGAAGAACAACGCGGAATTCTACATCGAATATTTCGCGCTGGACCTGATCATCACCGATGGAACCTGCACTGGCGTTGTCTGCTGGAAGCTGGATGACGGCACGATCCATGTCTTCAACGCCAAGATGGTGGTGCTGGCGACAGGGGGCTACGGGCGGGCCTACTTTTCGGCGACCTCGGCGCATACCTGCACCGGCGATGGCGGGGGCATGGTGGCCCGCGCCGGGCTGCCGTTGCAGGACATGGAGTTCGTGCAGTTCCACCCGACCGGCATCTACGGTTCGGGCTGCCTGATCACCGAAGGCGCGCGGGGCGAGGGCGGGTATCTCACCAATTCCGCCGGCGAGCGGTTCATGGAGCGCTACGCGCCGCACTACAAGGACCTGGCGCCGCGCGACTACGTCAGCCGCTGCATGACGCTGGAGATCCGCGAGGGGCGGGGCGTGGGTGCGCACAAGGACCACATCCACCTGCACCTGAACCACCTGCCGCGCGAGACGCTGGAGGCGCGGCTGCCGGGGATCACGGAATCGGCGCGCATCTTCGCCGGGGTGGACCTGCACAAGGAGCCGATCCCGGTCCTGCCGACGGTGCATTACAACATGGGCGGCATTCCGACGAACTTCTGGGGCGAGGTGCTGAACCCGACCCATGCGAACCCCGATGCCGTCTTCCCCGGCCTGATGGCGGTGGGCGAGTCGGGCTGCGCTTCCGTGCACGGGGCGAACCGGCTGGGGTCCAACTCGCTGATCGACCTGGTGGTCTTCGGCCGGGCGGCGGCGATCCGCGCGGGCAAGGTGGTGGACCGGGCGGCCCCGGTTCCGGCGACCAACAAGGCCGAGGTCGACAAGTCGCTGGATCGGTTCGACGCGCTGCGTAACGCCAGCGGCACGATCCCGACCGCCGAACTGCGGCTGGAGATGCAGCGCACGATGCAGGCCGACGCGGCGGTGTTCCGGGCCGAGGAGACTCTGGCAGCGGGCGAGAAGAAGATGACCGCGATCGCGGGCAAGATGGCCGACCTGAAGGTCACGGACCGGAGCCTGGTCTGGAACAGCGACCTGATGGAGACGCTGGAGCTGACCAACCTGATGCCGAACGCGCTGGCCACGATCTATGCCGCCCATGCCCGCACCGAAAGCCGGGGGGCGCACGCGCATGAGGACCATCCGAGCCGCGATGACGCCAACTGGCGCAAGCATTCGCTGGCCTGGGTGGATGGCGACAAGGTCAGGCTTGACTACCGGCCGGTGCATACCGAGCCTCTGACCACCGAGGCGCAGGGCGGGATCGCGCTGGCGAAGATCGCCCCGGCGGAAAGGAAGTTCTGATGACACGAGCTTGGGTATCGGGCAAACTTGGTCTTGCCATGGCTATGGTGGTGGGTCTGCTAAGCGGTTGCGACAGCTACGGCGGCCTCACCCAGGAAACCATGGCTGCCTGCATCAACGAGGCGGCGATCAAGGGTCCCTATTCGGCCAGTTCTACCCTTCGCGATGATCGCATGACATTTATCGTACGCCCTGGTCCCAACGTGAGTGAAGCGCAGGCCAAAATCGCCAACGCATGCATCTCCCGGACGATCGATGGTGGCCGCTCTAAAGCGTCAGCCACCGCACCGGCTGTTGCCGCCACGCCGGCAAGCAGTCGTCCGGCCTCGGTTGAGGGACCGTCGTGCGAAGCCGGTGGGGGCGTTTTCCAGGGAGGAGCGGGCTATTGCGCACGTTGATACACTTCATGGTTCTGGCGGCGCTGATGGTGCTGACCGGATGCGACCCTGCCGAAGTGGTGGACAGTGCGCTGAAGCGGACGGCGCATACGGTGGTCTTCCCGGTGGTCAACATCGACATGCCGGCAGAGCCGGCGCGGCTGGCGACGAAATGCATCCTGGATGCTGCGACCCAGAGCGAGCTGGAACTGCTGGCGCGCGACGTGGGGGTGGAGGCCGGGACCTCGACCAAGGCGACGATCCGCTCCATCGCGGTGCGCCCGGCGGCACAGGCCTGCTTCGCGGCGAATGGCGTGCCGCCGGTCCGGTGATGCGATGCTGCGATTGACCCTGCCAGCCCTGCTTGTCCTTGCCGCCTGCGGCCCGATGAGCATGGAGACGGCCGAGCGCCAGTGTTTCGAGCGGGCGCGGCTGGCCGAGCGGCCGCGCGGAGAGATTGCAGTTGGCGCAACCTCGGACGGGCGCCGGGGCGCCGGGGTGACATTGGACATCAGCTCGGACTTCCTTCTGCGGAAGGACCCTTCCGCCGTCTACGAAAGCTGCGTGATGTCGAAGACCGGTCAGCCGCCGACCCGACCGCTCTACATGCGGCCGGACTGGAAGGGGTGAGATGGCGAAGGACGTGATCCCGACGCCCGACCCCGCGCAGATGCGCTTTGCCAGGGGGGCGCTTGAGCGGATCCGGCGGCGGCGGCTGCGGGAATACGAGGCGATGATGGTGACGGGCTTCAGCCGCACCTGCCCGGTCTGCGGCTATGTTGGCGAGTTCGCTCCTGTGGGCGAACCGCCGCGGCTGGACGGGCTTTGTCCGCTGTGCCGGTCGCGGGAGCGGCACCGTCTGTTCAAGCTTTGGATCGACCGGCGGGGGAGAATCGGCAAGGACATGGCGGTCCTGCATTTCGCGCCCGAACCGGTGTTCGAGCCGATCCTGCACCGGTTGGCGGGGCGCTATGTCACCGCCGATTTCATGCGGGCCAAGGTGGATTTGAAGCTGAACATCGAGGCGCTGGAGCTGGAGGACGCGAGCTTCGACCTGATCATCGCGCATCAGATCCTGGAGCATGTCGACCATGTGAAGGCGCTGGCGGAATGTTTCCGTTGCCTGACGCCCGGCGGGCGTCTGGTGGTGACGACTCCGGTGATCGAGGCCTGGGAGACGACCTACGTCAATCCCGCCGTCACGACGGCCCGCGGGCGCCTGCTGCATTTCGGCCAAAAGGATCATTCGCGCTATTTCGGGCGCGATCTGAAGGATCACATGCGCGGAGCCGGCTTCGCCTTGCACGAGTTCATCTCTGTCGAGCCCGACGTGTCCACCTATGCCCTGATGCGGGGCGAGACGCTGTATGAGCTGACGAAGCCCGCCGCCGAGAGACCTACCCAGTTGAAGACGAAGACCAGGAAAGGCTGACCCATGGTCCAGTTCACTTTGCCCAAGAATTCCAAGATCCGCACCGGCAAGACCTGGCCGAAGCCCGAGGGCGGGAACGTGCGCAAGTTCCAGATCTACCGCTGGAACCCGGATGACGGCGAGAATCCGCGGGTCGATACCTATTTCATCGACATGGACAAATGCGGCCCGATGGTGCTGGACGCTCTGATCAAGATCAAGAACGAGATCGACCCGACGCTGACCTTCCGCCGGTCCTGCCGCGAGGGCATCTGCGGGTCTTGCGCGATGAACATCGACGGGATCAACACGCTGGCCTGCATCTACGGGCTGGACGAGATCAAGGGCGATGTGAAGATCTACCCCTTGCCGCATATGGCGGTGATCAAGGACCTGATCCCGGACCTGACGCATTTCTATGCCCAGCACGCCAGCATCATGCCCTGGCTGGAGACCAAGACCAACCGCCCGGCCAAGGAGTGGCGGCAGTCGATCGAGGATCGGAAGAAGCTGGACGGGCTTTATGAATGCGTGATGTGCGCATCCTGCTCGACCGCCTGTCCGTCGTATTGGTGGAATAGTGACCGCTATCTCGGCCCGGCTGCGCTGCTGCACGCCTACCGCTGGATCGTCGACAGCCGCGACGAGGCGACGGGGGAGCGGCTGGACATGCTGGAAGACCCGTTCAAGCTGTATCGCTGCCACACGATCATGAACTGCGCCAAGACCTGCCCGAAGGGGCTGAACCCGGCCAAGGCGATTGCCGAGATCAAGCAGCAGATGCTGGACCGGGCGGTGTAATCCGCCCGTGCCGCTGCTGCTTCTGGTCCTGGGCGTCTCGGTCTTTCTCTATCTCTGGATCGCCCGGCGCAACTCTACCCTGACGCGCAACTGCCGCTGGCGGCTGGACCGGCGGGTGGCCCCCGACTTCTGGCACTGCGTGGCCTGCGGGGCGACGGTCCGGGGGCGCGAGCCGAGGGATTGTCTGCGGGGGCATCAGGAATAGCGCTCTACCGTCGCGGCCTGCTGGTCGTCATAGCGGTCGCCCCAGGCCCAGCCGAGGGGGAGCAGGCGGTCGATTTCCTGCCTGTCGTCGTCGGAAAGGTCGATCTCTGGGGCTAGGACCCAGGCGCGCAGGTGGTCCGCCGTGCGGGTGCCGGGGATCGGGATGATGTGCGGCGCCCGGTCGAGAAGCCAGGCAAGGGCGACCGCGGCGGGGGTGAGGCCTCGGGTGCGGGCGAAGGCGTGGAAGGCGTCGAGCTTTGCCTTGTTGTGCGGCCAGTTCTCGGCCTGGAAGCGCGGGATGCGGGTGCGGAATTCGGTCGGCGCGAAACTGGCCGGGTCGGCCATCGGCGTGCCGAAGGCGCCGCGGGCGAGGGGGGAGAAGGGGACGAAAGCCACGCCCAGCTGGGCGCAGCGCTGGATCAGGCCAAGCTCGGGCGTGCGGGTCCAGAGAGAATATTCGTTCTGCACTGCCGTCACGGGATGCACCGCGTGGCAGCGTTCCAGCGTGTAGGGGCCGATTTCCGATAGGCCGTAACCGAGGATTTTGCCTTCCTCCTGAAGCCGTTGCATCGTGCCGGCAAGGTCTTCCGCCGGGACCAGAGGATCATGCCGGTGGGCGTAGAAGAGGGTGACATGGTCGACCCTCAGCCGTTTCAGCGAGCCTTCCAACTCCGCGCGCAGATGTTCGGGCCGGTTGTCGATGCGGCGGGCGGGGTCGTCGGAAAAGGCGGCCTTGGTGGCGATATGGGGGCGGTGGCCCCGGGTCTTGAGCCATTGGCCGATCATCGTCTCGCTGACGCCCTCGCCATAGCGGTTGGCGGTGTCGAGGAAGGTGATCCCCGCGTCCCAGGCGGCGTCGAGGGTGCGGAGGGTTTCGGCCTCGGTCGTCGGGCCGAACATGCCGCCGAAGGACAGGCAGCCCAGGCCAAGGGCCGAAACCTGGGGGCCGTTCTTGCCGAGGTGCCGTTGCCGCATCGCCGTCTCCTGCCGTTTCGGGGGCAGAAGACGGGACGGGGCGGGGATGGTCAAGGGTTGACGAAGTGCAGGCCCTGGAAGCGGGCGCGCAGGGCCTTGGTGCGGGGGGCGACGGTCTCGGGCGCGTTGGAGCGCAGACCCTCGGCGATCAGCGCGGCCAGGGCGGGGGCGTCGGCGGGGGTGACGCCGCGGCGCACAAGCTCGGGCGTGCCGATGCGCAGGCCGTTGAGGTCGCCCTGGACGTCCGCGATGGGCAGGCCGATGCCGCAGGCGAGGAAGCCGGCCTTGCGCAAAGTCTTCGACGCAGCCTGACCGCCGCCGAAGGGAGCTGCCTCGATGGCGAACTGATGCGAGGTGGTGGCGCCCCGGTCGGCGGCGAAGACGGGAAGGCCGAGGGTCTGAAGCTCCGTCGCGAGGGCGCGGGCGAGGTCGACCATGGCTTTCGCATAGCCCGCGCCATGGTCGCGCCAGTCGAGGAGCGTATAGGCGAGGGCCGCGGATTTGGCGGCGTCGAAGTTGGCGGTGAGGCCGGGGAAGGCGATGGCGTCGAGACGTTCGGCGATTTCGGCGTCGTTCGTCACGATCAGCCCCCCGGCGGGGCCGCCGAGCGACTTGTAGGTGCTCATCGTCATCAGATGCGCGCCTTCGGTCAACGGGTTGGCCCAGACGCCCCCGGCGATGATGCCGCACTGGTGGGCGGCGTCGAAGAGCACTTTGGCGCCGACCTGGTCGGCGATCTTGCGCACCTCGGCCACCGGATGCGGGAAGAGGTTCAGGCTGCCGCCGACGGTGATGATCTTCGGCCGCACGGCGTGGGCGAGGTCGTGAAGCGCGGCAAGATCAAGGGTATAGCCATCGGCGTCGATGGGGGCGGGGTGGGTGGTCAGCCCGTAGAGGCCCGCGCAGCCCGCGGAATGGTGGGTGACATGGCCGCCGATCGTGCCGGGCGGCGCGATGATGCTGTCGCCGGGCTTCGCCAGCGCCATGAAGCCATAGAGGTTCGCGAGAGCGCCGGAGGCGACGCGGATTTCCGCGTATCTGGCGCCGAACACCTCGGCGGCGAGTTCGGCGGCGATGACCTCGATCTCCTCGATGGCCTCCAGCCCCATCTCATACTTGTCGCCGGGATAGCCGAGCGAAGGGCGCGAGCCGATGCCGGAGGCAAGCGCGGCTTCGGCCCTTGGGTTCATCACGTTGGTGGCGGGGTTGAGGTTGAAGCAGTCCTGATCGTGAATCTCGCGGTTCTTCGCGATCAGCGCATCCAGGCGGGCGGCGACCGTGCTGGACGGCTGGCCCGCCTCGGTCGCGAGGCGCTGGATGTAGGTTTCGCAAGCCTGCGAGACCCAGGGACGAGGGGTGAGATGGGGCATGGCGGTCTCCTTTACCTTGGAGCCTAGTCAGCGCGGGGCTTGCGGACAAATCAGTTCTGCGGAAAATTAGGGTCAGGAAAATTGAACCATGCCGGTTGCACCACCACCCCTGACCCGCCTGCCGCTGAACGCGCTGCGTGCCTTCGAGGCGGCGGCGCGGACGGGGGCCTTCACGCTGGCGGCTGCGGAATTGGGGGTGACACCCGGCGCGGTGACGGCGCATGTCAAGGCGCTGGAGGACCGGCTGGGGGCTGCGCTGTTCGAGCGGCAGGCAAGGGGGGTGCGGCTGACGGCGCTGGGGCTGGCGGCGGCGGAGGAGTTGACCGGCGCCTTCGATGCGCTGGCGGGGGCCGAGGCGCGGCTTCGGGCGCTGGCCTTGCCGCGGGAGGTGCATATCGCGACGCTGCCCGCGATTGCGCAGCTGTGGCTGTCGCCCCGGCTGCCGGCGTTGCGGGCGGCGGCACCGGAGATTTCCGTCTCGATCACCGCGCTGGAAGCGCCGCCGAACCTGAAGCGCAGCCTGCATGACCTGAGCCTTTTTCCGGCTGAAAGAGGGGGCAGGCTGGTGGCGCCGGATGAGCTGTTTCCCGTGTGTTCCCCCGTGCTTGCGGCGCGGCTCACGTGCGTGGAGGACCTCGGCTTGGTGCCCTGTCTGTCGGATACCGCCTGGGATCGGGACTGGGAGATCTGGCTGACGGCCGTCGGGGCGACCGCGGCGGTCCGGGGACCGGTCTTCTCGCTTTACGCGCTGGCGGTGGAGGAGGCGGTGAACGGGGCCGGGGTGCTGATGGGACATGGCGCGCTGGTGGCGGCGCATCTGGAGCGCGGCACATTGATTGCACCGTTTCCGCAAAGGGTGCCGCTGGCGGCAGGGTTCCGGCTGTGGTCCGCCCGCCCCATGGAGCGGGGCGGAGCGGTGGAGCGGGTGGCAGGGTTCCTGGCGGGCCGGGTCTAGGGGATGGCGGAAAAGACCGTGTGTTCGTGGGACGTTCTCAACCGCGGGCCTTTGCCGCGCCGCTGATCCGGCCTAGCCTTCGCCCGGACAAGAAGGAGCCGCCGATGAAGACCCTGATGCTTGGCAAGACCGGCCTGACGGTTTCCGAACTGTGCCTCGGCACGATGACCTGGGGCACGCAGAATACGGAAAGCGAGGGCCATGCCCAGGCCGACATGGCGCTGGAGGCCGGCGTGACCTTCTGGGACACGGCGGAGATGTATCCGGTGAACCCGGTCAGGGCCGAGACGGTGGGGCGGACGGAGGAGATCATCGGCAGTTGGCTTGCCGCCCGCGGCGGGCGGGACCGGATCGTGCTGGCGACCAAGATCGCCGGGAAGGGTCAGACCATCCGGCCCGGAGAGCCGGTCACGGGGGCGACGATGCGGGCGGCGGCCGAGGCCTCGCTGAAGCGGCTGCGGACCGACTATATCGACCTGTATCAGCTGCATTGGCCGAACCGGGGCAGCTATCACTTCCGCCAGTCCTGGCGTTATGCGCCAGCGGGAATCGACAAGGCGGCCGAGACGGCGAACATGACCGACATCCTGACCACGGCGCAGGCGCTGGTGGCGGAAGGCAAGATCCGGGCCATCGGTCTGTCCAACGAAAGCACCTGGGGGGCGGCGCGCTGGCTGCATCTGGCCGAGACGCTGGGCCTGCCGCGGATGGCGACGGTGCAGAACGAATACAGCCTGCTCTGCCGTCAGTTCGACACCGACTGGGCCGAGCTTTCTGTGGCCGAGGACATGCCGCTTCTGGCTTTTTCGCCGCTGGCGACGGGCCTCCTGTCCGGGAAATATGCGGGCGACGTGATCCCCGACGGCTCGCGCCGGAGCTTGAACCCGGACCTGTCGGGCCGGATCACCCCCCGGGTGTTCCCGGCGGTGGCGGCCTATCTGGGGGTGGCGGCGCGGCATGGGCTGGACCCCTGCCAGATGGCCATCGCCTTCTGCCGGACGCGGCCCTTCCCAACGATCCCGATCATCGGAGCGACGACGCTGGACCAGTTGAGGACCAACATCGGCGCGGCGGGGATCACGTTGTCGTCAGAGGTGCTGGAGGACATAGCGGAAACCCACCGGGCCCATCCGGAGCCCTATTGACGGGGCTTGCGGCAGAGAGGCGTTCAAGGCACTTGTTGCGCGAACCGGAGAGCCCGATGTCGCGTCTTTCGCTTGTTGCCGTTCTCGTCTGTGCCATGACCTTCGTGGCGGGCTGCCAGATGTCTGGTCCCGGAAAGGGGTCGCACCCCACCCCGGCGTCGAATGCGGTGACGGGGGAGCCCATCGAGGTGACGGCGCTGGATGCCGCGCCAGGCGCAGGTCCGGCGCCGGTGGCTTCATCGGCGGCGGGAACCGCGGCGGCTGCGCCGCAGGCGGCCGCCGGACCGGAGGCCGCTTCCGCACCGGAGGCAACCGTCGCGGCAGAGGCCGCCCCTCCGGCACCGAAGCCCGATCTGGCCGAGACGCCGGTGACGCCGAAATCGGAACAGCAGCTGGCCTGCGAGAAGAAGAAGGGCCACTGGGCCAGGGTTGGCAAGGGCGGCACGCGGGCCTGCGTGTTCAAGACCCGGGATTCGGGCAAGCGCTGCACCAAGGAAAGCCAGTGCGAGGGCGTGTGCCTGGCGCGGTCGGGCACCTGCGCGCCGGTGAAACCGATGTATGGCTGCAACGAGATTTTCCAGGACAATGGCGCGCGGGTGACGTTGTGCCTCGACTGATGCTGGCCCTCACCGTGCTGCTGGCGGCCTGCGTGGCAAAGCCCGGCCCCGCGCCCGCATTCCGGGCGGCGGCGGCGCCGATCTGGTCGGCGGCGGCGTTCCAGCCGGGGCAGGCGGCGGGCACCTGGCGGCAGGTGGCCGATTTCCGCGATGCCGGATCCTGTGGGTCGGGCGGGGTGGAGATCACGCCGGACGCGCAGGGCCTGCGGCTGGCGGGGACGCTGTGCCTGGCCGGGAAGGCCGAGACGGTATCCGGCACCGCGCCGCTGGTCGGGCCGGGGCGGCTGCGGGTGAAGGGCGAGGACTGGTGGGTGATCTGGGTCGACAGCGGCTACCGGACGCTCGCCATCGCCACGCCCTCGGGCCGGTTCGGGATCGTGCTCGACCGGGGGGCGATCCCTGCCGACCGGCTGAATGCCGCGCGGGAAATCTTCGACTTCAACGGCTACCGGACCGAAGCCCTGACCGCGCTTTAACGGACGCGGTCGATCAGGGTTTGCAGATGGGCCTCCATATCGCGCGCGCCGACTTCGGCTTCGCGGACCAGAAGGTCGAAGTGCTGGGTGATGGTTTCCACCCGTGCCGAGTCGCGGAAGGCGAGGTAGTGGCGACCGAGGTAGATCACCGCCAGAAGCGGGCCGAAAACGGTGACGGGGGCCGAGAAGAGCTTCCGTGCATCGAAAAGACAGATGCGGAGCGACGGGTAGAGCTGGCCGCAAAGCGTCATCAGCTGGCGGAGCTGGGCCAGACGGGTCTCGGCGGGCAGGCCCTCGTAATAGCCCGATCCGGTGGCGAAGGCGGTCAGTTCGTGCATCGGCAGGGCGATTTCATAGTCGGACCCCGCGCCACGCATCCATTTCAGCCGGTCCTCGAAGGCGCCGAGGGCCTGTTCGGCGGTGCGGCCGAGTTGCGGCCGGTATTCCCATTCCACCACGGCGCGGGTCTTCAGCATGTCGGGCAGAGTCGCGGGGACATGGCGAATCTTGTAGCCCGCCGCCTCCTGATGCCAGCCGAAGATCCGCTCGTCGATCAGCGCGCGCGGGGCTTCGGTCAACGACAGCGAGGCGGCGAGGAGGTCGGCGATGGGTTCGGGGCGGCCGGAAAGGCCGAGAAGCCAGTCCGCGCTGATGCCAAGCGCACGCGCGCAGTCGGCCGCCAGCTGCGCGTTCGGAAGCCGGGTGCCGGGTTGCAACAGCGCCGAGATGGTGGAGCGGTCGACCCCGGTCTGCCGGGCAAGCTCGGCCTGGGTCATCCGGCGCGCAGCCATTGCCTCGGCCAGCCGGGCGCGGAACTGGGAGGCACGGTCGCGTTTATCGACTTTATCCATCATTTGATGATTTTACAGAACGAAGGTTGAGTCAAGTTTACAATACCCTGAATTCACGGCAGGGCGGGGCTTTGCTACAGTATCCCCAGTCTTTTGGGAGACCATCTTGCAGAGTGCCCGGGCCACCGAATGGCCGACCGTCCTTCTCTTCGCCGCAACCTATGCCCTCTGGGCCTTCGGCACCACGCTTCTCTGGCCGATCAGCCCGGTGCTGGCGATTATTGCCACCGGCATCGCCGTCGCACAGCTTGCCTCGCTGACGCATGAGGTGCTGCACGGCCACCCGTTCCGCTCGCAGCTGCTGTCCGAGGCGCTGGTCTTCCCGGCGACGGGGCTTTTCGTGCCCTACCTGCGGTTCAAGGACACGCATCTCCAGCACCACAACGACGCGGCGCTGACCGATCCCTACGACGATCCGGAATCCAACTTCTGCGACCCCGCGGTCTGGGCGCGGCTGCCGGGGGTGGTGAAGCTGATCCTGCGGGTCAACAACACGCTGGCGGGGCGGGTGCTGATCGGCCCGCTGGTGGGCACGGTGACGTTCCTGGCGCAGGATCTGCACCTGGCCGTGCGGGGCGACCGGCGGGTGATGCTGGCCTGGGCGCTGCATGTGCCGGGGCTGGCTCTGGTCGTCGCATGGCTGTGGGCGGTGGGCGATATGCCGGCCTGGGGCTATCTGGCGGCGGTCTATCTGGGTACGGCGCTTCTGAAGGTGCGGACCTATCTGGAGCACCGCGCGCATGAGGCTGCGCGGGCACGGACGGTGATCATCGAGAGCCGGGGTCCGTTCAGTCTGCTGTTCCTGAACAACAATTTCCACGTCGTCCACCACATGCACCCCGCGGTGCCCTGGTACCGGCTGCCCGGGCTCTATGCCGCGCGGAAGGACCATTACCGGCGCCGGAACGAGGCCTACGTCTACCGCAACTACACCGAAGTCTTCCGCCGGTATCTCTTCACCCCGAAGGATCCGGTGCCGCATCCGATCTGGCCGGTGCGGAAGTCGGGGGACTGATCGCTGCGGACTGCTCCTCGTGCGACGTCGTCTTCTCGTCGCGCGCGAGGAGGGACGAAGTCAGCGACGAGCGATCCGTCAGACGATCCGGCGGAACTGCGGGGTCGTGCCGGAATTGTCGAAGAAGGGCACGCCGGGCTGGTCGCCCCCCGTCACCAGCACCGCGACTTCGGCCAGCACGACCTCGGTGATGAAGGGCAGGTCCAGCGCGCGCGCATCCGGCAGGGGCAGCCAGCGCAGGTGCTGCAACTCGCCCGAGGCGGTGGCGAAGTCATTGCCGTCGCCATCCAGGCTGTCGGCATGGGCCAGAAGGAAGCGCGCATCGAAGCGGCGGGTCCGGCCGGGGGGCGTGATCGCCCGGAAGATGAAGCGGAGCGAGGGATGCTCCATCGCGGCGAGGTTCAGGCCGGTCTCCTCGGTCAGCTCGCGCAGCGCGGCGGCGACCAGCACATCCGGGCCGGGGGCGTCGTCGTCGGCCATCAGCGTCAGGCGACGAGCGCAGTCGGGGGCGAGGAATCCGGGGCGGGCGGCGGCGTGATCCTCGGCATCCACCCGGCCGCCGGGGAAGACGAATTTCGACGGCATGAACACCGCGCCCTCGCCGCGCTGGCCCATCAGGACCTGCGGGCCAGCCGGGCTTTCGCGCCAGAGGACGACGGTCGCGGCCGATCGGATCGGTTCGTCAGTCATTGGCGCGAGAGCCGAAGCCGTGCATCCGGTTCGCCCATTGCAGTGCGACCAGCGCGCCCTTCAGCCGGGGCAGAAGGTAGAGTGACAGCGCCACCGTGCCGATGGTGAATCCCACCGCCATGACCAGCGGCTCGGGCCGGAACTTGGTGTAGGTGAACAGAAGCACCGGCGCGAGCAGGTGGCCGACGATCAGGATCGTCATGTAGGCCGGGCCATCGTCGGCGCGGTGGTGGTGCAGCTCCTCGCCGCAGACCGGGCAGGCGTCGCGCACCTTGAGATAGCCGCGCAGCATCGGACCCGCGCCGCAGTTCGGGCAGCGGCGGCGCCAGCCCCGCAAGAGGGCAGGTTTCAGCGGGCGCTCTTCGAGGTCGGTCACGGATGTCGTCTCGATCATGGTCATCGGCAGGGTCCTGCGCTTCGGGCGCTTTGGCAAGAGCCGCGAACATAGACATGCACCCGACCTTTTCACAGGGGAAAGACGGGGCCTGCGCCCGGATGTCGCAAATACCTCCGACGGAAACCTCCGGCCGGTCCGTTTGATGGGGCAGAAGGGCCGAAAGGACGGTCCCGAGGCAAGGAGAAGACAATGACTGCACCGAAGAAATCCGTGATCGCCGGTCTGGCCGTGTTGGGCGCCCTGCTGGGTTCGGCCGTGCTGGCCGACAAGGGCGGGATGGGCATGGGGGGCCGCGGCGGCCCGGACGACGCCCGCGGCCCGATGCTGATCGAGCTTTTCGAGAGCATCGACACCGACAAGGACGGCAAGATCACCTATGCCGAGCTTGAGGCGCACCGGAAGGCCGAGTTCGATGCGGCCGACGCGAACAAGGACGGCGTGCTCGACGCGGATGAGCTGTCGGCCCGCGCGCTGGCGCGGTTCCAGGAGAAGCTGGCGGAGCGCACCCAGGACATGCTCGACACCATGGACAACGACGGCAGCGGCAGCCTGTCGCCGGACGAGCTGGGGCAGGGCCCCGGGATGCGCAACTTCGCCCGGATCGACACCGACAATGACGGCTTCGTCACCAAGGAGGAAATCCAGGCCGGGATGAAGCATCACAAGAAGCGCGGCCACGGCTGGGGCATGGGCGACGACTGAGCCTTTGCAGGGTACCGTTCCAGCGCTAAGCAAGCGGGCATGACCATGGCCTTCGACGCGCAAGGGGAGATCTCGGACGAGGCGTTGATGGTGCTCTACGCCAGTGGAGACCGTCACGCGGCGCTGGCCTTGACCCGGCGCGTCACTCCGCGCGTCCTGGCCTATGCCGCGCGGCTTCTGTCCGGCGACCGGGCCGAGGCCGAGGACGTGGCGCAGGAGACGATGCTGCGGCTCTGGAAGGTCGCGCCCGTCTGGCGGCAGGGCGAGACCAAGGTGACGACCTGGGCCTACCGGGTCGCCACCAACCTCTGCATCGACCGCCAGCGCGCGCGGGGCCGCAGGCGGCAGACGGCGCTGGACGAGGCGCCCGAGGTAGCGGACGCCACGCCGGGGGCCGAGGGGCGGCTGATCGCGGCGGGCCGGATGGCGGCGCTTGAGGCGGCGCTTGCCGACCTGCCCGACCGGCAGCGACAGGCGGTGGTGCTTCGGCACCTGGAAGGGATGACGAACCCCGAGATTGCGGCGATCATGGAGATCGGGGTCGAGGCGGTGGAAAGCCTGACCGCGCGCGGCAAGCGGGCGCTGTCGGCGATCCTGGCGGGCCGGAAAGAGGCCTTGGGCTATGAGGATGACGGATATGCAGGATGATCTCGACGACCTGCTGGCAAGTGCGGCGCGGCGGCCTGCGGTGCCCTCCGAGGCGCTGATGGAGCGGGTGCTGGCCGATGCGCTGGCCCTGCAGCCGCAGGCGCCGGCACTTCGGCCGGTGGCCGCGCCACGTCTCGGGCTTCTGGCCCGGCTGGCGGCGATCTTCGGCGGGGCGCCCGCGCTGGCGGGTCTTGGCACGGCGGCGGTCTTCGGGCTGGTGCTGGGCTACTACAGTCCGGCGACGCTGGACTATCTGGTCGGGTCCTCTGCCGATGCGGCCGAGTTCTTCCCCGGCACCGATCTCCTGACGACGGAAGGTTGAAGATGAGCGACCCGAACAGCACTGTCCCGACCCCGCAGCCGGCGACGACGGCTCCGGCCACTTCGCGCGGGGTGAAGATCGCGCTGGCGCTGTCGCTGGCGCTGAACCTGGGCGTGGCGGGGCTGGCCCTCGGCGCCTGGCTGGGCGACGGGCCGCATCGGGGAATGCCGCGCGACATGTCCTTCGGCCCGTTCAGCGCGGCGCTGGACGCCGAGGACCGCCGCGCCCTGCGCCGGGCGCTGATGGATCGGCTGGGCGAGTTCAGTACCCAGCGCGAGGCGGCGCGGGCCGAATTCGCCGCGCTTCTGACCGCCCTGCGTGCCGATCCGTTCGATGCCGGGGCGATGAAGACGGCGCTGGCCGCGCTGGAGGCGCGCAATGCCGAGCGGCTGGAACTGGGCCGCAGCTTGATCGAGACCCGGCTGATCGAGATGACCCCGGAGGAACGCGCGGCCTTTGCCGACCGGCTGGAAAAGGGGCTGCGCCATGGGGGGAAGGGCTGAGGCTGCGGCAAGGCGAAAGGGTCACGGCGCCTGTCGGGCCAGAGGCGGCCAGACCGCACGCGACGCAGCTTTCGGTGCAGGTCCGGCTCAGGCGCTCATCCGGTAAGTGACCTGGTTGCGGCCTGCGCCCTTGGATTCCAGAAGCGCAAGGTCGGCCTGTTCCACCAGGCCTTCGATGGCAAAACTCGCCTCGCCAGCGGCCCCGGCGACGGCGACGCCGATCGATACCGTGACATGCAGATCTTCGCCGGAGGCCAGGCGGATCGGCTGATCCTCCATCACCTGGCAGAGCCGTTCCGCCACCTGGCGCGTGCTTTTCATGCAGCTGCCGGGCAGGATCGCCAGGAATTCCTCGCCTCCGATCCGGGCCAGCACATCGGTTTCGCGCAGGTTCGCGGTCAGCCGCCGCGCCACCTCGACCAGGACCTGGTCGCCTGCGGCATGGCCGTAAAGGTCGTTCACTCGCTTGAAGCGGTCGAGATCCATCACCATCACCGCAAACTGGCTGCCGTCCGCGCGCGCGCGGTCGGCGATGGCGGCGAGGTGCGGCGCGGCGAAGCGGCGATTGTACAGCCCGGTCAGCGGATCGCGCATGGCCAGGCGCAAGCCGTCTTCCATCCGCGCGCGGCGGCGGTCGAAATGTCGCTTGCGCCGCAGAAGCCCGCGGGTGCGCAGCGCCAGTTCCTCGGCGGTGACGGAGGGCCCGACGGCATCGTCGGCACCCAGGTCGAAGGCCATCGCCGCTTCATCGCCTTCGCCCGCGGGACCGACGACGCAGACCGCGGCATGGCGGGTGGCCTGGTGGCTTTTCAGCTCGGACAGAAGCCGCAGGGTGCCCGAGGGGGCCTGGCCATCGTCCTGCAGGATGAAGACGTCGGGTGGGCGGTCCCGGCCCTGCCCGGTCGCGATGTCGGCCAGCGCCTCGCGCCGCGAGAGCAGGAGCAAGTGATCGCGCAACTGTCCGGCGAGGGCGTCGCGCAGCGCCGCGCCCTGGGCCGACTGCGGCGCGACCAGCGCGACGGTGCCCCGCGGTTCAAACGTGGCGGAGGATTCGGCCAGCCCGGCAATCGCCAGCCCGTCGGGTGCGGGAAAATCGCTTTCCGCCTTCAGTCGCAGCAGGTTGCGCAGCCGGGCGAGGAGCAGGCGTTCGTTTGCGGGCCGGTCCATCACATCGTCGGCCCCTGCCGCGAAGGCGGCCAGCCGTTCCGTGGCAGAGGCCGTCGCGGTCAGCGCGATCACCGGGATGTCGCGGCAGAGCGGATCGCGGCGCAGCCGCTGCAGCACCTCCAATCCCGAGATGTCGGGCAGGCCGAGGTCGAGCAGCACCAGGTCGGGCCGTTCCTCGCGCGCGATGGCCAGGCAGGTCGCGCCGTCGGCCGCGAGGATCGGGTCGTAGAAGGCGGCGGCAAGCCGGGCCTGCTGGACGATCCGGTTCGCTGCCACGTCGTCAGTGATGAGGATTCGTGCGCTCATCTTCCGGTGCCGTTTTCTTCCCTGTCGATGGGTCGAGACTGCGGCCAAGAAGGTTAAGAATTCCTTTCCGTTTCCCCCCGAAAGGGCATATTTCCGGGGAAATGGCCGTTCCCGGCCAGGGGAGGGCGGGGAGAATGCAACCTGAAGCTGCACAAGTCCTGGCGCTGCAAGCCCTGGGGTGGATCGCTGCCGAGGACGAGCTGTTCCCGCTGTTCCTGGGCGCGACCGGCGCGAATCTGGGTGACCTGCGGGCGCGGGCCGCCGACCCGGACTTTCTGGCCGCCGTTCTGGATTTCCTGCTGCAGGACGACCGCTGGGTGGTTGCCTTCTGCGATGCGCAAGGCCAAGCCTACACCGCGCCGCAGGCGGCCCGCGCGGCTCTTCCGGGCGGCGCGGTTGTGGATTGGACCTGAGGAAGGATGAAGATGATCGACGGTCTCTTGTTCGACAAGGATGGAACGCTCTTCGACTTCCGTGTGAGCTGGGGTCGCTGGGCGAAGGACTTCCTGACCCGGATCGCCCGCGATGCCGCCCATGCCCGGCGGCTGGGGCGGGCCATTGGCTTCGACCTCGATACCGGAGCCTTCGCCCCCGACAGCCCGGTGATCGCAGCGACGGCAGCCGACATTGCCGCAGCGCTTCAACCCGAGTTGCCGGGGGTGACAGTGGAGGAGCTGACCGACCGCATCGACGCCAGCGCCGGGCAGGCGCCGATGTCCGAAGCGGTGCCGCTGCGCCCGCTCCTCTCGGCGCTGCGCGGGCAGGGGCTGCGGCTGGGGGTGGCGACGAACGATTCCGAAGCCCCGGCCCGGCAGCATCTGGCCAATCACGGGATCACCGACTGCTTCGATTTCATCTCGGGCTACGACTCGGGCCATGGCGCAAAGCCGGGGCCGGGGATGTGCCTCGCCTTCGCGCGCGCGCTGGGGCTGGAGCCTGCGCGGGTCGCCATGGTGGGGGACAGCCGGCATGATCTGGAGGCGGGCCGCGCCGCGGGGATGCGGGTGGTCGCGGTGCTGACCGGCATCGCCCGGCGCGAGGATCTGGAGCCTCATGCCGATGTGGTGCTGGCCGATATCGGCGCGCTGCCGGACTGGCTTTCCGGCCTGAAAGCCTGATCCTTCGGTGCGATCTGCGAAAAACGACGCTTTTTCGTCGCAAACGCAGTGACCACTCCGCCGCCGGTTCCGTCATCCTTGGCCGAAGCCAATGGAGAATGACGATGACCGATGAACCAGCCCGCAGGAAACGCGCCGGGGGTCGGGCGGGGATGAAGGTCCGCGCGGGCTCGGCGGTGATCGACCAGATGCCCTGGCGCATCCCGGTGAACCCCGATGCCCCGGTCGAGCCGCTGGATGCCGACGGGGTGCAGCGCATCCACAAGACCGCGATGCGCATCCTGCGCGACATCGGGATCGAATTCCTGAACCCCGAGGCGGTGGAGCATCTGAAGAAAGCGGGGTGCATCGTCAGCGGGACCAATGTCCGGATGGACGAGGATTTCGTGATGGAGATGGTGGGCCGCGCGCCGGAGACCTTCACGATCACCCCGCGCAACCCGGAACGCGAGCTGATCATGGGCGGCAAGCACATGCTGTTCGTGAACGTCTCCTCGCCTCCGAACGCCTGGGACATGGAGCGTGGCAAACGCTCGGGCGACTTCGAGACGTTCAAGGAATTCATGAAGCTGACGCAGTATTTCAACTGCATCCACATCGCGGGCGGCTATCCGGTGGAGCCGGTGGACGTCCATGCCTCGGTCCGCCACCTCGACTGCCTTTATGAGAAGCTGACGCTGACCGACAAGGTCGTCCATGCCTATTCGCTCGGGGCCGAGCGCGTGGAAGACGTGATGGAGATGGTCCGCATCGCGGGGGGGCTGACGGAGGAGGAGTTCCAGGCGAAGCCGCGGATGTATACCAACATCAACTCGGTCTCTCCGCTGAAGCACGACTATCCGATGCTGGACGGGGCGATGCGGATGGCGAAGCGGGGCCAGCCGGTGGTGGTGACGCCCTTCACGCTGGCGGGGGCGATGGCGCCGGTGACGATGTCGGGGGCGGTCGCGCTGTCGATCGCCGAGGCTTTGGCGGCGGTCGCGCTCTTGCAGTACATCGCGCCGGGCTGTCCGGTGGCGATCGGGACCTTCACCTCGAACGTCGACATGAAATCGGGCGCGCCGGCCTTCGGCACCCCGGAATACATGCGGGCGACGCAGATGACCGGGCAGCTGGTGCGCTTCTACGGCGTGCCGATGCGGGCGAGCGGAGTCTGCGCGGCGAACGTGCCGGACGGGCAGGCGATGTGGGAGACCTCGAACAGCCTGTGGTCGGCGGTGCAGAGCCGGACCAACATGGTCTACCACGCGGCGGGCTGGCTGGAGGGGGGGCTGATCGCGTCCCCCGAGAAGTTCATCATGGACTGCGAGGTCCTGCAGATGATCCAGCGCTATTTCGAGGACGTGACCTTCGCGACGCGGGACGAGGACCTGGCCTTCGACGCGATCAGGGAGGTGGGGGCCGGCGGCCACTACTTCGGCATCCAGCACACGCAGGAGCGCTACCAGCACGCCTTTTATGCGCCCATTGTCAGCGACTGGCGGAATTATGAGGCGTGGCAGGCGGACGGGTCGGTCTGGACGGTCGAGCGGGCGCACCGGATCTACAAGCAGATCCTGGCCGAGTTCGAGGCGCCGGAGATGAATGGCGACCATCTGGAGGAGCTGCAGCGCTTCGTCGCGCGGCGGAAAGAGGAGGGCGGCGCGCCGACCGACTTCTAAGGCTGCCCGCGCGTGGGCAGGTTTGACGGACCTTTGGAATCAAGGGGTTGGCTGCGGGCGTTCACGAATTTTTAACCTGTGGTGGTGGGTGAACCTGCAGCGTTGCGTTTGGCGATGTCGCGGTTGCCAGATCGAGCGGCTGCGCCGCGAGCCTTTTGTCTCGGCCCTGCGCGTGAAGGACGCGCAGGGCCTCGGACGCGCCTCCGGCGGGGATATTTGTCGCCAGGTGAAAGGGCTTTCGGCGGATCGCGGTTGACGGTGTGGCGTCACCCGGGGAAACCGATATCCTCGATCCGGGCATAGACCTCGGCGATGCCGTCGGTGAAACCCTGTTCGATGGCCTTCGCGCGGGCGGCGGCGTCCTTGTAGCGCATCACCACGGTCATCCGGGTGCCGGTTCCGTCGGCGGCGAGGGTTGTGGTGACGGTCGGGCCCTGGCTGGTGTCGCCATTGAAATGCTCGACATGGACCATGTGATGCGGGGCGCGGGCGTCCAGCACCGGGCCGGAGAAGAAGAACTCGGGCCAGTCGTAGCGGAAGCTGCCACTGGGGCGCGCGTCCATCCGGCAATCGGTGAGGTCGGGCGAGAGCCATTGCCGGATGAGCGCAGGCTCGGTCAGGGCGCGCCAGACCTTTTCCGGCGGATGCGAGAAGCGGCGGCGGATCACGACATCGGTCTCGCCGTCGAATGTGAGTTGGGCTTCAGTCACGGCTGCGGTCCTTCCGCTGGGTCGTCGAGGTGGTCGAGCACGGTGTCGAGGCGCTGGAACCGGGCTTCCCAGAGCGCCCGGTATTGGCCGAGCCAGTGCCAGAGCCCGGCCATGGCCTCGGGCTTCAGACGGCGGGGGCGGGCGGTGCCCTGAATGCGGGTCTCGATCAGCCCGGCCTCTTCCAGCACCTTGAGATGGCGGCTGATCGCGGGCTGGGAGATCGCGAACGGGCGGGCGAGGTCCTGCACGGTGGCCTCGCCTTCCGCCAGCCGGGCAAGGAGCGCGCGGCGAGTGGGATCGGCAAGAGCGGCAAAGGGGGCGTCGAGCGGGGGCATGGGCACGTCCATAATATAATGAATCATTTATATAACGGAAAAGTTAAATAGTAAATGGCCCCCTTCTGCGGCTGGATATCGGGCGAGAGACTGATGCTGGGAGGAGGGCGAGAACCCGCGCCCGGACCGGGAGGGGTGGGTCCGGCCCCGCGTGAGGGCTGGACCCGGGGGCGTTACTTCGACAGTTCGGCCATCATCTCGTCCAGCGCCTTGCAGGTGCCGGCAAGATCGTCACCACCGGCGGCGGCCTTGGTGGCCAGGTCCTGCACCTTCGGCAGCATCTCGGCGAGCTTGGCCGGATTGGAGGCGGCAAGCTCCTGGATCTTGGTGGTCAGCTCGGTGGCTTTCTTGTTGGCGACCTCCTGGGTGCAGGCCTCTTCGCCGTTGCAGGCGGCCAGGAAGCCGGTGGCGGCCAGCGCCAGAATGGTGGATGCGAAACGCATGGTGTCCCTCGTTATCTCTTGATAATCGCAGCGGAATTCGCCGCGGGGCACGATTACCCCAAGTCTTGTGTCTGCGGCTGGCTTATTCGCGACATGTGCGGAAATCCGCGAGTATCAGGATCTATGCGGAAATCCGCAGGTTTGAGATTTGTGCGGAAATCCGCACGGGCGGGGGCGTGCCTTGACCTTTCCGCCCCGCTACCCGAAGGTCGCGCCAGTTTTGGGCGAGAGCAGATGGCAACGAGAACCACCCCCTTTTCCGGCTTCGAGTTCATGATCGCCTGGCGCTATCTGCGGGCGAGGCGGGCCGAGGGCGGGGTTTCCGTGATGACCTGGATCAGCCTGGTCGGGATCACGCTCGCGGTTTTCGCGCTGATCGCCACGATGGCGGTGCGCGCCGGGTTCCGCGAGGAGTTCGTCAACACGATCCTCGGGGCGAATGCGCATGTGACGGTCTATACCACCGGCCAGATCGATGCCGATGGCCGGCTGCTGCGCGGCTTTGCCGATACCGGAGAGATCGACGCTGCGCTGGCCAAGGTGCCGGGGGTGCGGGAAGCGGCGCCGGTGGTGCGGGGGCAGGTCATGGTCTCGGACGGCGAGGAAAACTCCGGCGCCGAGGTCTACGGGATGCGGGAGGCCGATTTCGCGGCGATCCCGGCGATGCATGAAGGCGGGGACGATCTGGGCGAGATTGCCGACTTCGGCAAGGGCGTGGCGCTGGGGTCCGGGATCGCGCGCGAACTGGGGGTGACGGTGGGCGACCGGGTGCGGCTGATCTCGCCCAACGGGGTGAAGTCGGCGCTGGGCTCTACCCCCCGGGTCAATGCCTATGAGGTGGTCTATGTCTTCAACACCGGCAGCCCCGACATCGACCGGACGCGGGCCTATCTGCCGCTGGCCGAGGCGCAGGCCTTCTTCAACGCCGAGGGCCGGGTGGACGAGTTCCAGGTGATGGTCGACCATCCCGAGGAGATCGACAGCTATGGTCCGGCGCTTTTGGCGGCGGCGGGACCGGAGGCGATGCTGTGGAGCTGGAAGGACAGTTCCGGCGCTTTCCTGCGGGCGCTGACGGTCGAGGACAACATGATGTTCATCCTGATGTCGATCCTGGTCCTGATCGCGAGCATGAACATCATCTCGGGCTTGGTCATGCTGGTGAAGAACAAGGGGCGCGACATCGGCATCCTGCGGACGATGGGGCTGACCGAGGGGTCGGTCCTGCGGGTGTTCTTCCTGTGCGGGGCCTTTACCGGAGTGGCGGGGACTTTGCTGGGCGTGGCGCTGGGCTGCCTCTTCTCGGCCTATTTCACGCCGATCTTCGACTTCATCAACTGGCTGGCGGGCGGCGGGGTCTGGGACCCGACGGTGCGGCCGATCTATCACCTGTCGGCGAAACTGCAGGCCGGGGATGTGCTGTCGGCGGTGGTACTGTCGCTGGTCCTGTCCTTCGTGGTGACGCTTCTGCCGGCCCGGCGGGCGGCGCGGATGAACCCGGTCGAGGCGCTGCGCTATGAGTGAGATGCTGGAGCTTTCGGGGATCGAGAAGGGCTACAACCGGGGCAAGCCCTCGGAAGTGCTGGTGCTGCGCGGGGCATCGCTGTCCGTGGCCAAGGGCGAGGTGGTGGCGCTGGTCGCCCCGTCGGGGGCGGGGAAGTCGACGCTGCTGCACATCGCGGGGCTTCTGGACGTGCCGGATGCGGGCACGGTGCGGCTGGGCGGGCGCGAGATGGGCGGGCTTTCCGACAAGGCGCGGACCGAGGCGCGGCGGGCGGAGGTGGGGTTCATCTACCAGTTCCACCATCTTCTGCCCGAGTTCAGTGCACTGGAGAACGTGGTGATCCCCCAGTTGGCGAACGGGGTTGCGAAGGCGGCGGCCGAGGCGCGGGCGATGGAATTGCTGGGCAAGGTCGGCGTGGCGGCGCGGGCGGGGCATCGCCCGGCGGCGCTGTCGGGGGGCGAGCAGCAGCGGGTGGCCTTCTGCCGGGCGCTGGCGAACGGGCCGAAGCTTCTTTTGGCGGACGAGCCGACGGGGAACCTAGATCCGGCGACCTCGGACCAGGTGTTCGGGGTGCTGATGGAACTGGTGCGCGAGACCGGCCTTTCGGCGCTGATCGCGACGCACAACCTGGAGCTGGCGGCGCGGATGGACCGGGTGGTGCGGCTGACAGAGGGCCGGGTGACATGAATCAAGGTGCGGCGTCGCGGGACCTGGCAAGCTGCGGGAAAAGGAGAAGCCTTTCCATGCGATGGATGCTCATGATCCCGGTCCTTGCGCTGGCGGCCTGCATGGAGAGGGAAAAGGTGCCCTCCGGCGCCGAGGATTTCGCGACCTTCTGTTCGGCCTGCCACGGGGCGGGGGGCAAGGGCGATGGCCCGGCGGCGGCGGGGCTGGACCGCAAGCCCGCCGATCTGACTGGCCTCGCGGCGCGGAACCGCGGGGTGTTTCCGGGGACGCGGGTCATGGCGAAGATCTGGGGCTATACCGGGGGCCGGGACGGCGCCTCGCCGATGCCCCAGTTCGGGCCGCTGTTGCAGGGGGATCTGGTGCCCTATGACGGCGGGGACGGGATCGCCTCGCCCACGCCGGTGCGGCTGGTGCAGATCGCGGAATATCTGAAGACCCTGCAGCGATAAGCGCGGGTGGGCTGCCTCCGGCGGGAGTATTTTCGCCAGGAGGAACGGGGAACGCGTCTTTCCGCTGGCAGCTGGACGCGGGTCGTCAGAGCGGGCGGTTGTAGCGGATGAAGGGGGATACCTTGGCGATCCGGTCGTAGAGCTGGCGGGCCTGGGTGTTGAAGTCCTGCGTCAGCCAGTAGACGGCGGGCGCGCCTGCGGCGTCGGCGCGGGCGTAGACGGCCTCAATCAGCTTGCGGCCAAGGCCCAGCCCGCGCGCGGCGGGGTCGACGTAGAGGTCCTGCAGGTAGCAGACATTCTCGATCTTCCAGGCGTGGCGGTGGAAGAGGTAATGGGTGAGGCCGAGAAGCTGGCCGTCCACTTCGGCCACGAGCGCGCTGAAATCCTTCGGGTCGTCACCCAGAAGCCGGGCGAAGGTGGAGGCATAGACCGCCTCGGGCACCGTGGTCTGGTAGAACTGAAGGTAGCCCGTCCAGAGACGGCGCCAGGCGGCCTCATCCTTGGGGTGAAGTGTGCGAATAACCGGGTGCATGGCGGACCTTTCCCTTGCGTCACCACAAGTTTACCGGGTCGGCAAAGCGCTTGGCAACCGGCAGGAAATGCTGACTATGCTCCTGACTGCACAAACGAATAACAGCAGGGCAGGGCTTCGGGCAACGGCAGGAGGACAGCGATGGCGGGGCAGATTGCGGCGCGGGTCGAGCTTGCGGTTGCGGGCGGCATCGGTGGCGCTTGCCTGTGGGCGGTCTTCGAGGCGGGCGAGCGGGCGTGGATCGGCCATTATCCGGCCTTCGCGCTGTTCGGCTTCATCCTGGCCGGGTTCGGCGCGCTGCTGGCGATGGCGGGGCCGCTGGGCCTGACGCGGGCGCTGCCGCGGGCGCTGGCGATGGGCCTTCTGGTCGCGGCGTTGATCGGGCTGACGGCGCTGCGCTGGGCCGAGGCGGAGGATATCTTTGCCAGCCCGATCCCGGCGCTTGCGCTGATGGTGGTGGCGACGCTGCCGGTGCCCTTCCTGATCGCGGCGGCACGGACGAGCTGGCGGGACTATCCGGCGCTGTTCCTGGAGGCCTGGTCGATCGTGCTGCGCGGATCGGCGGCGGCGGCGTTCACCGGGCTGGTCTGGCTGGTGATCTATCTGTCGGACGAGGTGTTGCGCATCGTCGGCATCGACGTGATCCACCAGCTGCTGCAGCACGAGGTGGTGCCGATGGTGCTGACCGGGGCCGTCTTTGGCCTGGGAATGGCGGTGATCCACGACCTGGCCGAGCTTCTGTCGCCCTATGTGGTGCTGCGTGTGTTCCGGCTGTTCCTGCCCGTGGTTCTGGCGGTGATGGCAGTGTTCCTGATCGCCCTGCCGTTCCGGGGCCTCGACGGGCTGGCGGGCGGGCTTTCTCCTGCCGCGCTGCTTCTGACCATGGTCGGGGGCGGGATCGCGCTGGTCTCCATCGCCATCGACCAGGCGGATGAGGATGCGACGCAGAGCCCGCTTCTGATCCGCTGCGCGCAAGGCATGGCGCTGGTATTGCCGGTGGTCGCGGGTCTCGCGCTTTATGCGATCTGGCTGCGGGTGGCGGAATATGGCTGGACGCCGGGGCGGCTTTTCATCGTGCTGGTCGCCGGCCTGGGCGTGGCCTACGGGCTGGTCTATGCGGTGGCGGTGCTGCGGGGCGGTGGCTGGATGGAGCGTATCCGGCAGGGCAATATCCGGATGGCGCTGGTGATCATCGCGCTGGCCGCGCTGTGGCTGACGCCGGTGCTGAATGCGGAGCGGATCTCGGCCGGGGACCAGCTGGCGCGGTTCGAGGCGGGCACGACCCCGGTCGAGGCGCTGGACATCCCGGCGCTGCGGTCCTGGGGCAAACCGGGGGCGGCGGTGGTCGCCATGCTGGAGGAGAGGGCCAAGGCGCCGGGGCAGGAGGCGCTGGCGGCGGCGCTGGCCGGGCGGTCGGCTGGTCCGGTCCTGGATCACGCGGCACTGGTCGCGGCTCTGGCAGCGGCGCTGCCGGTGCAGCCGGTAACGGCGACCGGCGCACGGGACGCGCTGCTGGATGCGGCGGACGACTACCTGCTGCAGGACTGGCAGGGGGTCTGCGCCGTGGAACGGGCAGAAGGGCGGCCCGGCTGCCTTCTGGTGTTGGCCGACCTTCTGCCGAACCGGCCGGGCGAGGAGGGGATGCTCTTCCTGCAGCGGAGCCTGGACTATACCGAGATCCTGGGGCTTTACCTCGACGACCAGGGCCGGATGATGACGCGCTCGGTTACGCATCCCGATGGCCGCTACATCGACTCGTCCGAGGCCACCGCGCTGATGCGGCAATATCAGGACACGCTGCCCGCGGTGGTGCCGGTGCCGCTGAACCAGCTTGGGCTGGACGAGGCGGGACTGATCTTCCTGCCATGATGCCGGGGAGTCTGTTAATCTATGCGCGCTAGGCTTCACCCGGAAATCGCGACGGGGTCGGACATGGATGCGCTGCTGCTGCGGTCTCTGCAAAGCTATGTGCTGGATACGTTCGGGCTTGCCGAATGGCAGGACGTCTGCCGCCGGGCCGGGCTGGCGGCCCAGACGTTCGAGCCGATGTTGCGCTATGATCCCGGCACGGCGGACCGGGTCGCCCTGATCGTGGCAGAGGTTCTGGGGCGGTCGGTCGATGCGATCTGGGAAGATGTGGGAATCTATCTGGTGACTTGCCCCGACCGCGAGGGGGTGCGCAGGCTTCTGCGCTTCGGTGGCACGTGCTATGCCGATTTCCTGCATTCGCTGGAAGAGCTTCCGGGCCGCGCGCGGCTGGCGATGCCGCATCTGGAGGCGCCGGAGCTGACCCTGGACGAGGTGGGACCCGACCGGTTCGAGCTGTGCTGCCAATCGCATATTCTCGGATTGCAGCGGGTGCTGCTGGGCCTTCTGACCGCGATGGCGGACGATTACGGGGCGCTCTGCCTGATCCAGCCGGGGGCGGATGGCTGCATCTCGATCACGGTGCTGGACCGCCGCCATACCACGGCGCGCCAGTTCGACCTTGCCTTGCGGGAGGGATGAGGATGCACGCCGACCGCCCCGACCACCGGATCGCGCTGGACAGCGCCGTGCTGTCGCATTTCATGCCGATGCACCTGCTTCTGGACGCAGAGGGACGGGCGCTGAGCTTCGGGCCGACGCTGGCGCGGGTGCTGCGGGGCGACGCGGTGCCTGGCGCCCGGTTCGAGGACCTGTTCGAGGTGCGGGCGCCCGGGGGCGCGGTGACGGTGGGCGACGTGCTGGCGCGGGCGGGCAACCGTTTCCGCCTGGTGCCGCGCAAAGGGGTCAGGGCCGGGCTGCGGGGCCTTGGCCTGCGGCTGCCGGAAGATGGGCGGGTCCTGCTGAACCTGTCGTTCGGGATCGACCTGATCTCAGCCGTGCGCGACCTGGCGCTGACCGACGCGGATTTCGCCGCCACCGACCTGGCGATGGAGCTTCTGTATCTGGCCGAGGCCAATGCCGCCGTCACGCGCGAGCTGCGGGGGCTGAACCTGCGGCTGGAAGGCGCGCGGGTCGCGGCGGAAGAAGAGGCGATGACCGACCCGCTGACCGGCCTGCGCAACCGCCGGGCGGCGGACCTGGTGCTGGAGCGGCTCTGCGCGGCGCGGGCGGGGTTCGGGCTGCTGCACATGGACCTCGACTATTTCAAGGCGGTGAACGACACGCTGGGCCATGCCGCGGGCGATTTCGTGCTGGAGACAGTGGGCCGCATCCTGCGCGAGCAGCTGCGCGCCGAGGATTGCGCGGCCCGGATCGGCGGCGACGAATTCGTGGTGATCGTGGTGGGCCGCAGCGACCCGAAGACGCTGCAAGCCATCGCCGAACGGATCATCGCCCGCATCAGCCTGCCGATGGCCTTCGGGGACCAGACTGCCCGGGTCTCGGCCAGCATCGGCATCGTGCGCTCGCTGGACATGGCCGCGCCCGAGGCGGCGCAACTGCTGGCCACCGCCGACCGGGCGCTCTATGCCGCCAAGCGCGCCGGGCGGGGCCGTGCAGTGCTGCTGGCGTCGCGGGGGGGATAGGCCTCCGGGCGGCGGAGGGCGCGGGCTTTGCCTGCAGCGCGCCGTCTTCACACGGAGGACTGGCGGAGGGGAAGGCCCCGATCAGCCGTCGATCCTGGCGCCCATGATGGCGATGGCCTGCTGGTAGACCTTGGCCGCGTTCCATTCCTTGATCACGGCGAAGTTCGGCTCGCCTTCCTGGTACCCCTTGCCCGGCTTCCAGCCCTTCTTGCGCAGGTAGTTGGCCGTGGTCGCCAGCGCGTCGGCCTGGTTGTAAAGGTCGATCTTGCCGTCGCCGTTGCCGTCGACGCCATAGTCATAGGCGTTTCCGGGCAGGAACTGGGTATGGCCCAGCTCGCCATGCTTGGCGCCGGTGGTCTTGCTGGAGATCATGCCCTTGTCGACCATCTTCAGGGCGCCGATCAGATGCGGGCGGAAAAAGTTGGTGCGGCGGCAGTCGTAGGTCAGCGTGGCGATGGCCGAGACGACATTGGTGTCGCCCATGAAGCCGCCGAAGCCGGTCTCCATCCCGTGGATCGCGATCAGCACCCCGGCGGGGACGCCGTAGGTGGCCTCCAGGCCGGCGTAGAAGTCGGGGTTCTTCGCCTTGCGGCTGCGGCCCTGGGCCACGATGGTATCGGCGCCGCGGACGTTCAGGAATTTCTCCAGGCTGTATTTGAAGCTTTTCTGGTTCCGGTCGGCGCCGATGGTGGCCTTGGAATAGGACGAGGCCATCAGCGCGTCGATCCCGCGCTTGCCGACGCCTTCCGCCTTGGCCTCGGCGGCCATTTCGGACTTCCAGCCTTCATACTGGCCGCCGGTGTCGCTGCAACTGGCGGCCTGGGCCGAGAGCGGAAGGCTGGAAAGCAGGGCGAGGGTGGCAAATCGGGACAGAAAGCTCACGTTCAGGTACCTTTGGTTGGAATTTGCGCCAATCTATTGCAGGTGCGCGAACATTCAAGCACGCCTTTGTGAGGGGCGCGCGGGTGTCGCTGACAAGTTGGTGAAGTGGCAGCCCGTAGGGGAGTCGAACCCCTCTTGCCTGGTTGAAAACCAGATGTCCTAACCGATAGACGAACGGGCCACGCTGTCTGTGGCGGGTGTCTAGAATCTGCCACCGGGTTCTGCAAGAGGAAAAATGCAGGCTTATGCCGGGGCGGCATCGTCGAGGCGTAGCTGGACCTTGGTTCGGCCGTTCCAGTGGTTCAGCTCCAGCTTGCCTGCGATATGAAACCGCCGGTGGCCGGGATCTTCCAGCGCGGGGCCGAGCGGGCCGTCGAAGGCGCCGAAGGCGATGGCGTCGAGCGCGGGGCCGGAGCCGTCCGCGATGGTCAGCTTCAGGTGGCTGTCGCCGATTCGCCGGGCGTTGACCTGGGCGTTGGCGAAGGCGAAGCGGGGCGAGGGGGCGGCCTGGCCGAAGGGACCTGCCGTCTCGATCTGTTCGATGAGCGCGATGGTGGCGGCAGAGGTCATGAGCAGGCCGTCGATGCGCAGCTCCTGCGGGCCCTGGGCGCCTGCCCCCTGGCGGGCGAGGAGATCGGCGAGGCGGGTCATCGCGGGCTCCAGCTGCGCGCGGGTGAGGGAAAGGCCCGCGGCCATCCGGTGCCCGCCGCCCTTGGTGATCATCCCCTCGGCCGCGAGGCGTTGGATTGCCGCTCCGAGGTCGACGCCATGGATCGAGCGGGCCGAGCCCTTGCCCTCGTCGCCCTCGAAGCCGATCACGACCGAGGGGCGGTTGGCGGCCTCCTTGAGGCGCGCGGCGACGATGCCGACGACGCCGGGATGCCAGCCCTCGGCGGCGGCCCAGACGAGGGGGGCCTCCAGGCCCCGCGCCTCGGCCTGGGCGAGGGCTTCGACGCGGACGGCTTCGGTGATCTCGCGCCGGTCGGTGTTGAGCTGGTCGAGCTGGGCGGCGAGGCGGGCGGCTTCCATCTCGTCGGCGGTGGCGAGAAGGCGCGCGCCGAGGTCGGCCTGGCCGATGCGGCCGCCGGCATTGACGCGGGGGCCGAGCAGGAAGCCGAGGGCGTGGCAGGTCGGGGCCTGGTCCATGCGGGCGATGTCGGCCAGCGCGCGGAGACCGGGACGGTCGCGGCGGGCCATCACCTTCAGCCCCTGCCGGACGAAGGCGCGGTTGAGGCCGGTCAGCGGGGCGACGTCGGCCACCGTGGCCAGCGCGACGAGGTCGAGGAGGGCCATGAGGTCGGGGACCTGGGCGCCCTGCTGCTTGAGGCGGCGGTTGGCTTCGACGAGGAGAAGGAAGACCACCCCGGCGGCACAGAGATGGGCGAGGCTGCCATCCTCGTCCTGGCGGTTCGGGTTCACGACGGCGAGGGCTTGGGGCAGGGTTTCCAGTGCGAGGTGGTGGTCGAGGATGACCACATCGGCCCCCTGTGCCGCCGCGATGGGCTCGTGGCTGAGGGTGCCGCAGTCGATGCAGAGGATGAGGTCGTGGGTGGCGGCAAGCCCGGCCATGGCAGGGACGTTGGGGCCGTAGCCTTCGTCGATGCGGTCGGGGATGTAGAGGGTGGCTGACAGGCCAAAGCCGCGCAGCCAGGTGAGAAGGAGCGCGGCGGAGGCGCCGCCGTCGACATCGTAGTCGGCGAAGATGGCGATCTTTTCGCGGCGGGCGACGGCGCGGAGGAGGCGGTCGGCGGCCGGTCCCATGTCCTTCAGGGTGAGGGGGTCGGGCAGGAGATCACGGAGCGAGGGGGCGAGGAAGGCGGGGGCGGCCTCGGGCGTGACGCCTCGGGCGGCGAGAATGCGGCAAAGGGGGAGGGGGAGGCGGGTCTGCTGGGCCATGCCCTCGGCCAGACGGTCCTGCGCGGGGTCGGGTCCGATCCAGCGGCGGCCGGTGAGGGAGGTCTCGACGGAGAGGAAGGCACTCATGGGGAAGGGGTGCCGGAAAGGGACGGGGCTGGCAAGGGGGAATGGGCTGTCCACGCGTGGACAGGTTTGGCAGGCGTGGAAATTCAAGGGGTTGGCTGTCGGCGTTTACAGAAGGTTAGGACTTCTGCCGGAGGGTATTCCGGATTTTCCCGTCCGCCCCACCCCCATCCCCCCACCTAGGGGGAGGGGAGGTGCCTGGCCCTGGCGCGGCGGCAAGCGAGATGGCTCTGCTCCGGGACTGCCGGTCGGGAAGCCTCCGGCGGGGATATTTCAGGCAAAGATGAAAGCGCTGCGGTCCGGAGAGAGCCTTGGGGGGTGAAGGGTTTGGGGAGGCGGGGCGAACCCCGACCTACCGCAGCGGCGACTTGTAGATCATCCGGCGGACGGAGCCGGTTTTCGATCGCATCAGGATCGTCTCCAGCGTGACCCAGCCGGGCTCGCGCTTGATCCCGGCGAGGAGGGAGCCGTTGGTCACGCCGGTCGCCGAGAAGATCACGTCCGACCGCACCAGATCGTCGCGGGTGTAGACCCGGTCGAAGTTGGTGATCCCGGCCTTGCGGGCGCGGGCGCGTTCGTCGTCGTTGCGGAAGAGGAGGCGGCCGTAGAACTGGCCGCCCATGCATTTCAGCGCGGCGGCGGCGAGGACGCCCTCGGGCGCGCCGCCGGAGCCCATATACATGTCGATGCCGGTGATCTCGGGCTCGGCGCAGTGCATGACGCCGGCCACGTCGCCATCGGTGATGAGGCGGATCGCGGCGCCGGTGGAGCGGACCTCGGCGATCAGGTCCTCATGCCGGGGGCGGTCGAGGATGCAGACGGTGATGTCCTCGGTCGAGCAGCCCTTGGCGGCGGCAAGGGCCGAAACCCGTTCCGAGGGGCTTTGCGCCAGCGTCACGGTGCCGGGCTTGAAGCCGGGGCCGATGGCGAGCTTTTCCATGTAGACATCCGGGGCGTGGAGCAGCGTGCCGCGGGGGGCCATGGCGATGACGGTCAGCGCGTTCGGCATGTCCTTGGCGGTGAGGGTGGTGCCTTCCAGCGGGTCGAGGGCGATGTCGACCTGCGGCCCATTGCCGGTGCCGACCTCCTCGCCGATGTAGAGCATCGGGGCCTCGTCGCGCTCGCCCTCGCCGATGACGACGACGCCCTTGATGTCGAGGAGATTGAGCTGGTCGCGCATGGCGTTGACGGCGGCCTGGTCGGCGGCCTTTTCGTCGCCGCGCCCGATGAGCCGGGCCGAGGCGAGCGCGGCGGCTTCGGACACGCGGCCAAGGCCGAGGCTGAGGAGCCGGTCCTGGAAGTTCATTTTTTCAGACATGGGTCCCCCCGGGGCAGATTTTCTTTGGTGTAGCCGGGGGTTGCTGGCGCGGCAAGCTTGGTGGCGCTAACGGCGGGTCAGGGAAGGGCTGCCAGGATTGCATCGGCGAGGCAGGCGTCGATCTGGCGGGCCGCGGCGAGGAGCGGCGAGCCCGCGGGATCGGGGCCAAGCCGCCCGGCGGTGGAGCGCAGGAGCAGGGTGCGACCGCGCGGGGTGGCAAAGAAATCTGCGGTCGGGATGAGCGATGCGAGAGGTTGCGCGGTATTTGCGCGCCCGTAGGGGTGGCCGAAACCGGCGATGAAAGCGGTGGCGCAGTCATCGGCCGTCGCGGGGCAAGTTGAGGTGCAGAGGGCGAGAAGCGGCTCGAACTCCGGCTCGGTGCGGAAGGTTTCAATCGCGGCTTTGGCGGTCGCGGGGTCGACGGGCTCGTAGCGCATGACCTTCAGAACCGGTACGGCGGCCTGCATCCGGCGGGCGGCCTCGTCCTGGGGGAGGCCGGCGGCGGCGAAGATCGCGGCGAGGCGGGCGGTGTCGGCGGGCGGGGCATCGGTGCGGTGCAGCCCGGCAAACCCGGCCAGCGCGATCCAAGCCGCCGGATCGTCGGCCTTCAGCCGGTCGACCACAAGGGCATCGGTCTCGACGGCGGGCGCGAGGGCAGTGTCGTACAGGCGGCCCCAGAGGACAGGGGCGGTGGCCCAGTCCGGGGCGGGCTGGTCGAAGAATCCCTCGGGCAGCGGGCCGAAGCCGCCGGTCTGGTTGACCCAGATCATGTAGAGGCTGGTGGCCTTGTCCGGCTCGCCCGCCGCGTAAAGGCCGAAGGCGCGGGCGAGGAGCGCGTCCGTGTCGGTGCCGATGTCGCCAAGACGCCACAACGCGGCGACCGGGTCGGCTGTGGCATAGGCTTCCGCCACCGGGGTGCCGTTGATGCGGGCCAGTGCCTTGCGCTCGGCAAAGGGGAGCGTGGCGCGCAGCCACTCGCTGACGGCAGGCAGGGCGAGGAGGGCGGCGGTGTTCCCTGCCTCGGCGGCGGCGTGGAGGTCAGTCAGCGCGGTGGGATCGTCGCCTTGCAGGGCGCGGTCGAAGGGGTCGCGGAAGGCGGGGTCGTCAAGGCCGGGGACGGGGTCGGCGAGGGATGGGGTGGCGAGCGCCAGAGCCAGAAGGATCGCCCGCATGTGCCGCCTCCAACCCTTGAACCGATGGCGCAAGGGTCGGACCGGCGGGCGGGGCTGTCAAGCGGTTTGCCGAGAGGGTGGTCAGACTTCCTCGATCCGGATCGCGACGGGGCTGCCCACCAGGACGCCCGTCGCGGCGAAGCGGGTCATGGCATGGGCGAGGTCGTCGGGGGCGGCCTTGTGGGTAACGATCAGCACCGGGGCATTGGCGCCCTGGTGGCCGTACTGGCGCATCTGGTCGATGGAAACGCCGGCATCGCCGAGGCAGGTGGCGATCTTCGCCAGCGCGCCGGGTTTGTCGAGGAGCGTCATGCGCAGGTAATAGGGCGCGGGGGTCGCGGCCTTGGCAGGCTGGGCGGCGACAAGCGCGCTGGCGGGCAGGCCGAAGGTGGGCAGGCGAAAGCCCCGTGCGATGTCGATCACGTCGGCCATGACGGCAGAGGCGGTCGGGCCCATCCCGGCGCCGGGGCCGCGCAGGACGATCTGGCCGACGCTGTCGCCTTCCAGGACCACCATGTTGGTGCCGCCCTGGAGCTGGCCAAGCGGGCTGTCGGCCGGGACGAGGCAGGGGGTCATCCGCTGTTCCAGGCCCCGACCGGTCATCTGTGCGACGCCGAGGAGCTTGATGCGGTAGCCCATGTCCTCGGCCAGGCGGATGTCGTCGATTGAGACATTACCGATGCCTTCCAGCTCCACGGCGTCGAAGGCGACGCGTGTGCCGAAGGCGATGGAGGCGAGGAGCGAGAGCTTGTGGCCCGCGTCGATGCCGCCGACGTCGAGATTGGGGTCAGCCTCCAGGTAGCCGAGCTGACGAGCCTCCTCGAACACCGTCTCGTAGGGCAGGTTCTCGGCTTGCATCCGGGTCAGGATGTAGTTGCAGCTGCCGTTCATCACCCCCATGACGCGCTTCATCCTGTTGCCCGCAAGGCCTTCGGTCAGGGCCTTGATGACCGGGATACCACCCGCGACGGCGGCCTCGAAGCGGAGGGCGAGATTGGCGGCTTCGGCGGCTTCGGCAAGCGCCTGGCCATGGTGGGCGAGAAGCGCCTTGTTGGCGGTGACGACATGTTTTCCGGCGGCGAGGGCGGCTTCGGTCGCGGCTTTCGCGGCGCCTTCGTGGCCGCCCATCACCTCGACGAAGAGGTCGATGTCGGGCCGGGTGGCCAGCGCCACGGGGTCGGTTTCCCAGGCATAGCCGGAAAGGTCGGCGTCGCGGTTCTTCGTGCGGTCGCGGGCGGAGACGGCGGTGATCACCACGGGGCGGCCGGCGCGGGCGGCGATGAGGTCGGCATGGGCCTGGACGATCTTGACGACGCCGATGCCGACGGTCCCGAGACCGGCAAGACCAAGACGCAAGGGGGCGGCGGGCATCGGGAAACCTTTGGCAGCTGCGGGCTGCCGACTGTTAGCCGGAAGCCGGGCGGGGTGCAACGCCGTCAGGGCGCGGGCGGGGTGGCCGCGATGGCGGTGGCGCGCGCCTTGAGGCCCGCGGCCCGCGCGGCAAGCGCGGGGCCGGGATCGGCGGTCACGGCCCCGGCCTGGGCGAGGAGATCGTCGATGGGCAGAAGCTGCGGCGGAGCGGCGCGATCCGGGCCGACGGCGTCAAGCTCGGGGAAGGGCGCACAGGCGGCAAGGGCAAGAGCGAAGAAGAGAGCGGTCAGGCGCATGTGGTCCCCGGGAGCGACCACAGAACCCTAACGCCGGATCGCGCCGGGGGGAAGGCGGTTCACGAAGGGCCTCAGTTGCAAGTGGTGGTGCCTTCGAGGCACAGGCGGCGGTGGCGCGGTCGGGTGACGATGAATTCGCCGAAGGTGTTGTTCTTGACGCCGACCATCATGCCGGCGATGGCGGTCTTCAATTGCGCCTTGAATTCGACCGAGGTCTCGACAACGAAGACGCTTTCGCCGTTGTTCAGCGTTGGAATCTTCGTGCTTTTCCAATCCTGGATATTGGCTTGGCTGAGCGCGGCAATCTTGCTTCCGGGCGAATAGGAAAACAACAGCTTGTAGCTTCCAGTGGTCGCGTTGCAGACTTGGTTGGGCCCTGTGGAGGAGACGCATTCGAAGCTGGTGATCCGCATCTTCACCGGATGCCCGCCGGGGGTCAGGAAATTCATGATGTTCTGCAGGCCATTCGCATAGGCCAGCGGAATGGTGTTCTTTTGCCGCGACAGGAGGTCGGCGATGGAATAGGCAGCCTTCTGCGTCATGTTGATGGTGCGGAAGACGTCCCAGTAGATGAACATCGCGACCAAGCCCCAGATCAGCAGGGGAACCATGATCAGGAACTCGGCCATGACGAGCCCGTCTTCGTTGCGAAGGAATCTGCCGAGGTGATGTTTCAGCTTGCGCATGACCACTTCATCCGGGTTCGTTCACAAAGGTCGACGACACGATCATCGCAACCGATCCGTCGCTCTGGACCGGCATCTTCACGCTGATGCCCGTGGTGGGGAACATCGGCCATTCCTTCATGCAGACACGGATCAACATGATGTCGTTGTCGACGCCGGCCGAGAAGGAGTTGTCAGGCGGATCGCCGACCTTGATCTCGGCTGGCTTGTCGATGCAGGGCGCCTGCGTCGAACCCATGCCGAAGCCGCCGGTGCCGGTATTGATCGGTTGCATCCAGATCTTCGTTGCATTCATGCAATGCGTGATGTTGTTGCCCAGCACGCCATTGGTGCAGATTTCTTCCTTCAGCTTCTTGTGAGTGAGATTGCTGCCATAGACCCCCAGCCGCAGATTTCGGACCACCAGATCGATGCTGCGGTCGAACATCACGTAGCGGATCATGTAGACGCTGCTTTCGACCGAGGCGGTGAAGAGGGTGAATACCGTCGGAAAGACGAACAGGAACTCGATGATCGCCGAGCCCCGTTCGTCCCTGAGAAACTGGATTAACCTGGTCATTGCGTCAGCTTGAGGTCAGAGATCAGCACGGCGATCTGTTCGAAGGCGGAGGTCAGGTTATCGGCGTTCGTCACCTTGTAGTAGTAGCCGGTGCCCGGCGAGGAGCAGTTCTTGATCGGACCTTCGGTGACCTTGTCGCCGAGGATGATGCCGAACACTTCGACCCCGGCAGCTTTGGCGGCGGTGCAGTTGGCGCTCAGAAGAGCATCCATATGGCTTTCACCAACCAGGTAGTCGCCGACGAAGGTCTTGTAGATCGTATTGTAATCGGTCGCGCCGGCGACATTCGAGCGCATATACAACTGCTCGATGACCCAGTCCACCGAGGCGTAGCGCCAAACCTCGGACCAGTCTAGTTGCCTCACGGTGCCGCTCCCGGACCACTTCGGCGCTGCTGGCGTGCCTGTTGCCGAAATCCAGGCGAGAGGATCACATCCACCTTCAACCTCGGTGTCGGTGCCTTTGCCTTCGGCTTCATTATTCTTTTTGCGTTTCACCTTGGTGGATTTCAGGTGCGGCACAAAGAAATTGCGCTTGACGGTCTTGCCATTCACGACGGTGTTCGCCAGCGACCACCCCGAGCAGGTATTGACCGGGTTGCCCGTGGGAGCGATGCCGGGGCGCTTGCCGCCGTTGATGCCGACGCCGCTGTCATCGAACTCAATTGCCATATTACCGTCGTTTCCACGCCAGATCGGCGACGGGCCGGTCTTGTAGGCATCAAGGATGTAATCGCTGGCGACATGCGTCCCGTCAGTCATCAGGACGATAATCTTGCGGGTGTCCGGATCCGCGTTATCGGCTGGACGGCCAGCCATTGCAGGTTCCGCAGTGAGCAGATCAGTGTAGATCTGACGTGCCGACTGATCGATCATTGCGGTTGCCCACCGCATGCCGATGGCGATGGAGGTCGTTCCGCGCGGGTTCAAATCGCCGATTTGGGCTTTGAGGGCGGTAATGCTGGTCGAGGGCAGCGCCAGCAGGTTGGACGCTTTTTCATTTTTGGCGGTGCCGAAGTTGTCACCATGGTTGCAGGTGTAGCTGTTGGTGTTTTTGCTGGGTTCGGTTGCGGCGACGGCAGAAATCTTTACGACGCCGCCATAGGTGTTGTTGGTCCCGAAGTTCGTGACTGTAACGCTCGGCTTGCTGCTGGCGGTCTGCGCAACGGCCTGCATCGGGAGGGTGGTCGTTGTGGGCAGCGCGAGCGTATCGTACGTGCTTTCGGGAATCTCGAAGCAGTTGATGTCGGGAACGCCCTGGTTTGCCATGCCATCCCAAGAGGAAAGATTGGTAACTTTGGTGAACTTATTGCGGAGGCTGACAGGGATGTTTACGTTTGAGGAATAGGGAACGAGTCCGATCGAGATCAGGTTGTTCGGATCCTTACTGACAGTATACTCGCCATCGGTGTCGTTCTTGCTGAACTTCAGGACCGTGACGAATTTATCCGCCGCCTTTCTCAGCGCTTCGATCTTGGAGGTCGAGCCAGACGTTTCGCTCATCGAGCCGGTGATGTCGAGCACCATGATCACCTCGATCTTCGATACGCCCTGCTGGGCGACGGAAACCGCAGGGCCCTCGAAGTAGGGCATGTCAAGCATAGGCATGAAGTGGTTGTAGGAGCGGACCTTGGCACGCGCCCAGGCCTCGCGCGAGCTTTTGGTGGCTTCGCCGCCCGCGGTGGGGGGGGAATAATCCACCGTAAGTTCGTTGCCGAGGCCGGCCTTGTTGAACCATTCGGTGACGACCGACTGCGGCGTCTGATCCGGAGGCAGGACGACGTTGGCCGCAGCAAGCGTGGCGCGGTCCAGCGTTTCCTGCAGCGCGACGCGGCGCATCTCAAAGCGCATGATGTCCACGGCGATACCGCCCAGCATCAGGATCATGACGAAGATAATGACGATGAAAATCGCGATGGCGCCGCCTTCGTCCGACCGGAAGTCGGCAAATCTGCGGGCAACGTGAGCAAATACCGGTCGCGCGTCGGGTTTGGTCAACATGTCACTAATCCATTGCAGCAGCTGTCCGCCAGAAACGACGGGTTCCCAAGGGATCATCTAGGCACAAGTTCGGGCAGAAGTAAGGCATTTGCTGCCAGACCCCCGGTTGGCTGCCACAATCTGGAAACAATCAGGGGAATCTTCTGGGTTCGGCCGCAAGTGGAAGAAAATCCCCGGCATTAAGACCTTCGCAGGAAATGTGCGGCGGAACCGATTCGGCCCTGCGCACCCTGCGTCGGAAGGGGGCGGGCCGCACCGCTTTCCGGGTTCCCCAGGCCCGCGCGTGGCGCTAGGGTCGGGGCGCGGGGTGTCATTTCGGGCCCGCCTGTCAGGGAGGGACAGCATGAACGTTTCGGGAGAGCCCAGTTTCCGGGAATCGGTCGATCTGATGTTCAATCGGGCGTCCAAGCTGATGGACCTGAGCCCGGGTCTGGAACAGAAGATCCGGGTCTGCAACTCGACCTATACGGTGCGCTTCGGTGTGCGGTTGCGCGGCAAGATCGAGACCTTCACCGGCTATCGCTCGGTCCATTCCGAACATATGGAACCGGTCAAGGGCGGCATCCGTTTCGCGCTGTCGGTTCATCAGGACGAGGTCGAGGCGCTGGCGGCGCTGATGACCTACAAATGCGCGCTGGTGGAGACGCCGTTCGGCGGCTCGAAAGGCGGCCTCTGCATCGACCCGCGGGCGTGGGACGAGCATGAGCTGGAGCAGATCACCCGCCGCTTCGCCTATGAGCTGATCAAGCGCGACCTGATCCACCCGGCGCAGAACGTGCCGGCCCCCGACATGGGCACGGGCGAGCGCGAGATGGCCTGGATCGCCGACCAGTACGCGCGGATGAATACGACGGACATCAACGCCAAGGCCTGCGTGACCGGAAAGCCGCCCCATGCCGGCGGCATCCAGGGCCGGGTCGAGGCGACGGGGCGGGGCGTGCAATACGCCCTGCGCGAGTTCTTCAGGCACAAGGACGACATGGGCAAGGCGGGGCTGACCGGCAGTCTCGACGGCAAGCGGCTGATCGTGCAGGGCCTCGGCAACGTGGGCTACCATGCGGCGAAGTTTCTGTCCGAGGAGGACGGCTGCAAGGTCATCGCGGTGATCGAGCGGGACGGCGCGCTGCTGGACCCCAAGGGCCTGGACATCGAGGACGTGCGGCAGTGGATGAACCGGAATGGCGGGCTTCTGGCGGGCTATCCCGGGGCGAAGCACCTGCCCGATGGCGCGGCGATGCTGGAGGAGGCCTGCGACATCCTGATCCCCGCCGCGATGGAGGGGGTGATCCATCTGGGCAATGCCGAGCGGATCAAGGCCCCCCTGATCATCGAGGCGGCGAACGGGCCTATCACCTTCGGCGCGGACGAGATCCTGCGGCGCAAGGGCTGCGTGATCATCCCCGACATGTATGCCAATGCCGGGGGTGTCACGGTTTCCTACTTCGAATGGGTCAAGAACCTGTCCCACATCCGCTTTGGCCGGATGCAGCGCCGGGCCGAAGAGGCGCGGAGCCGCCTTCTGGTCGAGGAACTGGAGCGGCTGTCGTCGGACCAGGGGCTGGGCTGGACGCTGGCGGAGGGGTTCAAGGAGAAGTTCCTGCAGGGCTCCGACGAACTGGCGCTGGTGCGATCGGGCCTCGACGACACGATGCGCACCGCCTATCAGGCGATGCGCGAGGTATGGCATTCCCGCCAGGACGTCGAGGACCTGCGGGTGGCGGCCTATATCGTTTCCATCGGGCGTGTCGCGCAGACCTACAGGTCGAAGGGACTGTGATCCAGGGTGGCTGCGGGGGCAACGTGGCCCCCGCGCCGTTCAGGGCATGGTGCTGCGTTTGATCCGGGGGGCGCATGACTGTCTGGCATTGCCATATCGCCGTCTCTCTGGATGGCAAGATCGCCCGGCCCGATGGCGGGATCGACTGGCTGGTGGCGGATTATACGCCGGAGGGTCTGGGGTTCGAGGACTTCTATGCCGACGTCGGCGCCATCCTGATGGGACGGGGCACCTATGATGCCATCGCGGGCCAGGACTGGCCCTATGCCGACAAGGCGGTGACGGTGCTCACCTCGGGCCCGCTGGATGAGCTGCCGTCCGGCGTGCGCGCCCGGTCGGGCGCTCTGGCGGCTGTCGCGGCTGAGCTGGAGGCCGAGGGTCACGGCACGATCTGGGTCGAGGGCGGGGGGCAGGTGATCCGCGACATGATCGGGCTGGGCAAGCTGGACATCCTGGAGATGGCGGTGATTCCGATCATCCTCGGCGGGGGCATCCCGATGTTCCCGCCGGGCACGCCCGAGTTGAAGCTGGACCTGGAGTTTGCCCGCCCCTGGCGCAAGGGCGCGATCCACCTGAAGTATCGGCGCGCGGCTGTGTGACACATCACGGGGGCCGCAGCGACATGTGATGTCGCGGCAAGACAAGGATTTTGCCGCACGGTCTTGAATAACCGCGGTGGTCCCGGTCTTATGGCGGGGTCAGGGGAGTTCATCCATGCGCTATTCCGGCCTGAAGGTCATCACCGAGGGGTTGTTCGGCAACAAGGGCTGGACCCCGGCCTGGCGCGACCCCGCGCCGAAGGCCGAATATGACGTGGTGATCATCGGTGGCGGCGGGCACGGCCTGTCGACGGCCTACTACCTGGCGAAGAACCACGGGATCACCAATGTCGCCGTGCTGGAGAAGGGCTACCTCGGCGGCGGGAACGTGGGGCGAAACACGACCATCGTGCGGGCCAACTACTTCCTGCCGGGCAACAGCGAGTTCTATTCGCATTCGCTGAAGCTGTGGGAGGGGCTGGAGGCCGACCTCAACTACAATGTGATGCATTCGCAGCGCGGGCTGATCAACCTTTTCCACTCGGACGGGCAGCGGGATGCCTTTGCCCGGCGGGGCAATGCGATGATCAACCAGGGCGATGACGCGATCCTGCTGGACCGCGAGGGGGTGCGCGAGCATCTGCCCTATCTGGATTTCGAGCAGACGCGGTTCCCGATCTATGGCGGGTTGCTGCATCCGCGCGGCGGGTCGGCCCGGCACGACGCGGTGGCCTGGGGCTATGCCCGGGGGGCGGACCGGCGCGGGGTGGACCTGATCCAGAACTGCGAAGTTACGGGGATCGACATCGAGAATGGTGTGGTGAAGGGCGTGCAGACCACGCGCGGGGCGATCCGGGCGAAGAAGGTCGGGATCGTGGTGGCGGGCCGGTCGTCGCAGGTGGCGGCGATGGCCGGGATGCGGTTGCCGATTGAATCGCACATCCTGCAGGCCTTCGTGACCGAGGGGCTGAAGCCGGTCATCAACCATGTGGTCAGCTTCGGCATGGGGCATTTCTATATCTCGCAGTCCGACAAGGGCGGGTTGGTCTTCGGCGGCGACCTCGATTTCTACGCCAGCTACGCCGCGCGGGGGAACCTGCCGATGGTCGAGCATGTGATGGAGGCGGGCATGACGCTGATGCCGATGATCGGCCGCGCCAAGGTGCTGCGGAGCTGGGGCGGGATCATGGACATGTCTCCGGACGGGTCCCCGGTGATCGACAGGACGCATGTGGACGGGCTGTTCCTCGACTGCGGCTGGAACTACGGCGGGTTCAAGGCGGTGCCGGCCTCGGGCTGGTGCATGGCGCATCTGATGGCGACCGGCGAGCCGCACGAGGTGGCGCGGAAGTTCCGGCTGGACAGGTTCGCGACGGGGCATCTTCTGGATGAAGAAGGCACCGGCAGCCAGCATAACCTGCATTGAGGACAAAGATGCGCAACCTTGTTCTGGCTTTGCTTTTCGGCCCTGCCACGGCAATGGCTGAACCGGCTTGCCTGATCCTCGACCCTGCACAGGCCGCCCAGCCGGATGGGGCCGAGCGGTCCTTGGGGATCCTCTCCGTCGGACTGGAGGATGGTGCGCCGGGGCCGGGTAAGGCGAGCTTTCTCGCGCTCTTCGCCGGGCCGTCGGTCGAGGCGCCAAAGGCGAAGGCTGGCGTGGTCTACTCACAAAGTTTCACTTGCGCGGCTGGTCCGGCAGAAGTGAGCGGTCCGCCTTACTGGCTGATGCCGGGTGGTGTGATTTGCACGCCAAGCTGTGGCAAGGGGATGGTGCAGATCCGGTCCGATGGCGACGGATTTGCCTTCTGGATGGAGGGCTTGGTGCTGACAGAGGATCCGGGTGGCGCCTGCGGTGAAGGGACGCCCTTCACCACCCGCGGGAATGTGGGGGTCGGTTACAGTCTGGTGGTGTCGGACAATGCCGAACACTGCGCGCCGGTTGGAGAGAACGAATGACAGTCAAGTTCTGCGAGGTCCGCTGATGCGCCTGATATGCCCCCTTTGCGGCGAACGCGACCGGCGGGAATTCTACTATTACGGGGCGGAGGACTATCTGCGCCGTCCATCCGAGGGCGCCCCTCTGGCGGAGTGGGACAACTACCTGCACCTGCGGGACAATCCGGCGGGGGTGACGAAGGACCTCTGGTATCACGAGGCGGGCTGTGCCCAGTGGCTTCTGGTCACGCGGAACACGGTCACGCATGACATCACCGGCGTCGAACTGGTAGCGGAGCGCAAGGCATGAGGATCGACGGCAAGGGTCTGGTCGACCGGACGAAGCCGGTCCGCTTCCGTTTCGACGGCCGGGACTACGCGGGCTACAAGGGCGACACGCTGGCCTCGGCGCTGCTGGCGAACGACGTGCGGCTGGTGGGGCGGTCGTTCAAGTATCACCGGCCGAGGGGCGTGCTGACGGCGGGGTCGGAAGAGCCGAACGCGCTGGTCGAGGTGGTGGGGGCGAAGAACCAGACGCCGAACGTCCGGGCGACGGTGCAGGAGGTCTTCGAGGGGCTGGTCACGCAAAGCCAGAACCGGCTGGGGTCGCTGAAATATGATCTTCTGGCGGTGAACGATTACCTGTCTCCCTTCCTGTCGGCGGGCTTTTACTACAAGACCTTCATGTGGCCCCGCGCCTTCTGGGAGGGGCTTTACGAGCCGATCATCCGCCGGGCGGCTGGCTTGGGCAGCCTGTCGGGCAAGCATGACGAGGGCACCTACGAGAAGGCCTTCGCCTTCTGCGACCTGCTGGTGATCGGCTCTGGCCCCGCGGGGTTGATGGCCGCGCTGACGGCGGGGCGCGCCGGGGCGGATGTGATCCTGGCGGAGGAAAGCCATGCGCTGGGCGGGCGGCTTCTGTCGGACGCGCAGACCATCGGCGGCATGGCGGCGGGCGACTGGGTGGCGCAGGTGGTGGCCGAGCTTCAGGCCCTGCCGAACGTGCGGATCATGCTGCGCACCACGGTGACGGGGGCTTACGACCACGGCACCTATGGTGCGCTGGAGCGGGTGGGGCTGCACAAGCCCGCGCGGCCCAGCCTGCCGCGCGAATGCTTCTGGCGCATCGTCGCGCCCCATGCGGTTCTTGCCTCGGGCGCGCTGGAACGCCCGGTTGCCTTCGAGAACAACGACCGGCCCGGGATCATGATGGCCTCGGCGGTCCGGACCTACCTCAACCGCTATGGCGTGGTGCCGGGCAAGCGGGTCACGCTTTTCGCCAACACCGATCAGGCGCGGGGCGTGGCGCGGGAGCTGATGGCGGCGGGGGTGACTGTGGCGGCGATCATCGACCCGCGGCCCGGGGCCTCGGCGGTGGAGGACTGCTCGGTGCATGTGGGGGCCGAGGTGGTGGGCTCGCGCGGGCGGCTTGGGCTGTCCGGCATCCAGGTGCGCAAGGGGTCGGAGGTTATCGAGATCGAGACCGATTGCCTGGCCATGTCCGGCGGCTGGAACCCGACGATCCACCTGACCTGCCACATGAACGGACGTCCGCGCTGGGACGAGGATCTGGCGGCCTTCGTACCGATGCAGGGCGCGGTGCCGGGTCTGGTCGCGGTGGGGGCGGCGAATGGCAGCATGTCCACCCACGGGGCGCTGGCGACGGGTCATGCGGCGGCCCTGAAGGCGGTGGAGGCTTTGGGGCGGAAGGTCGCGGTCGCGGTGCCGGAGGCCGAGGACGCGCCCTACAAGCTGAAGGCCTTGTGGGCGGTGGAAGGCAAGGGCCGGGCCTGGCTCGACTTTGCCAATGACGTGACGACCAAGGACGTGAAGCTGGCGGCGCAGGAAGGCTATCGCAGCGTCGAGCACATGAAACGCTACACGACGCAGGGCATGGCGCCGGATCAGGGCAAGAACTCCAACGTTTCGGCGCTGGCGGTGCTGGCGGATGCGACAGGGCGGGGGATTGCCGAGACCGGGGTCACGACCTTCCGTCCGCCCTATACGCCGGTGTCGATTGCGGCCATGGGTGCGGGGGGCCGCGCCGAGGGCTTCGCGCCGCAGCGCTTCCTGACCTCGGATCAGGCGAGCCGCGACCGCCATGCGCCGATGATCGAGGCGGGGCTGTGGTATCGGCCCAGCTACTTCCCGAAGCCGGGCGAGACGACCTGGCGCGAGGCCTGCGACCGCGAGGTCGACATGGTGCGGCAGGCGGTGGGGATCGCCGATGTCTCGACCCTGGGCAAGATCGACATTCAGGGCAGGGATGCGGGGCGGTTCCTCGACTTCGTCTACACCAACACCTTCTCCACCCTGCCGGTGGGCCGGGTCCGCTATGGGCTGATGCTGCGCGAGGACGGGCTGGTGCTGGACGACGGCACCTCGGCGCGGCTGGGGGAAGACCATTACCTGATGACCACCACCACGGCCGCCGCCGGGCTGGTGATGGGGCATCTGGACTTCGTGCATCAAGCCTTCTGCGCGGACTGGCAGGTGCGGTTCATCTCTGTCACCGAAAGCTGGGCGCAGTTTGCCGTCGCGGGGCCGAAAGCGCGGGAACTGGTCAATTCCTTCCTGGAGGTGCCGGTGGAGCTGCCCTTCATGGGGGTCGCCCCGGTGCGGATCGGCGGGGTGGACGGGCGTCTGTTCCGGATCAGCTTCTCGGGCGAGGAGGGTTATGAACTGGCGGTGCCGACCCGCTATGGCGAGGCCCTGTTCCGCGACCTGCTGGCCCGGGCCGAGACGATGGGCGGCGGGCCTTACGGGATGGAGGCGCTGAACGTCCTGCGGATCGAGAAGGGCTTCATCACCCATGCCGAGATCCATGGCCGGGTGACGGCGCATGACATCGGGATGGAGAAGATGGTCAGCTCGAAGAAGGACTGCATCGGCAAGGCGGCGGCGACGCGGCCCGGCATGTGGGGGCCGGAGCGCGAGCAGCTGGTCGGACTGAAGGCACAGGCGCCGATCAGCGCCGGGGCGCATCTCTTCGTGCCGGGGCAAGAGGTGCATCGCGAGACGGACCAGGGCTATGTGACCAGCGTCTGCTGGTCGCCGACGCTGGCGGCCTGGCTGGGGCTTGGGTTCCTCAAGGACGGCCGGGCGCGGCTGGGCGAGAAGATCCGGCTGGTCGATCATCTGCGCGGGCTGGACGTGATCTGCGAAGTGACGAATCCGGTCTTCCACGACCCGGAAGGGGAGAAGCTCCGTGCCTGAACTCATCGCGAAATCCGCCCTTGAGGGGCGCAGCCTGACGCTGGGGACGGTGACATTGGCCGAGGTCGATGTCGGGCCAGTCACCTCGGTCGCGGTCTTCCCCGGTGCGGCGAAGGCCGTGGCGAAGGGGTTGAAGACCCTGGGTCTGGCGATGCCGGAGCCGAACAGCTTTGCCGAGAAGAAGGGTTCGCGGATCGTCTGGACCGGGCGCGATCAGGCCTTCCTGATGGGTGTGGAACCCCCGGTGCTGGAAGGCGCGGCGGTGACGGACCAGTCGGACGGCTGGGCGGCGCTGGGCCTGACCGGGGCAGGGGCGGTCGAGGTGCTGGCGCGGCTGGCGCCGGTCGATCTGCGGCTGGCGGCTTTTGCGGTGGGCCGGGCGATCCGGACGCAGTTGAACCACATGAACATCGTGATCCTGCGCACGGGCGACCATGCCTTCGAGATCCTGGTCTTCCGGTCGATGGCGCGCACCGCCTGGCATGAGCTGGAAACCACAATGCATATGGTCGCGGCCCGCGCGGGGATGAAAATCTAGGCGGAAAGCTGCAAAGGGAAGATTTTGTCACTGGCGCGTGATCTGGCAGGAGTTTACACCTTTTCTTAACGCGAGATTAAGAAAAGGTGCATGATGGCTCCCGACGGTCAGACCCTGGCTCCGAACGTCTACGAGGCCGAGCCGATCCCCGAAGCCGCGCGGGCCGAGATCGACAGGCTGCTCACCTCGGGCGACCTTTTCCGCTATACCGCCCCGTCGGACGCTCCGGTCGCCCTGCTGGAAGCCGAGTTCGCCGCGCTTCTGGGCGCGCGCTATGCGCTGGCGGTGTCGTCCTGTTCGGCGGCGCTGTTCCTGTCCCTGAAGGCGCTGGACCTGCCCACGGGCGCGAAAGTGCTGATCCCGGCCTTCACCTTCGCCGCTGTGCCGTCCTCGGTCGTCCATGCCGATTGCGTGCCCGTGCTGGTCGAGGTGGGCGACAACTATCGGGTCGACATGGCCGACTTCGCGGGCAAGCTGCCGGGGGCGGATGCGGTGATGATCAGCCATATGCGGGGGCATACCTCAGACATGGACCGGATCATGGCACTTGCCGATGCGGCGGGCGTACCGGTGATCGAGGATGCGGCGCATTCGCTGGGCACGGTCTGGGGCGGGCGGAACATCGGGACCATCGGCCGCGTGGGCTGTTTCAGCTTCCAGTCCTACAAGCTGGTGAACGCGGGCGAGGGCGGGATCATGGTCACCGACGACCCGGAAGTCGCGGCGCGGGCGATCATCATGTCGGGCGCCTATGAAACGAACTGGAAGAAGCATCCGGGCCTGACCAATTCCTGCGCGCATTGGCAGAACAAGCTGCCGCTTTATAACCTGCGGATGCAGAACCTGTCGGCGGCGGTGATCCGGCCGCAGCTGCCCCTGGTGGCCGAGCGGGTGGCGAAGGGTCGCGCCGGGCATGACCGGGTGGCGGCGGTGCTGAACGGGTCGGCCCATCTGGCGGTGCCGGAGGCGCTGGGGCCGGAAGAACGCGCGCCGGATTCGATCCAGTTCAACCTGGTCGGGGGCTGGTCGGACGCCGAGGCGGCGGCCTTCCAGGCGGCAGCGAAGGCGCGGGGGGTCTCGGTGCAGGTCTTCGGGCTGAGCGAAGGCAATGCGCGGGCCTTCTGGAACTGGCAGTTCCTGGGCGAGGTACCCGAGCTGCCGCAGACAAGGGCGATGCTGATGCGGGCCTGCGACGTGCGGCTGCCGACCCGGCTGACGGAGAGCGAGCTGGACTATATCGCGGCGGCCATCGCGGATGCGGCGGTCGAGGTCCGAGGCTAGGCTGCCCGCGCGTGGGCAGTTTTCTTGGTCGCTTGAAATCAATGACTTGTGTCCGGGCGTTAGGGATGCGTTCATCTTCCTGACGCTACCACGCCCCCCCTCCCCGGGGGAGGGGAGGCGTCTGCTGCGGCCCGGTCTCTGTCAGGTAAACCGTGCCCCGGCTCGGCCTTCGGATGCTTCCGGCGGGGATATTTTGGCAAAGATGAAAGGGCTGGGGCCTCGGATCAGAGGACGCGGAGCGCGGGGGCGAGCCAAGGGGTTGCCTTCAGGGCGGGAGCGATCACGACCTCGGCGATGAGAGGTTTCAGGCGCTGGGCGATCTGGGTGGGAACACCGTGCAGGATGCCCGCGCGGGCCGAGAGCGAGAGGGTGCGGGCGAGCGCGGGAAGGGGCAGGGGGCGGACCTCGACCTTCTCGCGGAAGGCGCGGGCCTGGTGGAGGGCGAGCGGGGTGAGGATGGTCCAGCCCTCGCCGCCCGCGACCATGGCGAGGATGGCGGCATAGCTGTCCAGTTCAAAGCGGTGGGCGGGCTTGAGGCCGTGGCGGGCGAGATGGGCGGCGATCTGGCGGCCCATCAGGTGGCGCGCGGTATACTGGATCAGCGGCAGATCCTCGATTCGCTGGCCGGGCGGCGCGACGGCGACGAAGGGTTCGGAGAGGATCGGATGCACCTCGCGCCAGTCTTCCGGGGCGGTGTCGGAGGCGGTGTCGGCGGCGATGACGATGTCCAGCGCGCGCGCTTCCAACTGATCCATCAGCCGGTGGCTGGCCCCGGTTTCCAGGAGGAACCGGCAGCCCTTCAGATCATGCGCGAGGGTAGACAGGAGGCGCGGGGTGACGTCGCTGTCGAAATCCTCGATCACGCCCAGGCGCAGGGTCGTCATGCCGGAGAGGTCGGCCATCGCCAGCTCGGCCCGCGCCTCGGAGGCGGCATTGAGGATGGTTTGCGCGTGGCGGCGGAACATGGCGCCCGCGGGCGTGACGGGCATCGGTCGGCCGGAGCGGTCGAGGAGGACGGCGCCAAGCGCAGTTTCCAGCGCGGAGAGCTGCTGGCTGACGGCGGAGGGGCTGACGCCCAGACGGCGGGCGGCGGCGGAGATCGAGCCTTCCTCGGCGGCGGCGACGAAGACCTCGATCCCCCAGAGCGTGACGCGGCCTTCGGCTTCGGCCATGGGTCAGAGCTTGGAGAGTTTCTTCTGCAACTCGGCCAGTTGCTTCTTGATCTCGGCGATATCGTCGGAGGAGGCGCTGTCCTCCTCCTTGGCGGGACCGGAGCCACCCCAGCCGGGCATTCCGCCCATCATCGTCTTGAGGAAGGCTTCCTGCTGCTTGCGCAAGGCATCGAACCCCGGCACCGCGGCCAGTGGGTTTGGAATGGCGGAGAGATTTTCCATCATCTTCGCCTGGCTGTCGCGCAGCATCTCGAAGCTGGAGGCGAGGAACTGCGGCATCACCGCCTGCATGCCGGTGGCGTAGCTGCGGACGAGATCGGTCAGGACGCCGACGGGCAGGACGCTTTCGCCCTTGGATTCGTGTTCGGCGACGATCTGGAGGAGATATTGGCGGGTCAGGTCATCGCCGGTCTTGAGATCGACGATCTGCACCTCGCGCCCCTGGCGGATGAAGCCGGCGATGTCTTCCAGCGTGACGTAATCCGAGGTCTCGGTGTTGTAGAGCCTGCGGCTGGCGTAACGCTTGATCAGGAGTGGCTTGTCGGTGTCGGCCATGTTCCCCTCCCCGGGATTTTCGCGCTTGCAGAGAAGTCTAGGACGGGCCGCAGCAAAAAGAAAGCATTCGCTCGCGGCTCAGGTCCCGCGCGCGGCATCGGCGGCGGCGAAGTGGTCGAGCTGGTCCTGGCGGGCCTTGAGGAAGGCGGGGCGGCCAAGGATGCGGGTGGTGTAGGCCGCCAGCGCAGGCCAGGGGCCAAGGGCGGCGCGGAGGCTGGGGACGCGCAGGATGTCGGCCATCAGAAGATCGGCCACGGTGAAGCGACCGGCGGCGAGGTAGGGACGATGGGCGAGCACGGCGTCGAGGCGCGTGAGGCGCGCGTGCAGCCAGCCTTCCAGCGGGTTTTCCGCCGGTTTCGACAGGCCGATGAACCACCAGGGGACGGAGACCATCTCGATGGAGTTCAGGCCCGCGACGACCCATTCCAGCACTTCGGCCCGGCCCTTGGGGTCAGGCGGCATCAGCGCTGCCGACTTTTTCGCCAGGTGGAGGAGGCAGGCGCCGCTTTCGAAGAGACTGATCTCGCCGTCTTGCAGCGCGGGAACCTGGGCGAAGGGCTGGCGGGCGAGATGGTCGGGGCCGGTGCGATCCTCGAACCGGACAGTTGCGATGGTATAGGGCAGGCCCGCCTCTTCGCAGGCCCAGCGGAGGCGGAGATCGCGGACATGGCCGCGCGGGCCTTGCGGCACCCAGTCATAGGTCCAGAGGATCAGGGTCATCGCGGCCTCCTGCCTTTGTAGCAGGCAGGATGGGCGGGGGCGGGACAAAGAACAAGGCCCGGAGCGGTGCCCCGGGCCTTTACGTGCGCCCTTGCGGGGCGAACTCGTTACGAATTACTTCGCAGCCGCAGCGGCTTTCTTGGCGACCGAGGTCACGTCCGCGGTGGCTTTCTTGACGGCGGCGGTGGCATCTTCAGAGATGTCCTTGCCCGCGGCCAGCATCAGCTCGACGGTTTCCATCTGCACTTTCTTGGCGACTTCGGCGAAGGCGGCCAGGTTCTCGGCAGCCATCTCGGCGGCGGCCGAGGCGAAGTCGGTCACCGACTTGGTGTAGTCGGCCGGTTCGGCTTTGGCCTTGGCGATCTCGCCGACCTTGGCCAGCGCGTCCTTGGTCCATTTGGCCGAGATTTCGGTCGACTTCTCGGCGGCTTCAATGGCGACTTTCGAGAATTTCTCGGCGAAAGCGGCCTGGGTCTTGAACGCGTTCTGGAACGCCGAGGCGTCAACCGGGAACGAGGCCATCATGTCCTGCATGACTTTGGTGTAGTCCGGGGTCTTGGTCATGTCACTTGCTCCATCTGGGCCAGGAGGGAAACGGCCCGTTGTTCGATGGCAGAGATATACGTGCTGCAGCGCAGCATTTCAAGTCTTTTTCTGCAATGCAGCAAAACCCCGGGTTGCGCCGGTTAACCCTACGGAAAGGCGGGAAAGTTCAGGCGGCGGGCTGGGCGGTCACATAGGTACCGGGGGCGGGGGCCAGCGAATCGGCGGGTTTCCGCGCCTTGACCATCGGGCCGGACTGCGCCGCGAGCCATTCGCCCCAGCGCGGCCACCAGCTGCCCTTGTGGAAGGTCGCGGAGGCGCGCCAGGCCTCGGGCTCTCCGGCCACGGGGGCGTCATTGGTATAGTGGCCGTACTTGTCCTTGGAGGGCGGGTTGATGATCCCGGCGATATGGCCGGATTCCGAGAGGAGGAAGGTCTTGTCCTTCGATCCCATCTGCCTGATGCCGTTGAAGCTGCCGCGCCAGTGGGCGATGTGGTCGGTCTCGCAGGCGATGGCGCAGACCGGAAGCTTGACGTCGGCCAGGCTGACGGGGTGGCCGAAGACCTTGAATTCGCCCCTGGCGAAGCCGTCCCGCTGGCAGAGGCCGCGCAGGTATTCCACGGCCATCTTTGCGGGCAGGTTGGTGCCGTCGCCGTTCCAGTAGAGCAGGTCGAAGGCGGGGGGCGCCTCGCCCAGCATGTAGGACTTGATGGCGGGGGTGTAGATCAGGTCGTTCGAACGCAGGAAGGAGAAGGTGCGGCTCATGAAGAACTTCGACAGGATACCGTCGTGTTCGGTCTGGCGTTCGATGCCGTCGACGAAATCGTCGTTCAGGAACACGCCGACCTCGCCGGGGTCGGAGAAGTCGGTCAGGGTGGTGAAGAAGGTGGCGGTCTTCACCGTCTCGTCCCCGGCCTTTTGCAGATGGGCGAGGGTGAGGCCCAGCGTGGTGCCGGCGATGCAGTAGCCGACGGCGTTGATCTGCTTCTCGCCGGTGATGCGGCGGGTCTCGGCCATAGCGCGCAGGAAGCCGTCGCGGATGTAATCGTCCATCGCGGTGTCGGCGTAGCTGGCGTCGGGGTTGACCCAGGACACGACGAAGAGGGTGAAGCCCTGGTCGACGATCCACTTGATCAGCGAATTGGCGGGCTTCAGGTCCATGACGTAGAATTTGTTGATCCAGGGCGGAAAGATCAGGAGCGGGGTCTTGTGGACCTTCTCGGTGGTCGGCGCATACTGGATCAGCTCCAGCATCCGGTTGCGGTAGACGACGTCGCCCTTGGTGGTGGCGATGTTCTGGCCGACATGGAACGCCTCGCGATCAGCCAGGGTGACCAGGAGGTCGCCGTGGTTGGCCTCGATGTCGCGGACCAGGTTCTCAAGACCGTGGACGAGGGATTCGCCATCGGTCTCGACCGCCTTTTCCAGCGCCTCGGGGTTGGTGCCGAGGAAGTTGGTGGGCGAGAACATGTCGACGATCTGTCGGGTGAAATATTCCACCCGGCGGCGGTCTTCGGGGGCCAGCGTCTCCATGTCGCCGACCGCGGTGCTGATCGCGTCCGAGTTCAGCTGGTATTGCTGCTTGAGGTAGTTGAAGAAGGGATGCGTTTCCCACAGGGGATTGGCGAAACGGCGGTCCTTGGGGCCGGGGTCGGGGGGCGCCTTGAACTCGCCCTTGGCCAGGGTCTGCTGCGCCTCGACATAATGCTTCAGCGTCTTGCCCCAGTAGTTGACCTGATGCTCGACCACCTTCGCGGGGTTCGAGACCATCTCGGCGAAATAGGCGGCGGCGGCTTTCATGTAGACGTCGGGGGCGGGGCCGTGCAGCGCGGGATCGACCTGGCGGCGCTGCGTCAGGGCGGCGGTCAGCCGCCTTGACAGGTCCTCGACCTTCGCGAGGTTGGCGTTCAGTCGTTCCGTCCGCTCAAGCGCAGCTTTGGAACCGGGGGCACTGTCTTCTGTTGTCATGCTAACCATTCCCCCTTATCGTCGCCGCTGTGCAGCATTGCGGTGCCTCCCGCCCGTCCTGCGACATCGGCCCGTTCGGGCAAGGAGACGTGATGAAGTATATGTTCACCTATGACCTGATGGAAAGCGCCCGCAACACGAATGAGTGGTTGGGCGCCTCGGCCAGGGCCTTTGCGAGTTATCCCGCCTTCGCCATGTCGATGAACCCGATGCTGCCCCTGATGGCCGCCTGGGGCGAGGTGACGGAGCGGACCTTCAGCCGGATGGTCGCCAAGCCCGACTGGGGCATCCGCTCGATTGTTGGGCCGGATGGGCAGGACCACCTGATCGATGTGACCAATGTCGTCGAGAAACCCTTCGGCAACCTCGTGCAGTTCTTCGTGCGCCGCCGCTCGCCCATGGCCCGCAAGGTGCTGCTGGTCGCGCCGATGTCGGGGCATTACGCGACGCTGCTGCGCTCCACCGTCGCCTCGCTGCTCCCGGATGCCGATGTCTATGTGACCGACTGGCACAATGCGCGGGATATTCCCGTGTCCGCGGGCAAGTTCGATGTCGAGGATTACACACTCTACCTTGCCGAGTTCATGAAGGTGCTGGGCCCCGACACCCATGTCATCGCCATCTGCCAGCCCGCGCCGCTGGCCCTGGCGGCGACGGCCTATCTGGCGGCGGAAGAACCCGATGCGCAGCCGAAATCTCTGGTCCTGATCGGCGGGCCGGTCGACCCGGATGCCGCGGCGACGGAAGTCACCGATTTCGGCCGCCGGATCACCATGGGCCAGCTGGAGCACATCGCGATCCAGCGCGTCGGCTACAAGTACAAGGGCGCGGGGCGGCTGGTCTATCCCGGCCTGTTGCAGCTGCAAAGCTTCATGGCGATGAATGCCGAGCGGCACAGCAAGGCGTTTTCCGAACAGATCCTGCGGGCCGCACGCGGCGAAGCCTCGGACCACGATGCGCACAACCGCTTCTATGACGAATATCTCGCGGTCATGGACATGACGGCGGAGTTCTATCTCTCGACCGTCGAGCGCATCTTCAAGAACCGCGAGATCGCCCGCAACGAATTCGTGGTGGCGGGCCGCAAGGTCGACATGGGCGCGATCACCAAGGTCGCGGTGATGACGGTCGAAGGCGCGAACGACGACATCTCCGCGCCGGGGCAGTGCGTCGCGGCGCTGAAGCTGTTGACCGGGTTGTCGGAAGACAAGAAGGGCCACCATCTGGAGCCGGGCGCGGGGCATTACGGCATCTTCGCCGGGAAAAGCTGGCGGCTGAACATCCGCCCGCTGGTGCTGAGCTTTATCGACCGGGCGGCGGGCAAGCCGAAACCGAAGATCGCGCTGGCTTCGGCGTAGGGTTTCGGGTTCGCTCGTCGAGCCTTTCAGGCACTCCTCGCTGCGTCTGCCGAGGAGTGCCTGAAAGGCTCGGCGAGGCTTACTTCAGCATCAGCGTTGGCAGGCGGCCGGCAAGGAAGGTCTTCAGCACCTTCGTCACCGCCTCGGGCTGTTCCAGCTGCGGCAGGTGGCCGGCCTCGGCGATGATCTCCAGGCAGCCCTGCGGCATCATCGCGGCCAGGAATTCGGCGCGGCGGCGGGGGACCAGCGTGTCGCTTTCTCCCGCGATGACCATGGTCGGCACATGGACCTTGCGCAGGGTCTTCTGCTGGTCCGGGCGGCGTTGCAGCACCCGAAGATGGCGCCGGAACTGCGCGGGCCCAAGGTTTTCCGCCATGTCCATCACCAGCGCCATGACCTCATCGCGCCAGGGCGCATCATGCAGCGCGGTGATCGGCAGCATCTGCGCCATGCAGGCCTGCAGATGACCGGTCTTTGCAGCGACGAGCAGGGCCTCCTGTTCGGCGGCCAGTTGCGGGGTTTCGGGCAGGGGGTCGGTCGCGATCAGCGCGACGCGGGTCACGGCCTCGGGGCGCTTGCGCAGGATCTCAATGGCGATATTGCCGCCCAGGCCATGTGCCACCAAGGCGAAGCGGGGCGGCAATTGCGGGGCGACTTCGGCGGCGATCTTTTCCAGCGTGTTGCCCAGGCCGGGGCTCAGCAGGATCACCGGACGGTCGGCGCCGAGCCTTGCCAGTTGCGGCATGAAGCTGCGCGCATCGGCCATGAAGCCGGGGATCAGGACGAGCGGTTCATTCGCGGCGGGTTCGGTAAGAAGAAGTACGTTCACGACACGGGCCCCGTGCGCAGGATTTCTGCAAGCGGCGGTCTTTCTGTTCCCTGAAGACTAGCCCACAAGCTCATGCGCTCAAAGCCGATTTTCCGCAGTCGTCAGCCGGATCGGCGGAAAGGCCACATCAGCGGATGTTCGATACCTGCAAGCCGGGGTGATCCTCGACCGGCAGCGCCTCACGCGCGCGGGTGACGTCTTCGATGGCGTCGGTGATCATCGCCAGGCAGGGCGGCGTGGAAAAGCGGTGGTCGGCATCCTTGACCAGGGTCAGCCGCAGGTCGGGGCTGCTGATCTGATGGAAGAGGGAAATCGCCACGGTCGGCGGCACGTCGGTATCGGCGCTGCCCTGCAACAGGCGGACGGGCATGTGCAAGGGCAGCGGGCCGTTCATCACCAGGTTCTGCCGTCCGTCCTCGATCAGGCGCAGCGTGATCGGGTAGGGGTCGTCGGAATAGTCGGAGGGGCGCATGAACACGCCCTCCTCCAGAAGCGTGGTGCGTTCCGCAAGGGTGAACTCGGCCTCCCACATGCGTTCGGTGAAGTCGGGGGCGGCGGCGATGCCGATGATCCCGGCGATGCGGGGACCAAGCTCGCGGGCGAGGAGAAGGGCGATCCAGCCGCCCATCGAGGAGCCGACCAGGATCTGCGGGCCTTCGGTCAACACGTCGATGACGGCGGCGGCATCCTCGCGCCAGTCGGTGATCGCGCCATCGACGAAGGACCCATGCGACTGCCCGTGCCCCGAATAGTCGAAGCGCAGGAAGGCGCGGCCCGTCGCTTCGGCCCAGGATTGCAGGGCGAGCGCCTTGGAGCCCGACATGTCGGAGCGGAAGCCGCCCAGAAAGACCACGCCCGGGCCTTTGCCGGGTGTCTGGTGATAGGCGATGTGGCGGCCCTGCGGGGTGGTGAGAAAGGTTGTCATGGGGGGAAGATAGCAACGGCGACGGCACTGCGGCAGGGTGGTCGCAGCCCGCGGGCGGAACCCCGCGCATGGCTTGACTTCGGTCGGGCGCGGGGGCAGAAACCGCCTGACATAACCCGCAACCGGGCGTTTCGTAGGCGCCAAACTGACGAGGAGCCGGCCATGAGCCAGATTTCCCTGACATTTCCCGACGGCAACAAGCGCAGCTATGACGCGGGGGTGACGCCTGCCGAAGTGGCGGCCTCCATCGCGCCGTCGCTGGCCAAGGCGGCGATCTCGGCGCAGGTGAACGGCAAGCACTGGGATTTGCAGTGGCCGATCCCGGGCGATGCGACGATTTCCCTCAACACGATGAAGGACGAGGCCCCGGCGCTGGAACTGATCCGGCACGATCTGGCGCATATCATGGCCCGCGCGGTGCAGGAGATCTGGCCGGAGGTGAAGGTCACGATCGGCCCGGTGCGCGACCAGGGCTGGTTCTACGACTTCGACCGCGAAGAGCCGTTCACGCCGGAGGATTTGGGCCAGATCGAAGCGAAGATGAAGCAGATCATCAACGCGCGCGAGCCGGTTCGCACCGAGTTGTGGGACCGCGCGCGGGCGGTGGAATATTACCGGGGACGGCAGGAGCCGTTCAAGCTGGAGCTTCTGGACCGCATCCCCGAGGGTGAAGACATCCGGATGTACTGGCACGGGGGCTGGCAGGACCTGTGCCGGGGGCCGCATCTGCAGCACACGGGGCAGGTGCCGGCGGACGCCTTCAAGCTGACGCATGTCGCCGGGGCCTACTGGCTGGGCGATGCCTCCCGCCCGATGCTGCAGCGAATCTACGGCGTGGCCTTCCGCAACCGCGACGACCTGAAGGCGCATCTGACGATGCTGGAGGAGGCCGCGAAGCGCGACCACCGCAAGCTTGGCCGCGAGATGGAGCTGTTCCACCTGCAGGAGGAAGCGCCGGGGATGGTGTTCTGGCACCCGAACGGCTGGACGATCTACCGCACGCTGGAAGACTACATGCGCGGGCGCCTGCGGACGGCGGGCTACAAGGAGATCAGGACGCCCCAGGTGGTGGACCGGGTGTTGTGGGAGAAGTCGGGCCACTGGGAGGCCTATCGCGAGAACATGTTCATCGTCGAGGTTGACGAGGAAGGCGCGAAGGAAAAGCGGATCAACGCGCTGAAGCCGATGAACTGCCCCTGCCACGTGCAGGTGTTCAACCAGGGGCTCAAATCCTACCGCGACCTGCCGCTCCGGCTGGCGGAGTTCGGATCCTGCCACCGGTATGAATCGTCCGGCTCGATGCACGGGCTGATGCGGGTGCGCGGCTTCACGCAGGACGACGCGCATATCTTCTGCACGGAAGACCAGATCCAGTCGGAATGCGCGGCGTTCATCGCGCTGTTGTCCAGTGTCTACAAGGACCTGGGTTTCGAGAAGTTCGACATCAAGCTGTCGACGCGGCCCGAGGTGCGGATCGGCAGCGATGAGACATGGGACAAGGTGGAAGGTGCGCTGGAAGGCGCGATCAAGAGCCTCGACCTGCCCTATGAGATCAACCCGGGCGACGGGGCCTTCTACGGGCCGAAGCTGGATTTCAAGCTGACCGACGCCATCGGTCGCGAATGGCAATGCGGCACCTTCCAGGTGGACCCGAACCTGCCCGAGCGGCTGGGCGCGGAATATGTCGGCGAGGACGGCGCGAAGCACCGGCCCTACATGCTGCACCGCGCGATCCTGGGCTCGTTCGAGCGCTTCATCGGCATCCTGATCGAGAACTATGCCGGGAAGCTGCCGTTCTGGCTGGCGCCGCGGCAGGTGGTGGTGGCCTCGATCGTCTCGGACGCCGACCCCTTCGTGCAGGAGGTGGTGGCCGCGCTGAAGAAGGCGGGGGTCCGGGCCGAGGCGGATGTGCGGAACGAGAAGATCAACTACAAGGTCCGCGAGCATTCGGTCGGCAAGGTGCCGGTGATCCTGGCCGTGGGGATGCAGGAGGTTGAGGGCCGCACGGTTTCCGTCCGTCGCCTGGGTGAGACGCGGACCGAGGTCATCGGCCTTGACGAGGCGGTCGCGCGCTTCGGCTTCGAGGCGCTGCCGCCCGCCGGTTGAGACTTGCGGCTGCCCGGAAAACAAGCGTTCCGGTTGCCCTGCTCGGCGGTCGTTCGCCTTGCGGCTTGATTTTCAGCGAATCCTTGGCATCATCGCCGAAGTGACGACAGAATTCCTGACCGGCTCTCTGAACGAAGCCCTGGAAGACCTGGTGGCACGGCTCGGGGCAATGGCGCCCCGGGGGGTTCTGAGAGGAGAAGCGGAATGCCGACAGGCACCGTGAAATGGTTCAACGCGACCAAGGGCTATGGCTTCATCGCGCCGGATGATGGCGGCAAGGACGTGTTCGTCCATATCTCGGCGGTGGAGCGGGCGGGGCTGAAGGGGCTCAGCGACAACCAGAAGATCGGCTACGAACTGCAGTCCGGTCGCGACGGCAAGCAGTCGGCGGGCGACCTGCGCCTGCTTTGATCTAGGTGGTCAGCGCGGCTTCGGTCGCGCTGTCCCACCCGAGATACCAGCGATCCCCGTCCTGGATGACCGGCCGTTTCATCACGGTCGGCTGCGCCATGATCTGCGCCTCGGGGTCGGAGGCTTTCAGAAAATCGTTGAAGGAGCGGTAGGTTGTGGACTGCTGGTTCACCGCCTTCGAGCCGAATTCCTGGACGATGCGGTCGACCTCGGCTTGTGCCAGGGGCGTGGCCCGGATGTCGCGGAAGGTGACGTCCTTGCCGGCCCGCTCCAGCGCCTTGAGGGCCTTCTTGCAGGTGTCGCAGGTGGGGATGCCGTAGAGGATCATGGCGTCGGGTCCTTGAGGTGTCCACGTGTGGACAGATTTTCAGGGTGAATGATTTCAACGGCTTGGCCTTGGGCGTTTACCGGTTGGTAACACATGTTTCCGAGGGCCGCAAAGCCCTCTAGCCGTGGAAGGCCCTGGTGATCGCCACCCCGGCCCAGGCCGAAAGCGCGGTCAGGAGCCCGCCCCAGACGACATCGGTCACGACCATCGTCCAGTGCCAGTCGCGCATGATGCTCCACGAGGTGAACTCATAGGTGCCATAGGCCATCAGGCCGATGATCAGCGCCGGGAGGAGGATCGGCGCCCCGGTCCGGAGCGCCGGAAGGGAGACCAGCCAGACCAGCCCCGCGACGTAGGCGAGATAGAAAAGCGCGGCGGGGGCATAGCGGATCGGCTCGGCCATCAGCGGGCCGATGTGGCGGGTGAAGAGCGGCTTCATCACGAAGGTCAGCATGATCGCGTCGAGGATCAGGAAGACGGCGGCGGTGGCTGCGTAGAGGGTGAGGGTCATCTGGGGGTCTCCTTCGGCGGAAAGGTAGTCGGCGGAAACCGGCTGACCAGTGTCCGTATGCAACCATCTCCAGAATCGGGGTGTTATCCCGGGCCAAGGCGGCCATATGCCGTGCCTGACGAAAGGAAAACCGATGCGCACCCTGACCCTGCCAGTGATGCTGGCAACCAGCCTTGCCCTGACCGCCCCCGCCCCTGCGCAAGACCTGGGCGACGTGATCGGCGGCATCGCGGACAGCCTGCTGCAGCAGGAGATGGACAAACAGGCCTATATCGCCGCGCAGAATGCGAACACCGCGGCGGCCTATCAGAACTATCTGAAGAAATACCCCAAGGGGGCCTACCGGGTGAACGCCGAGCGGGCCCTGGCCCGGCTGGGCGCTCCGGTCGAGGGCACGGCCGAGGCGGCGGCTCTGGCCGAGGCGAGACTTGGCATCACGACCGCGCAGAAGGTGGCCGTGCAGCGAGAGCTCACGCGGCTCGGCTATCCGACGGGCGGCAGCGACGGGGTCTGGGGGCGCAACACCCGGACGGCGATCGCGAGCTGGCAGCGGGACCGGAAAGAGACGGCGACGGGCTATGTGACCGAGGCCCAGCTGAAGCTGCTGGCGAAAAGCGTGGTGGTCACGCCGCCGGTGGATGACACGCCTTCGGGCACCCTGACGGCGGCGGAGATCGAGGCGGCGCTGAAGCTGACGCGGACCCAGCGGACGACGATCCAGAAGCAGCTGACGGTGCTGGGCTATGATGCCGGGGTGGCCGACGGGCTTTGGGGGTCGAAGACCCGGATCGCGATCAAGGGCTGGCAGAAGGCCAACAAGAAGACCCAGACGGGCTATGTGACCGCGGCCCAGGTGAAGCTGATCGGGTCACAGGCGGGCAGCGCGACCCCGGCCCCGAGCCCCGCGCCGACCAATGCGGCGGCGCTGGAAGAGAGCCTGCTGGAGCTGACGCTGGCCGAGAGGGTGGACCTGCAGCGGCGGCTGACGCGACTGGGCTATGACCCGGCCCGGACCGACGGAACCTTCGGGGCGGGCACCCGCCGGGCGATTGGCGAGTGGCAGGCCGACGAGGGCGAGCCGGTGACGGGCTACCTGACCGCCGACCAGGTGCGGCTGATCCGGGTCGAGACCGGCGGCTGACCTGCCCGCGCGCGGGCAGATTTGCGGGCCGTTGGAAATCAAGGGCTTGGCTGTGGACGTTAGGGATTTGGTAACGGACGGGGCCGGGGGATCACCCGGCCCTTGCCTTGTCGCGCAGCCAGTCGGCGAAGTCGCCGTCCGCCATCAGTCCTTGAGCGCAACGGATGATGATCTGGCCGATTTCTTCTGTATCCCAAGGCACTGTGATGCCGTGAAGCTCCAGGCAGACGTGCATCGTCCGGTAGGCCGTGCGCCTGTTGCCGTCGTTGAAGCAGTGGCCGCGCGCGATGGCCATGGCATAGGCGGCGGCCAGATCAAAGACATCCGGGACCATGCCATAGGCAAGGCGGTTTTCGACACGGGCGAGGGTGGCCGCCAGCGATCTGTCCCGCGCCCGACCGGGGAGTTCGCCGGGGTTCAGGATCGCATCGTGGATCGCCTCGACCAATTCGGGCGAGAGGAGGCGGAAGCTCATTTGTCCTTGAGGTAGTCCAGAACCGGCTGGGCACGGGCATGGGTGCGCTCCATCGCCTCCATCACCTCTTCCCGAGTCGCGTAGCGATGCTCGGCTTTGTCCACCGCCTCTTCCGGGACGAGATAGGCGACCACGGTAGAGTTCTTGAGGATCGCCACCGGCTTGCCACCCGAACGTTCGAGGACTTTGTGGGGTTCGCGAAGCTCGGTCATCGTGGCGATGTGGGGGGTGAGGAGGCGGGTCATGGGGTGGGTCCTGTGATGTGTAATAGAATGTATATTTTAATGGGGGTTTTGGCAAGGGAGCGGCGAAGGGTGTGCGGTGCATGCTACGGGCTTGCGTGGGTTGGGGTAACGGGGCGTTAACCGTGGTGGGGCAGGGTGCGGGCATGTCGCGATACATCCGCCCCAAGGTGCCCGGAGCTTGCGTGTTCTTCACGGTTAATCTGGTCGACCGGGGAGCGGACACGCTTGTGCGGCATGTGGATATGTTGCGGCAGGCGGTGGCGGTGACGCGGGCGAAGCGGCCGTTCGGGATTGATGCGTGGGTGGTCTTGCCGGACCACATGCATTGCGTGTGGACCTTGCCGGTGGGGGATGCGGATTTTTCGGGTCGGATGAGCGAGATCAAAGGCCGCTTCACAAGGGAGTTGTGTAGGTCGGAGCCTGCTCCGACTCGTTTGAAGCGCAATTCATACGGTGCGCGGGGTGGACGGGACAGAGTCGGGGCAGGCCCCGACCTACGAAGTGAATCCCCCATCTGGCAGAAGCGGTTCTGGGAGCATCACATCCGGGACGAAGCGGATTTCGCGAACCATGTCCGGTATTGCTGGATCAATCCGGTGAAGCACGGGTTGGTCAGGCATCCGCGGGAGTGGCCGTATTCGTCATGGCACCGCGATGCGGGTGGGGCGGTGTGGTAGGGCGGGGTTTGGGGTGCCATCGTGAGTCGGGGCAGGCCCCGACCTACGGGTGCCGGGTGAAGTCCACCTTAACAGCATTGCAAACCTGTTCGGAAGTCGAAAGAACTTCTTCGCAGAACTCTTGAAATTCAACCGTATGAAATTTTAATCGATCTCCGGTTGATCCGTTGTAATCGGTGACCTTTAGAAATTCGGAATCGACAACACCGCCAGTATGGACAATCAAGTTTCGTACCTTGCCTAGAAAGTAGAGCCTCTTGCTCGACAAAGCGCAATGGAGCATTTTGGCTTCTGGATAAAGAGGCAGGTAAATGCGCTCAATCGACTTTGCGTTGCTTAGGTCGCGGGAGGAGAAGATGATATCGCCTAGGCAGTTGGATAAATCGAAGCCTCGTTCAGCGATCCGCTCAATGTCAATTGATCGAATTTCTTTGCGGAAGTCTTGATCCTTTTCTAATCTCCTATAGAGATCAGGACGCGCGTTCAAAATTGCTCGCAGCAAGTCTCGATTGAAAGTTTCAAAAGCAGTCCACAAGAGCACTATCGACTGTCGCGTAAGGTTGTCTACCCGAGTCTGGAACCCATCACGATCTAGAACAGCTAGAAGCCGTGACACAGTCCTTTCAATGTAGGTGTCTGCCTCCTTTGCTAAGCTAGCTGCTTTCTCCGAGGCTATTCGCAGCGCTTCAGAGTGCATTTCGTCGTCAAGTTCAAACTTAATTTGCCCCTCTCCGGCGGCCTTTGCAAGCTGGCGTATCCGTTCTGCAGCTAGAGTGCTGCGAAAGAAAGACTCTTGCTCAAACTCCAAACAAAGATCAAACGCAATCGTTGCCATGGAAAGGCAAGAGAGTACGTTTTCATACAGGGTCGAATAGATAGTATCAACAAACGGGGCTAGGACACTGGTGTCCATTCGGGGTCTAACTTCAAATGGCCTTATTAGACGCTGCTGAATCACTCCAAGATACGCAAGGCTCAACTCCCTTGCCTTGCTCTTGGCTAACTCGGCTTCCTCACTCACCCCCAAACCCCCTCAAACTCCCTCCACTCACCCTTGCTCATCCCCGAAGCCTCCTGCGTCACCACTTCCCCGGCCAGACGCCGTTTCAACACCGCGATCGCCTTGGCCGACAGCGTGACCCCGCCCATCCGGTAGTCCTCGAAGGCTCCGAACGCCAAGGGCACCCAGTCCTTCACGCAAGCCGCAATCGCCTCGGCGTAGACCCTGATCTCATATTGGGCGTGGGGGTCGGCGCGGAGGCGCAGGAAGTGTAAGAGGTTGTGCAGGTCGACCTTCCAGTACCATTGCGTGTAGATGTTCATCGGCAGGTTCATCCGGGCCAACTCGCGGGCGAGGCCCTGCTGGCCGTCCTGGGAGAGCATCGCCTCGTAATGGTCGTACATCTGCGCGGCGTCGGATTTGAGCATGTCGAGCACGCGGGCGGATTCCTCGCCGGTCAGGACCTCGCCGCGGCCCTGGTTGTTGACGGTGGACTGGGCGGCCAGCTGGGCGGGGTCGGGGATGTAGAACTCGCGGTCGAGGATCGAGTAGCGGGCGGAGTATTCGTTGACGTTGGCGGTGCGGTGGCGGATCCACTGGCGGGCGACGAAGACCGGCAGCTTGACGTGGAGCTTGACCTCGCACATCTCGAAGGGGGTGGAGTGCCAATGCCGCATCAGGTAGCGGATCAGGCCCTCGTCGTTGCTGACATGCTTCGTCCCGGCGCCGTAGCTGACACGGGCGGCCTGGACGATGGCGCTGTCGTCGCCCATGTAGTCGACGACGCGGATGAAGCCGTGGTCAAGGACGGGATGGGCGCGATAGAGATGGGCCTCCATCCCTTCGGAGACGGCGCGGAGGGTGGGGCGGGGAGTGGCCCGTGCAGCCTGGATCTCGGCCTGTTGTTCGGGGGTCAGCGGCATGGTCGGGGCCTCGTCTGTTGAGTCGGGATCGACTATAGCTTGCGGTTGATCTGCGTGATACCGCTAGATGAACGAATGGAGGATGAGATGGGCATCAAGTATCTGCACACGATGGTGCGCGTGAAGGATCTGGAGAAGTCGATGGCCTTCTACCGGCTTCTGGGCCTGAAGGAGGTGCGGCGGTTCGACGATGAGGCGGGGCGCTACACGCTGGTGTTCATGGCGCCTCCGGGGCAGGAGGACTGCCCGGTGGAGTTGACCTACAACTGGGACGGGGACAGCGGGCTGCCGTCGGACAGTCGGCATTTCGGGCATCTGGCCTATGAGGTGGACGACATCTACGCCACCTGCGCGCATCTGCAGGCGAACGGGGTGCTGATCAGCCGCCCGCCGCGGGACGGGCGGATGGCCTTTGTCCGGTCGCCTGACAACGTGTCGGTGGAACTGCTGCAGCGCGGGAAGGCGAAGGACCCGGCCGAGCCCTGGGCGAGCATGGCCTCGACGGGGAGTTGGTGAAGGAGCCTCCGGCGGGGATATTTGGGCAAAGATGAAAGGCCCGGGGGTCAGAGGGACCAGAGGCTGAAGGCGTCGGGGCCGAGGGCTTGGGTTTCCTGTAGGCAGGGGCGTGGCCCGTCGGCGAGGGTAGTGAGCGCAAGGGGGCCGAGGGCCGAGTGGCCTTCGGCTCCGATCAGCAAGCCGCCGGTGAAGAGGGCGAGATCGTCGACGAGGCGGGCCTTGACCAAGGCGGCGGCGAGGGTGCTGCCACCTTCGCTGAGGATACGGGTGAGGCCCTTTGCGGCGAGGGTCTGGAGGGCGGCGGTGAGGTCGAGGTGCCCGGAGGTCTCGGGCACCTCGATCAGGGTGGCGCCGGTCGCGGCCCAGGCGCTGTGGGCGGCGTCCGGCGCATGGGGGCCGTGGAGGAGCCAGACGGGATGTTCGCGGGCGGTGCGGCCGAGGCGGCTGGCGGGGGAGTGTTTCAGCATCCGGTCGAGGAGGATGCGGACGGGCTGGCTTTGCGCGCCCATGTCGCGGACGGTGAGGTCGGGGTCGTCGGCGAGTGCGGTGCCAGAGCCGACCATGACCGCGTCGTGGGAAAGGCGCAGGGCGTGGACCTTGCGGCGGGCTTCCGGGCCGGTGATCCAGCGGCTTTCGCCGGTGGCGGTGGCGGTGCGGCCGTCAAGGCTGGCGGCCAGTTTCAGGGTGACGAAGGGCAGGCCCCGGGTGACGCGCTTCAGGAAGCCGGCGTTGAGACGGGTGGCCTCAGCGGCCCGCACGCCTTCGGTGACGCTGATCCCGGCGGCGCGGAGCAGGGCGTGGCCCTTGCCCGAGACGCGCGGGTCGGGGTCGGTGAGGGCGGTGACGGTGCGGGCGACCTTCACGGCGATCAGCGCCTCGGCGCAGGGCGGGGTGTGGCCGTGATGGGCGCAGGGTTCGAGGGTGACATAGGCGGTGGCGCCCGCGGCCGCCGGCCCGGCCTGTTCCAGGGCGCGGACCTCGGCATGGGGGCGGCCGCCCGGCTGGGTCCAGCCGCGGCCGACGACCCGCCCGTCCTTGACGATGACGCAGCCGACCGCCGGGTTGGGCCAGACATTGCCGAGGCCCCGCGCGGCGAGGCGCAGGGCATGGGCCATGTGGATGGCGTCTTCGGGACGGGGGGTCACTCTTCCCCGGCGGCTCCGGGCCGAAGCTCGCTGACGAAGCCGTCGAAATCGTCCGCCGTCTGGAAGTTCTTGTAGACCGAGGCGAAGCGGACATAGGCCACGGTGTCGATCCGGGCCAGCGACTCCATCACGATCTCGCCGATGGTCTTCGACGGGATGTCGGTGTCGCCCAGGCTCTCCAGCCGCCGGACAATGCCGGAGATCATCTGGTCGATGCGCTCGGGGTCGATCGGGCGCTTCTGCATCGCGATGCGGATCGAGCGTTCCAGCTTGGCACGGTCGAAATCCTCGCGCTTGCCGGAGGACTTGATCACGACGAGATCGCGCAGCTGGACACGTTCGTAGGTGGTGAAGCGGCCGCCGCAGGCCGGACAGAACCGGCGGCGGCGGATCGAGACGTGATCCTCGGCCGGTCTGGAATCCTTCACCTGCGTGTCGATGTTGCCGCAGAATGGGCAGCGCATCGGCCCCCTCCTTGCTTTGTGGTTGGTCCTGCCTCAAGGCCGGGTGTTTCCCCCGGTTCCTGCCACTGACTATAGGGGCTTGGCTTGCATTTGGGGAAGGAAGAAGTTTCAGCCCCCAGCATGTTGCGGGTCAGAGTGTGGCGGCGGGGACTCACGCCATCGTGTGCGGGCGTCGCCTGCATCCGGTTTACCCTTTGGCCTTCAGCACAGATGGAGGCACCGATGAACCGCCCGATGACACGGATGACGGCGAAGGATTTCGACCAGGACCTGCTGGAACTGTATGACTTCTACGCCCATGGAAAGATCACCAAGCGCGAGTTCCTGGACCGGGCGGGGAAATGGGCGGTGGGCGGCGTCACGGCGGCGATGCTGCTGAACATGCTGTCGCCGAACTATGCGCTGGCCGAGCAGGTGGCCGCGGATGATCCGGAGATCGTCACGGAGCGGGTGACTTACCCTTCGCCCGCGGGGCATGGCACGGTGAACGGCTATCTGGTGCGGCCCGCGGGCGCGGAGGGCAAGCTTCCGGCGGTGCTGGTCGTGCATGAGAACCGGGGCCTGAACCCCTATATCGAGGATGTGGCGCGGCGGCTGGGCAAGGCCGGATTCCTGGCTTTGGCGCCCGACGGCCTGACCTCGGTCGGCGGCTATCCGGGCGATGACGAGAAGGGGCGCGAGCTGCAGGCGACGGTGGACCCCGCAAAGCTGATGAACGATTTCTTTGCCGGGGTGGACTGGCTTCTGGCGCATGAGGGGTCGACCGGGAAAGTGGGTGTGGTCGGGTTCTGTTATGGCGGGGGCGTCGCCAATGCCTGCGCGGTGGCTTATCCGGAGCTTTCGGGCGCGGTGCCGTTCTATGGGCGGCAACCGGCGGCGGCGGATGTGCCGAAGATCAAATGCCCGCTGTTGATCCACTATGCCGAGTTGGACGAGCGGATCAACGCGGGCTGGCCGGAATACGAGGCGGCGCTGAAGGCGGTGGGGGTGCGCTATGAGGCCTTCATCTATCCCGGCGTGAACCATGGGTTCCACAACGACACCACGCCACGCTATGACGCCGCGGCGGCGAAGCTTGCCTGGGGCCGGACGCTGGACTTCTTCAGGGCCAACCTGGCCTGACCCCGGGGGTGGCTTGATCGGGGTTGGCCTGGCCGGTTAGAACCTTGCCCATGGCAGGGGAACGCATTGCGCTGTGCGGGATCGTCCGGAACGAGATCCGGGGGATCGTCGAATGGCTGGCGCATTACAAGGCGCTGGGGTTCCACGATTTCCTGATCTACGACAACGAGAGCAGCGACGGCACGTCAGAGGTGCTGCGGGCGCTGGACGAGGCGGGCGAGCTGGTGCATCTGGGCTGGCCGCATGAGGTGGGCGCAAGGCCGCAGCGGCTGGCCTATGAACATGCGCGCAAGCATTCCGAGGCGGACTGGCTGGCCTTCTTCGATGCAGATGAATTTCTGGTCTTGCCTTGGGATGCCGGGATCGAGGCGTTCCTGTCGCGGTTCGGGGCGGATGTGACGGCGGTGGCGGTCAACTGGGTGGTGTTCGGCAGCGGCGGGCAGCAGGCCTGGCGCGCGATGCCGGTGGTGGAGCGGTTCACCGATGCGCTGCCTGCGGATGCGCGGGAGAGCCGGACGGTCAAGGCTTTGGGCCGGAGGGAGTGGATGTCGGGGACCGGCATCCACCGGGTCGCGGTGCGGGAGGGGCGCTATGTCACGCCCTCGGGCCGGGAGGCGGTGTTCGACGGGCTGACCGCGACGGTGGCGCCCGATGTGACGGTCGCGGCGCTGCACCATTATGCGGTGAAGTCGCTGGAGGAATTCGCCGAGAAGCGCGCGCGGGGCCATGCCAATTCGCAGTTCCCCGAGCGGAAGCGGGCGAAGCTGGAGGCGCGCTTCGCCGAATTCGACGCGGGGGGTGTGCGGAACCCCTGGCTGGCCGAGCGGTCGGGCCCGATGCGGGCCGAGGCGCTGCGGCTGCGCGACATCCTGCGGGCCGCGGGGCTGGACTATCCGGTCTGGCCCTTTGTCGAGGCCAACTAGTTGCAGCTGTCCCAGGCCTGGGTTTCGTGGATCCAGCACTGGCCGATCCCGGCCTTGAGGTCGCTGATCGCGTCGAGGCTGCGGGCGACGCTGCCCTTGTCGCAGGTCAGGGTGGCAAGCGTCTTGTCGCCCTGAATCACGTTGACGCCGCCTTCCAGCACGGCGTTTTCGTCCAGCCGGTCGAAGGAGGACCAGACCTCGTAGGTGGTGCTGTCGTTGAGGAAGGCGACGCTGTCCCAGATCGAGCGGCTGAAGCCGGGCCAAGGGGTGTAGCGGGCGGTTTCCAGCGGCTCGGCGATGGTCAGTTCGGGTTTGCCAATAGGCCCGAAGCTGTAGATCAGGGCGCCTTTCCAATAGCAGATCTCAAGGGTCTTCTTGCCGATCCGGCAGGAAAACGCCTCGTCGCCCTGGCAGGCGGCATGGGCCGGGCTTGCGGCGATAAGGGCGAGGAAAAGAGCTGCGCGCATGGAGGTCTCCGTTTGAGATGGAGTGTGGGGCGGAGAGGGGAGGGGGCGCAAGGTGGGGAAAGGCGGACGGGGGCCAAGGTCGAGGTGGCGCTGGCCGAGGTGATCCCGTTCCATCTGGAAGGGTTGACGGTGATAAGGGACCCAGTGCCGGGGCTATGAGTCATGCTTAAGGAAATGGGCCTGCAAGTACACGCCTCACGCCTGCTGTGCGTCACAGCAGAGAAGGTGCAGGGGGCGGAGAGTGGGGTGGAGTTGGTGCAACCCTCCTTGTGAGAGGGTAGGCTGCAGCCCACGCTAGGGCTCGCTATTCCAAATTGAGCGAACGAACAGACTTCCAATCGAACATTCTGACCCGCTCTTGCTCCGCCGGGATATCGGCTTTGGTTAGACCAGTGCTTGCATAGAAGCCATCAGTAAACGAGCCCTCGGATGGCATCGGTCTGCCTTGGTCAAGGCTGTCTTTCGAGACCACGAGGACCGAGACATTCGGTAGCGAATGTTCGGCACAGAGAGCGGCAGCTTCGTTCAGATAGCTGCTTAGGCCCTGACCATTTACCTTGGACATGCCCAAGCGTAGAGCCAGCTGCGAATAAGTCAGCGCCTGTTCGCCGGAAAGAACCGCCTTTGCAACGAGCTTAATCGTTGCAAAAGCTCGTTGCTTCGTCAGCGGAGACACGCGGCGTTTGTCCATCACTGGTCCAGGAAACTCCGCAGTTTCCTGCTCCTCGACGGATGCTTCAGCTTCCGCAGCGCCTTGGCCTCGATCTGGCGGATCCGTTCGCGGGTGACGCTGAACTGCTGGCCGACCTCTTCCAGCGTGTGGTCGGTGTTCATGCCGATGCCGAAGCGCATCCGCAGGACGCGTTCCTCGCGGGGCGTGAGAGAGGCCAGAACCCGCGTCGTGGTTTCCTTCAGGTTCTCCTGAATAGCGCTGTCCAGCGGCAGGATCGCGTTCTTGTCCTCGATGAAGTCGCCGAGCTGGCTGTCTTCCTCGTCGCCTATGGGGGTCTCCAGGGAGATCGGTTCCTTGGCGATCTTCATCACCTTGCGGACCTTCTCCAGCGGCATCTGGAGTTTCTCGGCCAATTCTTCCGGCGTCGGTTCGCGGCCGATTTCATGCAGCATCTGGCGGCCGGTGCGGACCAGTTTGTTGATCGTCTCGATCATGTGGACCGGGATGCGGATCGTGCGGGCCTGGTCGGCAATCGAGCGGGTGATCGCCTGACGGATCCACCAGGTTGCGTAGGTGGAGAACTTGTAGCCCCGGCGGTATTCGAATTTGTCCACGGCCTTCATCAGGCCGATGTTGCCTTCCTGAATGAGATCAAGGAATTGCAGGCCCCGGTTGGTATATTTCTTGGCGATGGAGATCACCAGCCGCAGGTTGGCCTCGACCATTTCCTTCTTGGCCTGACGGGCCTCTTTCTCGCCCTTCTGGACCTGGTTCACGATCCGGCGGAATTCGCTGATGTCGACGCCGACATACTGGCCGACCTGGGCCATCTCGGCGCGCAGCTCCTCCACCTTGTCGCGCGAGCGTTCGATCAGCGCCTGCCAGCCGCGCCCGGCCTTTTGCGCCATGCGGTCGAGCCAGGTCGGGTCAAGTTCGTAGCCTTGGTATTCGTGGATGAATTCCTGCCGGTTGATCCGGGCGGCGTCGGCCAGCTTCACCATGCCGGAGTTGATCGACATGATACGCTTGTTGATGCCGTAGAGCTGGTCGATCAGCGCCTCGATCCGCGAGTTGTTGAGGTGCAGCTCGTTGACCAGCAGCACGATCTCCGAGCGCAGCTTCTGGTAGGCGGCCTCGTCGGCGGTGGAGAAGCGTTGGGACGACGACAGTGTCGCGTTCATCCGGCTTTCCTGCATGTCGGCCAGACTGTCGTAGTCGCGGGCGATGAGGTCGAGCGTTTCCAGTACGCGCGGCTTCAGCGCGGCTTCCATCGCGGCGAGCGACATGTTCGAGGCTTCGTCATCCTCGTCCTCGTCACTCTCGGCCATGATCGGGTTGCCGTCGGCGTCGAGTTCGGGCTCGGCGACGCTGGGTCCGCGCGGGGCGGCGCCGACGCCGACCTCGTCGAGGGCGGGGCCGTCAAGCTCGCCCTCTTCGCCGTCGAGGCTGCGGCCGAAGGTGGCCTCCAGGTCGATCACGTCGCGGAGGAGGATTTCCTCGGAGAGAAGTTCGTCGCGCCAGATGATGATGGCCTGGAAGGTCAGGGGCGATTCACAGAGCCCCGCGATCATCGTGTTGCGCCCGGCCTCGATCCGCTTGGCGATCGCGATCTCGCCCTCGCGCGACAGAAGCTCGACGCTGCCCATCTCACGCAGATACATCCGGACCGGGTCGTCCGTGCGGTCGAGCGTTTCGGTGGTGGTGCCCGCGACCGCGATCTCGCGGCTGGTCGAGGTTTCGACCAACTCGCCCGCAACTGGGGGCTCGCCTTCCTCGACCTCTTCGTCCTCGATGATGTTGATGCCCATCTCGGAGAGCATCGACATCACGTCCTCGATCTGTTCGGACGAGACCTGTTCCGGCGGCAGGACGGTGTTCAGCTGGTCATAGGTGATGTAGCCGCGCTCGCGGGCATCGGCGATCATCTTCTTGACCGCGGCCTGGCTCATGTCGAGCGAGACGTCGGCGTCTTCGGTTTCCGGCTTGGCGTCGTCGGTGTCCTTGAGGGCCATGGGGTCTCCGTAAGGCGAATCGGGCGGAATGCGAATCAGAGGCGGGGGCTGGTTCGACTCAATAGCGCGAATCAGGGCGGGGGAAAGGGCGAATCAGCGGTTCTTCTTGACCCAGACCTGATCGTCGATCAGGCGTTGCAACTGTCTTGACAGGGCGGCCCGGTCCTCGCCGAGGTCGGAACTGTCGTTCTGGCCGCTTTTTTCCGAGCGGTGGCGGGCTTCGGCGGCCTGGGACAGGCGCCAGGTCAGGCCCTCGTCGGGCAGGCCATCCATATCCTCCATAGCGTCCTCGATTTCGCGGCTCGCGCCCCGGCGGGCTTCCAGTTTGGCAAGCTCTTCGGCCAGGCACAGGGCGGCGAGATCGTCGTCCTGAAGGTTGCGGACCGGGGGGGCTATGGCGACATGGGGGCGCGACAGCACGGCGTCAAGGGCTGCGGGGGCGGACTGGGCGATGCGGGCGTGAAGGTCGGGCATCTCGGCGCCGGCCAGGATCATCTGGCGGAGCGTGTCGTGGTCGTCGCCGGTAAGGTCCAGCCGTTCCAGCGCGGTCTCGAAGCGGTGGATCAGCGCGGGGTGCAGGATGAGGGTGGCGAGGATGACGGCCTCGCGCAGGGTTTCCTCGACGGGGCCCTGGGCTTGCGCGAGGAGCGAGGAGCGGGTGGTGGCCAGCGCGCCGCCGGGCGGGGCGAACTTGCCGCGGCCGGGGCGGAAGGGACCGGGCTGGAAGGGACGGATCTGGGCTGTGCCGAAGAGGTCGAGCCTGAGCCGCTTCATCTCGTCGGCGTAGTGGTTGCGGATCGACTGGTCGGCGATCCGGGCAAGGTGGGCGCGGAGCGTCTTGTCCAGCGCGGCGCGGCGTTCGGGGCTGTCGAACACGCGGCCCTCGGTTTCCCTTTGCCACAGCAGTTGCACCATCGGTCTTGCGCTGTCGAGCACGGCCTGCATGGCGGGGGCGCCTTGCGCCTTGATCAGGTCGTCGGGGTCCATGCCGCCGGGCAGGATGGCAAAGCGGAGCGCCTTGCCGGCTTCGAGGAGCGGCAGGGCGAGGTCGATGACGCGCTGCGCGGCGCGCAGGCCCGCGGTGTCGCCGTCGAGCGCGATGACGGGTTCGTCGGCGATGCGCCAGATCAGGCGCAGCTGGTCTTCGGTGACGGCGGTGCCGAGGGGGGCGACGGCGGCCTTGAACCCGGCTTCGGAGAGCGCGATCACGTCCATGTAGCCTTCGGCGACGATGAGCGTCTGGCCCTTGCCCGCCGCTTCCCGTGCGGGGGCATGGTTGAAGAGGTTGCGGCCCTTGTCGAACAGCTCGGTCTCGGGGCCGTTCAGGTATTTCGCGCGGGCGTTGGGGTCGAGGCTGCGACCGCCGAGGGAGATCACCCGGCCGCGCGCGTCGCGGATCGGGAAGATGATGCGGGCGTGGAAGCGGTCGTAGAGGCGGCCGCTGTCGGATTTGGCGACCACGCCGGAGGCGGTCATCAGGTCGGAGTTGATGCCCTTGGCTTGCAGGTGCTCGACCACGGCCTGTGCGTTGTCGGGGGACCAGCCGATGTCCCAGCGGTCCCAGGCGGCCTCGTTCAACCGGCGCTTCTGGGAAAGATAGCTGCGGGCGGCGGAGCCGGCATTGGTCTTGAGTTGCAGGCGATAGAATCTGACCGCCTCGTCCATCACCTGCGCGAGCAGCGTCCGGCGGTCGGCGCGTTCGGCGGCCTTGGGGTCGCGGGCGGGCATGGTCATCCCGGCCTCGCGGGCCAGGACCTCGACCGCTTCCATGAAGCCGAGGTTTTCTGCTTCTTTCACGAAGGTGACGGCATCGCCCTTCGCGTGGCAGCCGAAGCAGTAGTAATAGCCCTTGCGGTCATCGACGTGGAAGCTGGCCGACTTCTCCTGGTGGAAGGGGCAGGGGGCCCAGAAATCACCCTTGGCGAGGTTTGACTTGCGCATGTCCCAGGTGACTTTCCGCCCGACGATGGCGGACAGCGTGACGCGGGTGCGAAGCTCGTCGAGGAATCCGTTGGGCAGGGACATGGGGAAGATATGCCCCCGGGGGGCGGGCGAGTCGAGAGGCGGCGGGTCAGTCGGCGACCGGTGCACAGTTCTGCGGCAGGAGCCAGGGGCCTGCGGGCGGGGCGCCGTTGAGGGAGATCCGGCAGCCGTAGGCCCGTTCGAGGAGCGGCTCCTGCATCACCTGTTCGGGCGTGCCGATGGCGGCAAGCTGGCCATCGACCAAAAAAGCCATGCGGTCGGCGAACATCGCGGAGAGATTCAAGTCGTGCATGATCGCCACCACGCCGCCGCCCGCGTCGGCGAAGCTGCGGGCGAGTTGCATCACCTTCAGCTGGTGCCCGAGATCGAGGCTGGCGACGGGTTCGTCCAGCATCAGCCAGCGCGGACCTTGCGGGCCGACCGGTTCCCACACCTGGGCAAGGGCGCGGGCGAGGTGGCCGCGTTGGCGTTCGCCGCCGGAGAGGGTGCGGAAATCGTCGCCTTCGCGGCCCTGAAGGCCGACGGCGGCAAGGGCGAGGCGGTCGACCTCGGGGCGGGTGGCGAAATCACCGGCCTCGCGGCCCATGGCGACGACCTCGGCCAGGGTGAAGGAAAAGGCGACGTCGGTGTCCTGCGGCAATACCGCGCGCTGCGGGGCGAGGGCTTCCGGGCGGCTCTTGCCCACCTCGTGGCCGTTCAGGCGGATAGTGCCCTGGGCGGGGACCTCTTCCAGAACGGCCTTCAGCAACGTGCTCTTGCCTGCACCATTGGCGCCGCAGATCGCCAGAAGCTCGCCCGGGCGGGTGCTGAGGGTCACGTCCTGCAGCACGGGACGCCGCCCGAGGCGGACGGAGAGATTGCGGATCTCCAGCATCCTAGCGCCCGCGCAACAGGCTGTTGTGCAGAAGCATCCACAGGAAGACCGGCGCGCCGAAGAGCGCGGTCAGGATGCCGATGGGCAGTTCGGCGGGGGCGACGATGGTGCGCGAGACGAGGTCGGCCAGCACCAGAAGCCCCGCGCCGAGAAGGGCGGCATGGGGCACGAGGCGGCGGTGGTCCGGCCCCTGCGCCTGGCGGAGGAGATGGGGGACGACGAGGCCGATGAAGCCGATGCCGCCCGAGACGGCAACGGCGGCCCCGGTCCCGGCCGCGGCGGCAAGGATCGCGAACCGCTTCAGACGCTGCACGTCGACACCCATGTGGGCGGCCTGCGCCTCGCCCAGGGCCAGCGCGTTCAGCCCCCGCGCGAGGCGGGGGGCGACGAGAAGGGCGAAGCCCATCAGCGGCAAAGCGGCGGCAAGCTTGGTCCAGGTGGCCCCGGCCAGCGAGCCCATGCCCCAGAAGGTCAGGTCGCGCAGCTGGCGGTCGTCGGCGACATAGGTCAGCACCCCGGTCGCGGCCCCGGTCAGGGCGGAGAGGGCGATCCCGGCAAGAAGCATCATCGCGACATCGGTGCGGCGGCCGTTGGTGGCGATGCGGTAGAGGAGGAGAGTGGTGATCCAGCCGCCCAGGCCCGCGGCGACCGAGACCAGCGAGGGGCCGAAGGTGCTGGCGATCCCGAACGGCAGGAGGCCGCCCAGCACGATGGAGAGGACCGCGCCGAGACCCGCGCCCGCGCTGACGCCGACGATGCCGGGATCGGCCAGCGGGTTGCGGAAGAGGCCCTGCAGCAGGACCCCGCAGACCGCCAGCGTGCCGCCAACCGCCAGTCCGAGGGCGAGGCGGGGCAGGCGGATATCGTAGAGCACGACCTTGTCGCGGGCGGACAGGCCCTCGCCGAAGAGCGCGCCGAGCAGGTCGCCCAGCCCGAGACCCGCGGCGCCGCTGGTCAGCGACAGGAGCGAGGCGGCGAGGACGAAGACGGTGAGCACAAGGCTGACCGTCGCCCGGCTGGGGCGGCGGTCGGCGGCAAGGGGGCCGGTCAGCGAGAGCATCCGCCTAGCCTTCGCTGCCATAGAGCGCGGCGTGGAGCGCGTCGGCAGCCTCGGGCGTGCGGGGGCCGAAGCCCAGCAGCAGCATCCCGTCCATGCGGATGATGGTCGAGGTCTGGGCTGCCGGGGTCTGCGACAGCGCAGGCTGCGACAGGATGTCGGCATTGGCGATGGAGAGATCGCCCTCGCGGTCCATCATCAGGATCGCGTCGGGTTTGGCGGCAAGGACAGCCTCGTCGGTCATCGGCTTGTAGCCCTGGAACCCCGCGGCGGCATTGACGCCTCCGGCGAGGCGGATGATGCCTTCGGCCTCGGTCCCCTCGCCCCCGGCCATCACACTGCCACCCTGGAGCGAGAGGATGAAGAGGACGCGCTTCGGCTCCTTGACGGCTGCTGCGCGGGCCTCGGTGGCGTCGAGCTTGGCTTCCACCTCGGCGGTGAGCTTGGCGCCTTCGGCGGGCAGGTCCAGCGCGACAGCGACGGCCTCGATCTTGGCGGCGATGCCGGCGGGATCGGTCGCCTCGGGGACGAGGATGAAGGGGATGCCGGCTGCCTTCAGCACGTCCACCGCCTCGGGCGGTCCGGCATCGCCTTCGGCGACGATCAGGCCGGGGTCGAGCGCGAGGACGTTCTCGGGCGACAAGGCGCGGATATAGCCGACGTCGGGCAGGGCCTCGATGCTCTCGGGGAAGTTCGAGGTGGTGTCGCGGGCGATGATCCGGTCCTGGGCACCAAGCGCCACGGCGATCTCGGTGACAGACCCGCCGAGGGTGATGACCTTGGTCGCGTCCTGCGCGGCGGCGGTAGAGGCGAGGCAGAGGGTGGTGGCGAGGATGCGGATCATTATGCCAGCACCTCTTCCAGCCGGGGCAGCCCGCGAACCAGCGCGTTCCAGGGTTCGGCCGGGGTGTCCTTGCGGTAGCCGAAGATCTGCAGGATCAACTCGCCATCCGCCGCGAACCCCTCGACGCTGAGCACGTCGCCGGTGCGGGTGGGCTTCCAGACGGCGTAGACCTCGGCAAGGTGGTCGGCACGCAGGTGCAGGTTGAAGCGGGGGTCCATGACATTGATCCAGGGGCCCATGGGGACGATCTTCTCGATGGGCCCGCCGTGGATCTGGATGCAACCGAGGTTGCCGACGAAGATCATCACCGGGATCTGCGCCTCGGCGGCGCGGGTGAGGGTGTGGGTCACGGCCTCGGGCTGGAGCCTTTCGGCATAGGGCGCACCTGCGACGCGGTAGGCGCCGAGCCGGTTCATGCCCTGGTCCTTGGTCATGCCGATGAACTGGTGGGTATCGGTCATCCGGTCCCAGGCGGTGCGGAGCGCGGGGGCAGCGGCGCTGTCGCCCCTGGCAGCCTCGACCGGGCGGCGGGGGGACAGGTCCAGTGCCGGGGATTGCCCGGGCAGGCGCATGTTGGCGATCAGGTCGGGCCAGAGCGCGTGGTTCGACTGCGGCTTCAGGTGGATCTTGTGGACGGCATCGCCCGCCGCATCGAAGACCTGGATGCTGCGCTTCGGGCCGTCTTCGCCTTGCTCTTCAAGCGCGAAAGCATGGACCCAGTGCTTGCCGAAGATGCGCAGGTCGATCTCGGGGCCGAGGATCATCGAGGCGAAGGCGCCGGTGCGGTAGTCGAGGTAGCTGCCCACCCGTTCATGCACGCAGGATTCGTTGCGGGTCAGCGCCATGACCTCGCCCAGGCGGACGGCCCAGGGCATCAGCCGGTCGGGATCGGCCACGATGGCGGTGGCGGACTGACCCACGAAGGCGGCGACGAGGTCGGCCTCGGTGATGCCGTGCTGGGCGGCGAAATCGCGGGCGCGGGCTTTGGGGTTTTCGGCGCGCAGTGCGCGAATCTGATCGGGGCCGGGCTTGGCCATAGGCATCCATCCTGTCGGTTCGGGAACGCGCTTCTCTGGCGGAAAGCTGGGGGCGCGGGGATCTCTCCGGCGCACGAAATCGCGCGGCGGATACTTGACAAAAACACTTTGCGATCTTTAGAAGCCAACTCCTGACAGATCAAGTCAGAATCTTCTGCCGCCAGCCCGCCGACCAGGCAATGGCCAGCCCTTCAGCAGACAAAGAAATCCGAAGGGACACCATGTCGATCCGCTGCTTGCCCGGCCCCCGCGCCTGCCTTCTTTCCACCGCAACCGTCCTTGCCCTGTGCGCCGCCCCGGCTGTCGCACAGGAGGCGAAGGAGACCGTCTTCCAGATGCTGGGCCGGATCATCTTCGGCACCGGGACGGCCAAGGTTGCGATCGACACGCCGCAGGCGGTGACGGCGCTGGAGCAGGAGGACCTGGACCGCAAGCAGGCAGGCAACATCGGCGAGATGCTGAAAGGCGTGCCGGGGGTGCAGGCGGCGGGCGCCTCGGCCCGGCCGATGGGGATGGCCTTCAACATCCGCGGGATCGGCAACACCGAGCAGACCGCGTCCGAGGAACGGATCAAGGTGGTCGTGGACGGCGCGCCGAAGTTCTTCGAGCAGTACCGGATGGGCAGTTTCTTCGGCGATCTGGAGCTGTTCAAGCGGGTGGAAATCCTGCGCGGCCCAGCGTCCTCGACGTTGTATGGTTCGGGCACCATCGGCGGCGCGGTCGTCTTCACCACCAAGGATGCCGCCGACTATCTGGCCGAGGGCGAGACCAGCGCGGTGCGCCTCAAACTGGGGTATGAATCGAACGGCGACGTGGTGAAGCCCGGCGTGATCTATGCCCACCGCGCGGGCAACGCCGATTTCCTGCTGGCGCTGAACAAGAGCCATGGCGGCCAAAAGAAGGACGGCGCGGGCAACGTGATCGCCGGGACCGAGCATGACTCGATTTCCGGTCTGGCCAAGGGCACGCTGACCTTCGGCAATGACGGCGACCAGAGTCTGACCTTCGCGGTGTCGCGCACGGACACCGACCTTGATCAGGCTGCGGTGGCGCAGTCTGGCGGGGCCGCGAACATCCCCGTGTTCGGCTTTGCCGACATCCATGCCATCGACGACACGGCGACGCTGACCTGGCGGAACAAGTTCTCTGCCAACGACCTGCTCGACCTGACGGTGCAGCTGTCCTACACCGACACCAATGTCGAGAAGAGCAACTTCTCGAACGGCGCCTTCTGTTCGGTCGGCACCTTCCAGGTTCTTTGCCCCGGCGAATTCGGCTACACCACCACCACCCTGAAGATCGAAAACACCGCCGATCTTTCGACCGGCGACTGGCAGAATTTCCTGACCTTCGGCGTGCAACTGTCGGAGCAGAAGCGCAGCGCGACTTCCTCGCTTGGCGCGCTGGCCTTCCACCCGGAAGGCACCGACAAAAAGCTTGGTGTCTATGCCCAAGGCGAATTCGTCTGGAACGACCGGCTGACGCTGATCCCCGGCCTGCGGGTGGACTTCGGCGACCGCACCCCCTCGGCGGCGACCCTTGCTGCGGGCGGGGCTGCGGCTTCGGACGAGGCGATCTCGCCCAAGCTGTCGGCGCTGTACAAGCTGAACGACAACTGGGGCGTCTTCGGCACCATCGCCCGCACCGAGCGGATGCCGACGCTGGACGAGCTGTATTCGAATGACGGGGGACGCCAGCCCAGCCTTAATCTGGAGAAGGAATCGGCGGATTCCATCGAGCTTGGTTTCACCTATCAGCGCGAGGGTCTGTTCGCGGCGGATGACACGCTGCAACTGAAGGCCACCGCCTTCCACAGCGACATCACCAACATGATCGCCAGCAACCCGGCAACCGGCGCCGTGCCGCGCTTTCTGAACCTGCGCAGCGCTGAAATCTGGGGTGGCGAACTGGAGGCCACCTACGATGCCGAGCGGTGGTTCGCGAGCCTGGGCTACAGCAAAGTCAAATCCGCCTATCGCGACATGCCGGAACCTGCGGCGAACAACAAGACAATGACCGATACGCCGGCGGAGAACGTGGCGCTGACGGTTGGCGCGAAGTTCCCCGAGCGTGGTCTCGTCATCGGCTGGACGGCCTACTATTACGATGCGATCACGACCTACTCTGCAGCAACCACAGGGGGCGGGCCGACGGCTGTTCTGGCCGGGACGCCCTCCCGCACCCCCCATTACGACACGCATGACCTCTTCGTGACCTGGAAGCCCGAGGATGGGGCGCTGGCGGGGATGGATGTCACGCTGACCGTTGAGAACGTCTTCGACGCCGACTACAAGAACAACCTGTCGCTCGACCGGGCGCAGGGAATGAATGCGAAACTGACGATTGGCAAGAACTTCACATGGTGAGATACGCCGTCACTGCTTGTTTTTTCCTCTTGGCCGCGACGGCCATGGCACAGGAGGGCGCAAGCCCTCCTGTCGTCACCAGTGAGGCGCCGGTCCTGGGCGATGGTGGCACCACGACCGAGGCTGCCCCCGTGTTGCCCGATGCCGCGGGCACCCCTGCGGTAGAGGGCCCTGTGGCAGAGGGTCCTGTGGCAGAGGGTCCTGCGGCAGAGAGCGCCGGGACAGAAGCTGCTGCGGCAGAGGCGGCTCCGGTCGCTGGGGCGGAAGCCCTGCCGGTCGCCGAGCCGGAGGTCGATACCGATCTGGTCAGCCTTGTCCTGAAGGCGCATCCGGTGGTGCAGGCGGTGATGGGTCTCCTGACGCTGGCGGTCGCGGCGGTGCTGACGGTGTTCCTGTTCAAGATCGTCGAATTCGCCCTGGCCTTCGCCAAGCTGCGGCGGGCGCGGGCGGCGCTGGCGACGGGATCCGGACTGGTGGAGATCGCCGGGCATTGCCCGCTGGCCCTGTCCGCACGGGCGGCCCGCGACGAGGTGGCGGAGCTTGCGCCCACGCTGACGGCGGACCTGCGCGCCTCGTCCAGCGCAAGGCTGGAACTGGCGATGGACCGGATCGAGGCCGGGGCGGTGATGCGGTTGCGCTCGGGCACGGGGCTACTGGCCTCGATCGGGGCGGTCGGGCCTTTCGTCGGGCTCTTCGGGACGGTGTTCGGGATCATGAACAGCTTCCTCGCCATCGCGGCGACCAAGACCACCAGCCTTGCGGTCGTGGCGCCGGGGATCGCCGAGGCGCTTCTGGCCACCGGGATCGGCCTGGTCGCGGCGGTTCCGGCGGTGCTGCTTTACAACGCGGTGATGCGACGGATCGGGGCCTATCGTCATGCGCTGGCGGACGGGCGGGCCGAGCTGCTGGCGCGCTTCAGCCGCGAGATGGACCGGCGGATGGGGGCGGGGGTCTAGGCCATGGCACTGCGGCTGGACGAGGGCGACAGCGAGCTGAGCGACATCAACGTCACGCCGTTCATCGACGTGATCCTGGTGCTGCTGATCGTGTTCATGGTCGCGGCCCCCTTGTCGACCGTCGACGTGCCGGTGGACCTGCCCGGCTCCACCGCCCCGGTCAGCAAGCGCCCGGAAGAACCTTTGTGGCTGACGCTGACCGCCGATCTGAGCCTCATGCTGGACGAGAGCGCGGTGTCGCGCGATGCGCTTGGCACTGCGCTGGATGCCAAGACCGGGGGCAGGCGCGACACGCCGGTCTTCCTGCGCGCCGACCGCAAGGTCGACTATGGCGCGCTGATGCAGGTGCTGAACCGGCTGCGGGACGTGGGCTATCTTAAGGTCGCGCTGGTGGGCCTGGAGGATGCGCCATGACCGCCCGCGGCCCCGACGCCCGCACTGCGGGATGGGTTCTGGCCGGGGCGACGGCGACGGCGCTTCTGTGCGGGGCCGCCGCGATGGCGCTGGCGGCCGAGCGGCAGGCGCCGGTCCTGTTTGTCGACCTTGGCGAGTTGCCGCCGACGGCGCCCTCGGTCGCCGCTGTGGCGGAAGCCGCGCCGCAAGTGGTGGACGAGGCGCCGGACACGCCGGACGAACCCATGCCGACCGAAGACGCACCCGATCTGCCTGAAGCGGATGTCGCGCCCGAACTGGCGGCGGCCTGGCCGGTTGCGCTGCCGGTGCCGGAAGTGCCGGTAGAGGCCGATCTCGCCCTGCCGCCACCGCCGGAGAAGCCGGAGCCGAAGGTCGAGGAGAAACCGGTCGAGAAGCCGAAGCCTAAGCCGGAGCCGGAGCCTGAAAAGAAGAAGAAGGTGAAGGAAAAGCCGGCGGAGAAGCCGAAGAAGACCGAGACGGCGGAAGACAAGCCGAAAGAGACCAAGAAGGAGAAGGCCGCCGCCTCGGCCTCGGCAAGCGCGGCGACGACGGGATCGAAGGCGAAGAAGGGCGGGGCGGTATCCCCGGCGGCCTACGGCAAGGCGGTGATGAAGAAGGTCCGCGCGACCAAGAAGAAATCGGGCGCCGGGAAGGGCACGGCCGTGGTGAATTTCACCATCGCGGCAGATGGAAGCCTGGCCGGGGTCAGTGTGGCGCAAAGCTCGGGCAATGCGGCGCTCGACCAGATCGCGGTGGATCACATCCGCCGCTCGGCCCCTTTCCCGGCACCGCCGGAGGGCGCCGGACGCAGCTATTCCTTCGAGTTCGTCGGGAAGTGAGCCGGGCGGCGCGGTTGTGTGGCCCGCCTGCCGAAAGACATCCCGCTCTGCTCGTCAAGATTGCTGCTGGGGTCGAAGGGGCGTTATCTTCGCCTGACCGGCCCGCGTACCGACTGATTTTCAATGGAAATCCCGGCTGGGAAACAGCCGCTTGGCCTGTTCCCTTGGGTGATGCGCGGCGGATCGGATATTGCCACCCGCCGGGCGCCGGGTTTCTTCCGCCCGCTTGTCTTTCGCTTCGATTGCCGCCGGACGGCCGAGCGTGGTCAGCAGGGGTGACAGGTCCTCCACATGCTCGGCGATCACGTGAACCACCTGGCCATCGCGCTCGATCCGGCCGGTGATGCGCAGCAGCCGTCCGGTGATGATGGCCTTGCGGAAGGTCTCGTAGATCCGGCGCCAGACGACGACATTCGAGACGCCGGTCTCGTCCTCCAGCGTCAGGAAGATCACGCCGGAGGCCGTGCCGGGGCGCTGGCGGGTGATGACCAGACCGGTGAGGGTGATGCGCCCCTTGGCCTGCAGCAGGCGGTCATGCGGCAGGCTTTCAGGCAAGCGGGGGCGCAAAAGCTCCATCGGATGCGCGCGCAGGCTGAGACGGAGCGAGAGATAATCCTCGATCACCTCCTGCCCCAGGGTCATCTGCGGCAGTCGGACCGCCGGCTCTTTCCCGCCCTCGCCGTCGGTGCCGAAAAGAGGAAGGGGCGCCGGGCCGCGCAGCGCCTTGGCGGCCCAGAGCGCTTCGCGACGGATCAAACCGATGGGGGCGAAGGCATCGGCCTCGGCCAGCCGCTCCAGCTTGTCGGGCGTGATCGCTGCGCGGCGCCACAGGCTTTCGACATCGGGATAGCCGTTGCCGCGCGCCGCGACGATCCAGTCGGCATCTTCTTGCCGCATCCCCTTGATCTGGCGGAACCCCAGCCGCAGCGCCAGCGCGCCATCGGGCCGCGGTTCCACCGTGCAGTCCCAGTCGGAATGATCGACCGAGACGGGGCGCACCTCGACCCCGTGTTCGCGCGCATCACGCACCAGCTGGGCGGGAGCGTAAAAGCCCATCGGCTGCGAGTTCAGAAGCGCGCAGGTGAACACCGCCGGATGGTGGCATTTCAGCCAGGCCGAGACATAGACCAGCCGGGCGAAGCTGGCGGCATGGCTTTCGGGGAAGCCGTAGCTGCCGAAGCCTTCGATCTGGGCAAAGCAGCGGGCGGCGAAATCGGCGTCATAGCCGCGCTTGAGCATGCCGCCGATGAACCGGTCGCGGAAGCTGCCGATGGTGCCCATCCGCTTGAAGGTGGCAAGGCTGCGGCGCAGGCTGTCGGCCTCGGACGGGGTGAAGCCTGCGGCGACCACGGCGATCTGCATCGCCTGTTCCTGAAACAGCGGCACACCGTAGGTGCGCGCCAGCACCTCCATCATCGCCGGACCAAGGTCTTCGACGGGTTCAAGGCCCATGCGGCGGCGGATGAACGGGGTGACCATGCCGCCCTGGATCGGGCCGGGGCGGACGATGGCGACTTCACAGACCAGATCGTAGGACCGGCGCGGCCGCATCCGGGGCAGGAAGTTCATCTGCGCCCGGCTTTCCACCTGGAACACCCCCACCGCATCGGCGCGGCACAGCATGTCGTAGACCTGTTCGCGCCCGACAGCCTCGGACCCGTCCTCGGACGGGACGGGATCGGGCCGCAGCGTGGCCAGGTCCATGGCGATGCCGCGATGGTCCTTGAGCAGGCCGAACGCCTTGCGGATGCAGGTCAGCATGCCGAGCCCCAGCACATCGACCTTCAGAAGACGCAGCGCGTCGATGTCGTCCTTGTCCCATTCGATGATGGTGCGGTCCTCCATCGCCGCGTTCTCGATCGGGCACAGCTCGTCCAACCTGCCTTGCGTGATGACGAAGCCGCCGACATGCTGCGACAGGTGCCGCGGGAAGCCGATGATCTGCGCGATGAGTTCGATCGCCAGCCGCATCCGACCGTCTGCCGGGTCGAGGCCCGCGTCCCGCAGACGATCCTCGTTCGGCGCGGAAGACGACCAGCCCCAGATCTGCCCCGAGAGCCGGGCCAGCACATCCTGGCTGAGACCCATGACCTTGCCGACCTCGCGGATCGCGGCCCGGCTGCGGAAATGGATCACGGTCGCGGTAAGTCCCGCGCGGTCGCGGCCGTATCGCCTGTAGATCCACTGGATCACCTCTTCCCGGCGCTCGTGCTCGAAATCCACGTCGATGTCGGGCGGCTCGCCGCGTTCCTTGCTGATGAAGCGCTCGAAGATCAGGGTGATCGACTCGGGGGGCACCTCGGTGATGCCCAGAAGGTAGCAGACCACAGAGTTCGCCGCCGAGCCCCGGCCCTGGCAGAGGATGCCTTTGGAGCGGGCGAAGACCACGATGTCATGCACGGTCAGGAAGTAGGAGGGGTATTCGACCTCGCGGATCAGGGCCAGTTCCTTCTCCATCCGGTGGATGAGCTTTGGCGGCGGGCCTTCGGGATAGCGCCAGTGCAGGCCTTCGCGGGTCAGCCGTTCCAGCCGGTCCTGCGCGGGTTCTCCATTCTTCTCCTCGTCCGGATACTGATAGCGCAACTCGTCCAGCCGGAAGGTGCAGACATTGGCGATCTCGATGCTGCGCCGGAGGGCTGCGGGATAGCGGTGGAAAAGCCGCGCCATCTCGGCCCCGGACTTCAACCGCCGTTCGCCATTGGCAAGACGGTGCGTGCCGATATCGTCGATGGTGCAGCCGATCCGCAGGCAGGTGAGCACGTCCGCCAGGGGGCGACGCGCGGCGCGGTGCATCAGCACGTCCCCGACTGCGACCAGCGGAAGGCCGCTGGCCTGTGCCAGGGCGGAATGCCGGTCCAGCCGGGCCTGATCGCGCCCGTCGTATCGGGGCGCCACGCCGAGAAAGCAGTCCCCGGGGAACCGGCGGGCGATTTCTGTCAGCTCGGGCTGGGAAGAGGAGGTCTGTTCCATCGGATCGGGCACCAGCGCGATCAGCACCATGCCGGCCCCCCATTCCAGGAGATCGGCGCGCGAAAGATGGCAGTCGCCCTTGGGTGCGCGCCGCTTGCCGATGGACAGAAGCCTGGTCAGCCGCGACCAAGCCGCAAGATCGCGCGGCAACGCCAGCCATTCGACCGGGCTGTCGGTCAGCACCAGCCTTGCGCCGGGGATCAGGCGGGGCAGGGCGGCCGTGCCGAGTGCCGGCGCTTCGGTCGCCCCCGAGAAATGCGGCACGGTCTGGCGGCTGGAATGGTCGGTCACGCGCTGCGACCGGATGACCGGGCCGTCCGGCACGGCCGTTTCGCTGGCCAGCGCCTCATCGCGCAGGCGGGTCAGTTCCTTCAGGGCAGAGAAGGCCCGCACGACACCCGCCACCGAGTTCCGGTCGGTGATGGCCAAAGCTGCGAGTCCCAGTTCGGCGGCACGGGTGAGAAGTTCCTCGGGATGCGAGGCCCCGGTCAGGAAGGTGAAGTTCGAGGTGACGCAAAGTTCGGCATAGGGAGTCATGGAAACTCTCCCTGCGCATACCAGTGCGGTCTGCCCCTGCTCTGCGGAGTGTGGAACAGCCAGAGCCGCGGGCCTTCCCGGGTCTCGATCCGCCAGTAATCCCGCAGGCCCGTGCGCCAAGCCGGATCGTCGAACCACCATTCCGGGGTGATCCGTTCCGGCCCGGTGGCGCGCAGGGTCGAAAGCGGCATCCGGCGCCAGCGGAACCGGGCGGGGGGATGCCCGGGACGGGGCGGGGCGGCGGGGTTCACCGGCTCGGGAGGAAACAGGATCGCGGGTCGTGGCGCACCCCGGCGGATCGGGCCTGGAACCGGTGCGCTGTGGGCCACCGGCACCATCAGGAAGCTGCGCTCCGGGATCAGGCTGTCGGCGGGTTGCAGCCGGAGCACCCGGTCGAAGCCGATCCGGTTGCCAAGGCGGGACACCAGATCCGCCAGCGCATCCTCGGTGCGCAGGGCCGGTCCCGTGCCGACCTGCTCCGGCGCCATCGGCTCGGTGACGGGGGCGGTCAGGCGCAGGGCGTCGATCCCGAAACCTGCGTCGACCTCTTCGACGCCTTTGCGGAAGAGCGCCGCGATCCGGGCCGGGTCCCGCATCGGACGGGCCAGGCCGATGGCGACCTGCGCCGTCTCGCCATCCACCCGCCGCAGTTCCAGCTTCATCCGTCTTGCGCCCTGATGATGTTGCGCCAGATGGGCGCAGAGCCGGGCGAGCAGCCGGTCAAGGCCGGCCATCACGTCGGACTGGAGCCCGATGGCCTCGGGCAGGGTCATCCGGACCCCGAAATGGGGCGGCTCGGCCGCGGCCGAGACGGGTTCCGGCTGCATCCCCAGCGCCTGATCCAGCCGCAGGATCAGCCCCGCTCCGAAGCGCCGGGACAGGGGCGCGCGGGGCAGGGCCAGGATATCCGAGATGTGCGAGAGGCCGACCCGGGCCAGCCCCTCGGCCGTCTCGGGGTCGATGCGCAGGGCAGAGACCGGCAATCGTCCGATTCCCTGCGCCAGCGCGCCTTCTGCAATGATCCCGCCGCGGTGCCGGGCCAGGGCATGGGCGGCCCCCCGGGTGCCGGCAATGGCGCTTTCGGCGGCCAGTCCCATCCGGTCGAGCCTTGCCTGCAGATCGGCGCGCAGGGCCTCCTCGCCGCCGAAGAGATGCGCCACACCGGAGACATCGGCGATCAGGCCGTCCGACCCGTCACAGGCAACCATCGGGGCATAGCGCCCGGCCCACCGCCGCAGGGCCGACAGGGCCGCCGCCTCTCCCGCAAGATCGGCCGGTCGGGTGCTGATGTCGGGGCAGAGGGCCCTTGCATCGGCCAGGGCCATCCCCCGGTGCAGCCCGCGGGCAAGAGCCGCTTCGTTGAGACAATGCAGATGGTCGGTGTTGCGTAACCGCGAGACGAGGGCAAATGCCCCTTCAACCGGGCGCCGTCGGAGGGACGCGTCGCTCGCCAGTCGCGGAAACCAGATCGAAAGCAGTCGACGCGCCATTCCAGTCTATCACCCAATCGCCAAATGTTCCCTTTTTGTTCTTAATAAGGGACCAGTGGTGCAGTGTCGAGTCAGAGGGGCTGGCGGCGGGTTCACAATTCCAGCGGGTCTCGCTGGCCGGGCAGCCTTTGCCATCACCGATCAGCATCAGCCCGGTGGTCTGGCCCGCCTCGGCCGCAAGCTGCAGCCGACGCCCTTCGGTCAGGGTCAGGGCCGACTGGAGTTCGGCAATGACGAGGTCCACGGCATCGGCCCGAAGCGCCTCTTCGACCGACCAGAGGAGGTCTGCGCCCTTGGGCGTCAACAGGATCAGCCGCTCGCTCAAACCTTCGGGCAGACCGGCGGGAAGAGGACGTTCGGCAATGTGATCCGGCACGATCCAGACCACGGCCCCGGCATGGCGCAACGCCTGGAAGAGCGCAAAGGCCCGGCGCCCGCGTCCACCCGCTTCGTGGACCCGGTGAGATGCGAGGGGCGGCAGCGGGCCTGGGGCAGACCTTGCGTCAGGGCGCATCAGGGTATCGGGCATGAAGGGCTGTCCGGTGTTGGAGTCGCTGTTCCATTCCCTGAAGTAGCGCAGGCGCCCGGCAATTTCACCCTCGTTCTGGCATCGGCTCCGGCGCCGGATGGGGCTGAGATTGGCCGCGCCTTATCCCCAGTGCGTGGAAGACCATTGCAGATGGTGATCATCCCGGGGCTTGCGCATCCGGTAGCCGGCAGGGCAGAGACCTCTGCGACGAATTTCGGGCCGCGCTTGTCCTTCGTCCGCAGGAGCCGGCTAATCCGGAGGCGACGCAAGTCCGTCGAGCCGCGCTGGCGGAAGCAGTAAGACCCCACGCGGAGATGCTTGCAGGGACGCGCCATCTGCAGAGCTACGGAGAGCACTTCGGTGTAGAACCGAAGTCAATCTAAGCCCCTGATAGGACCTATCTTCCTGACCTGAAAGGGAGAAAGATGGTGCTGCAAGAGAGGATTGAACTCTCGACCTCTCCCTTACCAAGGGAGTGCTCTACCACTGAGCTACTGCAGCGCCGTTGGTGGCGGGTGATTAGACGCAATCGAAACGGGGCGCAAGGGGGTAAGGGCGGGAATTCCGGGCCGCTCTGGACCCATCCGCGGGCTTGCGGTAGAAGGCATCCTCATGCGCAGCCCCTCGGACCCGCCCCGCAGCGAAACGTCCCAGAAGCCTGAACGCTCCGCCAGTCGGGAAGACCGGCTCAAGGCAGCGCTCAAGGCGAACATGGCGCGCCGGAAGGCACAGGCAAGGGCCCGCAACGCCGAAGACGGCCCGGGCACGGATATTGGCGAAAGCGAAAGGGACTAGGGCAGATGGATTCGATTCTGGTGCGTGGCAACGGGGCCCTGTCGGGGGCGATCCCGATCGCGGGGGCGAAGAATGCCTGCCTGACCCTGATGCCCGCGACGCTTCTGTCCGACGAGCCGCTGACGCTGACCAATGCACCCCGCCTCAGCGACATCCGCACCATGACCCAGCTCCTGCAATCGCTGGGTGCCGAGGTTGCCAGCCTTCAGGATGGGTTGGTGCTCGCGCTCTCCTCGCATTCGATCACCAGTTTCAAGGCCGACTACGACATCGTCCGCAAGATGCGCGCCTCGATCCTCGTGCTCGGCCCGATGCTCGCCCGCTACGGCCAGGCCACCGTCTCGCTGCCCGGCGGCTGCGCCATCGGGGCGCGGCCGGTCGACCTGCACCTGAAGGCGCTGGAGGCGATGGGCGCCGATCTCGACCTGCGCGACGGCTATGTCCACGCCAAGGCCCCCGGCGGGCGGCTGAAGGGCGCGGTGGTGGAATTTCCCTTCGTCTCGGTCGGCGCCACCGAAAACGCGCTGATGGCGGCGACGCTGGCCAGGGGCACCACCGTCCTGAAGAACGCGGCGCGTGAGCCCGAGATCGTCGACCTTGCCCGTTGCCTGAAGAAGATGGGCGCGAAGATCGAGGGGGAGGGGACCTCTACCATCACCATCGAGGGCACCGACCGGCTGGGTGGGGCGACGCATCAGGTCGTCACCGACCGGATCGAGCTTGGCACCTACATGCTGGTCCCCGCGATCTGCGGCGGCGAGGTGGAATGCATCGGCGGCACGCTGGACCTGGTGGAGAGCTTCGCCGAAAAGCTGGATGCCGCCGGGGTTTCGGTGACGCAGACCAACCGCGGCCTCAAGGTCGCCCGCAAAAACGGGCGGGTGCGGGCGGTGGATGTCACGACCGAACCTTTCCCCGGTTTCCCGACCGACCTTCAGGCGCAGATGATGGCGCTGCTCTGCACCGCCGAGGGCACCAGCGTTCTGGAGGAGAAGATCTTCGAGAACCGCTTCATGCACGCCCCCGAACTGATCCGGATGGGCGCGCGGATCGAGGTGCATGGCGGCACCGCCACCGTGACCGGGGTGGAAAAGCTGAAAGGCGCGCCCGTGATGGCGACCGACCTGCGCGCCTCCGTCTCGCTGATCCTCGCGGGCCTCGCGGCCGAGGGCGAGACCGTCGTCTCCCGTGTCTACCACCTCGACCGCGGCTATGAGCGGGTGGAAGAAAAGCTCCGCGCCTGCGGGGCGCATATCGAGCGCATCCAGGCATGACCGACGCGCGGTTCGAAGACGGCGGCGAGGGCCCGCTGCGGCTGGTGGCCCAGGATGCCGAGGACCTGAAGGTCGTCTCGACCCTGGTGCAGGATGCCGTCCTGCCGGTGACCGAGCTGAAGCATGATGCCCGCCATCGCCGCTTCGCCCTTCTCCTCAACCGTTTCCGCTGGGAGGATCGCGAGGAGGCCGACCGGGTGGGTCGAGCCTATGAGCGGGTGCGGTCGCTGTTGGTGGTCGAGGATGTGTGCAAGGTGCAATCCTTCGGCTTCGATCGCGCCGACAAGGATCTGGTGCTGTCGATCCTCTCGCTGGATTTCGCGGCGGGGGAAGACGGCACCGGCCGCCTGACCCTGACGCTGGCCGGCGACGGGGCCATCGCGCTGGAGGTCGAGGCGCTTGAGGTGCGTCTGGACGATGTGACCCGGCCCTACCGCGCACCCTCGGGCAAGGCGCCGCGCCACGACTGACTGGCCTCAGACCGTGTGCAGGTAGAGGTCGAAGTCCACCTCGCTGACGGTGCGCATCACCCGGCCATATTCGGCGGCCATGATCGCGGTGAAGGTGCGGTGCATGTCCTCGCCGAGCGCGTCCTTCAGGAAGGCCGAGCGTTTCGCCGCCTCGATGGCCGACTTCCAGTCCGCCGGAATCTCGGCCCCGCTCTGGTCCTCATAGCCGTTGCCGGTGGTTTCCGGGCCGGGATCGATCGCTTCCTTCATTCCCTTGCGCACGCCTGCAAGCACCGTGGCGGCTACCAGATAGGGGTTCGCGTCCACGCCAGCCGGGCGATGTTCGATGCGCCGGGCCTTGATGTCCCCCGCCGGGATGCGCAGCGCGACCGAACGGTTGTTGACCCCCCAGCTCGGGCTGACCGGCGCGTAGGACTGGCTGGCGAAGCGGCGCCAGCTGTTCGCATGGGGGGCGAAGACCAGCATGCTCTCGCCCATCGTCTGCTTGAGGCCGCCGAGCGCGTGCAGGATGGAGGGGTTCCATCTGCCCTCTTCGGCCTCGACGAAGACATTCTTCCCCGCATCGTCCAGCATGGAGACGTGGAAGTGCATCCCCGACCCGGCATAGTTCTCGTTGGGCTTGGCCATGAAACAGGCGACCACGCCATGCGCACGGGCCTGGGCCCGGACGATGCGCTTCAGCCGCATCAGGTCGTCGGCGGCCTGCATCACGTTTTCCCGGTAGTGCAGCGTCAGTTCATACTGGCCGGGGGCGTATTCGCTGATCAGGGTTTCGGCCTTGATCCCCGCCTTTTCCGCCCCGGCGTAGATGTCGGAGAACAAGGGCAGCATCCCGTGCAGGTGGTCGACGGAATAGACCTCGGTCTTGTGGCTGGCGCGGCGGTCCAGCACGTCGCGGGCGGGTTGCATCTTGCCGTCGGGGCCGCGTTCGAGGTCGAGGAGGAAGAATTCCAGCTCGAAGGCCCCGGCGGGATGCAGGCCGTCCTGGGCCAGCAGGTCCACCTGCCGTTGCAGGGCGTGGCGGGGGTCCGAGGTCATCGGCGCGCCGTCGAGGGTATACATCGACATGAACACCTCGCCGCGCGGCGGGGTCGTGTTGTGCAGGGGTTTCAGCGTGCCGGGGATCGGCCAGGCGCGAAGGTCGCCATCGCCCTGATCCCAGATCAGGCCGGTCTCATGCACATCCTCGCCGCAGATGTCGAGGCCAAGGATGGAAATCGGCAGATGGCGGCCATTGTTGTAAAAGGACAAAAGCTCATGCCGCCGGATGATCTTTCCCCGGCCGATCCCGTTGGCATCGTGCAGGATAATGTCAAAAGCCTCGATCTCGGGATGGGCTTCGAGGAAGGCTTCCGCCTCGGCGGGGGTAGAGCCGGAGGGGCTGGTCTGGGTCATTTTCAGGCTGCCTGGAAAAGGTCGGTAAGGAGGATGTCGAAACTGGCGATCAGGCGGTCGACTTGGGCCTTCTTCGTCGCGGGGCTTATCAGCATCATGTTGTGGAAGGGCGCGATCAGCGTGCCGCGGTTGATGAGCGCGGTGTGGATCGCAGCTTCCAGCCGGGGTTGGTGGGCGAAGCCGGCTTCAGTTCCGTTCTTCAGCGGGCCGGGGGCGCAGATGAACTCCACCCGCGCGCCGACGCGGACGACATGCCAGGGCGCGCGGTGGCGGTCGATGACACGCGCCAGCCCGTGCGACAGGCGCTCGGCCAGTTTTTCCATATGGGCGTAGCTGTCCGGGGTCATCACTTCGGAGAGGGTCGCGACGAGGCAGGCGAACTGCATCGGGTTGGCGCTGAGCGTGGTGCCCATGCCGGTACGGCCCGGCTCGCGTTGCGCATCGGCCTGATGGTAGCGCTTCGCCGTCTCCTCGCTCAGCCCCCAGACCGCGGTCGGCATTCCGCCCGCGACGCATTTGCCGACGACGAAGATGTCGGGCCGCAGCGAATGCACGCTGGTATAGCCGCCGAGGCCGGAGGAAATGGTGTGCGTTTCGTCCATGATGAGAAGCGCGCCGTATTTCATCGACAGCTGGCGGAGGCCGTCGTGGAACCCCGCCTCGGGCAGGACCATGCAGGAGTTGGTCATCACCGGTTCGGTCAGGATCGCGGCGACATCGCCCTGCGCCAGTGCCGCCTCGACGCCGGCGAGGTCGTTGAATTCGCAACAGACGGCGGTCTGCGTCAGGTCGGCCACCTGGCCAAGAAGGCCGGGGGAATTGACCGTCCTGCCGTTTTCCAGCGAGACGAAAGTATCGTCCACGGTGCCGTGGTAGCAGCCGTTGAAGACCAGCACCTTGGGCTTGCCGGTGATGGCACGGGCAACGCGGAGGGCGAAGCGGTTGGCATCGGTCGCGGTCGTGGCGATCTGCCAGCGGAAAGGGCCGAAACGCTCGGTCAGCAGGCGGCCGGCCTCCAGCGCGGCCTCGGTCGGCAGCATGTAGGTCAGGCCACGGCGGGCCTGCTGGCGGATGGCCTTCGCCACCGGGGCAGGAGAATGGCCGAACATCGAACCGGTATCGCCGAGGCAGAAATCGTCGAGCTTCTGGCCGTCGATATCCCAAAGCCGCGCGCCATGGGCCTTGGCCACCAGCGGCAGGTGCGGCATCGGCCAGTCGGCCATCCAGTGCATCGGCACGCCGCCCAGAAAGCTGCCCGCGCCTTCCGCCAGCGCCTTCGCGGCCTTCGGGCGGGCCTTGGCATAGATGTCCGCCTCGCGCGCGGCGAAGGCGGCGAGGTGGTCACGGCGGATACCGGCGATCAGATCAACGGACATGGCAAGCCCAGAAACGACGACGCAGCGGTTATGCGCCTGAATTTGATCAAAAGGCAAGCGGCACGGAGCCGCAGTACCGGCGAGCTTTGCGATCCCGGTCCCCCTTGGCCCCCGATGCGCGCGCCCCATATTGCCTACCAATGAGGGGGACGCCATGGAACAGGCCGTCAGACAGCTTTTCGAACGCTATGCGGATTTCTTCGCCAAATCCCTGGCAGCAGAGCCGGACGCCAGGGAAGCCGCGGCGCTCTATGCGTCCGCCTTCATCGGCGCCACCCCGGCAGGCATCGTTACCGGCAGGAACGATGCGGAGTTCCTGCAGGCGATGCGGGTAGGCTATGCCCACTATCGCAGCATCGGCACCCGCCAGATGCGCATCCGCCATCTGCACATCCAGCGGCTGGACGACTGGCATTGCATTGCAAGCGTCGCCTGGAGGGCGGTCTATGCCCGCGACGATCTGCCGGAAACGGAAATCGACTTCGAGGTCCACTATCTTGTTCAGGTGCTGGACGGGGTGGCCAAGGTCTTTGGCTGGATGTCTGGCGACGAGGAGGCGCTGTTGAAGGCGCGCGGGGTGGTCTGAGGGGCGGGCCCATAGCCGCCGGTCAGAAGTAGGGTTAAGCTTGCCGAAGCGGGCAGTCGCAGAGAGCCGTCATGACAGGTGTTGTTAATAGTGGTGAAATCGTCGTGCGTCCGGCTTCCCCGGGCGACGGTCAAGCCCTTTATGATGTGACTGCGCGCTCGATCCAGGGGCTGGGGAAGCAGCACTACAGCGATGAACAGCTTGCGGGGTGGATGGGCGAACGGACCGCCGATTATTACGAGGCAATGATCGAGAAGGGGAAGGCGTTCATAGCCGAGGAACGTGGCGAAATACTGGGCTTTGTCGATGCCGATCCCGGTGAGGTCACCCGTCTGTTTCTGTTGCCGGAAGCTGCCGGGCGTGGACTGGGAGCACGGCTGCTGAAACTCGGCTTGGCAGCCGCTACGAAAGGCCATTCAGGACCAGTCAGGGTAGAAGCGACACTCAATGCACAGGGATTCTACGAGCGATATGGTTTCAAGCCGATCAGGACTGGGCATTTTTCTCACGGGGTAGGCGGCAATCCGATCAAGATCGTTGTAATGGAAATGGATCAAGGGCCGACTGAGCCGGTTTAACGGTTCATCCATCCACGAACCTGCGGGCGCGTATCGGCAAGCGGCGAAAGGGTCACGTCGGGGCCGAACGTCGGCTTGTTCCGCAAGGCAGCCAGCGGGCTCTCCCCTCCCTCAGACCCAGTCGCCCTCGAAATCCCTCGGCACCAGCAGGTTGTGCCGCCCAAGGTTCTTGACGTCGCGCTCGCCGCACAGCGCCATGGTGATGTCCATCTCCTTGCGGATCACCTCCAGCGCCGCCGTCACCCCGGCCTCGCCCATCGCGCCGAGGCCGTGGATATAGGCGCGGCCGATCATCGTGCCCTTCGCCCCCAGGGCCAGCGCCTTCACCACGTCCTGGCCCGAGCGGATGCCCGAATCCAGCCAGACCTCGGTCCGGTCGCCGATGGCGCGGACGATGGAGGGCAGCATGCGGATCGAACTCAGCGCCCCATCCAGCTGCCGCCCGCCGTGGTTCGACACGATCACCGCATCCGCGCCCAGGTCGGCGGCCAGCTTCGCGTCTTCGGCGTCGAGCACGCCTTTCAGGATGAACTTGCCCTTCCACTGGTCGCGGATGCGGGCGACCTTGCCCCAGTCCAGCTTGGGGTCGAACTGTTCGTTGGCCCAGGCGGTGAGGTCGGAAAGCTTCTTCACCCCCTTCACATGGCCGACGATATTGCGGAACTGGCGGCGCGGGGTGCGTAGCATCCCCAGCGACCAGCGCGGCTTGGTCATCATGTTGAGGATGTTCGGGATCGTCAGCTTCGGCGGGCTGGTCAGCCCGTTCTTCAGGTCCTTGTGCCGCTGGCCGAGGATCTGCAAATCCAGCGTCAGCACCAGCGCCGAGCATTTCGCGGCCCGGGCGCGTTCGATGATCGCATCGACGAAATCCTCGTCGGTCATCACGTAAAGCTGGAACCAGAACGGATCGGGGCTCGCGGCCGCCACATCCTCGATGGAGCAGATCGACATGGTGGACAGCGTGAAGGGCACCCCGGCCTTGGCTGCGGCGCGGGCGGCGAGGATCTCACCGTCGGGATGCTGCATCCCCGTAGAGCCGACGGGAGAGAGCGCCACGGGCATGGAGACCTTCTGCCCGGCCATCGTGCTTTCAAGGACCCGGCCCGACAGGTCGCGCGCGACCCGCTGGCGCAGGCGCAGTTTCGCGAAGTCCGAACTGTTCTCGCGGAAGGTCTGTTCGGTGTAGCTGCCGGATTCGCAGTAGTCCCAAAACATCTTCGGCGTGCGCTTCCGGTGCAGGCGCTTCAGGTCCTCGATGCAGGTGATGACGGGCATTCGCAGCTCCTTCGTCAAACTGGTAAGAACGCCTTACCAATGAACCGCCGTGCGCACAATCGGTCCGTCGGGGCGGTCCGTCGGGCCGGTCATTTCCGCCGGCCCGACATCTGCGCGCCCGCGTCCTCGGGCAACCTGCGGAACACCAGAAGCGACAAGGCCGAGACGGCGGCCACGATCAGGAAGGCGGCGGGGAAGTCGGCGGCGGTCAGCACGTCGCCGCCGCGCCAGGCCATGCTGGCGGCAACCGCGGTCGCGCCCAGCGTGACGCCCAGGCCCAGCGACACCTGCTGCGCCGCGCTGGACAGCGAGGTCGCGCGGCTCATCTGTTCCTGGCTCAGATCGGCGAAGGCGATGGAATTGAGGCTGGTGAACTGGATCGACCGCAGGCAGCCGCCAAGGAACAGCACCGCGTAGATCACCGCATGGGGCGTCGAGGCGTGGAAGAGCCCGATCGCGGCCAGCGAGACGATGGCCAGCATGCCGTTGACCAGCAGCACCTGGCGAAAGCCGAAGCGGCGCAGGATCCGGGCGTTCACCGGTTTCATGAACAGCGCCCCCAGCGCCGAGACGAAGGTCAGAGCGCCGGATTCGATGGCCGAGAGACCGAAGCCCAGTTGCAGCATCAGGGGCAAGAGGAAGGGGATGGCGCCGATCCCGGTGCGGAACAGCGTTCCGCCCAGGACCGAGCCGCGAAATGTCGCGATGCGCAGAAGCGAGAAGTCGAGGATCGGCTCCGCCACCCGATTGCAGTGCCAGACCAGCGCGACCGACATGACCATGCCAAAGGCCAGAAGACCCAGCATCTGCGAGGAGGGGCCCGTCATCTCGGTCAGCTCCATCGAGCCGAGCATCAGCGCCGAAAGCGCAAGCCCCGACAGCACGAAGCCCGCCCCGTCAAAGCGCCCGACCGCGCGCGGCGCCTCGCGCGGCAGAAGCAGGAGCGCCAGCGTCAGGCAGAGAAGGCCGATGGGCAGGTTGATCAGGAAGATCCAGTGCCAGGGGTAATGGGTGACGATCACCCCGCCGACAAGCGGGCCAAGGACGGGGCCCAGCAGGGCCGGCATGGTCAGCCAGGTCATGGCCGCGACGAAGCCTTCCTTCGGCGTGTTGCGGGCGACGATCAGCCGTCCGACCGGCACCATCATCGCCCCGCCCATGCCTTGCAGGAAGCGCGCGACGACGAAGCCGGGCAGGGTGGACACCGTGGTGCAGGCGACCGATCCGGCCATGAAGACCAGGACGGCAGCCGCGAACACCCGCCGCGCGCCGAAGCGGTCGGCGATCCAGCCGGAGGGCGGGATGAAGATCGCGAGGCTGACCAGATAGGAGGTCAGTGCCAGCTTCAGCGCCAGCGGGTTGACCTGCAGGTCCGCGGCGATGGTCGGCAGGGCGGTCGACAGGATGGTGCTGTCGATGTTCTCCATGAACAGCGCCGAGGCGACGACCAGCGCTATCGTGCGCGCGGCAACCCGTCCGGCAGGCGCGGTGTCTGTGGTCATCGCAGCCTCAGGCCGAATGTGCCCCATCCGCCAGCGCCTTCACCCGTGCCAGAACCTCGGCCACCGGCACGCCAGCGCCGATATCCTTGACGATGGCCGAACCCACCACGGCGCCGTCGGCCACACCGGCGATGGCCTTCGCCTGCTCGGGCGTGTTGATCCCGAAGCCCACGATCACCGGCAGGTCGGTCGACCGCTTGATCCGCGCGACCTCGGGGGCGACATCGCCCGCCTGCGCCGCAGCCGCGCCGGTGATCCCGGTGATCGAGACGTAATAGACGAAGCCGGAGGTGTTCTGCAGCACCTTCGGCAGGCGCTTGTCGTCGGTGGTGGGGGTGGCCAGGCGGATGAAGTTCAGCCCCGCCTTCTGCGCCGGGATGCACAACTCGTCATCCTCCTCGGGCGGCAGGTCGACGACGATCAGCCCGTCGATCCCGGCCTCCAGCGCCTCTTTCAGAAAGCGGTCCACCCCGCGCGAATAGATCGGGTTGTAATAGCCCATGAGCACGATGGGGGTCCTGTCATCCCCGGCCCGGAAGGCGCGGACCATGGCCAGCACCTTGTCCATCGTCATGCCGCCTTCCAGCGCGCGCTGGCCTGCGGCCTGGATGGTCGGGCCATCCGCCATGGGATCGGTGAAGGGCATCCCCAGTTCGATCACGTCCACCCCAGCGCCGGGCAGGCCCTGCATCACCGCGAGGCTGGTCGCCTCGTCTGGGTCGCCGCCCATGATATAGGCGACGAAGGCCTTCTTCCCTGCCGCCTTCAGCCGCGCGAAGGTGTCGTCGATCCGTGTCATGGCGGTCCCTTGCCTCTTGATCCATGCCCCGTACACGATGTGCCGAAGCTGCGGCGGAAATGCAATCGGCCATGTTCCCGGGCGCTGTGTCTCTGGCAGAGGATGTTGTTGTTGCCAGTTTGCCGCGATGGTGCGCCAGCCAGACCTGCCATGGCAGAAAACATTGGAGGCACGGCACACGATAAGTCTATTGATGCACCAAGTGCATCGTCATTCAAGTGTATAGAATAATGCAGATATTGGGCAGGCAAACGCGGGATCGTCTGGCTCTTCTGCTGCTTGTATCGGGCGCCGGGCTTGCGGTGATGGTTCTGGTGGCGCCATGGCTGGTGGTGACCCGGCCTGTTCTGGTCTTTTCCGGACTTCTGCTTTTGGCAGTCATGCTTCTGGGTCGCAAGGCGCTGCGCCCGCCCCCGATCTCGCTGATCTTTGTCGTGATCGCTGCGATCATGGCCCTCCCGTTCGTGGTCGTCTACCGGGCCTTCGGCGAGGTCGACATGATCTCGTTCCTGTTCCACGTCAACGCCGGGATAACTGGTGTCAGCCCATGGATGCTGTGGAACGAAATCCAGATTACTCTCTGCGCCCTGATCAGCATCATCCTGATTTCCTACCTGTTGAGTTCTTTGCCCCGGTTGCGTCATCTCCCCGTGCTGGTGGCTGCCGTGCTTGTTCTGAGCAATCCGTTCATCACCTTCCAGGCCAAGCGCCTGCTGCAGCCGGTTCCCGATGTCGATCTGGCCGCCAAGGTTGTGACGCCGCAGATCGCTGCAAACCCGCTGCCCCCCGATATCGTCTACATCTATCTGGAGGGCCTTGATCGCCGCTTCCTCGACCCGGAACTTGGGTCAGAGACAGCGAAAGTCCTGCGCACGCTCGAGGGGCAGGGGTTAAGCTTCACCAATGTCCGCCAAGTTGCGGGAACCGGCTGGAGCATTGCGGGCATGGTCGCCTCGCAATGCGGTGTGCCGCTCCTTCCGCGCGGGTACCTGAGCAACGACATCATCGAATCCGTTGACGATCGCTTCTTGCCGGGCGTCACCTGCCTGGGCGATTTGCTGGTCGGCCAGGGCTACCGCCAGACCTTCGTGATGGGGGCAGAGGCGAAGTTTGCCGGAACGGTGGCCTTCTATCAGACGCATCACTATCAGAAGACAATCGCGCAGAAGGACATGATGGCGATCTTCCCGGCTGCGGAAATCGCAAAGGCCAGTGTTGTCTGGTTTTCCGACGACCAGATGGTTTATGATGTCGCGCGCATGGAGTTTGCCGATGCATTGGGCGGGGAACGCCCTCTCCTGCTGACCATCGCCACGATTGGCCCGCACGGGGTGGTGCCGAACTATCTGTCGCGGCAATGCACCAGCGATGGGCAAGCCGTTCAGACCGATGATGTCTTCGAGGCGGCCCGTTGTCTCATGACTTTGACCGAACAACTAGTGGCTGATCTTCAGGAAAGCCACCGTCGGTCCGGGCGCCCCAACGATTTGCGGATCATCCTGCAGTCCGACCACCTCAATCACGGGCGCAAGGCTTTGCCGGATGATCCCAAGCTCGCCGTGAATACGTTGATCCTCATCGGTGGGCCGGAGAAGGGTGCGGTGAACGATCGACCCGGCTCCATGCTGGATGTGTATCCAACCATTCTGGATTGGCTGGGCTTCACGGTGGCCGGCGGCAAGGCGGGGCTTGGCGTTTCGCTGCTGTCGCCCGAGGCGGGCGATGCCTTGGCCGCGAACTGGGACCTGCCTGTTCTCGACCGGATCGTGATGCACAACATGGCGATGTTCGAAGGGCTGTGGGAAGGATCGCGCTGAGCTTTGCCCGGAAGTGCTGCGTGCAGGCCCGGGATCGAAGCTCATCTCTGCCTCCATGCTTTGCCCGAAGGCTGCCCGGCGCCCCGAGTCGGGGAAGCTTGATCCTTTCTCCTCCCGCCCGTAGAAGCGGCCCGTCGCCAACGGAGGGCATGATGGGTTTCAGGATGGGCATCGTCGGACTGCCGAATGTGGGCAAGTCCACCCTCTTCAACGCGCTGACCCGGACGGCGGCGGCGCAGGCGGCGAATTTTCCGTTCTGCACCATCGAGCCGAACGTGGGCGAGGTTTCGGTGCCGGACGCCCGGCTGGAGAAGCTGGCGGCGATTGCCGGGTCGAAGCAGATCATCCCGACGCGGATGACCTTCGTCGACATCGCGGGGCTGGTGCGCGGGGCCTCGAAGGGGGAGGGGCTGGGCAACCAGTTCCTTGCCAACATCCGGGAATGTGACGCCATCGCCCATGTGCTGCGCTGCTTCGAGGACGGGGACATCACCCATGTCGAAGGCCGGATCGACCCGGTGGCGGATGCCGAGACCATCGAGACCGAACTGATGCTGGCCGATCTGGAATCGGTTGAGCGGCGGCTGGTGGCGCTGGGCAAGAAGCTGCGCGGCGGGGATCAGGAGGTGCAGGATCAGGACCGGCTTCTCCGCGCGGCGCAGGCGGCACTGGCGGAGGGCGGGCCCGCGCGGTCGCTGAAAATTGCCGAGGACGACCGCAAGCAGTGGCGGATGCTGCAGCTTCTGACCGCGAAGCCGGTGCTTTATGTCTGCAACGTCGAGGAGGCTTGCGCGGCCGAGGGCAATTCCCAGTCGGCGCGGGTTGCGGAGATGGCCGCGAAGCAGGGCGCGGCGTCGGTGGTGATCTCGGCCCGGATCGAGGAGGAACTGGCGCAGCTGCCCGAGGACGAGGCGGCGATGTTCCTGGAAGAGATGGGGCTGCATGAGGCGGGGCTCGACCGGCTGATCAAGGCTGGCTACGCGCTTCTGGGCCTGCAGACCTATTTCACCGTCGGGCCGAAGGAGGCGCGGGCCTGGACGATCACGAAGGGCACCCTTGCCCCGCAGGCGGCGGGGGTGATCCACGGCGATTTCGAGAAGGGGTTCATCCGGGCGGAAACCGTGGCCTATGACGACTATATCGCCGGAAAGGGCGAGGCGGGGGCCAAGGAGGCGGGCAAGTTCCGGGTCGAGGGCAAGACTTACGAAGTCAAGGACGGGGACGTGCTGCACTTCCTGTTCAACGGCTGACTGCCCGCGCGCGGGCAGGGTTTCGCGGCCAGAGATTTCAAGGGGTTGTCTGCGGGCGTTAGGGATCTGGTAACATCTGCCCCCGGTCGCAAAGCAAAGAAAAAGGCGGAGGGACTTCGGTCCCTCCGCCTTTCAAATTCCGGTCCGTAGACCCCGCAGGCTTACGCCAGGGCGAGATTCACAGCGGATTCGCGACCGTTGCGGTCGGCTTCCACGTCATAGGTGACGGCCTGGCCGTCATTCAGTTGGCGGATGCCGGCGCGTTCCAGCGCGCTCACATGGACGAAAACGTCCTTGGAGCCGCCCGCCGGAGCGATGAAACCGAAACCCTTGGTGGCGTTGAACCATTTCACGGTGCCATTGGCCATCGTGATGTCTCCTCTACTTGGTTGCCATCCGCATGGTGCGATGGCCTGGCTCAGTGTCGTCAGAGTCGCAACTGAACCGTAAGGAAACAGGAGGTCGAAAGATGAAGCTTCGCGGGATGCACATAGGCCTTTGATCACGAGATTACAAGGACTTCCCGCAGCCGTCGGCAGAAAGCAGGCCCCGGGGCTTACACCCCGCCGGGATGTCGACCTCTCCGCCCATCTTCTTCAGGTCCTGATAGTGGTCGCCGATGCGGTGGTGAAGGCGGCCACTCAACGACGCGCCGAGGGCGAAGATCGTCTCGCCGCGACGGATGCGGTCATCAAGCGGTCGGGCAGTGATGGAAGCCCGTTCGAGGCGGGGATTCCTAGGGCAAGGAAAGCCTAAAGCCCCAGCCGGTCGCGCAGGGCGAACCAGGTCATCGCTGTGACGAGGAGCGGCCAGCGCAAGGCGACGCCGCCGGGGAAGCGGTGCTGCGGCAGGCTTGCCATGAGGTCGAAGCGTTCCTGCTGGCCCGCGGTCGCCTCGGCCATCAGCTTGCCCGCCAGGGTCGCCATCGCAACGCCGTGGCCGGAGTAGCCCGAGGCGGAAAGGACATTCTGGCCGGGCCTCGTGAAGCAGGGCATCCGGTTGATGGTGATCGCCAGCGTGCCGCCCCAGGCATAGTCGATCCGGGTCTTCGCAAGCTGCGGGTAGACCTGAAGCATCGGTTTCGAGACGGTCCTGATGATGTCGGGGAAGCGGTAGCCGTAGCTTTCGCCGCCCCCGAAGAGCAGGCGGTTGTCTTCGGAAAGCCGCCAGTAGTTCACGACGAAACGGGTGTCGGCGACGGCGACGGGTTCGGAGAGAAGGTCCTTCGCCGCATCCCCCAAGGGCTCGGTCGCGACGATGAAGTTGTTGATCGGCATGACCTTTGCCGCAACCTTCTCGTTCAGCTGGCCGAGATAGCCGTTCCCGGCAAGGATCACCGTGGCGCAGTCGACATGGCCCGAGGGGGTGCGGACAACGGGCCTCGGCCCCGGTTCGACGCGATGGACTTCGCTGAGTTCGTGGAGGCGGACGCCCGCCTTCGCCGCAGCCTGAGCGAGGCCGATGGCATAATTCAGCGGGTGCAGATGGCCCGCGTCGCGGTCGATCTCGCCGCCGACATAGTCGGTGGACCCGATCAGTCGCCGGATGCCGCTGCGGTCGAGCGGTTCAAGATGGGTGTAGCCATAGTCGCGGTGCAGCTTCTCGGCATAGGCGTGGGTCTCGCGGACCTCTCCTTCCGTCCGGCAGGCATGGGCGATGCCGGGGTGGAAGGTCACGGGCATGGCGTGGTCTTTCACCAGCGTCTTGACCAGCGTCTTGGCCTCTTCGGCGAGGTCCCAGAACCGATGGGCGTTTTCGCGGCCGGCGACCTTCTCGATCCAGACCTGATCCTGCCTTTGGCCGCTGCCGACCTGCCCGCCGTTCCGCCCGCTGGCGCCGAAGCCCACCCTATGCGCTTCCAGAAGCACCACGTCATAGCCCTTCTGGGCCAGATGCAGCGCGGCGGACAGGCCGGTGTAGCCGCCGCCGACGACGCAGACATCGGCCTTCACGGCACCTTTCAGGATCGGGAAGCGGTCGAGCGGCGCCGCGGTCGCGGCATAGTAGCTGGCGGGGTATTCGCCCCGCCGGTCATTCGCGTGAAGCAGGTTGACCATCAGACGTTGAGGAGCAGGTGCTCCCTCTCCCACGGGCTGATGACTTGCAGGAATTCCTTGTATTCGTTGCGCTTCACCGAATCGTAGACCTTGCAGAAATCGACGCCCATCACCTCTTGCAGGGCGGTGTCCTCTTCCAGCAGGTCCAGCGCATCGCCAAGGTTCACCGGGATGTCCTCGTTATCGATATAGGCCGAGCCGGAGAATTCCGGACGGGACGGGGTCTTGTTCACCAGGCCGAGATAGCCGCAGGCCAGCGTCGCGGCGATGCCGAGATAGGGGTTGCAATCCATGCCGGGCAGGCGGTTTTCCACCCGGCGGGCGGCGGAACCCGAGATCGGGATGCGCAGGCCCGTGGTCCGGTTGTCGCGACCCCATTCCAGGTTGATCGGGGCGGCGAAGTCGGGGACGTAGCGGCGATAGCTGTTGACGTAGGGCGCGAAGAGCGCGACGGCGGCGCCGAGGTGCTTCTGCAGGCCCCCGATGAAATTGAGGAAGGCTTCCGTCTCGACGCCCTTCGGACCGGCAAAGATGTTCTTGCCGGTTTTCGTGTCCACCACCGAGGTGTGGATGTGCATCGCCGACCCCGGCTCGCCTGCGATGGGCTTGGCCATGAAGGTGGCAAAGCAGTCGTGCCGCAGCGCGGCCTCGCGGATCATGCGCTTGAAGAAGAAGACCTCGTCGGCCAGCTGGATCGGGTCGCCGTGGGCGAGGTTCAACTCGATCTGGCCGGCGCCACCCTCTTGCAGGATGCCGTCGATCTCAAGACCCTGCGCCTCGGCAAAGTCGTAGATGTCGTCGATGACCTTGCCGTATTCATCGACCGCCGACATGGAATAGGCCTGCTTGCCCGCCGCGCGGCGCCCGGAGCGGCCCATCGGCGGGATCACCGGCATGTTGGGGTCGATGTTGCGGGCGGTCAGGAAGAATTCCATTTCGGGCGCCACGACCGGCTTCCAGCCCCGGGCGGCGTAGAGGTCCATGATCCGTCGCAGCACGTTGCGGGGCGAGAAGGGAACCGGGTTGCCCTGCTGGTCCTTGGCGTCGTGGATGACCTGAAGCGTGATGTCGGCCGTCCAGGGCGCGGCGGTGGCGGTGGACCAGTCGGGTTCCAGGATCATGTCGGGTTCGGTGAAGGCGTCGAACGGGTTGTCGGCCCATTCGCCGGTGATCGTTTGCAGGAAGATGGAATTCGGCAGGAAGTAGTTGGTCTGCTTGGCGAATTTCGCGGCGGGCATCGCCTTGCCGCGCGCCACCCCGGCGATGTCGCCGATGATGCATTCCACTTCGTCTACCCGGCGGTTGCCGATGTAGTCGCGCGCTGCCTCGGGCAGCTGGTCGGTCCATTTGGACATATGTCACACGTGTGTTGGGGGGTGGCCCCCGCGCGGTCAGGCGCGGAGCTTCTCGGCCCCGGTTTGGTGGGTCAGGAAGAAATCCGCGATCCGGTCGGCCATCGACGGGCTGTCGAGGGGCGTGTCGATGCGGGCCTTGGCATCGGCGAGGATCGCGTCGGGGACCAGACCCGGCCCCCGGTACTTGATCAGCCCCTCCATGAACTCCTTGCGGAATTCGGGGTGGGGCTGGACGGAAAACATGCGGTCGTCATAGAGCAGCGCCGCGTTCTGGCAGAAGGCGGTCGAGGACAGGACCTTCGCCATCTCGGGCTTTGTCACCACCTGGTCCTGATGCCAGGCGTTGAGCGTATAGCTCTGGTCGCCGAAATCGTATTCGGTGGGGCCGACGGACCAGCCGCCCGCGTATTTCTCGACCTTGCCGCCCATGGCCTGGGCGATGATCTGATGGCCGAAGCAGATGCCGACGACGGGGACATGCGCGGCATAGGCGGCACGGATGAAATCCTCCAGCGGCGGGATCCAGTCGTGCGGTTCATAGGCGCCGAAGCGCGAGCCGGTGATCAGCCAGCCGTCGCAGTCATGCACGGAAGCGGGGAAGTCGTTCCGCAGCACGGCCCAGCGGCGGAAGGTCAGCCCCTTGCCCGCCAGCAGGGTCTCGAAGAAATCCGGGTAGTCGCCCATGTCGGCGCGAAGGGCGTCGGGGCTTTCGCCGGTCTGGAGGATGCCGATCTGCATCTTGGTCCCTCTGGTTTTCCTCAAGGTGGGCGTTTCGGGGGGGCTTGGTCAAGGGGGGCTCGTTATGCGCCTTCGGCTTCTCCTCGCGGGACAGCGACAAGAGCCGAAGGCAACCGGGGAGCGGTCAGACGGTGTCGAGGTAAAGCTCCACCCGTTCCTCCGGCGAGAGCTCGGCGATGTAGTGCAATTCCTGCCGCTTGGTCTGCACCAGGTTGCGGATGATCTCCTTGGGCAGGAAGCGGTAGAGGATGTCCGAGTGCTCGAAGGCGTCGATGGCGGCTTCCCAGGTCGCGGGGATCTGCGGCAGGTCCATCGCATAGGCGTTGCCGGTGACCGGCGGCGGCGGTTCGACCGCATCTTCCAGCCCGGTCAGCGCGGCGCCCAGGATGGCGGCCAGCATCAGATAGGGGTTCACGTCGCCCCCGGCCACGCGATGCTCGATCCGCCGCGCCGCCGGGTTGCCGGCGGGGATGCGGATCGCCGAGGTGCGGTTCTCGTAGCCCCAGCTGATGGCGGTGGGGGCGTGCTTGTCGGGCACCAGCCGTTCGTAGCTGTTGAAATGCGGCGCGAAGAGCAGGGTGGAATCGTGCATCGCCGCCAGGCATCCGGCGATGGCGTGGCGCAGCTGGGCGGTGCCCTTGGGGCCGCCGGAATCGAAGATGTTGTCGCCCTTTTCATCGAGGATCGAGAAATGGGTGTGCAGGCCCGAGCCGGAGTAATCGGCATAGGGTTTCGCCATGAAGCTGGCGGCGAAGCCGTGCCGCCGCGCCAGCCCCTTGACCAGCATCTTGAAGAGCCAGGCATCGTCGGCGGCGCGCAGCGCGTCGTCGCAATGCATCAGGTTGACCTCGAACTGGCCGAGCCCGGTTTCCGAGGTGGTGGTGTCGGCCGGGATGTCCATCGCCTCGCAGGCGTCGTAGAGGTCGGTGAAGAAGGTGTCGAAAGCGTCCAGCGCCCGGATCGACAGGGTCTCGGCGGCCTTGCGGCGCTTGCCGGACCGGGGCGAAGCCGGAACCTGCATGGTCTTGCCGCTGTCGTCGATCAGGAAGAACTCCAGCTCCATCGCGCAGACCGGGGTCAGGCCGCGGGCCTTGTAGCGGTCGACCACGGCGCGCAGCGCATGGCGGGGGTCGCCTTCATAGGGCGCGCCATTTTCGCGGAACATCCAGATCGGGAGAAGGGCGGTCGGCGCCTCCAGCCAGGGCATCGGCATGAAGCCGCGTTCGGTGGGCTTCAGGACGCCATCCTGGTCGCCCTGATCGAACACCAGCGGGCTGTCGTCGATATCCTCGCCCCAGATGTCGAGGTTGAGGACCGAGAAGGGGAACCGGGTTCCGTTCTTCACCACATTCTCGGCGAAGCGGGCGGGCACGCGCTTGCCGCGGGCCTGTCCGTTCAGGTCGACGGCGGCCACGCGAATGGTCCGCACGTCGGGGTGCTTTCTGAGGTAATCTTTCATCGTCATGTCATTCGAGGCGAAGGCACGGTCCCCGCGCCCGGGACGCCGTGACGCGCCCGCCTGATGCGCAGGATGGGACCATGCCCTTGGTCCTTCCCCTGGTTTCGATCTTTTCCCCCCGCGAGGCGGCCTGTCGGCACGACCACAAGGTCCGGGCGGGTGCCCGGATAAATTTGATCAAAAGTAGCCTACTACCGGATCAACTGCGGACGCAAGCGAATTTTGCTGCGGGTATTGGCGGGCAGGTGGCGGTTCAGCCGCTTGTTGATGCGTCCGTAGACGAATGTCACCAGAAGCGTCAGGCAGATGAAGTAGAAGGCGACGATGGGATAGGGGATGAACGGGTTGAAGGTCTTGTCGGCGAAATAGTTCGCGTAATAAAGCGCGTCGCCCTTCTGCGCGAAGGCCGGGAAGCCCGAGAAATAGACCAGCGTCGTGGCATGGAACAGAAAGATCGCCTCATTGGTATAGGCGGGCCAGCCAAGGCGCAGCATGGTCGGCCATTCGATCCGGGTGAACTTCTTCCAGCCGGTCAGGCCATAGGCCTCGGCGGCCTCGAGGTCGCCCTTGGGGATGGATTTCAGCGCGCCGTAGAAGATTTCGGCGGCATAGGCGGCGGTGTTCAGGAACAGGACCAGAAGCGCCCCGGCCCAGGCCCGGGTGGTCCAGCTGGTGTTCAAATGGACGCCGAGGATGTCGACCCCGCCTTTCGGCAGCATGACCAGCGCCTCGTAGGCGAGGAAGAACTGGATGAAGAGTGGCGAGCCGCGGAAGACGAAGACGAACCATTCGGCGGGCTTGCGGATCCACGGATTGCGGGCGGTCTTGGCCAGCGCGATGGCATTGGCGAGGAAGAAGCCGAAGGCCAGCGCCAGGACCCCGAAGTAGAGGTTCCAGATCATCCCCGAGCCGATCAGGGTGAACTGCTGGCAAAGCGTGAACTCGGACCGGGGCAAGAGGTTCTCGCCGATGCCGATGGAGCGCAGCGCGTAGGCCTGGACGGTTTCCCAGCAGGTCATGCTCATGCCGCGGCCTTTCGCAGGGCTTCGCCGCCCGCCGTGGCCTGGCCGTGGCTGAGGCGGCGGGTCAGTTTGGCGATGCCGATTTCCGAGATGCGGGTGAAGACCAGATAGAAGACCATCAGCCCAAGGAAATACCACAGCCGCCAGTCGCCATGCGGGTATTCATAGGCCTGGGTCTTCGATCCGCCCAGCTCGCGCGCGTAATAGACGATGTCCTTGACGCCGAGGAGGAAGAGAAGCGGCGTGGCCTTGATCAGGATCATCCAGAGGTTGCCCAGGCCCGGCAGCGCATAGACCCACATCTGCGGAATGAGGATGCGGCGGAAGACCTGGCCCCGGCTCATCCCGTAGGCCTCGGCGGTTTCCAGCTGCGCGCGGGGGACGGCGTTCATCGCGCCGTAGATGACGTTTGCGGTAAAGGCGCCGAAGACGATGGCAAAGGTGATGACGGCAAGGAGGAAGCCGTAGGCCTGGTGCCAGAAGGGTCCGGATTTCGCCAGCGGCACCTTGGCGGCGGGGCAGACGCGGAACTCCATCCCCTGCCAGGGCCAGGCCCCGCCGTCGCAGACGACGAGGCTTTTCACATATTCGATGCCCTGGTCCAGCGCGATGACGAAGAACAGGAAGAAGATGATGTCGGGCACGCCGCGCACCATCCAGATGTAGATCTTGCCCAGCCAGCTGACCGGCGCGATGTGCGACCGGGCGGCGGTGGCGCCCAGGAACCCCATGCCAAGGGATGCGGGCGCGGTGATGGCGAGGAGGAGAAGGACGGTCAGGAACGACCAGTAGAAACCGACGTGCTTGGCCGAGGTGAGATAGCAGAAAAGCCAGCTCAGCCCTTCGAGGGATTTCGGATCGGCGCAGGCTGCGAACATCGTTCGGGTCCGGAAATGCGGGTTTTCGCAGAAAACTGGGGGTCTGGCCGGGGCGTCAGGCGCCCCGGCCGATGTCAGCCCTTAGCAGCCTTCCTTGCCGGCGTCGCCCCAGACATTCGATTCGGGGCCGAAGTATTCCGGCTTGACGATCATCGCATCCAGCGTGCCGTCGCATTTCATCGACTTGATCGCCGCGTCGAACTTGGCCCGCAGCTCGTCATCGCTCTTGCGGAAGGCAAGGCCAATGCCGCCGCCGATGATTTCCTCGCGCTCCAGCAGCACCAGCGAGCCGCCCGATTCCGCGGCCATCGGCGCCAGATAGTCCTTGTCCGCCAGAACCGCGACCGCCTCGCCGTTCTTCACGGCGGCGACGGTTTCCTCGGGCGTGGCGTATTCCACGAGCTGCATCCCGTTTTCGGCGACGAAAGAGGCCTGGATCGTGCCGGTCTGCGCCGCGACCGGGCCGGAGGTCAGGTCGGCATCGGCCGAGAGCGCGAGGTAGGCGGAGGCCGACGGGGGCAGGTAGCCCTGGCTGAAGCTGACCACCTCTTCCCGCTCGGGGGTGATGCTCATCCCGGCGATGATCACGTCATAGTTGCCGGACTGCAGGTTGGGGATGATCGAGTCCCAGTCGTTTGTGGTCCATTCGCAGGTCAGTTCGGCACGCTTGCACAGCTCGTCCCCCAGCTCGCGCTCGAAGCCCGCGACCTGGCCGGCGTCGTTGATGAAGTTGTAGGGAGGGTAGGCACCCTCGGTTCCCAGGCGGACGACGTCCTGCGCCTGGGCTGCGCCCGAGGCGGCCACCAGCGCGGTTGCGATCAGCAGTTTCTTCATCCTTTGTCTCCCTTGATGTCGGATGGGTGCGGGTTCATTCGAACCAGCGGGTCTCGAAGCTTGCAAGTGTCCCGTCGTCGCGGATGGCGCCGATGGCGGTGTTCAACGCGGCAAGAAGCGAACCGTTGCCCTTGCAGACGGCCATGGCGACGCCCTCGTCCGGGATCGGTTCGGAATAGAGATAGTCGAAGCCGTTCCGAGCGATGTAGTCGCGGATGTCGGTCCGGGTCTCGAACGGGCCGAGCGCCAGGTCGACCTTGCCCGCGACCAGCGCGGCCAGAACCTCGGGCTCGGTCGTGAAGACCAGATGGCGGTAGCCCATCGCGCGCAGATGGGCCTCCTGCATGGTTCCGGACTGGACGGCGGTCAGCGCGGCGGCAGGTTCCGGCGCGCCGGGGCGGCCGATATACCATTCGTCTGGGTCGGTCGCGCGGTAGGTCTGGGTGAAATCCACCATGTCGCGCCGTTCGGGCGTGACGGCCATGCCGCCCAGCACCACGTCATAGTCGCCCGCCATCACGCCGGGGATCAGCTGGTCGAAGGTGACGTCGGTCCAGCGGCAGTCCAGCACGGCGCGGCGGCAGATCTCGTCCATCAGGTCCCGCTCGAACCCGGTGATCCTGCCCGCGTCGTCCAGATAGGTATAGGCCGGGAAGGGAGCGTCGGTGGCGATGACCACCGGCTCCGAGGCGGCAAGCACCAGCCCCGCCATCAGCCCCGCGACCGTGCCTGCGCAGGGCATCAGGCCGCCGTCGCCGAGAGGAAGCCGCGCAGGCGTTCGCTTTGCGGATTGCCGAAAAGGCTGGCAGGCGCGCCCTGTTCCTCGATCCGGCCCTTGTGCAGGAAGATCACATGGTCGGAGCAGTCGGCGGCAAGCTTCATGTCATGCGTGACCAGAAGCATGGTGCGCCCCTCGTCCGCCAGCGCCTTGATCACGCGGACGACTTCCTGCTCCAGCTCGGGGTCGAGTGCGCTGGTCGGCTCGTCGAAGAGCAGCGCCCGGGGTTCCATGCAGAGCGCGCGGGCGATGGCGGCGCGCTGTTGCTGTCCGCCGGACAGTTGCGCGGGCCAGGCGTCGGCCTTGTCGCCGATCCCGACCTTGGCGAGGTACTGCCGCGCCTTCTCCTCGACCTCCTTCGGGTCGCGCTTCAGCACCTGGACCGGGGCTTCCATCACGTTCTGCAGGATGGTCAGGTGGGACCAGAGATTGAACTGCTGGAACACCATCGACAGGTTGGTGCGGATGCGCGTCACCTGCTCGCGGTCGGCGGGGTGGCGGTTCAGTCCCTCGCCCTTCCAGCGCACGGCTTCGCCCTCGAAGCGGATCTCGCCCTGCTGGCTGTCCTCCAGAAGGTTGCAGCAGCGCAAAAGCGTGGACTTGCCCGAGCCGGAAGAGCCGATCAGCGACACGACATGCCCGCGCGGGGCCTTCAGATCGACGCCCTTCAGCACTTCAAGCGGGCCATAGCTCTTGTGCAGGTCGCGGATGTCGATGACCGGGGTGTCGGCGGTTGAGTCGGACATGGGACTTCTGGTCAGGGGCAGTTGGTCAGGCAGTAGGGCCGAGTTTTTGCAGCATTGCAACGTTGATTTGGCCGGAAGTCCCGTGGCCCGCTGGCAATTTGATCATTCCCTTAAGGCAATCTGTTCGGGCGCTGGCGGATTGGGCACGGCGAGATAGCTGGCGAGGGGAATGCGGACCAGGCCCCTGAGGTGAAGGGCCGCCCGGTCCTCCGCGCCAAGTGCCGCGATGGCGGCGGCCACGACCTCGAACAGGGGTTCCGTATCTCGCCCCTGCGCGGTGATCAGGGGCAGGCCGGGCGTGGGGTCGGTGCGGGCG
>Ga0209793_1000163_pt1 | contig 119693 bp, 108 predicted proteins | sample EBPBio122009_DNA_FD_185863 | JGI IMG/M metagenome (GOLD analysis project Ga0209793, IMG submission 185863) | Wastewater treatment Type I Accumulibacter community from EBPR Bioreactor in Madison, WI, USA - Reactor 1_2/2/2009_ DNA (SPAdes) (version 2) | ecosystem: Engineered > Bioreactor > EBPR...
TGGCCCGAGCCTGGACCCGCGTCATCTACCGCTGCTGGCACACCGAACAGCCCTACGACGCCAACCTGCACGGCGGAGCGCAGAGGTTGCCGATCGCGGCCTGAGGTTGACTCAGGAAGTGTCATGGACGCTCCTGGTCGGCGTGGATCAGTCGAAAACCACCGTACGTCGAGGCCCTCACCCGGCGTGATCGTGGCTACGCCGCAACCCGGGCGGGCTCAGCAGCAGCCGCCGCTGAGCTGCGCCGACGCGCGCCATCCCCAGAATTCGTCTCAGCTCCCGAGAGGACCGACCCGTCGAACGCATGCTCCCGAACGACCTGGGAAAGGGACACTTGGACGTCACGAGATGAGCGAGAGGAACAATCATGGGCATCTTCGACAGTGCCAAGGACAAGCTCAACGAGGCCACGCGGAACGAGGGCCACACCGATTCCGCCTTGGACAAGGCCTCCGAAATGGCCAAGGGGCGGGTCGAGGGGCACGACGACAAGATCGACAAAGCCCGCGAAATGGCCGACGGACGCCTCGGCGACGAGGGTCATCAAGCCTGACGGTCTGACGGCCCCGACGGCCTGAGGGCCCGACGGCCTGAGGGCCCGACGAGCCGCCCGCTCACCGGCAACCGGTGAGCGGGCGGCTTCTCATACCACGGTATGGAGGGGACGCGACGAACGGTCAGCGGCAGCCGGGGCTCGCAGCGTCCGTGCCGCGGGGCGGTGCGCCCATCCCGGGCAGGCCCAGGCTCACGGTGGGGCGCCCGGGCACCGGGTTGTCCTGGGTCGCCTCCCAAGCGTCGCCGCCGCGGGTCCGGCGTACGGCGTAAGGACCCCCACTCAGCGCGCCGTCGGCGACCAGGTGGTGCGGGGCGCCATAGGTCACCTGCACCGTCGCCACGTCACCCGGGCGCGGCACCTCGCCACGCTCGCGCGCGGCGGGCGGCACCGCAAAGTGGACGAGCCGGTTGTCCCGGGCGCGGCCGCTCATGCGCTCGGTCGCAGCATCCTTGCGGCCCTCGCCCGGCGCGACGAGCACCTCGACGGTCCGGCCCTCGAACCCGCGGTTGTCGGCCCAGCAGATCTCGTCCTGCAGGGCCACGAGCCGGTCGAACCGCTCCTGCACCACGTGCTTCGGGACCTGGTCAGGCATGGTGGCGGCGGGGGTGCCGGGGCGGATCGAGTACTGGAAGGTGAACGCCCCCGCGAACCGCGCCCGTTCGACGACCCGCAAGGTGTCCTCGAAGTCGGCGTCGGTCTCGCCGGGAAAGCCCACGATAATGTCGGTGGTGATCGCGGCATCGGGAATCTTGCCGCGGACCTCCTCGATGATCGCCAGGAACCGATCGCTGCGGTAGCTGCGCTTCATCTCCCGCAGCACGCGGTCCGACCCGGATTGCAACGGCATGTGCAGGCTGGGCATGACGTTGGGGGTCTGCGCCATCGCGTCGATGACGTCACTGGTGAACGCCGCCGGGTGTGGGCTGGTGAAGCGCACCCGTTCGAGCCCGTCGATGTCGCCGCAGGCGCGCAGCAGCTTGCCGAACGCGAACCGGTCGCCGAACTCCACGCCGTAGGTGTTCACGTTCTGACCGAGCAGCGTGATCTCCAGGACGCCCTCGCCGACCAGGGCGCGGGCCTCGGCGAGGATATCGCCGGGGCGGCGGTCCGCCTCCTTGCCGCGCAGCGCCGGGACGATGCAATAGGTGCAGGTGTTGTTGCAGCCGACGCTGATCGAGACCCAGGCGGCGTAGGCGCTGTCGCGCCGGGTCGGCAGCGTCGAGGGGAAGGTCTCCAGCGCTTCCAGGATCTCGACCTCGGCGCGCTTGTTGTGGCGGGCCCGGTCGAGCAGGGCGGGCAGGCTGCCGATGTTGTGCGTGCCGAACACGACGTCGACCCAGGGGGCACGGCGCACGATCGTGTCGCGATCCTTCTGCGCCATGCAGCCGCCGACGGCGATCTGCAGGTCGGGGTTGGCGGTCTTGGCCGGGCGGAGCTGGCCCAGGTTGCCGTAGAGCTTGTTGTCGGCGTTTTCGCGGACGGCGCAGGTGTTGAAGACGACGACGTCGGCCACCGCCGGCCGGGTCGCCGCGGGGATGCTGGCCACATCGACGTACCCCGCGCTCTCCAGCAAACCGGCCAGGCGCTCGGAGTCGTGCACGTTCATCTGGCAGCCGTGGGTGCGCACCTCGTAGGTGCGCCCGGCTGCGCCGCCGGTCGCGGCGGTGCTGTGGTCGGCGGTTCCGGTGCGGGCGGTGGCAGGCTGCGTCATGACCCGACCAGGGTACGGCGTGGCGGCGTGCCCACCCCAGCCGACCACACCCCAGGGGCGTAGACAGCGCCTGGGCACTGTCCCACGACCGCCCGGTGAGTCTTGCGCACGTCGACCGCGAGGCGACGTCCGGTGTGGCAGGGTCTGGGTCGTGACCACGATCAAGATCAACGCAATCACGGCGCCGAGCGGCGGCGAGGAAATGGTGCGCCGCTTCGCGGCGCGGGCCGGGGTGGTGCAGAACCGGGACGGCTTCGAGGGATTCGAGCTGTTGGCCCCGACCGACGGTCGTGACGTCTACCTGGTGGTGAGCCGGTGGCGCGACGAGGACTCCTTCCAGGCCTGGCTGTCGTCAGAGGAGTTCGCCCGGGCGCATCGCGCGTTCCGTCCCGGCGAGGAGGGCGGGGCGCCGGCCGCCGACGGGGAGGGGGCCGGACCCCGCAAGCCGATCGGCATCTCCGCTCAGCTGTGGTCGTACGAGGTCGCGACACTCGGCACCCCCGACTGACTCGCTGCACTCCCGACTGACTCGCTGCACTCGGCGCAGTCGGCGTTGGACTCACCGACGCGACCAACTCGGCATGCACCGAGCACCACGCTCGACCCGCAGGTGCCCTCGCAGGCGCGGTCGGGATCAGTCGCGCTGGTGCTCCGGCGCGTCGCGGATCGCCTCCCGAATGACCGAATAGGCCACCTCCCCCCCGTAGCCCTTGCGGGCGAGCATCCCCGCCAGGCGACGGGCCTGCACCTGCGCATCGAGACCGGCCATGCCCCGGAGCTTCTTGTCCACGAGTCGCCGTGCCTCGTCCCGCTCGTCGTCCTCGGAGACCTGCCCGACCGCCTCCTCGATGACGTCGGTCTGCACACCCTTCTTGCGCAGCTCGGCCCGCAGGGCGCGTCGGGCGAGGCCGCGCCCAGACTGTCGGCTGCGCACGAGCATGCCGGCGTATGCCTCGTCATCGACCAGGCCGACTTCTTCCATGCGGTCCAGGACGACGCGAGCCACCTGCTCATCGCAGCCGCGCTGAGCGAGCTTCTTCTCCAATTCGGCCCGGGACCTCGGCGCCATCGTCAGTTGTCGCAACACCATCTGGCGGGCCACGTCGTGCGGATCCGGCTCGGGATCGCGGCCGGCCGGATCCTCGGGCGGCATGGACCGCGAAGACCGAGCAGACCTGGTTCGTCGCGTCGCCGACATGGGGCCGCGGTCACGACCCGTTCCGGCACGTGCCTCAGGTCCGGACCGACCGCTGGATCCGGGCCTTCCGCTGGATCCGGGCCTTCCGCTGGGTCCGGGTCCGACGTTGGGTCCGGGTCCAACGTTGGGGTCAGGTTCAGCGTTGGGGTCAGGTTCGGCGCCCGCCCACGGCGTACCGCTTCCCCCGCCGCGACTGGCCGCCGCCTCGACAGCGGCGGCCAGCGCGGCGCGAGCGATGTCCTGTTTGCTCGACAACACTCACGCCACCGTTAGAAGGCGACCGGCACTTCCGCCAGTGGTACCTCGTCTTTCCCGCTCTTGCCAGCAGCAGCGGCGGCGGGGTCGGAGCCGGAGTCGGTCCCCGAAGGCTCCGGTGCGCCCGGTCCGACGCCCAGCTTGGCCTTGATCTTGCGCTCCAGTTCGTCGGCGAGCCCCGGGTTGTCGCGCAGGAAGTTGCGGGCGTTCTCCTTGCCCTGGCCGAGCTGGTCGCCCTCGTAGGTGTACCAAGCCCCGGACTTGCGCACGAAGCCATGCTCCACGCCCATGTCGATCAGGCCGCCCTCGCGGGAGATGCCCAGGCCGTAGATGATGTCGAACTCGGCCTGCTTGAACGGCGGGCTGACCTTGTTCTTGACGACCTTGCAGCGAGTGCGGTTGCCGACCGGGTCGGAGCCGTCCTTGAGGGTCTCGATCCGGCGGACGTCGAGCCGCACCGAGGCGTAGAACTTGAGCGCCTTGCCACCGGTGGTGGTCTCGGGCGAGCCGAACATGACGCCGATCTTCTCGCGCAACTGGTTGATGAAGATCGCGGTCGTGCCCGTGCTGTTGAGGGCGCCGGTGATCTTGCGCAGCGCTTGGCTCATGAGTCGGGCCTGCAGACCCACGTGGGAGTCACCCATCTCACCCTCGATCTCGGCGCGCGGCACGAGCGCAGCCACCGAGTCGATGACGATGATGTCGACGGCCCCGGAGCGGATCAGCATGTCCGCGATCTCCAGCGCCTGCTCGCCGGTGTCCGGCTGGCTCACCAGCAGAGCGTCGGTGTCGACGCCGAGCTTTTTGGCGTAATCCGGGTCGAGCGCGTGTTCTGCATCGATAAAGGCCGCGATGCCGCCGGCCTTCTGCGCGTTGGCCACGGCGTGCAACGCCACGGTGGTCTTGCCCGAGGACTCCGGACCGTAGATCTCCACGATCCGCCCTCGCGGCAGGCCGCCGATGCCCAGCGCGACGTCGAGCGCGATGGATCCGGTGGGGATCACCTCGATCGGTGGCCGCACAGTGTCGCCGAGGCGCATCACCGCGCCCTTGCCGTGCGACTTCTCGATCTGCGCCATCACCTGCTCGAGCGACTTCATCTTCTGATCTGCCGTTGCAGCAGCCATCTCGCACCTGCCCATCTGCACAATCGTGGTCGGCCGTCTACCTTCGACCCACCGGGCGTCGCGGGATGCGACGTCGTCGGGTCAGACGTTAGGGGGCGGGTCCGACAACGCTTCTGACGGGCGGGAACCCTGTGGACAACGGTGCCGTACGCCGACCCCTGTGGACACAGCTTAGGCCGAACGTCTGTTCGAGACGCTATTTGCCGCGGCGTGTCGCGTCGCTCACCGAAGTTGGCACGCCACCCGGCGTCACTCCCGCGGGTCAGCTGCGCTTGACGGGCCGGTCGCGGCCGAACCGGCGCTCGGGCGGGACGCCCAGGTCGGCACAGATCGCCTGCCACACCGTCTTGGGTGAGTCGCCGCGCTCCAGGGCCACCGCAGCCGAGACGCTGCCCAGCGAGGTCAGCGCGTGGTGATCGGCCAACATCCGGGCCCGCGGGCCGCCGAACTCGTCCTCCATCAACCGCCAAAACTCGGTGCGCCGCACCCGCACAGTGAAGCACGTCGGGCCGGGGCTGGCCCAGCCGAGGCGCCCGGGAACGGGCGCGAACGGCTCTCCCGTGCCGCGACGGTTTCGGCGAATCAAACTGCGTCGGTGACGGATTCACCGGTGACTAGGGAATCCTGGCAGCGTTGTCGGTGGGGGGTGGCAGCCTTTGCTGTGTCATGGTCGACTCGGCGCACGATCTCGAAACCGTCCTGAACCGCTTCTCCGCCGCTACGGCGAGTTGGTTCCGGGGCGCCTTTGCCGCGCCCACTCCTGCGCAGGTCGGATCCTGGGAAGCCATCAGCTCCGGGGCGCACACCCTCGTGGTGGCGCCCACGGGGTCCGGCAAGACGCTGTCGGCGTTCCTGTGGGCCCTCGATCGGCTGGTCGCGACCCCACCCCCAGAGGACCCGCTACAGCGCTGCCGGGTGCTCTACGTCTCGCCGATGAAAGCCCTGGCCGTCGACGTCGAACGCAACCTGCGCGCCCCGTTGGTCGGCATCGGACACGAGGCCGAGCGGCTCGGGCTGCCGCGTCCGGACGTGCGCGTCGCGATCCGCTCGGGCGACACCTCGGCGCAGGAGCGCCGCGCGTTCACCCGCGCCCCCGCGGACATCCTGATCACCACGCCCGAGTCGCTGTTCCTGCTGTTGACCTCGCGGGCCAGAGAGTCGTTGCGCGGCGTCGAGACCGTCATCCTCGATGAGGTCCATGCCGTGGCGGGCACGAAGCGGGGGGCCCACCTGGCCGTCTCCCTGGACCGCCTGGATCACCTCCTGGACACCCCGGCGCAGCGGATCGGGCTGTCGGCGACCGTGCGGCCGCTGGAGGAGGTCAGCCGCTATCTGACCGGGGGCCGCCCGGTGACCACGGTGCAACCACCCTCGAGCAAGGCCTGGGTCCTGGACGTCGTGGTCCCCGTGCCCGACCTGGCCGAGCTGGGTCAGCCGACCGACGACCTCACCGGTGCGGCGGCGGGCGATCCCCGACGTACCTCCATCTGGCCGCACGTCGAGGAGCGCCTCGTCGACCACATCGCGGCGCACCGCAGCACCCTCGTCTTCGCCAACAGCCGCCGGCTGGCCGAACGGCTCACCGCCCGCCTGAACGAGGTGTGGGAGGAACGACTCCTGGTCGCGCAGGAGGCGGCCGGAGCCACCGACGAGCCGTCGACGCCCGCCCGGACGCCCCCGCGCTGGGCGCTGGCCTCCCCCGAGAACGCCGCGGCCGGAGCCCCGGCCGTGCTCGCGCGGGCGCATCACGGATCGGTGAGCAAGGAACAGCGTGCCGTGATCGAGGACGACCTCAAGGCCGGGCGGCTCCCGGCCGTGGTCGCCACGAGCAGCCTCGAACTGGGCATCGACATGGGCGCGGTTGACCTGGTCATCCAAGTCGAGTCGCCCCCCAGCGTCGCCAGCGGGCTGCAGCGCGTCGGCCGCGCCGGACACCAGGTCGGGGCGGTCAGCCATGGGGTGCTGTTTCCCAAGCATCGCGGGGACCTGGTGCAGACGGCCGTCGTCGTCGAACAGATGCGCGCCGGGGGCATCGAGGCGCTGCAGGTGCCTGCCAATCCATTGGACGTCTTGGCCCAGCAGATCGTCGCGATGACCGCGCTCGACGAGTGGGCCGTCGACGACCTCTTCGCGCTGGTCCGGCGCAGCGCCTCGTACGCGACGCTGACCCGCCCGGTGTTCGAGTCGGTGCTCGACATGTTGTCCGGCCGCTACCCCAGCGACGAGTTCGCGGAGCTGCGACCGCGCCTGGTCTGGGATCGGGTGGCCGGTGCGCTCACGGGTCGACCGGGGGCACAGCGGCTCGCGGTCACCAGCGGCGGGACGATCCCGGATCGGGGGCTGTACGGCGTCTTCCTCGCTGGCGAAGGGGTCGGGCGCCGGGTCGGCGAACTCGATGAGGAGATGGTCTACGAATCACGCGTCGGCGACGTTTTCACGCTCGGCACCTCGTCCTGGCGGATCGAAGACATCACCCACGATCAGGTGCTGGTGACCCCGGCGCCGGGCGTGCCCGGCAAACTTCCCTTCTGGAAGGGCGACTCGCTCGGCCGGCCGGCCGAACTGGGCGCGGCCGTGGGGGCGTACACCCGCGAATTGGTCGCCCTGCGACGCGACAGGGCCGTGGCCCGGGCCAAACGCGGCGGACTCGACGACTGGGCCGCCGACAACCTCGTGGCCTATCTCAGCGAGCAGCGCGAAGCCACCGGACACGTGCCCGACGACCTCTCCATCGTCGTCGAGCGGTTCCGAGACGAGCTCGGCGACTGGCAGGTGGTGATCCACTCCCCCTACGGCAGCGCGGTGCACGCCCCGTGGGCGCTAGTGATCGCCAGCCGGCTCCGGGAGCGGCTCGGCGTCGACGTACAGGCCATGCACGGCGACGACGGGATCGTCCTGCGGCTACCCGACGTGGAACTCGATGAGGACGGCGAGGCGCTCGACCTGGCCGGCACACTGACCGTGGATCCCAGCGAGGTGGCCGACCTGGTGACCGAGCAGATCGGTGGGTCGGCGCTGTTCGCCGCCCGGTTCCGGGAATGTGCCGCTCGGGCGCTGCTGCTGCCACGCCGCAATCCCGGCCGGCGCCAGGCGTTGTGGCAGCAGCGCCAGCGGTCGGCGCAGCTGCTCTCCGTCGCCAGCCAGTACCCTTCGTTCCCGATCGTGCTGGAGGCCGTTCGCGAGTGCGTTCAGGATGTCTTCGACGTGCCGGCCCTGACCGACCTGATGGCCCGGATCGCCCGCCGCGAGATCGCCGTGCACACGATCGAGACGCCGACTCCGTCGCCGTACGCGCGCAGCCTTCTGTTCGGCTATGTCGCCCAGTTCCTCTACGAGGGCGACTCTCCGCTCGCCGAACGACGCGCCGCGGCACTCTCCCTCGATCCCGAGCTGCTCGCCGAACTGCTCGGCCGCGGCGACGGCGCCGCCCTCGCCGACCTGCTCGACCCCGGCGTGGTCGGCAGCACGGAGGCGGAGCTGCAACGGCTGGCACCGGATCGGCGGGTACGGGACGCCGAGGGAGTGGCCGACCTGGTCCGCCGCATCGGGCCGATCGCCACTGCGGAGGTGCGCGCCCGGGTCGTCGACGCCGCCGCCGAGCAGGCGGGCGACTGGCTGGTCGGGCTGGAGAAGGCCCGACGCCTCATCCGGGTGCGGGTGGGCGGCACGGAGCGCTGGGCCGCCGTCGAGGACGCCGGTCGGCTCCGCGACGCCCTCGGCGTGGCCCTTCCGGTGGGGATCCCCGAAGCCTTGCTGGCCCCGGTTGCGGATCCACTCGGCGACCTCGCCGCTCGCTTCGCCCGCACGCACGCCCCCTTCGCGGCCGCGGACCTGGCGGACTGGCTCGGGGTCGGTCGGGCCGTCGCGAGCGATGCCTTGGACCGCCTTGTCTCGGCGGGTCGCCTCACCTCGGGCCGGTTGCGCCCGCTCGGGTCGTCGCAGGCGGCGCCGGGCGTCGGCGGGTTCGACGACCTGAGCGACGCCCGCGCCGATCCCGGGGACCGCCGCGCCGACATCGCCCACCGCCGCGGGTCCGGGACCACGAGCGTGGCCTTGGACTACTGCGACCCGGAGGTGCTGCGCCTGCTGCGCCGCCGGTCCCTGGCGCTGCTGCGCGCCGAGGTCGAGCCGTCCCCGCAGATCGACCTCGCCCGCCTCCTGCCTGCCTGGCAGGGGGTCGGCGGTCGATCGCGCGGCCCAGCGGCAGTGGGGCGAGCCGTCGAACAACTCGCGGGGGTGGCGCTGCCGGCCAGCGCCTGGGAGTCCCTGGTCCTGCCGGCGCGAGTACGCGATTACACCCCCGCCGACCTCGATGAACTGTTGGCCGCCGGGGAGGTCATGTGGCAGGGCCGCGGCGCGCTGCCCGGCCACGACGGTTGGGTGTCGCTGCACCTGGCGGACTCCGCGCCGCTCACCCTGGCCGAACCCACAGCGGGTGGCCCGGCCGGCCCGGCTGGCTCGGGCGAGCCGGGAGGGCGGGTTGGGCCAGGTGTGCCGGGCGGCCGGGTTGGGCCGGGCGCGCCGGGCCAACCCGACGAAGGCTCCGCGCCGGACGATGCTGACGGGGTGACCGCTGCGCTCATGGCGCACCTTGCCGGTGGCGGTGCCTACCACTTTCGTTCGCTGGTCGATGCCGGGGGCGTCGACGACGCGACGACATTGGCGGCCCTGTGGGACCTGGTCTGGGCCGGGCTGGTCAGCAACGACACCTTCGCTCCGGTGCGCGCCCTGGCCGGCTCGGGCCGCGGGGCCCACCGCAGCCGGCGTACCCCGCCGCGCACGGGGCGGTACGCCGGGCGCGGATTGGGCGCCCTCGGGGGCCGACGTCCAGGTGGCAGCGCGCTCATCGCGCTGCGCTCGGCCCCGCCCACCGCAGTCGGTCGCTGGGCCGCCCTGCCGAGACCCGACCCCGACCCCACCGCCCGGGCCTACGCCACCGCCGAACTGCTCCTCGACCGTTACGGCGTGCTGACCCGTGGGAGTGTGCAGGCCGAGGATGTGCCGGGCGGCTTTGCGGGTGTCTACCGCGTGCTCGCTGCCGCCGAGGACGCCGGGCGGGTGCGCCGCGGCTACTTCGTCGACGGCCTCGGCGCAGCCCAGTTCGCCAGCACCGGAGCTGTCGACCGGCTGCGGGCGCTGCGCCGCGGCCCGGACGAACTCACCGACGCGGACGCCCCCGCGCTGGTGCTCGCCGCGACGGATCCGGCCAACCCGTACGGCGCCGCGCTGCCCTGGCCGGACCGTGAGGTGATCGACCCGACCGGCACCGTTGAGCGCGGGGCCGGCCATCGCGCGGCGCGCAAGGCCGGCGCCCTGGTGGTGCTCCGGGAGGGGGAACTGGTGCTGTACGTCGAGCGTGGTGGGCGCACGCTGTTGTGCTACTCGGAGGACCCCCCGACCCTGGCCGGTGCCGCCGAAGCGCTGGCCCAGGCGGTCCACTCCGGCGCCCTCGGCCGGCTGACCGTGGAGAAGGCCGACGGAGCCGCCATCCTCGGCTCCGATCATCCGCTCATCACGGCGCTGGCCGGGGCCGGATTCCACACCACCCCGCGGGGGTTGCGATTGAGACGCTGAGTTTCCTCCGACGAGCATTCGGCAACCCGGCCCGGGGGTGAACCGCTCGCCGGGGCCGGCCGGCTGCCGTGACACTCATCGGGCGGTACTCGACCAGGCCAGGGCCGCCCGCCGTACAACGGGGGCATCCCAAGAAAGGGGACCGACGTGCCGGAGGGCGACACGGTGTTTCGCACCGCCCGACGCCTGCACCAGGCGTTGGCCGGACGCCCGCTCACCACCTGTGACCTGCGCTGGGGCGAGGCCGCCACGCTCGATCTGACCGGCCGGGACACCCTGGAGGTGGTGTCCCGCGGCAAACATGTGCTGCACCGGCTCCAGGGCGGCTGGACGATCCACTCGCACCTTCGCATGGACGGTTCATGGCGGGTCCTGCCGGCGCGCGAGGCCACCGCGGCCCGGGTGTCGGCACCGACCATCCGGGCCGTGGTCGGCGGTGACGAGTGGGTCTGTCTCGGCGTACGGCTCGGCATGTTGGACGCGATCCGTACGGAGGCCGAGCCGAGCCTCGTCGGCCACTTGGGCCCGGACCTGCTGGGCCCCGACTGGGACGCAGCGACGGCGCTGGCCAATGTCCGCGCCGACCTCAGCCGCACCGTCGGGGAGGCTCTGCTGGACCAACGCAATGTGGCCGGGATCGGCACCATGTATGCCGCGGAATCGCTGTTCCTGGACGGCATCCAGCCGTGGACCCCGGTCGGCGCCTTGACCGAGCAGACCACGGCCGCCCTGCTCGAGCGCGCCTGCCGACTCCTGCGGGCGAACGTCGAGCACGCCGTCCAGTCCACGACCGGCTCCCGGCGGCGCGGCGCGCAGACGTGGGTGCACGGCCGCTCCGGTCTGCCCTGTCTGCGCTGCGGAACGGCCGTGCGCGTGTGGCCGATCGGACCTCCGCCGCGCGATCGCACCATGTTCTATTGCCCGTCCTGCCAGGGCGGGCTGGCCCCGACCGACGACGGCCGTCGACAGGCTCCCCTCGGAACCACCTCGCGGACAGCGAACCAGATTGGCGGCCCGGCAAATTCACCACGTGGCCCCGGCAGGTCCGGGGGCCGATATCGGGGGGCGGGGCGGTAACCTCGGTGCGGCACGGGCGATCACGACCCAGCGGCTCAGGAGCCGAACCAGCGGGCCGATGGGGCCTCGTCACGCGACGCCGGGCGGAACACATCCCCGGCGGGCGCGCCGCGGAAGGAGCGGTCATGTCGGTACGGCGCTGGGTCGCCACGGTCGCCATCTGCTCCGGGGCGCTGGCCGCGACCGCCGGCATGATGCCGGCCTCGGCAGCCCCACCGGCGCCCGGCCACGACGCAACCGCGGCGCCCGGCCACGACGCAGCCGCGGCGCCAGCGACAGCTCCGACTCCGGTGCCCGGCCGTACGCCGCGGCAGCCCGAATACACCGGCCGCGTCGTCGTCCAACTCGCCGACGCCACCGCTCCGGGCGCACCCCGCGGCCTGCCGGAGCGGGCGCGGCGCGCCGCGGAGTCGGCCGGAACCGCCGGGTCGGTCGCGGCGACGACGGCCACCGGCGCGACGGTGCTGACGGTCCAGGGTGACCCGGTCGCCTCGGCGACAGCGCTCGCCGCGCAGCCGGGAGTGGAGTACGCCGTCGCGGAGCGTCGCCTCTTTCCCGCGACGGACCCCGACGACCCGGGCTATCCCGGGCAGTGGGACCTCGCCGCGATCGGGGTGCCCCAGGCGTGGACGACCAGCCGCGGGGCCGGGGTGACCGTCGCGGTCATCGACACGGGTTCGCTGCCGCATCCCGATCTGCGCGGTCAGTACCTGCCCGGGTACGACTTCATCTCCGACCCCGACTACGCCCTGGACGGCACCGGCCGGGATGCCGACGCGACCGATGCGGGTGACTGGACGCCGTACGGCGCCTGCGAGGACCCGACCCTGCGCAACTCGTCCTGGCACGGGATCCATGTGGCGGGCACGATCGCCGCGCTGGTCGGCAACTCCACCGGAATCGCCGGGATCGCTCCCGGGGCGCGCCTCCTGCCGGTGCGGGCACTCGGCCGCTGCGGCGGCACCGATACCGACATCACCGACGCGCTCGTGTGGGCGGTGGGGGGCGCGGTTCCCGGCGTACCCGCCAACCCCAATCCCGCCAAGATCGTCAACCTCTCGCTGAGCGGGCCCGGCTCGTGCAACCCCATGGAGCAACGGGCCATCGACCAGGCCACCGCCCGGGGTGCCCTGGTGATCGTGGCGGCGGGCAATGACGCCGCCGACGTGGCCGACTACACCCCGGCCAACTGTCGCGGCGTCCTGGTGGTGGGGGCAACGATGCCCTCCGGGGTCACGGCACCTTATGCGAACAGCGGCGCGGCCGTGGCGCTGTCGGCGCCGGGCTCCACCATCTACTCGTTGGGCAACTCCGGCACACGACGCGCCGACCCCACCGGATGGACCGTCCTGGCCCGCAGCGGCACCTCGATGGCGACGCCGCACGTCTCGGCGGTCGCGGCCCTGGTCTGGTCGCTCGCTCCCACCCTGACGGCGGCGCAGGTCCGCGACATCCTGGTCCGCACGGCTGCGCCGTTCCCCGGCACCGCCACGGGTTTCGGGTCGGGCATTCTGGACGCCGCGGCGGCCGTCGCCGCCGTTCGTCCTCAGCCGCTGCGCGCACCCACCCTGACCGCCGTGCAGCCATCGGTCGTACGGACCCGGGGCGGGGACACCATCGCGGTCACGGGCACGAACCTGGCCGAGGCGACCGCGACGATCGGCGGGCGGGCCGCCACGATCGTCTCCGCCGCCGACACCTCGCTGCTGCTCACCGTTCCGGCCGGGACCGCCGGGGCGACGACGCTCGTGGTCACGACGCCGGGCGGCTCGGTGAGTGCGCCGCTGCGGTACGACGTGCGGGCGCCGATCCAGCGATCCGGAACGGGCTACCGGCCGACGTCCTGAACGGCCGCCGACCCGCGCTCGCCGGACAGCCCGTCAGGCGGCCGAGGCCTGGACCGTCAGGTTCTGCGGCACCGGCAGCGCCACCGGGGCACACGCCGTCTCGGCGCGTGCGGCGCGCTGGGCGACACGTTCCAGCAGCTCGGACATCGGCAGGGCGAGGGCGCCGCACACGGCGGCGAGCAGTTCGGAGGAGGCTTCCTTCTCGCCGCGCTCGATCTCGCTGAGATATCCCAGCGACACGGAGGCGGCCGACGAAATGTCGCGGAGTGTGCGACCCTGACCGACCCGGCACTCACGCAGGGCGTCACCCATCTCCCGCCTGAGCAGGATCATGCGCCTACCTCCCTGAACTGAGCCGAGATCGGGTCGACGGGAAACGGGCGGGCGAGGTGCTTGGGAACCGCCAGCCATAACTTCCCTGTCAACCTGTTGACGCCAGGATAACCGCCGATGGCCGCTAGCGCGTCACGGTCTCGGATGCGTCGTGGCTGACGTCAGGAGATCGCCCAGCAGCTGCAGCGCCCCGGCCACAGCCGCCGCCCTGACCTGGGCACGCGACCCGGTGCAGGACAGCGCCCGAGCCGACACACCCCCCGGGCCGGCGACGGCGACAAAGACCGTGCCGGCCGGGACGCCGGCCGCGGGCCCGGGGCCGGCCACCCCGGTGGTGCCCACCCCCCAGGTGGCCCCGAGCCGCTCCCGGGCTCCGGTCGCCAGCGCCTCGGCGACCTCGACGCAGACGGCGCCCCTCTCGAGCAGCACCGCCGCTGACACGCCGAGCAGGGCCGTCTTCACCTCGTCCTGATAGGCCACGATGCCGCCGGTCACCACCGCCGAGGCACCCGGGACGTCGATCAACGTCGCCACCACCAGACCGCCGGTGAGCGACTCGGCCGTCGCCACGCTGTGCCCGGCCGCAACCAGGTCGGCGATCAGCCGGGCGGCGAGATCCCCGACGGGCTCTAAACCGGGCGCCGGGACGGGCTCCGGGACCGGCGTCGACCTCACGGGGACGTGTCGGCCGGGGCCGATCGCTGCGCCATCAAACGGCGCGCGCGACCCACATAGTCGACCCCGGTGACGATCGTGACCACCACCGCCGCCGCCATCACGGCCACGGCTGCCCACCACCACGGTGGCCCGAGGGGCGCGGTCAGCAGGCCCAGCCCGACCGCCTGGAGCGTGGTCTTGAGTTTGCCGCCCCGGCTGGCGGGGATCACGCCGTAGCGGAGCACGGCGAACCGCAGCACCGTGACGCCGACCTCCCGGACCAGCACGATGATCGTGACCCACCACCACAGCGCACCGATCATCGAGAGCCCGACCAGACCCATCCCCGTCAGCGTCTTGTCGGCGATCGGGTCGGCGACCTTGCCGAAGTCGGTGACGAGCCCCTTGGCGCGGGCGATCTCGCCGTCGAGCCGGTCCGTGAGCATCGCCAGCGTGAACACCCCGACCGCCCACCAGCGCAGGTCGGTGCGGGTGCCGCCGTCGGTGAGCAGCAGGACGCCGTACACCGGCACCATCGCGATCCGCAGCAGGGTCAGCGCATTGGGCAGGTTCCACGGGCTGACCGCGGGCGTGGAGGCGCTCACGACAGCTCCACGACCAGGTCGGCGCCCTCGCTGCCGACGACCTCGCCGCGCACCAACCGGCCCGGGGTGGCGTCCTCGATGTCGCCGATGAGCTGGCAGATCCCATCGACGTCGGGCCCCTGATGGGCGGCGCGTCCGAGCGGCGTACCGTCCTGGTCGATCTCCTCCACGAGCACCACCACCCGCTCGCCCCAGCGCTCCTCGGCACGCTGTGCGGTCAGCTCCTCCACCAGGCTGGAGATGCGCGCGAACCGCTCCTCGATCTCCTCCGGAGCCACCTTGTCCGGGAGAGTCTGCGCCTCGGTGCCGTCCTCGTCCGAATAGCCGAACACCCCACACACGTCCAGCCGGGCCGCCGCCAGGAAGGCGGCCAGAACCTCGACGTCCCGCGCCGTCTCACCGGGGAATCCCACGATCACGTTGGCACGCAGGCCCGCCGTCGGCGCCAGCTGCCGGACCCGCTCGATCAGCTCCAGGAACGCCTCGGCCGACCCGAACCGCCGCATCCTGCGCAGCACGGGCTCACTGGCGTGCTGGAAGGACAGGTCGAAGTAGGGCGCGACGCCGCGGGTGCCTGCGATGGCGTGCAGCAAGGCTGGGCGCAGCTCGGCCGGCTGCAGATAGCTGACCCGGACCCGATCGATGCCCTCGACGGCCGCGAGCTCGGGCAACAGGGAATCCAGCAGCCGCAGATCGCCGAGGTCCTTGCCGTATGACGTCGAGTTCTCGCTGACCAGGAACAGCTCCCGGACACCTTGGTCGGCCAGCCAGCGGGCCTCGGCGAGCAGGTCCGCCGGGGGGCGGGACACGAACGAACCGCGGAAGGCGGGGATCGCGCAGAACGTGCAGCGCCGGTCGCAACCGCTGGCGATCTTCAGCGGCGCCCACGGGCGGTCGTCGAGGCGCAGCCGGGGGTGCGCCCCGACGCCGGGGGTCGCCGCAGCGGGGTCCACGGCGAGGTCCGCGGCGCCGGCGCGGGTGGCGCCGGGGGTGGGTACGCCGTGGCCGGGCACCATCACCGACCGGGCCGCGTCCGGGCGCGCCACCGGACTGAGCGGCAGGAGGCCGCGGCGGTCCGTGGGCTGGTGCGCGGCGGGGCGGCCGCCAGCCAACACCGTGGCCAGGTGGCTGGACAGGTCGGCGTAGCTGTCGAAACCCAACACCGCGTCGGCCTCGGGGAGTTCCGCCGCCAGCTCGGCGCCGTACCGCTCCGCGAGGCAGCCCACCGCAACGACCGCGCGCGTACGACCGCGCCCCTTCAGGTCGGCCGCCTCCAGCAGGGCGTCGATGGAGTCCTTCTTTGCCTGGGCGATGAATCCGCAGGTGTTCACGACGGCGACGTCCGCATCGACCGGGTCCGCGGTCAGCTGCCAGCCCTGTTCGGCAAGGCGGCCGGCGAGTTCTTCGGAGTCGACCTCGTTGCGGGCGCAGCCGAGGGTCACCACCGCGACGGAGCCCCGGGGCGGGGACGCCGGGTCCTGCCGCCCCGCTGCCTCGGTCATGGGCACCACTGTACGGGGCGCCCACCGGCTGACCGGCTCACCGGCGCACCGGGTCACCGGCCGGCATGAGGAGTCAGTGCGGTGCGGCAGCATGGAACTATGTCCGCCGCAGAGCTGCCGCCGGCAGCGATCCGTGATCTCCTCGCCGAGGCCGTCCTCGTCGACGGCCACAACGACCTGCCCTGGGCGGCGCGTCAGCTCGCGGCGTACGACTGGGACGACCTCGATATCGCCGCGGTGCAGCCCCGGGTGCACACCGACATCCCCCGACTCCGGGCCGGCGGCGTCGGCGCGCAGTTCTGGTCGGTCTACGTGCCGGCCACGCTGTCGGAGTCGGAGATCCTGACGGCCACGTTCGAGCAGGTGGCGGCGGTCCAGGAGATGACCCGACGGTACCCGGCCGACCTCGTCGCGGCGCGCACCGTCGAAGACGTCGTGGCGGCCCATCGGGACGGTCGCATCGCCTCGCTGATGGGCGCCGAGGGCGGGCACAGCATCGGGGGGTCGCTGGGTGTGCTGCGGTGCCTCTATGTCCTCGGCGTGCGCTATTTGACGCTGACGCACAACCACAACGTGGGCTGGGCCGATTCGGCCACGGATGAACCCGACTGCGGCGGTCTCACCGACTTCGGGCGCGAGGTCGTCGCGGAGATGAACCGGATCGGGATGATCGTGGACCTGTCGCACACCTCCGCGGACACGATGCGGGCGGCCTTGGCGGTCAGCACGGCACCGGTCCTGTTCAGCCACTCCAGCGCGCGGGCGGTGTGTGACTCCCCCCGCAATGTCCCGGACGACGTGCTGGCGGCGATGGCCGCCGGGGGCGGCACCTGCATGGTCACCTTCGTGCCGCAGTTCGTGTCCCAGCAGTGTGCCGACTGGATCAGCGACATGCTGCAGGACGCCGCGGCCGAGGGGGTCGACGCGCGGGACTATGTGGGCTTCAAGGCCTTCATGGCGACCCGCGGCGCGCAGCGGCCGGTGGCCACGGTGGCGGACGTCGTCGCGCACGTGGAGCACGTCCGCGAGGTGGCCGGGATCGACCACGTCGGCCTCGGCGGGGACTACGACGGCATTGATGCGCTGCCGGTCGGCCTGGAGGACGTCTCCTGCTACCCCACCCTGTTCGCGGCCCTGGCGGAGCGTGGGTGGTCGGCCGCGGAGCTGCGCAAGCTGGCCGGCGAGAACGCGCTGCGGATGCTGCGCGACGTCGAGGACGCGGCAACGGGCTGACCCGCTGACTCGGCCCGATTCACGCCGGCTCAGGCTGATTCGCGCCGGCTCGGGTCGGCTGTTGGATCAGTAGCGGTCCGGCCCGCGGCCGGTCAGCTCCCACGCGTCGCCATCGCCATCGCCGCCGTCCGCGTACCCCGATGATGCCGATCGTCGCGGGGAGCTGTCGGACCTCGAGCCGTCGTATCCCGAGCTCTCGGCCCCTGGGCCGTCGAAGCCCAAGTCATCGAAGCCCGGGTCGTCGTCGTCGTCACGCGGTGGCTCCTCGCCCTTGATCAGCGCGAGGGTGGCGGGCAGGTCGTCGGGCTTGACCAGGACGTCGCGGGCCTTGCTGCCTTCCGAGGGACCGACCACGCCACGGGTCTCCAACAGGTCCATCAGACGCCCGGCCTTGGCGAAACCGACCCGGAGCTTGCGCTGCAGCATCGACGTGGACCCGAACTGACTGGTCACGATCAGCTCGGTCGCCTGGATCAGCAGCTCCAGATCATCGCCGATCTCCTCGTCGACGATCTTGCCGGCGGCCTTGACGGTCACGTCGTCGCGATAGGACGGCTTGAGCTGCTCGGTGACATGCTTGACGACCTGGTGAATCTCGCTCTCGGTCACCCAGGCGCCCTGCACACGCATCGGCTTGCTGACCCCCATCGGCAGGAAAAGGGCGTCGCCCTGACCGATGAGCTTCTCCGCGCCCGGCTGGTCGAGCACGACGCGGCTGTCCGCCAGCGATGAGGTCGCGAACGCCATCCGGCTCGGCACGTTGGCCTTGATGAGGCCGGTGACGACGTCCACGGACGGCCGCTGCGTGGCCAGCACCAGGTGAATGCCGGCGGCGCGGGCGAGCTGCGTGATCCGAACGATGGATTCCTCGACGTCTCGGGGGGCGACCATCATCAGGTCGGCAAGCTCGTCGACGACGACGAGCAGGTAGGGATAGGGCTGGATCACCCGCTCGGACCCCGGCAGCGGCTTGACGACGCCGGTCCGCACGGCCTTGTTGAAGTCGTCGATGTGCTTGTAGCCGAACGCGGCCAGGTCGTCGTATCGGGCGTCCATCTCCCGGACCACCCACTGCAACGCCTCGGCCGCCTTCTTCGGGCTGGTGATGATCGGCGTGATCAGGTGCGGGATGCCGTCGTAGGCGGTGAGCTCGACCCGCTTGGGGTCCACGAGGATCAGGCGCACCTCATCCGGGGTGGACCGCATCAGGATCGAGGTGATCATCGAATTGACGAAGCTCGACTTGCCCGAACCGGTGGCGCCGGCGACGAGCATGTGCGGCATCTTCGCCAGGTTGGCAATGACATAACCACCCTCGACGTCCTTGCCCACACCCATCACCATCGGGTGCGTGTTCTTGTGCGCCACCTGGCTGCGCAGGACGTCGCCCAGGCTGACCTTCTCCCGATCGGCATTCGGGATCTCGATGCCGATCGCGGATTTGCCCGGGATCGGCGACAGGATCCGTACGTCGGCGCTGGCCACGGCATACGCGATGTTCTTGCTCAGCGCGGTGACCCGCTCGACCTTGATGCCGGGGCCCAACTCGACCTCGTAGCGGGTCACGGTCGGCCCCCGCATGAAGCCCGTGACCTGCGCGTCGATGGCGAACTGGTCCAGCACCTGGGTCAGCGACTCGACGACCCGGTCGTTGGCGGCGCTGCGCGCCTTCGGCAGCGTGCCCGGCGCCAGCAGTGCCGGGTCGGGCAGCGTGTAGGCGATGTCGCCCGCCAGCGCGAGCTGCTCGACACGCTGCGGCAGCGGGTCGGTCGGGGGCGCGGTCAGGACGGGCTTCTCGACCGGTCCCAGCGGGTCGGACTGGGCCTGGTCCGGCGAGACGGTGGCGCCGCGACTCCGGTGGCCCCGGTCGTCCGGGCCGGCCGCGTCCTGCTCCCCCGGCGCGGTGATCGGTGCTGCCGACGCGGCAGCCCCGGCCCGGGCGGCCGACAGCGCAGCCGCCCCGGCGGAGTCGACCGCTGCGGCGGACCCACCGCCAGGCCGCATCCCGGTCGGTCCGGCACTGTCGCCACTTCCGTCGTGGGAGCCGACACCGTTGCGGTGGCCGTCGCCGTCGGTCCCTGAGTCCGAACCCCGGCGGCGCAGCAGCCGCCCACCCCGGGCGCGGTGCACCTGAGCGGCCTGCTCGAAGGCCTCGTCCCCGTGCAGCGGTCCTTCGTCGCCCTTGGCGGCGCCGCGCCGGCGACGTCGTCCGCCGGTGCTTCCGTCGGCACCCGCTGCCGTCCCGCCCGCGCCGTCCAGGCCGAGCCGTGCCTCGGGGTCCTCGACGCCCAGACCGAACAGCCGCCGGTAGGCATCGCGCACCCGGTCGGGGATTCGGTGCACCGGCGTGGCCGTGATGACCAGCAGCCCGAAGAAGCCCAACAACACCAGCAGTGGGATCGCCCCCCAGGCCCGCAGACCCGCCACGAGCGGTGCGGCAGCGAGATAGCCGAGAACTCCCCCAGCGTCTCGGACCGGCTCGAAAGAGGCGAACGGGGTGGGGACGTCGAAGGCGATGTGCACCAGGCCGCAGGCGGCCAGGGCCAGCGCCGCGCCGCCGATCAGGACCCGATTCGTGCCCTGCACGTCGTCGGGATCGCGCAGCAGCCGGGCGCCGAGCGCGAACAGCGCGACGGGCAGGACGAGCGCGACGCGCCCGAAGGTGCCGGCCGCCACCGCGTGGATGACGTCCCCGACCGTGCCCGGCAGACCCCACCACTCCCGCGCCGCCACCACGATCGCCAGCGCGATCAAGAACAGGCCTGCACCGTCGCGACGGTGCTGCGGCTCCAGGTCGCCGGCCGTCGAGCCCACCCGGCGTACGGCGTTGCCCGTCACGTTCGCCACCCCCGTCCAGGTGCCGCGCAGCGCTCGCAGCGGCAGCGGCAGCCCACCACCCTTCGGACCGGCCCGCCCGGGCGAGCGGCCGGCGGCACCAGCACCGCGCCCAGTTCCGGGACGCTGCGCAGGCCGAGCGGCCCCCTGCGGTCCGGTCCGGCTTCCTGTCGAGGCGCGATTCACCACCTTCGCAGGCTAGGTGACGCCTCCGACAACGCTGCGCAGGCGCGCCGGGGCGGCCGTCCAAGTGAAGACCGGTGGCTAAACTGCCGGGTCATGACGCCCTCGCGCGGTGCCCCGGCCGGCCGGGGCCGGCCGACCAGCAGGCTCGGCGCCGCAGCGGCACCGAGCGTGCTGGTGGTGGCCGTCGGAGCCGACACCATGCCCGGCCGGCCGCCGACCCCACCCGCTCTCGAACTGCCCTGGTGGACCGCCCCCGCGGCCGCGGGCGGCGCGGTCGTGGAGGCAAACCCGCCCGACGGCGCGGCGGCTGTCGCCGCACTGGCCCACCTGGTCCGTTCCGGTACCGGGGCCGTCGGCGTGGGCTGCGGCCCGGGACCCGTAGCCCCCAGCGCCGACCGGGCGGCGGGGCGCTCGGATGCCGATTCGGACCGCGGGCGCGGGGACTCGGAGAGCGTGCCGGCGCAGGCGGCGCCCCCCGCGCCGGCGTACGCCGCCGCTCGCGTCGCCCTGGGCGCCGCCCGGCGGGCGCACCAGGGCATTGCGGTTCGGGCCAGCCGCGGCCGCGGCCGCGTGGCGTTGCCGGCCAAGAGCGTCGAGGACGCCGAGACCTGTCTGTGGGTCCTCGCCGATCTCTGGCGGCGGCGCAGCCGCGAGGGCTGGGCCGTGGCCGACCTCATGGACCAGGGACACACCGGTCGCGATTGCGCGGGACTGCTCGACATCAGCCCGTCCGCGGTGAGTCAGCGGGCCAGCGCGGCGCGGTACGTCGAGGGTCGCCGGCTCGCCGATCTCGCGGCCCGCCACCTGGACGCCCTGCTGCGCGCCTGACCTGTCGCGGTTCGCGCCGGATGAACTCAGACCTCGATGACGACCGGGATGATCATGGGGCGGCGGCGCAGCCTGCCCCCGACGTACGAACCCACCGTGCGCCGCACGATCTGCTGGAGCTGATAGGGGTCCACGACGCCCTTGCCGATGGCCTCCTCGACGGCCTTGACCAGCACCGGGCCGACGCGACGGAAGGTCTCGTCGCCCTCGGCCACCCCGCGGGACAGGATCTCGGGGTCCTGGGCGACCTTGCCGCGGCTGGCGTCCACCGCGACGATCACGGTCACGAAGCCCTCGTCGCGCAGGATCCGTCGGTCCTTCAGCAGCGCCTCGTCCGTGCTGCCGACGGACGACCCGTCCACATAGACATATCCGCAGTCGACGGCACCGCTGATCTGTGCGATGCCGTCGATCAGGTCGACGACCACCCCGTTCTCCGCCAGCACGACGCGCCGCTTGGGCACCCCGGTGGCCTCGGCGAGCGCGGCGTTGGCGACCAGGTGGCGCCACTCACCGTGCACCGGCATCACGTTGGTGGGGCGCACGATGTTGTAGCAATACAGCAACTCCCCTGCGCTGGCGTGACCCGAGACGTGCACCTTGGCGTTGCCGCGGTGCACCACGTGCGCGCCCAGCCGCATGAGCCCGTTGATGACCCGGTAGACCGCGTTCTCGTTGCCGGGGATCAGCGAGGACGCCAGCACCACCGTGTCGCCGACGCCCACCTCGATCTGGTGATCCCGGTTCGCCATCCGCGACAGCGCGGCCATCGGCTCACCCTGCGAGCCCGTGCACACCAGCACCTGCTCGTCCTCGGGATAGTCGCCGAGCTTCTTGAAGTCGACCAGGGTGCGTTGCGGGACCCGCAGGTAGCCCAGCTCCTCGGCGATGGTCATGTTGCGCACCATCGAGCGGCCGACCAGCGCGACCTTGCGACCGAACTCCTCGGCGGCGTCGAAGACCTGCTGCACCCGGTGCACGTGCGAGGAGAAGCAGGCCACCACGATCCGGCGTTCGGCCTTCTCGAAGACCCGTTCCAGCGCCGGGTAGATGTCGCTCTCGTGCATCGTGAACCCGGGGACGTCGGCGTTCGTGGAGTCGGTCAGGAAGAGGTCGACGCCCTCCTCGCCGAGCCGGGCGAAGCCGCGCAGGTCGGTGATGCGGCGATCCAGGGGCAGCTGGTCCATCTTGAAGTCGCCGGTGTGCAGCAGCAGGCCGCCGCCGGTGCGGATGGCCACGGCGAGCGCGTCCGGGATGGAGTGGTTGACGGCGAGGAACTCCAGGTCGAAGTGCGGCAGCTGGTGCCGGTCCCCCTCCCGGACCTCCATGGTCACGGGGGTGATCTTGTGTTCCTTGAGCTTGGCCTCGACAAGGGCCAGGGTGAGCCGCGACCCGAGCAGCGGCACGTCGTCACGCAACCGCAGCAGATAGGGCAGCGCGCCGATGTGGTCCTCGTGCCCGTGCGTCAGCACGATCGCCTCGATGTCACCCAGCCGGTCCTCGATGTATTCGAAGTCCGGCAGGATCAGATCCACCCCGGGCTGGTGGTCGTCCGGGAACAGGACGCCGCAGTCGACGACGAGGAGGCGGTCCTCGTGCTCGATCACCGTCATGTTGCGGCCGACCTCACCGAGGCCACCGAGGGCCACGATGCGCACCCCACCCGCGGGCAGCGGCGGGGGGCTGGACAGCTCGGGATGGGGATGACTCACAGGGCTCCTGGCGACGCGTGCGGGTACGGGCAGCGGCTGCACCCGTGAGTTCACGGTAGCGCCAGGGGCCGACAGCGCCCGAATCGCCGGCCGCGGCGGCGCGGCCTCGGCACGGGCTGGTACGGCGGCGCGGGGTCGGCAGGCACGGGTACGGCGCGGGCCGCTGGGACCCGCGCCGTACGCCATCGACCGTTCCGGCGGCATCGCGACGAGGGGTCGCGCGCCGGCGGTTCGGTCACGTCTGGTCGGACCGGCGCGGAGATGTCGACTCCACATCGGTCGGACGCCGCGACCGGACGCGATCCGGAGCTGACCACTGACGGCACAGCCGCCCACGACAACCCCGAAGCAGCGGACCGCGGCGCCACCCCGCTCGGGGGTTCGGGTGGCGCCGCGACCGTACGGTGTATCGCCGGTGCGCCCGCCGCGTTACCGAACTCCCGAGGCTTTCCTGGTGTGACCCTCTTCACAGCAATCCCGGCGGCCGACTCGACCGGGCGAGTCGGTTCGTTTCGGTCGATTCGACGTGGTCCGGGGCCGGTCGGTCTCCTTCCAGGCTCCGCCTGCGCAGCGTTGTCGGCCCCGCTCCCTAGGGTGAACCCATGCAGGCCTACCACGAACTCCTGCGCCGGGTCCTGGCCGAGGGCACCCGTCGCGACGACCGCACCGGCACCGGCACGCTGTCCGTCTTCGGCCATCAGATGCGGTTCGACCTGGCCGCCGGCTTCCCCGCGCTCACCACCAAACGGCTGCATCTGCGCTCGATCGTCGGCGAGCTGATCTGGTTCCTGTCTGGCAGCACCAACGTGCGCTGGCTGCAGGAGCACGGCATCACCATCTGGAACGAGTGGGCCGACGAGGATGGCGAGCTCGGCCCCGTCTACGGTCACCAGTGGCGGTCCTGGCCGACCCCCGACGGTGGCACGATCGACCAGATCGCCAGGGTGGTCGACGGCATCCGCACCAACCCCGACAGCCGGCGGCATCTCGTCTCGGCCTGGAATGTGGCCGAGGTCGACGCGATGGCGTTGCCGCCGTGTCACGCGTTGTTCCAGTTCTACGTGGCCGACGGCGCACTGTCCTGCCAGCTCTATCAGCGCAGCGCCGACATCTTCCTGGGCGTTCCGTTCAACATCGCGAGCTACGCCCTGCTGACCCACATGGTCGCCCAGGTCACCGGGTTGCGGGTCGGCGACTTCGTGCACACCCTGGGCGACGCGCACCTCTACCTCAACCACCTCGACCAGGCCCGCGAGCAGCTCACCCGCACCCCCCGGGCACTGCCCCGGTTGGCGCTGACGCCGCGGCCGCGCCTGGAGGACTACGCCATCGAGGACGTGCAGCTGCTCGACTACGACCCCCATCCGGCCATCAAGGCTCCGATCGCGGTATGACCGAGCCAGTCGAGCGCGCCATGACCGGGCCCGAGTCGAGCGCGCCATGACCGGGCCCGAGTCGAGCGCGCCATGACCGGGCCCGCCTCACCTCCGGCATCCCCCAGCGCCCCCGCGGGGAGCGAGGTGGCGTTGATCGCCATGGTGGCCGCCAACGGCGTGATCGGTGACGGCGCCGATCAGCCCTGGCACCTGCGCGAGGATCTGCGCCGGTTCCTGCGATTGACCAGGGGCCATCCCGTCATCATGGGCCGGCGCACGTGGGACGCGATCGGCGCGGCCCTGCCGGGCCGGCCCAGCGTCGTGCTGACCCATCGGGCCGGCTGGTCGGCCTCGGGCGCGACGGCCGCCGCCGACCCGCAACGGGCGCTCGACCTCGCCGCGGGGCTCCCCGGCGGCGAACAGATCTGGGTCCTGGGCGGTGGCGAGGTCTACGCGGCGCTGCTGCCGGCGGCCGCTCGGGTCGAACTCACCGAGGTCGACGCGCCCGCCGATGGCGCCACCCGGTTTCCGGAGCTGCCCGCGACCGACTGGAGGGTCGCGGAGCGCGACGACCGGTGGGCGTTCGCCTTCGTGACCTATCGACGACGCTGAGGCGGCTGACCGCGGGGCACGGGGGCCATGCCAGGGCGACACACGGGCGCTACTGCAGGGCGACACACCAGGCGGCGCGCACCCCAACCGACCCCCAGGCTCGGGTACGCGCCGCACCGGCGACCTCCCGAGCTGCCTCGGGATACTCCTCCCACCCGAAGTCTGCCCGATCCGAGCCACCCCCGGCGACTCCCTCTCGATCACATTCCGCCGCGCCGGTTGAAATCCCACCCCGGCCACGGCCCGCCGAGTCGGTCTGACAGGATGCGCGAATGAGCAGGATCCACAGCGATGTCGGCGTCCGACAGGCGGGTGCCGGGGACGCCGAGACGGTCGGCCGGATCCAGGCAGAGCTCTGGCGGGACGCCTACGCCGACGACCTTCCCCCGCAGGCCTTGGCCGTGAGCACCGCCGAGGCGTTCGCCGCCGCATGGCGCGCGTCGCTGACCCCACCGACCCAGCCCGATCACGCGCTGCTGCTGGCCCACGCGGGAGGCGACGTCGTCGGCCTGGTCGCGCTCGGTCCCAGCGAGGATCCCGACCTAGCCGGTGCCGGCGCCGTCGAACTGCTCGTCGGCGGCGTGGCCGTGCACCGGCGCGGCGCCGGGCATGGCAGCCGGCTGCTGGCCGCCGCGACCGATCTGGCCCGGGACCGCGGGGCGGGGCTGCTCACCGCCTGGGTCCTGGTCTCCCACGAGCGAACCCGGACCTTCCTCCAGGGGGCGGGTTTCGGCCCGGATCGGGCGCGCCGCGAGCGCATCGTCGACCCCGACGGCCGGACGGTGCTGGAAGCACGGTTCGCGGCCTCCATCGCGCCGGATCCTGCCGCCGCCCCGCGGGTCACCGACCGGTCGCCGGCCGGCGACGAGTCGCGCGACAGCGGGGTCGACGAGGCGTGATGCAGCCGGACGCCGTCGCCCGACAGTCCCTCTCGGTCGGCGTGGCTACCGGCGCCTACGGCCTGAGCTTCGGCGCTCTCTCGGTGGCCGCCGGGCTCGATCTGTGGCAGACCCAGGCGCTGTCCGCGCTGCTGTTCACCGGCGGCTCGCAGTTCGCGGTGGTCGGCATCCTGGGCGCGGGAGGGTTGGGCTCGACCGCCGTGGCGACCAGCAGCCTGCTCGGCATCCGCAACGGCCTGTACGGCCTGGAGCTCTCCCGTGAGCTGGGCTTCCACGGCTGGCGCCGGGTGGCCGCCGCGCACCTGACCATCGACGAGTCCACCGCGGTCGCCATGGCGCAGAGCGGCCGCGCCGACGCCCGCCGCGGGTTCTGGCTCACCGGGCTGGCGGTGTTCGTCTTCTGGAACCTCATGACGCTGGCGGGAGCTCTGGTCGGCAACACCCTCGGCGACCCGCGGACCTGGGGTCTGGACGCCGCGGCCGCAGGAGCGTTCTGCGCCTTGCTGTGGCCCCGGTTGCGTCGCCGCGAGGCGCAGGCCACCGCCGTGATCGCGGTCGTCCTGACCCTGGTGGCCATGCCGCATACGCCGGCCGGGGTCCCCGTGCTGGTGGCAGCGCTGGCCGCCGCCATCGTCGCCGGCTGGCCCGGCGCACGACGTACCGCTGCGGCACCGTCCTCCCCCGAACCGCCGCCCGCCGGGAACGCCGCCACCGCCGAGGAGGACGCGCGATGAGTGCGTGGCCGACGGTGCTCGCCGCGGCTGCGGCCGGATTCGCGCTCAAACTGGCCGGGTACGTCGTGCCGCGGCACCTCCTGGACGGGTGGTATGTCTCGCGCCTTGTCGCGCTGCTGCCGGTCGCCCTGCTGGCCGGCCTGGTGGTGACCCAGACGGTCACCGGGCCGGCGGGCGCGCTCGTACTGGATGCCCGGGCGGTGGCCGTGGCCGTGGCCCTGGTCGCGCTGGCGCTGCGGGCACCGTTCCTGGTGGTCGTCGTTCTCGCGGCGGGCGTCGCCGCGGGCCTGCGCGCGCTCGGCTGGGGCTGAGCCAAAGCGCGAGGCGGGCATAACCGGACCTGTGCCGAGCGGCGGCGGCGCGGGCCGAACGGCGCCAGGGCGGGCCGAGCGGCGGCTCTGGCGAGGCCAACGGTCACTATTCGTGTCATTCCACAACACCGCCAGGGAAAGTGAATAAACCCGGCACATTCGCGCGTACGACCCGTATACAATCACTAGGCCATCGACCCAGGCGATCACGAGAACTCGAAGACCCATCCGAGGAAGCGAAGGTTTGCGCAGGTCACCACTGCGCAACGAAGACCCGGCAGTCCTGCGAGCCTGCTTCCCCAAGTCAAATCGGGTGGATATCTTTCCCGTGTCCCAGCACCGATTTCAGGAGCCGACAATGTCCGTCGCCACCCCGGTGGAGGGGAAGGTCCGGAACGATCCCGACCTGCCCCCTATCGCCGTCAACGAATCCCCGCAGATGACGGGGAAGACCAAGATCTACCTGGCGGTCTGCGCCGTCCTCGCCGCTCTGGGCTGGGTGATGATCGCCCTGGTCCGCGGCGAGGAGGTCAACTCCCGCTGGTTCGTCTTCGCAGCCGTGGGGAGCTACCTGATCGCGCTGCGGCTCTACGCCAAATACATCGAGCGCAAGATCCTGCAGCCGGACGACCGGCGGGCCACGCCCGCCGAGAAGTTCGACAACGGCAAGGACTTCATGCCCACGGACCGACGGGTCCTCTACGGGCACCACTTCGCGGCCATCTCCGGCGCGGGCCCCCTGGTGGGCCCCGTGCTGGCGGCCCAGATGGGATACCTTCCCGGCACCCTGTGGATCATCTTCGGCGTGATCTTCGCCGGAGCGGTGCAGGACTACATGGTGCTGCACTTCTCCATGCGCCGGAATGGCCGCTCCCTCGGCCAGATGGCCCGCGATGAACTCGGTCCGATCGGCGGCTGGGCCGCCATCATCGGCGTGCTCACCATCATGATCATCCTGATCGCCGTCCTCGGCGTCGTGATGATCGGCGCGCTCGCCGAATCCTCATGGGCGACCTTCTCCATCGCGCTGACCATCCCCATCGCGATCTTCATGGGCATCTATCTGCGATTCCTGCGGCCCGGAAAGGTCAACGAGGTCTCCATCATCGGCGTCATCCTTCTCGTGCTCGCGATCATCTCGGGCAAGTACGTCGCCGACTCCTCGTTCGGGCACTACTTCATCCTCACCCCATTGGCGCTCGGGATCGCCCTGATGATCTACGGCTTCGCCGCATCGGTCCTGCCGGTATGGCTGCTGCTGGCCCCGCGCGATTACCTGTCGACGTTCATGAAGGTCGGCACCATCGTGTTGCTCGCCGTGGGCATTGTCGCCGTGGGCCCCACGGTCCAGATGCCTGATGTGTCGGCGTTCGCGAGCAATGGCAAGGGACCGGCGTTCGCCGGCAGCCTGTTCCCGTTCCTGTTCATCACGATTGCGTGCGGCGCCATCTCCGGCTTCCACGCCCTCATCAGCTCGGGAACCACCCCGAAGCTGATCGAGAAGGAGCGGCAGGCGCGGATCATCGGCTACGGCGGCATGCTCACCGAGAGCTTCGTCGCGATCATGGCCCTGGTCGCGGCGACCATCCTCGACCAGCACCTCTACTTCGGGATGAACGCTCCGGCCGCGCTCACCGGCGGCACCCCCGAGAAGGCCGCCGCCTATACGAACGGCCTGAACTTGGTGGCCCAGAACGGTACGCCGTTGCCGGCCGTGGACCCGACCATGTTCTCCCAGGCCGCCAAGGACGTCGGGGAGAACTCGATCGTCTCGCGCACGGGTGGCGCTCCGACCCTGGCCATGGGGATGGCCGAAGTGATGCACCGGGTCCCGATCCTGTCGATCGTCGGCAACAAGGCGTTCTGGTATCACTTTGCGGTCATGTTCGAGGCGCTGTTCATCCTCACCACCATCGATGCCGGCACCCGGGTCGCGCGCTTCATGTTCAGCGACTTCCTCGGCGCGCTCGGCCGCGGCCTGAAGAACGAGGGCCTGCAGAAGTTCGCCGATCCGTCCTGGCGGGTGGGCGCTTGGCTGTGTTCCTTCGTGGTCGTCCTCGGTTGGGGTGGCCTCTTGATCATGGGCGTGACCGATCCGCTGGGTGGCATTCGCACCTTGTTCCCGCTGTTCGGCATCGCCAACCAGTTGCTCGCCTGCATCGCCCTGTGCGTCGTATTCGGCATCGTGGTGCGCAGCGGCAAGGCGCGTTATGCCTGGATCCCCGGGGTGCCCCTGGTGTTCCTGTTGATCGTCACGCAGACCGCGTCCTTCCAGAAGATCTTCAGTTCTGACCCCACCATCGGTTACTGGGCACTGCACGACCGGGCGGTGGCCGCCAAGGCTGCCGGAAATGTCACATTCGGTGGGGCCAAGACGATGGATGACCTGGACAAGATCATCCGCAACACCGTGATTCAGGAGACCCTGTCGGTGCTCTACGCCGGGCTGGTCCTCATCGTCTTCCTCACCACGCTCTGGGTGTGCTGGCGGGCGATCCAGCAACACACGGCCGAGACCGCGGAGTCGCCGATCGAGCAGTCTCGGATCTTCGCTCCGGCAGCGTTCGTCCCGACCCCGCTGGAGCAAGAGGTGCTGGAGGAGTGGAAGGCGGCCGGGCTGGACCCGACACCGATCAGGGCGCACCATTGACGTCCATGACGACCTCTGACGTTCTCGGCCGGCTGCGGCGCGGGGCCGGGCATCTGCGCTGGTTCTGGAACGGCGTGGTAGGCGCCGACGCCTACGAGCGGTACGTCGCGCACCTGCGCCGCAACCATCCCGACTGCGAGGTTCCGACCGAGCGGCAGTTCTGGCGGGACAAGTACGAGGACATGGAACGCAACCCCAAGACCCGGTGTTGTTGACGGGTCACGCGATGTCGTAGCGGTGGAGCCGACCGGCGCCGCCGAGACAGCGACGAGGGGCGGGAGAGCGATGGCTCTCCCGCCCCTCGGGCGTTGTGCGTTGTGCCGGGTTATGCAGGGCGTCGCGTCAGCTGCGCGGCCACACCGGGACGACGGCCTTGCCGGCGGTGGCGTTGAAGACCGCGGCGAAGGAGCAATACCAGGCGCCGAACGCGGCGCCGTAACCGAACCAACCGCCCAGCGTCGTCGCGATCGAGGCGCCGGTGAACTTGCCGATGGTCAGGAAGATGAACGCAGCGGTCAGGATGACGAAGGTGAAGAACAGCGCATTGTGCGTCTTGCTCACGGCGATCGTCATGTACACCGTGAAGATCGTCCAGCCGAGCAGGAACAGACCGACGGCGTGCGCCTTATCCGTGGCCGACACGGTGGCGGCGAACGTGGTGTTGGTGTTGAGATACCAGAAGGCCATCCAGAACGCGCCGTACGACGAGAAGGCGACGCCGCCGAGGGTGTTGTTCTTGAAGAACTCCAGGATGCCGGCGAAGATCTGCACCATTCCGCCGTAGAAGAAGGCCAGGCCGAAGACGACCGGCTCCAATGCCAGCGGCATCAGTCCGGCGTTGAACGTGGACAGCACGAACGTCGTGAGGGCGAACGCTGCCGTGCCGAGCGGGCCGGGATCGCCCATGAGGACTTGCCGCACGGAGGGGGCGGCAGCGACGGCGGGGGTGGCGGGCGGGGACTCGACGGTGTTGTGGGACATGGACGGGCCTTCCTCGAAGACGGTGCGAGACACCCGGGTCTCCGGGCTTTTCGATGCCCCAAAGGCTTCCGCGTTTTTGCGGGTCCGGGATGGGACCAAGTGCCCCCCTGCGCTGAGCAGTTCTGTCGTGTTGCACGTCACTTTCGCCGGGGTGAGTCACCGTTCATGCAGTTGGCGGGCCTGAGCGGGCATTAGTTCCCGACCAAGCGGTCATGAGTTCAGCGGTCCGGGCAGCCGATCAGCGGGCGCCGAGACGCGCCCAAAGGCGCGACGGAGGGCCCCCCACGGCGCCGAAAGGAAGGCTCTGGTGCGCGGGCCGCCCGCGCACGGCGCCTCAGAGGCCGAGATAGTGCTCCAGTCCGATGGTCAGGCCCGGATGCGACCGGACACCGCGCACCCCGGCAAGCACCCCGGGCATGAAGCTGACCCGGTCGAAACTGTCGTGCCGCAGGGTCAGCCCCTCGCCTTCGGTGCCGAAGAGCACCTCCTGGTGCGCGACGAGGCCCCGCAACCGCACCCCGTGCACGTGGATCCCGTCCACGTCGGCCCCACGGGCGCCCCCGGGATCGGTGCTGGTCGCGTCCGGCACCGGCCCCATACCGGCGGCCTGGCGCGCCTGCGCGACCAGCCGGGCGGTCCGGGCGGCCGTGCCGGAGGGCGCGTCGACCTTGTTCGGATGGTGCAGCTCGATGATCTCCACCGACTCGTAGAACCGCGCCGCGGTCTGGGCGAACGTCATCATCAGGATGGCGCCGATGGCGAAGTTGGGCGCGATCAGTACGCCGGTGCCGGCGGGCGCCTGCGCCAATTGCCCACGCAGCGCCTCAAGCCGGGTGTCGTCCCAGCCCGTCGTACCGACGACCACGTGCACCCCGCGGGACACGCAGTGGGCGACATTGCCCGGCGAGGAGTCCGGCACGGAGAACTCGACGACGACGTCGGCGCCGCCCAGATCGCCCAGGTCGTCGCCCACGTCGAAGCGGCCGACGAGTTCCAGATCGGGGGCTTCCTGGACGGCCGTGCACACTGTTGTACCCATCCGGCCCGCCGCGCCGATCACCGATACCTTGCTGGTTGCGCTCACATCTCTCAGACTAATGATCGCCACCCCCCTACCAGCACTAGGGGGCTGCGTTGCGGTAGGGAAAACCCTCCCGACAGCTCGCGAACTGACGAATCGAAGGATGAGGACGACGCCGCCCGGGACGGCGCCGAGCGCCGACTCAGGAGGTGGGATGACGGCCACGGACGACTCCGTGTTGCCCGACGATCCGGACGTGCGCCGGTTCGCCACCGAGCTGGGTGGCCTGTGGGAACAGGTGCGCTCCTGGGCGGTGCCGCTGGACGAAGCGGCGAGCCTGGAGCTCTACACGCTGATGGACGCCGTACGGCGCCAGAACATCGCCGCCGGACTCGTCGTCAGCACCGTCTCGGCGCATGCCGGGGACCTGTCCGCGCTGCGGGCCGGCTGGCCGCATTTCACCCCGGGTCAGAAGGCCGTGCTCAACGCGGCCACGGCGTTCGTCCTGGAGGCGCCGCCGCCGCCCGACGGCGCGCCGGACCAGGCCGCGCAGGTCGTGCTCGCCGCGGTGCGGACGCTGTTGCATCGGCGCTGACGCGGCCCCGGCCGGCCCGCGGTCGCTGCGAAGTTCGTAGGACATTGGCGGGGTCCGGCAGCGCCGGGGGCGCTAGCCTGCGCAATGTCACCCGCCCTCCTTCGCCTGAGGTGCCCCTATGCCCGAAGCACGCCGCGACATCACCAAGCTGCCGGACCTCAGCCAGGCCGCGGGGCGGGTCGCCCCGGTTCGATCCCGGATGCCGGTCTACGTGGACCTGCTCCCGCCCTGCAACAACGCCTGTCCGGCCGGGGAGAACATCCAGGAGTGGCTGCGGCTGCTCAAGCTCGGTGATCCGCAGGCCGCCTGGCTGCAACTGACCCGGGACAACCCCTTCCCCGCGATTCACGGCCGGGTCTGCTATCACCCGTGCGAGTCGGCGTGCAACCGGGCCGACCTGGACAGCGCCATCTCGATCCACGGGGTGGAGCGCTATCTGGGCGACATGGCGTTGGAGCAGGGCTGGCGCTTCCCGGCACCGCCGCCGGCCTCGGGGCGCAAGGTGCTCGTCGTCGGCGCCGGACCGTCGGGGCTGTCGGCCGCCTACCATCTGGCCCGGTTGGGCCACGAGGTCGAGATCCGGGACACCTCCCCCGAACCCGGCGGGATGATGCGTTATGGCATCCCCGAATACCGGCTACCGCGGGACGTCATCGACGGCGAGGTGGCCCGGCTGCTCGCGATGGGCGTGCGGATCGTGACGGACCACACCGTCAAGGACCTGCTGGCCGAGCAGAAGGAGGGCGGCTTCGACGCGGTCTTCGTGGCGATCGGCGCGCACCTGAGCCGCAAGGTCGACCTGCCCGCCCGGGACGCCGAGAAGGTGGTCGACGCGGTCAGCTTCCTGCGCACGGTGGCCAGCGGCGAGCGGCCGGTGATGGGGCGACGGGTCGCGGTCTACGGCGGCGGCAACACCGCGATGGACGCCGCCCGGGTAGCCCGCCGACTCGGGGCTCAGGAAACGATGATTGTCTATCGCCGGACGGCCGAGCAGATGCCCGCCCACGCCGAGGAGGCCGCCGAGGCCGAGCGCGAGGGCGTCAAGATGAACTGGCTGCGCACCATCACCGAGGTCGACGACGACCTGACCGTGGAGGTGATGGAGCTTGACGAGAACGGTACGCCGCGCGGCACGGGCCGCTACGAGAAGCTCGCGGCCGATACGGTCATCCTCGCCCTGGGCCAGGAGACCGACAGCGACTTCCTGAGGTCCATCCCCGGGATGCGCTTCGACGGCGACGTGGTCCAGGTCGATCCGACGTCGCTGATGACCGACGTGCCGGGAATCTTCGCCGGCGGCGACGCCGTACCGTCCGAACGCACCGTCACGATCGGCGTGGGGCACGGCAAGCGGGCCGCCCGCAACATCGACGCCTGGCTCAACTCGACCACGGACAACAAGCCGCCGAAGCACCCCGTCGTGGGGCTGGACGACCTGCACCTGTGGTATTTCGGCGACTTCACCCGGCGCACCCAACCCGAGCTCGATCCCGACGCCCGGGTCAGCGCCTTCGACGAGATCGTCGGCGGTCTCGATGCGGAGCAGGCCGCCTTCGAGGCGCAGCGCTGCCTGTCCTGCGGGAACTGCATCGAGTGCGACGGCTGCCTGGGCGCCTGCCCGGAGGACGCGGTCATCAAGCTGGGCCGCGGGCACCGCTACCGCTACAACTACGACAAGTGCACCGGCTGCGGCACCTGCTATGAGCAGTGTCCCGTGCACGCCATCGACATGGTTCCCGAGGGCCGCCCGGACCGGCCGCTCACCGGCCCCGGCCGGGGCCGGGCCACCGCGGACGACTCGCGTCAGGGAGGGCTGTTCTGATGGCCGCAGCACCGAGCAGGGCGATCATCGACGGCAACGAGGCGGCGGCCTCGGTCGCCTATCGCACGAACGAGCTGTGCAGCATCTATCCGATCACGCCGAGTTCGACGATGGCGGAGTTGGCCGACGAGTGGTCGGCGCACGGCCGCACCAACGTCTGGGGCACCGTGCCGACGGTCGTCGAGATGCAGTCCGAGGGCGGCGCGGCCGGCGCGACCCACGGCGCGCTGCAGGGCGGCGCCCTGTCGACGACGTTCACGGCCAGCCAGGGCCTGTTGTTGATGATCCCGAACATGTACAAGATCGCCGGCGAGCTGACCTCGGCGGTCATCCACGTCGCCGCGCGGTCCCTGGCCACCCAGGGCCTGTCGATCTTCGGCGACCACCAGGACGTCATGGCGGTGCGGCAGACCGGCTTCGCGATGCTGGCCAGCGCGTCGGTGCAGGAGGCGCACGACCTGGCGCTGGTCGCCCAACTGGCCACGCTGGAGTCGCGGGTGCCGTTCGTGCACTTCTTCGACGGCTTCCGGACCAGCCACGAGCTGAACACCCTGGAGATGCTCAGCGACGAGGACCTGCGCCAACTCGTCTCGACGGACCTGGTCCGCGCGCACCGCGCCCGAGCGCTGTCGCCGGAGAACCCGTTCATCCGCGGGACCGCGCAGAACCCGGACACCTATTTCCAGTCCCGGGAGACCGCGAACACCTTCTACCAGGAGGTCCCCGGGATCACGCAGTCGGCGATGGACCGGCTGGCCGCCCGCACCGGACGGCAATACCACCTGGTCGACTACCACGGCAGCCCCGACGCCGAGCGGGTCATCGTCATCATGGGTTCCGGCGCGGAGACGGCCGCAGCGACGGCGCAGCGCCTCAATGCGGACGGCGCCAACGTCGGAGTCCTGCAGATCCGCCTCTACCGCCCGTTCCCGACGGCCGAGATCATCGGGGCGCTCCCGGCCTCGGCGCGGCGCATCGCGGTCCTGGACCGCACCAAGGAGCCCGGCGCCCTCGCGGAGCCGCTGTTCCTCGACATCACCTCGGCCCTCGGCGAGGCCGTGGCCCGCGGCGAGCGCGCGACGATGCCGCTGGTCATCGGGGGTCGCTACGGGCTCTCCAGCAAGGAGTTCACGCCGGCCATGGTGGCCGCGGTGTACGACGAGCTGGCCGCGGAGGCCCCACGGCCCCGGTTCACGGTGGGCATCACCGACGACGTGACACACCTGTCGCTGCCGGTCGGTGAGGACCTCGACATCATGCCCGAGGGCACCGTGGGCGCCGTGTTCTACGGCCTGGGCAGCGACGGCACGGTCGGCGCCAACAAGAACACGATCAAGATCCTGGGCTCGAGCGAGGGCACCTACGCCCAGGGGTATTTCGTCTACGACTCCAAGAAGTCGGGCTCCCGGACCGTCAGCCACCTGCGCTTCGGACCGGCACCGATCCGGGCGCCGTACCTGGTCTCCCAGGCCAGCTTCGTCGGCTGCCATCACATGTCGATCCTGGAGCGGGTCGTCATCCTGGAGTTCGCCAAGCCCGGCGGCACGCTGCTCATCAACGCCCCGTTCCCGCCGGAGGCCGTCTGGGACAACCTGCCCAGCAGCCTGCAGCGGGGCATCATCGAGCGGGGCCTGGAGCTCTACGCCATCGACGCCACCGCGGTCGCCCGCGAGGCGGGCCTGGCCGGGCGCACCAACACGGTCCTGCAGACCTGCTTCTTCGCGATCTCCGGGGTGCTGCCCAAGGAGGTGGCGATCGAGAAGGTGAAGGCCTCGATCCGCAAGACCTACGGCAAGCGCGGCGCGGAGGTCGTCGCCAAGAACGAGGCCGCAGTCGATGCCTCGGTGAGCAATCTGCACCGCATCGAGGTGCCCTCGGGGGTCACGGCGCAGCACGACCTGCTCGCCCCGGTGCCAGCGCACGCTCCGGAATTCGTCCGCGATGTCACCGCGCAGATGCTCATCGGCCGGGGCGACCACCTGCCGGTGAGCGCCCTGCCGGTCGACGGGACCTACCCCAGTGGCACCACGGCCTATGAGAAGCGCAATGTCTCGGAGATCATCGCCGTCTGGGACAAGGACGCCTGCATCCAGTGCGGCAACTGTTCGATGGTGTGCCCGCACGCGGTGCTGCGGGCCAAGCGGTTCCGGACCAAGCACCTCGACGGGGCGCCGGAGAGTTATGAGTCGGCGCCGCTGAACGCCGCCGGCATCCCCGGGGAGCACTACACGCTGCAGGTGTACGCCGAGGACTGCACCGGCTGTGGCCTGTGCGTCGAGGCCTGCCCGGTCAAGCCGGTCGAGCAGCCGAACCGGCGGGCCATCAACCTGGCGCCGGTGCGGGACCGGGAGCCGGCCCGGGAGAACATCGCCTTCTTCGAGTCGATCCCCGTCAACACGCGGTCCAAGGTCGACTTCGGCAACGTGCGCGGCATCCAATACCTGGAACCGCTGTTCGAGTTCTCCGGGGCCTGCAGCGGCTGTGGCGAGACGCCGTACGTCAAGCTGCTCACCCAGCTCTTCGGGGACCGGGCGATGGTCGCGAACGCGACCGGCTGCTCCTCCATCTACGGCGGCAACCTGCCGACGACGCCGTGGACGAAGAACGCCGCCGGCCGCGGACCGGCCTGGAGCAACAGCCTCTTCGAGGACAATGCCGAGTTCGGTCTGGGCATGCGACTCGCGGCGGACCTCCAAGCGGGCCTGGCGAGCAAGCGGCTCCGGGGACTGCGCCACCAGGTCGGCGCCGAGCTCGTCGATGCGATCCTGACCGCGCCGCAGGAGCGGGAGAACGAGATCCTCGCCCAACAGGACCGGGTGGAGAGGCTGCGCGAACGGCTGGAGTCGTTGGACGGCACGGCCGTGCAGGACCTCGTCTCGGTGGTCGACCACCTGGTACGCCGTTCGGTGTGGATCGTCGGCGGCGACGGCTGGGCCTACGACATCGGCTCTGGCGGGCTGGACCACGTGCTGGCCTCGGGTCGGGACGTGAACGTGCTGGTGATGGACACGGAGGTCTACTCCAACACCGGTGGTCAGAGCTCGAAGTCGACGCCCCTGGGTGCGGTGGCCAAGTTCGCTGCGGCGGGCAAGACCACCACCAAGAAGGACCTGGCGATGCAGGCTGCGGCATACGGGCACGTCTACGTCGCACGCGTCGCGATGGGCGCCGACCCGCAGCAGACGCTCAAGGCGTTCCGGGAGGCGGAGGCCTACGACGGGCCGAGCCTGATCATCGCCTACAGCCACTGCATCGCCCACGGCATCGACATGCGCAAGGGCCTGGACCAGCAATACAAGGCGGTCGCCTCCGGGCACTGGCCGCTGATGCGCTACAACCCGATCCTGCGTGCCGCCGGCCGGAACCCCTTCCTGCTGGATAGCCCACGGCCGCGGATCACGCTGAACGACTACCACAAGAACGAGCTGCGCTTCCGGATGCTGGCCAGCGCCGATCCCGTCGAGGCGGATCGGTTGTTGCAGCTGGGCCAGCAGCAGGTGGCGCGGCGCTGGGCCGAATACGAGCAGATGGCGACCCGCGAGGCGCACGACTTCGCGGCGGACGCACGGAAGGAGGGCTGAGTCGTGCCTGATCTGACCACCCGTTATCTGGGTCTGACGCTGCGCAACCCGGTGGTGGCCTCGGCCGGGCCGCTGTCCCAGACGGTGGACGGGGTGCGCCGGCTCGCCGACGGGGGCGTCGGCGCGGTGGTGCTCTACTCGCTGTTCGAAGAGCAGCTGCGCCACGAGGCGGCCCGGGACATCTACCTGGAGGAGGTGCACGAGGAGTCGTTCGCGGAGTCGCTGACCTACTTCCCCACCGTGCCCGCCAACGACTCCGGGTTGTCGGACCGCTACCTGCGCTTGCTGGAGCAAGCGGTCCGGGCGGTGGACGTGCCCGTGATCGGTTCGATCAACGGTTCGACGCTGGGCAGCTGGGCGCAATTCGGGCGACAGATGCAGGACGCCGGGGCCGCGGCGCTGGAGCTCAATGTCTTCCTGGTGCCGGGCGACGTCACGGTCGACGGGGAGATCATCGAGCGGCGTCACCTGGAGATCCTCGGCCTGGTCAAGGAGGCCGTCTCGATCCCGGTGGCGGTGAAGCTGAGCCCCTACTTCAGTTCGTTCGGGTCGATGGCGATGCGCCTCGACGCGGCGGGGGCAGACGGCCTGGTGCTGTTCAACCGGTGGATCCAGCCCCGGATCGACATCGAGGCCATCACCGTCGACACGGGCCTGGAGCTGTCGGCGCCCGCGGAGGCCCGGCTGCCGCAGACCTGGATCGCCGCCCTGCACGGACGGGTGCGCGCCTCGCTGGCCGGCACCACCGGGGTCGAGACCGCCGACGACGTGATCCGCTACCTCCTCGCCGGAGCGGACGTCGTGATGACGACGTCCGCACTGGTCCGCCAGGGTGAGGACTACGCCGGGCTGTTGGTCGCCGGCCTGGACAACTGGCTGGAGCGCAAGGGGTTCGGCTCGGTCGATGCGGTCCGCGGGCTGCTCGCCGTGCCCGCGGACGTCGACACGAGCGGGTACGGCCGCGCGGGCTACGTCTCGGCCCTGGAGCGAGCGAAGAGCACGTACGGCGCCATCGACGCGTGATCCGGCGTTCGGCTTCGTGGCTGCTGTTGCGGGCGTCACACGACGAGGCCAGGATGGCCGGACAGTAGTCAGATTCGCTCGACGAAGGGATTGGCGACATGACGGACGCCGGCGAAAACGAGGTTCTGGGCCCGATGGGCGACGGCGGCGCGGACGGCGGTGCCGACATGGGTGCGGTCCGCGGCCGCGAGGGTGACGGTGGCGCCGACCGTGGCGCCGATGGCGGGGCCGATGGCGGCGCCGACAAGGGTGCCGACGGTGGCGCGGATGGCGGGGCCGACGGTGGCGCCGACAAGGGTGCCGACGGTGGCGCCGACAAGGGTGCCGACGGTGGCGCCGACAAGGGTGCCGACGGTGGCGCCGACAAGGGTGCCGACGGTGGCGCCGGAGTCCCTGCCTGATGCCGCCCGGCCGGTCCGCCGGCCCGGGTCCGATCGGCCCGCTCGAACGACTGCTCGCGTCTCGGCGCGAGCAGTTCGTTCGTGACCACTGGGGACGTACGCCGCTGCTGGTCACCGCCTCGGAACGGGACGCGCACCCGAAGGAGACCGCCGAGCTCTTCTCCCCCGCCGCCGTCGACGATCTGCTCACCCGCCGTGGGCTGCGCACCCCATTCCTGCGGATGGCGCAGGCGGGCCACCCGCTCCCGGAGCGCGACTACACGATCGGTGGCGGCGTCGGCGCCGGCATCGGCGATCAGGTCGATGAGGACGCCGTACGGCGCCGCTTCGACGACGGCGCCACCATCGTGCTGCAGGGGCTGCATCGCACCTGGCCCCCCGTCGTCGACCTTGCCCAGTCGCTCGCGGCAGAGCTGGGCCACCCGGTGCAGGTCAACGCCTATGTCACCCCGCCTGGCCACCAGGGGTTCGCCGCGCACTACGACATCCACGACGTCTTCGTCGTCCAGGTGCACGGCGCCAAGCGGTGGCGGGTCCACCGCCCGGTGTGGCCGCACCCGCTGCGCGACCAGCCCTGGGAGCAGCACCGTGCGGCCGTTGCCGAGGCCGCCACCGGCGACCCAGACCTGGCCGTCGAGTTGCGTCGCGGGGACGTGCTGTACCTGCCGCGCGGTTACCTGCACTCCGCCACGGCCTCCGACCAGATCTCGATCCACCTCACGATCGGCATTCACACCTGGACCCGGATGCACCTCGCCGACGCGCTCCTGCAGCAGGTCCGCCGCACCCTCGCCGAGGACGTCCGGCTGCGGGAGAGCCTGCCGGTGGGGATCGATGTCGGCATCGATCCCGGGCTCGACCCCGGGCTCGACCCCGGGCTCCATATGGCGGCGGAACCGCCCTGCCAACCTGCAGAGGCCGAGGCCGAGGCCGCGGTGGCGATGGTCAGGCAGGCCCTGCGGCGCGCCGTGGACGAGCTTCCCGCGGCGACGATTGCCGCCGCGCTCGGTGCCACGGCCCGAGCGGCCCAGCGCCCCGAACCTCGGCCCGTGCTGGAGCAGCTGGCCGCAGCCGATACCCTGACCGCCACCGATGCGCTGCGGCTGCGCGGCCACCTGATGGCGACCCTCGAGTCGAGCGGGCCGGACAGCTCGGCCGCCCTCGTCGTACGGTCCCGCGCCGGCCGCACCCCCGTGCCGGCCGCCGCGCAAGGCGCCGTCGCTCGCCTGCTCGCCGGCGAACCGGTCCGGGTCGCTGAGCTGGTACCGGGCGAGGAGGCCGCGTCGGGCAGGCTCGCCCGGCGCCTGGTCGTCGACGGCATCGCGGTGGTCGACTGATGCGTCCGCGCTGCTCCGATGCCGCGCGGGACCGCGGCGACCCGCTCATCGGCACCGCTCCCCCGGCCCGTCGGTGGTTGCTGATCGAGCAATCGGCCGGCTGGGGCCGCGACGCGCTGGAGTCGCTCGCCGGGCTCCCGATCCCCGATCGGGCGGAGTTGCGCCGGGGGCTGGAGTCCGTGGGGGCGCGGTTGCAGCTGGTACGCCGTCCGGGGGCGCGACCCAGCGACCACCGGGCCGACGGCGCGGATCGCCGCTGGGCCGTCGTCGACACCGGGCCGCCGGCCGGTCAGGTGTGGGGCACGCTGGCGCAGGGGTGGGCGGCGGTCTTTTCGGCGTTGGCCAACCCCGTCCCCACCGGGCCCGGCGAGCCGATCATGCTGGTGTGCACGAACGGCCGCCACGACGTGTGTTGCGCGGTCCGGGGCCGGCCGGTCGCGGCGGCCCTGGCGGCCGAGCAGCCGGACTCCGTCTGGGAGACCACCCACACCGGGGGCGACCGGTTCGCGGCCAACATGATCGTCCTGCCCGACGGGGCGTGCTACGGCGGGCTCGACCCCGGTGTCGCCGCCGACGTGGTGGCGGCGCACCGGCGCGGCGTACCGGACGTCGCCCACCTGCGCGGCGTCACCGGCCGATCGCCGCAGGATCAGGTGACGCTCCTGGCGGTCGCGCCGGAACTGGGCGTACTCCCCTGGGATCGGGCCCGCCTGACCGCCCGGCCCCGACGGGCCGGTTCCGAGGCGGCAGCACCCGCCCGAGCGCAGGCCCGACGAGCGGGCGGCTGGAGCCGCGAGATCCTTCTCGACGGCCGGCTCGCCGCAGTCGTGCACGGGCACAACGAGATCCGCCGCGCCGAATTGCTCACCTGTGCGGCCACGGCGCCGAGCCGCGCCGCCGTACCGATCGTCGACCACGTCGAGCACATCGACCCCGTCGGGCACATCGACCCCGTCGACCCCATCGGGCACATCGACCCCGTGGTGGATCCATGATGTGGGTGCGGCTCTGGGCACCGAAGTCGTCGCGATAGCAGCAGGTTATGCGCCCACATCCGCACCCACAGGACGTGCGCGCCGCGCCGGGAGGGGCCGCGGACGGAAACCGGTGGACGTGGCGGCGCTAGACCGTATTCACTACCCGACGTGCGCGATCTCGTGACCTGGTGGTCCTCGTCGGACTGGCGCCGGGAGGCCGAGGCCTGGATCCTCGACCGGCTGGCCTGCGCCGGACGCACCGTGACCGGGCCCATCGAGCAGCCGCGCATCCGGGTCTGGTCGACCCAGCTCACCGTGCCCACGGACGTGGGGCGCCTCTGGTTCAAGGAGAACAGTGCGCCCGGCGCCTTCGAGGCGGCCCTGGTGGCGCGGATTCACGCCCGCTCCCCCGGCCGCGTCCTGCCTCCCCTCGCGGTCGAGGCGTCGCGCGGTTGGTTGCTCTCCCCGGACGGCGGCCCCACCCTGGCCGAACACGCGCGGACGCAGGGCCGACCGGTCCACCCGGCCGAGTGGGAGCTGCTGCTGACGCAGTACGCCGCGCTTCAGCTCGACCTCGCCACCGACCCCGACGTACCGGCCGCCACCGGCCTGCCCGTCCTCGACCCGGCCGATGCTCCGACGGTCGCAGCTGACGCCGTACGCCGAGCCGTTCTCCTACCGGAAGCCCACCTGCTGCGCATCGACGACCCGACCGCGCGAGCGCTGCTCGCGGGGGTACCGCTGATGGCGGCGGCCGCCGCGACCGTCGCCGACCTTGGCCTGCCGAACACCCTGGAGCACAACGACCTGCACCCCAACAACGCCTTCGTGCCGGGCACCGGCCCGCTGAGGTTCTTCGACCTCGGCGACGCGTTCTGGGGGCATCCGCTGTGCTCGGTGCTGGTTCCCGAGCGGGTGATGGCGCAGGAGTGGAGGTGCGCGATCGACGACCCGCGAGTCACCGGGGTGGTGGACGCCTACCTGGGGGTGTGGGCCGACGCGTACGACGTACCGATGGCGCGGCTGCGGGCGGCCCTGCCCGCGGTAGGTCGGGTCGCGGCGCTGCACCGCTACCTGTCCTGGGAACGGGTGCTTGCTGCGGTGCCCCCGGCGTGCGCGGGACCCGAATTGGACTACGGCGCTCAGTGGCTGCGCCACGCCCTGACCTGATCCGTGGCCGGCGGCCAGGCGTGCCGCCCTGACAGGACCTCGCGCAGCACGTCGATGGCGTCGCTGACCAGGCCGTCCACCCCAAGATCGAGCAGCTCGTCCATCTCGGCCCGCTCGTCGATGGTCCAGACGTGCACCTGCCGCCCGATCCGGTGTGCCGCCGCCACGAACGCCGGCGTCACCACCGCGATCTCCCGGCCCAGGATTCGATGCGTGCGCGGCACCTGATAAGCCACGCCCGGCGAATGCACCCACCGGGTCACCCACGCGGGCGCGAAGCGCAGCCACGCCGTACCGAGTTGGCCGGCCGACGTCGCCACTCGGCCCCGAGCGAGGGCCCGGAACTGCCGCAGGTTCCGGGCCGAAAAGGACCCCACGCAGACCCGGTCGTGCGCGCCGCGATCCTCCAGCAGGCGCCATAGCGCGGCGGCCGTGCCGGGCGCCTTGAGGTCGATGTTGAACACCACGCCAGGGAACGCGTCGAACAGTTCGGCCATCGTGGGCACCGGCTCCCGGCCCCCGAGGCGGGCTCCCTGGACCGCGGCGTACGGCAGCTCGGCCACCGCCCCCGCCACTCCCGCCACCCGGTCCAGCCGCTCGTCGTGCAGCGCGAGCAGCACCCCGTCGGCGGTCACGTGGACGTCGGTCTCCAGGTGCGTGTAGCCGAGCGCCACCGCCGTCGCGAACGCGGCGCGGGAGTTCTCGATGCCGAGGTTGGGCGGGTAGGCCGGGCCGCCGCGGTGGGCCAGCGCCACGGGTATCGCACCGGGATAGCTGCGCCGGTGGCGGCGCCTGCGTCGGGCCAGATCCAGGAGTCCCACCCCGCCAGCGTAGGCGCGCCGTGGGACGCCAGCCGACCCGCCGACCCGCCGACCCGCCGTCCGCGCCGGCGCCGGTCGTCATGGACGACCGTGGCCGCTCAGTGGGGCAGGACGGGCACGAGCAGCTCCGCCGACAGAAGACCCGTCACGAATACCGCGACAGCCCCCAGCCACAGCCACGGCCACACCTCCCGCTCCAAGATTCCCGCCGCGAGGGCCAGGGCGATGAAGACTGCCGCCGTGACTCCCGGGCCGAAGATGGCCACGGTCCGTCCCGGGCCATCGATCCGCACACAGTCGGACCCGCATTCAGCGTCGGCGAACCATATGAAGAGCACGACCAGCACGCCGTGTACCAACGCGCAGCCAAGGGCGACGGCGCCGGCGAGGCTCAGTCGCATGTCCAGTGAGGTACGGCGGCGCGGAGCCGCCCTCGGCCCTCCGCGCGCTATGAACTCCGGACCGGGGGCAGGCCTTGGCCTTGGTCGGTCCTGGGGGCCCGGTGGGGGCGGGGGCGGGGCGTCGGCGATCACCGCGCCAGTGTGCCCGGCGCAAGGCCATCGTGGGGCGGCCCGACCTCTTCCTGTGGACAACCTCGGCGCCGGCTCGGAGACGCTGCGGCTCTCCGGTCCGGCGGGGCCCCAATCGCACGATTGCCGCCCCAATCGCACGATTGCCGCCCCAATCGCACGACTGCCGCCCCAATCGCACGACTGCCGCCCTGCTTCAAGAGGGGCGGCAGTGCCACGAAGAGGGCGGCAGTCGACGAGGGGGGACAACGGGCCGCAGTGGACGAGGGGGAAAAGGGGCGGCAGTGGATGGCGGGCAGAGGGCGGCGCTGGAATGGGCGGACGAGCGGGCAGTGGCGGGCGAGACGAGACGGCGAAGGGCCGGTACGTCGTGCGACGTACCGGCCCTTTCCGAGTCCCCATCGGGAGGTGGACTCGGCGACTACTCAGGCCTCTTCGGAGGAGGCGCTCACGCTGTCGTTGGCCTCGGCAGACGACGCCAGCGCGTCGGCCTCTCGGGTGCCCTCGCCGTGCTCGACGCCCTCGGCTCCATCGGCGCCACCGTCTTCGCGACGGGGCCGACGGCGCCGGCTGCGGGAGCGACGTTCGCCCCGCTCGTCGCCATCCCCGCCGTTCTCGCCGTCGGCGTCGGGACCGGAGCCGGTCCCCTCGCCGTCCTCGCGTCGCGGCCGGCGATCCCGGCGGTCGCCATCGCGTCCACCACGCTCACCGTCGCGTCCGCCCCGGTCACCGAACCGGTCGCCACGGTCGCCGCCACGCTCACCACGACCGCCGCGGCGCTCGCCCTCGTCGGCGGCCGCGGCATCGGCCGCAGCCTGCTGCTCCTCGGTCAGCACCGCACCGAGCGAGAGCTTGCCCCGCGGGTCGACCTCCTTGAGCTCGACCTGCACCTTCTGGCCGATGGCCAACACGTCGTCGACCGAGTCGATCCGCTTGCCCCCGACGAGCTTGCGCACCTCGGAGATGTGCAGCAAGCCGTCCTTGCCGGGAAGCAGGGAGATGAACGCCCCGAACGTCGTGGTCTTCACCACGGTGCCGAGGAAGCGTTCGCCGATCTCCGGCATCGTCGGGTTGGCGATGGCGTTGATCGCGTTGCGGGCCGCCTCGGCCGAGGGGCCGTCGGTCGCGCCGATGTAGACCGTGCCGTCGTCCTCGATGGAGATGTCGGCGCCGGTGTCCTCCTGGATCTGGTTGATCATCTTGCCCTTCGGGCCGATGACCTCACCGATCTTGTCGACCGGCACCTTCACCGAGATGACGCGAGGCGCGAACGGGCTCATCTCGTCGGGCGCGTCGATCGCCTCGGTCATCACATCCAGGATGTAGAGCCGGGCGTCGCGGGCCTGGGTCAGCGCCCCGGCCAGGACCGACGCCGGGATGCCGTCGAGCTTGGTGTCCAGCTGGATGGCCGTGACGAACTCGCGGGTGCCGGCGACCTTGAAGTCCATGTCGCCGAACGCGTCCTCGGCGCCGAGGATGTCGGTGAGCGCGGCGTACTGCGTCTGCCCGTCGATCTCCGCCGAGACCAGGCCCATCGCGATGCCCGCGACCGGCGCGCGCAGCGGCACGCCGGCGTTGAGCAGCGACAGTGTCGAGGCGCAGACCGAGCCCATCGACGTGGAGCCGTTGGACCCGAGGGCCTCGGACACCTGCCGGATCGCATAGGGGAACTCCTCGCGGGTCGGCAGCACCGGCATGAGCGCCCGCTCCGCCAGCGCGCCGTGGCCGATCTCGCGACGCTTGGGCGACCCGACGCGGCCGGTCTCACCGGTCGAATACGGCGGGAAGTTGTAGTTGTGCATGTAGCGCTTGCGGCTCACCGGCGACAGCGTGTCGAGCTGCTGCTCCATGCGGAGCATGTTCAGCGTGGTGACGCCCATGATCTGGGTCTCGCCCCGCTCGAAGATCGCCGATCCGTGCACCCGCGGGAGCACCTCGACCTCGGCACCCAGGGCCCGGATGTCAGCCAGCCCGCGGCCGTCGATGCGGACCTTGTCGCGCAGGATCCGCTCGCGGACGAGCTTCTTCTGCACCGCCCGGTAGGCCGCCGAGATCTCCTTGTCGCGGCCGTGGAAGCGCTTGGCCGTCGCGTCCATGCCCTTGTCGCCGGGCTCGCCGGCCAACTCGTCCTTCAACGTGGCCTTGAGCTCGTCCAGCTTCGTCTCGCGCTCCTGCTTGCCCGGGATGGCCAGCAGCTCGCGCAGCTGGTCCTGCGCGGCGGCCTCGACGGCCTCGTAGGCATCGGGCTGGTAGTCCAGGTAGATCGGGAACTCGGCGACCTCCTTGGCGGCAGTCCGAGCCAGCTCCTCCTGGGCGCGGCACAGGGTGGCGATCGGCTTCTTGGCGGCCTCCAGCCCGGCGGCCACGACCTCCTCGGTCGGCGCCTGCTTGCCCTCGTTCTTGACGAGGTTCCAGGTCGCGTCGGTGGCCTCGGCCTCGACCATCATGATCGCGACGTCGTCGTCGGCCGGTCCGTCGCCGTGCCGGACGATGCGGCCGGCCACCACCATGTCGAACGTCGAGCGCTCGCTGTCGGAGAAGTTCGGGAACGCCACCCAGGTGCCCTCGATCAGGGAGACGCGCACCCCGCCGACCGGGCCGGAGAACGGCAGGCCCGAGATCTGGGTCGAGGCGGAGGCGGCGTTGATGGCCAGCACGTCGTACTGGTGGTCGGGGTTCAGGCTCAGCACCGTGATGACGACCTGAACCTCGTTGCGCAGCCCCTTCTTGAAGGTCGGGCGCAGCGGCCGGTCGATCAACCGGCAGGTGAGGATCGCGTCCGTGGACGGGCGGCCCTCGCGGCGGAAGAAGCTGCCGGGGATCTTGCCCGCGGCGTACATCCGCTCCTCGACGTCCACCGTCAGCGGGAAGAAGTCGAACTGGTCTTTCGGGTGCTTGCTGGCCGTGGTGGTGGACAGCAGCGTGGTCTCGTCATCGAGGTACGCCGTGACTGAGCCGGCGGCCTGCTTGGCGAGGCGTCCGGTCTCGAACCGGATCTTGCGGGTGCCGTAGCTGCCATTGTCGATGACGGCTTCGGCGAACGTGATTTCTGGACCCTCCATGCGATGGGGCCCTCCTCTTCTGTCTCATCAGTGCGGCGCATCATCGTTGTGCGCCGGCTTGTCGTCGTGCTCACGGGGAAGCCTCCGGAATCGAAGGTCGACCTCCGTGTCCTGCCTACACGCCGTACGGCGTGGTCTCGAGCCGACCCGCCGCAGCGGCGGGCTGGGCGTCCGAGGCGAACCCCGCAGACGCCCGGCGGCCCGACGCACGCCGCCCCGACAGGGGCGATATGCGAAAGGAGCGGTCCCCGGCGAATCGGGAACCGCTCCCAGTCGTCGGCAATGTCACCGACGCAGACCGAGGCGCTTGATCAGCGAGCGGTAACGCTCGATGTCGGTCGCCTCCAGGTAACGCAGCATCCGCTTGCGCCGCCCGACCAGCAGCAGCAGGCCGCGCCGGCTGTGGTGGTCGTGCTTGTGCTGGCGGGAGTGCTCGGTGAGGTCCTTGATGCGCTGCGTGAGCATCGCGATCTGCACCTCGGGGGAGCCGGTGTCGCCGTCCTTGGTGGCGTACTCAGCCATGATCGTGTTCTTGGTGGCAGCATCCAATGGCATGTAAGGCGACTCCTTGACTCGTTGCGCGGTGCCCAGTGGCGAATCCACCGAGCGCTCTCGATCCGCGGCCGATCGACGGCAAGAATCGAGATTACCAGCGCGTTCCGAGCCCTCCTAATCGCCGACCGCGCCCGGCGCACAGGGCGGGTCAGGCCGTGCCGGTATCCTGGCGACCAGCACGCAAGGGGGAATGTAGGTCATGGGCAGGACGCGACGGGTGGCGCTCGCCGGCATGGCGGCCCTCATCGGCATCGGCCTGACCGGGTGCTCGGGATCGGTGCTCTTCCCGACCCAGGCGGTCCTGCCGGCAACCCTGGAGCAGGCCTACGACGAGGTCAAAGACCACCCCGAAAGCACCGACCTGTCCGCCCCGACCAGGGCGTTCCTCAGCGGCTTCGACCCCGCGGCCGCGCGGCCGAGCACGCCGCGCCGCCCGATCGAACCGCGCCCGTCGGCTCTGGCCGCCGAGCGGTTCACCCTGGCCGACCTCGCCATGGCCGCGCGGCCGGCCGACGGCACGGCCTGCAGCCTTATCGCCGACCAGGTCGGCGGCGGCAAGGCGCGGTGCGCGCAGCAGGGCGACGCCGCCCTGAACGACGACCTGCCGGCCGGGGTGCCCGCCGGCTCGTACGTCGTGGGCAAGGCCTACGGCGACGGACGGATGGTGCTGCTGAATCAGCCCGGCGAGGGCGGCGAGATGTGGGACGCCGCGATGCACGAGCGCGGCCACCTCTACGCCACCTGGCTGTGCGGTCGCGCCGACTGCCTCAACAGCAAATTCGTGGCCCGCGGCTACCGCGACTCCAGCAGCTATCTCGCCAGCCTCACCGAGGGCTTCGCCCAGTCCTGGGCCCAATGCCATGGCGCCCGGAAGCGCTCCGACTACGTCGTGCTGGACTGCCCGGACGTGACGGACGTCGTGGCCGCCGCACTCGCGGACAAGACCGCGGCGAAGCAGGACTTCGAGTCGGCGAAGAAGGCGTACGACGAGTCGATGGCGACCTACGAGCAGCAGATGCGCGAGTACGACGAGCGGGGGCGCCAGATCGACGTTCTAGCCAAGGTGAGCACCGCGCTCAAGGCAGCGGCCAGCCCGACCAGCAGCTGACCGCTGCACTGTCGCGCTGGTAGTGCGGCGGGCCCGCCGCGGTGGCAGGGTGGGGTCTCATCCGATCGGTCGCGCCGAGAAGGAGACCCGATGGACCTGTCCGCCCTGGCCGACCGCCTCACCGGGATCCTGCCCGCCGACGGGCTGATCACCGACCCGGTGCAGCTGCGGACCTACGAGTGCGACGGGCTCGCGCAATACACGGTGACCCCGGGCCTCGTCGTCCTGCCGGAGAGCACCGAGCAGGTCGCCGCGTGCGTGCGGATGTGCGCCCGGGCCGGCATCCCCTTCGTGGCCCGTGGCTCCGGCACCGGCCTGTCCGGCGGGGCGCTGCCGCGCGCGGACGGCGTGCTGATCGTGACCAGCCGGATGCGCACCGTCCGGGAGGTCGACCTGCCGGCGCAACGGGCGGTCGTCGACCCGGGCGTGATCAACCTGCAGCTGAGCAGGCAGACGCTGCCCGACGGCTACTACTTCGCCCCCGACCCCTCCTCGCAGCTGGTGTGTTCGATAGGCGGGAATGTCGCCGAGAACTCCGGCGGGGCGCACTGTTTGAAATACGGCTTCACCGCGGGCCACATCACCGGGATGACGTGGGTGGCCCCCGACGGCGCGGTGCACCGGCTCGGCGGCAAGGCCCCCGACTCCCCCGGCTACGACCTGCTCGGCGTGTTGGTCGGCTCGGAGGGGACGCTCGGCATCGCCACCGAGGTCACCGTCAAGCTGACCCGCTCCCCGCAGGCGGTGCGCACCCTGCTGGCGGCGTTCTCCTCGATCGAGGCCGCCGGAGACGCGGTCTCCGACGTGATCGGCGCCGGGGTGGTGCCCGCGGCGATCGAGATGATGGACGCCCTGGCGATCAGCGCCGCGGAGGCCGCGACCCACTGCAATTACCCGGCCGGCGCGGCGGCGGTGTTGATCGTCGAGCTGGACGGGCCGGCGCCGCAGGTCGAGGCGGAGTTCGCCGACATCGAGCGGATGTGCCACTCCCGCGGGGCCTTCGAGATCCGCATCGCCGCCGACGACGCCGAGCGGGCGTTGTTCTGGAAGGGCCGCAAATCGGCGTTCGCGGCGGTCGGGCGGATCAGCCCGGACTACATCGTCCAGGACGGGGTCATCCCCCGCAGCAAGCTGGCGGAGGTCCTGGCGCAGATCGACGATCTGGCCCGGGCGCACGACGTACGGGTGGCGAACGTCTTCCACGCCGGCGACGGCAACCTGCACCCCCTCGTCCTGTTCGACGGCGCGATCGAGGGCGCCGCGGAGCGGGCCGAGGACGTCGCCGGCAAGATCCTCGAACTCTGCCTGGCGCACGGCGGTTCGATCACCGGCGAGCATGGGGTGGGCTCGGACAAGGCACCCTTCATGGCGCAGATGTTCACCGCGGACGACCTCGACACCATGCAGCTGGTGCGGTGCGCGCTCGACCCGGACGGCATCGCCAACCCCGGCAAGATCTTCCCGACGCCCCGGCTGTGCGGGGAGCGTCCCGGCCGTGGCCAGGGGCCGCATCCCCTGGTCGTCTCCGGAGAGGCGGAACTGTTCTGATGACCACGATCCGGCACGGGCAGTCCGACCAGGCCTGGGTGGGCGCCGCCGAGCGGGTGCACCCGGAGGACACCGCGCAGGTCGCGGCGATCCTGGCCGACGCGCACCGGCGCGGCCTGGCCGTCGTGCCGACCGGCGCCGGCACCAAGCTGACCTGGGGCACCCCGCCGCGGCGCTGCGACATCCTGCTGGACCTGTCGCGGCTGACGGAGGTGGTCGAGCACGGGGTGGGTGAGTACGTCGTGGTCGCGGGCGCGGGACTGCGGTTGTCGACGCTGCAGACCCGGCTGGCGGAGGTCGGCCAGCAGCTCGCCCTCGATCCGGCCCGGGACGGCACGCTCGGCGGCATCGTGGCGACCGGCGACAACGGTCCGGCGCGGTTGCTCTACGGCGCGCCCCGCGACCTCGTCATCGGCGCCACGATGGTGCGCGCCGACGGGGTGATCGCCAAGAGCGGCGGCAAGGTGGTCAAGAATGTCGCCGGGTACGACCTGGGCAAGCTGCTCACCGGGTCCTACGGCACGCTCGCGGTGCTGACCACCCTGGCGTTCCGGCTGCACCCGGTGCCGCAGGCGCGGCGCTGGATCAGCGTGGCCGAGACCGATCCGCGGCGGCTGGCCGAGCTCAGCCAGGCGCTGATCCACTCGACCGTGGTGCCCGCGGCCCTGGAGGTGACCCGGGCCGTGCCGTCCGGTCCGGCCGGCACCCGATCGGGCGAACTCGCCGTCTGCGTGGTCGGCGTCGAGGCCGGGGTGGCCGGCTGTGCCCAGGAGGCGGCTCGCCTGCTGGGGTCGACAGCGCGGCTCGCGGACGAGCCGCCGCCCTGGTGGCGGGCCACCCCGGGAGCGCCGGGCGAGCCGCTGGTCAAGCTGACCTTCCCGCTGTCCCGCATCGAAGCGGCCCTGGCCGCCGTGGACGCCGCCGCCGCGGACGCCGGGGTGGCCGTCGCCGTGCGGGCCTCCACCGGGGTGGGGGTGGCCTGGGTCGAGGCGCCGGGGGCCGAGCCGGAGCAGGTGGTGCGCCTGGTGCGGCGGATGCGGGACGCCGCCACGGCGTACGAGGGAGGCGTCGTCCTGCTGGACGGGCCCGCCGCGGCCAAGGCCGGCGTGGACGTCTGGGGACCCGTGCGCGGGCTGGAACTCATGCGTGCCGTCAAGGACCGGTTCGACCCGGCCGGGGTCCTGGCTCCGGGCCGTTTCGTGGGAGGGATCTGACGTGAGCCAACCGGCTTTCGACGCCCATCGCCCGCCATCGGCGCAGCGGCTGGCGGACTGCGTGCACTGCGGGTTCTGCCTGCCGACCTGCCCCACCTATGTGCTGTGGGGCCAGGAGATGGACTCCCCCCGGGGCCGGATCTATCTGATGGGCGCCGCGCTGGAGGGTGCGCCGCTGACCCAGACGATGGTCGGCCACTTCGACGCCTGCCTCGGCTGCATGGCGTGCGTGACCGCCTGCCCGTCGGGGGTGCGCTACGACGAACTCATCGAGGCGACCCGCGCCCAGGTGGAGCGGCGGCACGAGCGCTCCCGCGGGCAGCGACTGTTGCGCGAGGCGATCTTCGCGACCTTCCCCTACCCGAAGCGGCTGCGGGCCCTGCGCGGACCATTGCGGGCCTACCAGGCGAGCGGCCTGGGGCGCCGGATCCGCCATAGCGGCGTGCTGGCCCGGCTCGCGCCGAGCCTGGCGGCGATGGAGGCGGCGGCGCCGACGCTCGAGCGGGCCGAGCGGGTGCCGGAGATCACCGCACCGGTGGGGCCGCGGCGCGGCGTCGTGGCGATGGTGCTCGGCTGCGTGCAACGGGAGTTCTTCCCGGGGGTCAATGCGGCCACCGCGCGGGTGCTGGCGGCGGAGGGATATGCGGTGCTGGCCCCGCGCGGGCAGGGCTGCTGCGGCGCCCTGTCGGTGCACAGCGGGCGGGAGGAGGAGGCGCTGAACTTCGCCCGGCAGCTCATCGACGCCCTCGAACCCGCGGCGGCCGATCACATCGTCATCAACGCGGCGGGGTGCGGGTCGACGTTGAAGGAGTACGGCGTGCTGTTGGCCGACGATCCCGCCTATGCCGAGCGGGCGGCGGCCTTCGCGGCCAAGGTGGTCGATATCGCCGAGATCCTCACCCTGATCGAGCCGGTGGCCACCCGACACCCGCTGCCGCTGTCCGTCGCCTACCACGACGCCTGCCACCTGGCGCACGCCCAAGGCGTGCGGAGCCAGCCCCGGGACCTGCTCCGGGCCATCCCCGGCCTGGAGCTGCGCGAGATCGCCGAGGCGGAGCTGTGTTGCGGATCGGCGGGGACCTATTCGATCCTCAACCCCGAACCGGCTCGGGAGCTGGGCGACCGGAAGGCCGGACATGTCGCGACGACCGGTGCGCAGCTCCTGGTCACCGCCAACCCGGGCTGCATGATGCAGGTCGCGGCGGCGCTGGAGCGGGCCGGTACGCCGATCGCGACCGCACACACCATCCAGGTGCTGGACGCCTCGATCCGGGGCCTGCCGGTCTCCTCGCTGCTGGCCTGACTCTCCGGCGCCGGGGTGGACTGACCAGACCGGCGCTTGGGCGCCAGATCCGGTGTTCTGGCGTCGGACCCCTGTCGAGGCGTTGCCCATATCTATGGGTCGACGAATATGATGCCCATATGAAGACGACGATGGACCTGCCGGACGCGCTGATGGCCGAGCTGCGAGCGTGCGCCACCCGTGATGGTGTGCCCATGCGGGACGTCATGCTGGAGGGTCTGCGACGCGAGCTGGCACGCCGCGCAGCCCCCGCTCGACCTGCCGACTTCCACTTCCCGACGTCGGCCGCGACTGGCTGGCTCGCCGGGGGTCTCTCGCTGAGCAGAGCCATCGAGGACAGCCAGCGGTGATTGCCGTCGACACCAACGTGCTCGTCCATGCCTTCCGCGCGGACAGCCCGCATCACCAGCCGGCGGCGGCCGCGGTCGACGAAGCCGTCAACTCGGGACGGGCGATCGGCGTGCCGTGGCCCTGCGTCCACGAGTTTCTTGCCGTCGTGACGAATCCGCGCGCGTTCGGCACGCCGTCGACACCGGCGGAGGCCCTGGCCGCGATGGAGCAATTGCTAGCCCAGGAATCGGTCCGCCCGCTCGGCGAGACGCCAGCTCATCTGAGCACCCTGCACGCGCTCATCACCAGGTCGGGCGTCGTCGGCCCCAAGGTCCACGACGCGCGCATCGCGGCCATCTGCCTCGACCACGGCGTCGATGAGCTGTGGACCGCCGATCGCGACTTCGGCTCCTTTCCCGACCTCAGGACCCGCAACCCCCTCGTCACCCCGCGCTGACAGCACGGGGTCCTGCCACTCGTCCTGACGTGGTTGCGTGAGCCACTCTGTCGTGCATGACGGAAGTCGAGGTCCGAGCCCTGAGGCATAACGCTTCGGCGGTGGTGGCGGCCGGTCGAGCGCGCCCGCCGCGACGTCCCGGTGGGATAGCGGCTCTGCCCACTGCGGCGGCCGGTGTCGATGGCGGGCTGGGTGCGGCGCCGCGGTGAGACGTCGCGGCGCCGCGAAAGGCCGTGGCTCAGGCCAGCTCGGGGAACCAGATGCCGATTTCGCGGGCCGCGGACTCCGGGGAGTCCGAACCGTGCACGATGTTCTCGGTGGACCCGTTGCCCCAGTCGCGTCCCAGGTCGCCGCGGATCGTGCCGGGCAGCGCCTCCGTCGGGTCGGTCTTGCCGGCCAGGGACCGGAAACCGGGAATGCAGCGAACGCCCTCGATGACGATGGCGGTCACCGGGCCGGAGCTCATGAAGGTGAGCAGCTCCTCGTAGAACCCTTTGCCCTCGTGCTCGGCGTAATGCTTGGCCAGCATGTCGCGGGTGGGGGTCAGGATCTGCAGCGCCACGAGGGTGTAGCCCTTGGCCTCGATGCGGCGGATGACCTCACCGGTGAGGCCGCGGGCGAAGGCGTCGGGCTTGACGAGGACGAGAGAGCGTTCGGTCATGCGCCCACCTTAGTGAGAAGCGCGCGAGCCCGGTCCGTCATCATCCGGCGATCCCGCGTTATCTCATCTGCCGCCCTCGTGCTGTCGATCTCCCGGCCAGTCCAGATCGTCGGTCGTCTCACCGCCCAGGGCGGCGAGATCCGCGGTCAGCTGCCGATCGGCCTGATCCGTGGCCAGGAGCCGGACAAGGTCACCGCGAGTGATCCTGGTCGGCCGCGCCCGTGCGGCCGGGCAGGCGCTGGTCTCATCGGTCGTCATGAATCAGGCCTCGTTGGGGTGCTCGCGCAGGTAGGCCTCGGTCATGTCGTCGAGGCGTACGCCCTGGGCCAGCGCCACCCACCACAGGCCCCCGAAGATCACCCCGATCACGACCATCACCGGCACCACGAACCCGCACAGCAGCGTCGCCACCTGCACGAGCCAACCGAGGCTCACCCCGACCGGCGTCCGCAGCAGCCCCGCCACCAGGGCGCACGCCACCGCGAGGCCGACACCGACCCAGAGGTACGTCGTGGCGGCGCCGTGCCCGCTTGCGTCGGCGAGGGCTCGAGCCCCGACCGCGCCGAACAACACCACCGGTGCTTGGCTGCCCAGCACCACGGCGGCCAGCCGGCGCGTCATCTTCCGCTGCGGCCCGCCCAATGGCGGCAGGTTCATCGCAACCACTCCCCTGTGACGTCAGTCGAATCGGCCTTCGGCAGCGCCCTCATGCCGCGCCTCATCCCGGCTCCGCCGAGGTGAGCAGCATCCGGACCTCCGCGGCGGTCGTCACCGATCCGGTCGCCAACACCCCGCCGCTCGCACCACCCGACTGCGCCGCTGCGTCGGCCAGGCCCGCGGCGATGTTGACGGCATCCGGGAGGTCCGATGCCACCGTCACGCGGTGCTCCCCGAAGATCTCCGCGGCGAGCGCGCCGAGCCGTGCCGGGGCCATCGCCCGCGGCGACGTCGTCCGGGTCACCACCACCTCGGAGAGCACGGGTTCCAGCTCCTGCAGGATCCCCTCGGCGTCCTTGTCGGCGAGGATCGCGATGACCCCGACGAGTTGGGCGAAGGCGAACTCCTCCTCCAGCGCGGCCCGCAGCGTCGCGGCGCCGGCCGGGTTGTGGGCGGCGTCGACGATCACGGTCGGCGACCGCCGCACGACCTCCAGCCGCCCGGGCGTGCTGAACCGGGCGAACGCCTGCTCGACCACGTCGCGGTCCAGCCGCTGCTCGCCACCGCCGACAAAGGCCTCCGCCGCGGCCAACGCCAGCAGCGCGTTGTGCGCCTGATGCGGACCGTGCACCGGCAGGAAGAGATCCTCGTAGTCGCCGGCGAGGCCGCGCAGTGAGACCACCTGACCGCCGACCGCGCTTGCTCGGGCAAGCACCCCGATGTCGACGCCCTCCCACACGGGCCGAGCGTCGACCTCACGGCAGCGCGCCAGCAGGATCTCCGCCGCGACCGGCTCCTGAGTCGCGCTGATCATGATGGCGCCCGGCTTGACGATGCCGGCCTTCTCGGTGGCGATGAGATCGATCGTGTCGCCGAGCAGCCGCTGATGGTCCAGCCCGATGGGGGTGATCACCGCGACGGCGCCGTCGGCGACATTGGTCGCATCCCAGGTGCCGCCGAGACCGACCTCGACCACCGCCGCCTCCACCGGCGCGTCCGCAAACGCGGCATAGGCCAACGCCACGAGCATCTGGAAGTAGTTCATCGGGGGAACGCCCCGCTCGGCGAAGCGGGCGTCGACCATCTCCACGAACGGGATCACGTCCTGGTAGGCCGCGACAAATCCCTGCCGGGTGATCGGGGCGCCGTCCAGGGCGATCCGCTCGCGGATGTCGTGCAGGTGCGGCGAGGTGAATCGGCCGGTGCGCAGCCCCAACTCCTGCAGCAGCGTGGCCACCATCCGGGTCGTCGAGGTCTTGCCGTTGGTACCGGTCAGGTGCACGACCGGGTAGGACCGCTGCGGGTCGCCGAGCAACTCCATGACCGCGGCGATCTGCTCGATCGAGGGCTCCACGTCGTTCTCCGGGGCGCGGGCCAGGATCGCCTGCTCGACCTCCCGCATCCGGCGACGCAGCTCAAGATCGGCCGCCGCGCGACGGGCGGCGTCCCGGGCCGCTCGGGCGTCGCCGGTCATGACGACACCTCCGCCATCCAGATCACCTCGGGCATCCCGGCCTGGTCCTCCCGGCCGACCTCGACGTACCCCTGCCGCGCGCAGAAGGCCGGCGCGTCCCGGTTGCCGTCCGTGTAGGAGATGCGCAGCGGCACGCCGGCTCCCCTGGCCCGATCCTCGGCGGCGGTCAGCAGCGCCGCGCCGACGCCGCGACCGCGGGCGGCCACGTCGACATACAGCTTCCACACCACGTAGGCCCCCTCGTGCGGACCGTAGGAACACATCCCCAGCAGGGCCCCGGATTTGTCCTCGGCAACGAACGTACGGCCCGCCCGGATCGTCGGGATCAGCGCGTCCTTGGTCCACCACTTGGCGAGCAGCAAGTGGATCAACTCCGGTTCGATGACGCCCTGGTACGCCGCGGGGAAGGTGGCCAGGCCCAGCTCGCGCACCGAGTCGAGGTCTTCGCCACGCGCCTCGCGCACGGCGTACCCGCTATCCCGCCGCATGGCAGCGTTCACAGCTTGGCTACCACCAGTCGGACCGCTCGGCCGTCGCCGAGTTCGGCGACGGTGCCCTGGCCGGCGGGCAACGCGTCGGCCGGGCCGAAACCGATCTGCCGGGCCAGCGTCTCGGCCTCGATGAAGCGCTGGTGGTCCATGACCACCGCACGCAGGTCGTCCTCGCCCAGCACCGTGAGACTGATCGCGTCGCCGTAGTCGAGGCCCAGACTGCGCCGCTGCGCGTTGACCGCTCGGGCGATGTCGGCGGCCAGTCCCTCGGCCGCAAGCTGCGCCGTCACGGCCGTGTCGAGCAGGATGAACCCCCCGCCCGGCAACACGCTGATCGCACCGGCGTGCGCGTGGGCCTCGTCGACGACGGTGTCGAGCCCGTACTCGCCCTCGGCCAGCTCGACCCCGCCGCACGTCACGACGCCGTCGGCGGCGACCGACCAGTCCCCGGACTTGCTGGCCGTGATGACCGCCTGCACCTGCTTGCCCAGCCGGGGGCCGGCCGCGCGGGCGTTGACGAGCAGGCGTTGGCTCACCCCGTAATCGGCCTCGCTGGCGCTGGACAGGTCCTGCAGCACGACCTCCTTGACGTTCACCTCGTCCTTGATGAGATCGACGAATTCGCCCAGCGCGTGGGCGTTTTCGGTGACAACCGTGAGCCGGGCGAGCGGCAGCCGGGTGCGCAGCCGGTCGGCCTTGCGCAGGCTGGCCGCCACCGAGGTCACCGTGCGGGCCCGCTCCATCTGGGCGACCAACTCGTGGTCGGCGGGCAGGTCGGTCGGCTCCGGGTAGTCCGTCAGGTGCACGGACCGGCCGCCGGTCAGGCCCCGCCAGATCTCCTCGGTCGTCATCGGCAGCAGCGGCGCCGCCACCCGACAGAGCACCTCCAACGTGGTGTAGAGGGTGTCCATCGCGGCCCGGGCCGACGCGCCGCCCGCGCCGCGGGTGTCCCAGAACCGGTCCCGGCTCCGCCGGACATACCAGTTCGTCAGCACGTCCAGGAAACTCCGCACGGTGTCGCATGCGCCCGCGATGTCGTAGTGGTCGAGTTCCGTGCGGACCTCCTCGACGACCTCGCGCACGCGGGCCAGCAGATAGCGGTCCAGCACGTGCGTCGAAGCGGTCGACCAGCGCGCGTCGTACCCCTTCGCCCCGCTGCCGTCGACGGCCTCGACGTAGGCATTGGCGTACGTCGCGAAGAAGTACCAGGTCGACCACAGCGGCAACATGGCCTGCCGGACACCCTCGCGGATCCCCTCCTGCGTGACGATGAGATTGCCGCCGCGCAGGATGGGCGAGGACATCAGGAACCAGCGCATCGCATCGGCGCCGTCGCGGTCGAAGACCTCCCGCACGTCCGGGTAGTTGCGCAGCGACTTGCTCATCTTCAGCCCGTCGTTGCCCAGCACGATCCCGTGGCTGACGCAGGACTGGAACGCCGGCCTGTCGAACAGCGCGGTCGCCAGGATGTGCATGGTGTAGAACCAGCCGCGGGTCTGCCCGATGTATTCGACGATGAAGTCGCCCGGGAAGTGGTGCTCGAACCAGTCCCGGTTGGCGAACGGATAATGCACCTGCGCGAAACTCATCGACCCCGACTCGAACCAGCAGTCGAAGACATCGGTGACCCTGCGCATCGTGGAACGCTCGCCCTCGGGCCGGGGGTCGTCCGGGTTGGGGCGGGTCAGCTCGTCGATGAACGGCCGGTGCAGGTCGTCGGGACGTACGCCGAAGTCGCGCTCCAGCTCGTCCAGCGAGCCGTAGACGTCGGTGCGCGGATAGCGCGGGTCGTCGGACTTCCACACCGGGATCGGGCTGCCCCAGAACCGATTGCGCGAGATCGACCAGTCCCGGGTGTTCTCCAGCCACTTGCCGAACTGGCCGTCCTTGACGTGCCCCGGCACCCAGGTGATCTCCTGGTTGAGCCGCAGCATGTCGTCGCGGAATTTCGTGGTGGCCACGAACCACGAGGAGACCGCCATGTAGATCAGCGGCTCGCGGCAGCGCCAGCAGTGCGGGTAGGCGTGGTCGTAGGTTTCGCGGCGCAGCAGCACCGTCCCCTCGGTGATCGCGCCCGTCGCCTCCGGCGAATCGAGCGCCCCGCCGCTACTTTGACTGTCCAGCCGGGTGCGGTCCTTCAAGTGGTCGATGACCTGGCCGTTCGCGTCCAGGACCAGCAGGCCCTCGTAATCGGTGACGGGGTGGGTGAAGCAGCCGTCGATCCCGACCGGCACGACCACCTCGATGCCCTCCCGATCGGTGACGACCTTGTCGTCCTCACCGAACGCGCCGGCGGTGTGCACCAGCCCGGTGCCGTCCGTGGTCGTCACGAACTCGGCGGGGACCAGCCGAAACGCGTTGGCGTGCCCGAGGTAGTAGGACATCGGCGGGGTGTAGTGCCAGCCGATCAGCTCGCTGCCCTTGAGCCGGGCCACGATGAGCGCCGCGACGTCGCCCTTGGGGTCGCCGGTCAGCTCGCGGGCGTAGGCCGCGGCGCGGGCCTCGGCGAGCAGATAGCGCTCCGGCTGCCCGGTCGGGCCGGACGATTCGACCACGACGTAGTCGATGTCCTCGCCGACCATGATGGCCAGGTTGCAGGTCAGGGTCCATGGCGTGGTCGTCCAGATCAGCGCCAGCGCCCCGGCGTACGGGCCGTCGGTCAGCCGACAACCCACGGTGACCGCGGGGTCCTGCCGGTTCTGGTAGACGTCCTCGTCCATCCGCAGCTCGTGGTTGGACAGCGGGGTCTGGTCGTTCCAGCAATACGGCAGGACGCGGAACCCCTCATAACACAGCCCCTTGTCGTAGAGCTGCTTGAACGCCCACAGCACGCTCTCCATGAAGGACAGATCCAGCGTCTTGTAGTCGTTGTCGAAATCGACCCAGCGGGCCTGGCGGGTGACGTAGTCGCGCCAATCATCGGTGTATTTGAAGACCGATTCGCGGCACTTGGCGTTGAACGCCTCGATGCCCAGCTCGCGGATCTCGTCGGTGGTCTTGATGCCGAGCTGGCTCATCGCCTCCAGCTCCGCGGGCAGGCCGTGCGTGTCCCAGCCGAAGCGTCGTTCCACCCGGCGGCCGCGCATGGTCTGATACCGCGGTACGACGTCCTTGACGTAACCGGTCAGCAGGTGGCCGTAGTGCGGCAGCCCGTTGGCGAACGGCGGGCCGTCGTAGAAGACGAACTCGTTGCTGCCGTTGGTCCCGGCGTCGCGGTTCTCGACGGAGGCGCGGAAGGTGTCGTCCGCGGCCCAGTAGTCCAGGACGCGCTCCTCGATGGCCGGGAAGTTCGGCGAGGACGGCACGCCGAATGCGGCGCCGGGGGTGGCGGCGGAGCTGGTGAGCTTGGGGTAGGTCATGGCGCTCGGGGTTCCTTCGCGGATCGAACTCGTCGGGGTACGTCGGGTCGTGCAGGTGTTCCCTGCGAGGACGACGTACGGCGCTTCTGCGCGCCTGCCGCGGTACCACCCCGCTTGCCGCGCCCTGACGACCACGCGGTACGCCGTGCGCCGGCGGCCACGCGGACGCTTGCACGCGACCGCTCTTGCCCAAGGCTGTGACGGGCCCACCCGTCCGGGTCTAATGAGTGCGCTTGCGGCCCTGGCCGGTTCACGCGCCGTTCTTCCGGAGGCTCGCCGCTGATGACGGCTCGAACGCCTATGCCGCCAGTCTACGGGACGCCCGCAACCGCCTTGATCCGCCCGCGGCGCCGCGAGCAGACTTAGTCGACTAGACTAAGTCTATGACGCAGGTCAATGTCCACGAGGCCAAGACACACCTGTCGCAACTGCTGGAGCGGGTGGCGTCCGGCGAGACCATCACGATCGCGCGCGCTGGCACGCCGGTTGCTGACCTGGTCCCGCACCGGGGGCCCGCGGTCCGATTCGGAACGTTGCGGCTGGACTATGACGAGGCGGCCTTTCTCGCCGCCGATGCCGACGTCGCGGCCCTGTTCGACGAGTCATGACGGGCGTGCTGCTCGACACCCATGTCGCCCTCCAGGTTCTCGGCGACGACCCACGACTCGGGACACGAGCCCGAGAGTGCATTCTCGACGCACCGCGGATCATGCTTTCCGTCGCCAGCGTGTGGGAGCTGGCCATCAAGCATGCGGTGGGAAAATTCCCCGACCCTCGTCCGGTCGTGACCGCCGCCCGCGCCGCAGCGATCGAGATCCTGCCCATCACGGCCGACCACGCGCTGGCTATCGACGGCCTCGACCTGCCGCATCGGGACCCCTTCGACCGCTTGCTCGTGACGCAAGCACGGGTCGAGGGAGCCGCGTTCCTGACCAACGACGCAGCCATCCTGTCCGCAGGTCTTGCTGCGGTCCTCGACGCTCGGCAGTGAGCCAGCCGTGCTCATGTGGGCGCGTCTGTGGGTGCCTTGAGCGTCGTGATCACAGCACCTTCTGTGCCCACACCGGTACCCACACGTGCGGGCTGTGCGAGTTCCCCCCGGTCGCCGAGTCCCGTGCGCGCCGCGCTCAGGTCTGGGGCCGCAGGACCGCCCCTGCGGCCCGGGTGATCGGGCGGTGCGTCCGCCCCGGCGTCGGGGACGGTGAAGGGGACGGCGACGGCGATGGCGAAGACGTCGGCGTCGGTGCGGGTGTCGGCGACGAGACCGGGGCCGATGCCCCCGCACCGAGATTCATCACCCAGAACAGGCGCCCCGAGGAGTCGGCCGTCACGGCGACCGAGATCTGCGTGAACGTGGGGTTGAGGATGTTGGCCCGATGTCCCGGGGAGTTCATCCACCCGGTCATGACGGCGGCGGGCGTCGCGTACCCCATCGCGACGTTCTCCCCCACCGAGCTGAGCGCGCAGGCCGACAGGAGGGGCCCCAGATCCTGGTGGGACAGGACGCCCCGGGAGGCCAAGGTCTTCGCCCACCGGTCGGAGTACGGCTGCAAGCACGCGTTCGCGGCCACCGGGCCCGCCCCGACGGCCCGGCGTTGCGCGTTCGTCGCGTCCACGACCTGCTGGACGACGCTGGCGACAGCGGGGGCAAGGTCGGCCGCGATGGGGACGCGCGCCGGTACTGCGACCGCGACGGGGGCAGACGCCGGTACGACGGCCGCCGGTTGGGCCGCTGGGGCGGTGAGCAGTGACCAGGTCACGAGGACGGCCGAGACGGCGGCGGCGAGGTAACCGGGGCTCATATGACCAAAGATCGGCCGGAAGACGTCACCCTGTAGGCGCCACGCCGCAGCCTCGCGGGAGGATGACCCTATGACCGACATCGCCGTCGCCCTGCCGCACGCCGTCACGGATCCGGCCGTGAAGGCCACCTACGGGGTGGATCAGACGATCGGGTCGACCGCCCCCACGACGTACGAGGTGGTCCGTGCCACCTGCGTCGCGGACGTCGTGGAGGTCATGCGCTATGCCGCGGCGCACGACGTACCGATTGTCCCCCAGGGCGCGCGCACCTGCCTGACCGGCGCCGCCTCGGCGATCGAGGGCGGCATCGTGCTCAACACCGAGAAGCTGTCGACCATCGAGCAGATCGACGAGATCGAGTCCATCGCCGTCGTCGGTCCGGGCACGGTCACCGGCGATCTTCGTCGGGCGGTCGCCGAAAAGGGCCTGTTCTACCCGCCGGATCCCGGTTCGGTCGATTCGTGCACGCTCGGTGGGAACGTCGCGATGAACGCGGGCGGGCTGTGCTGCGTGAAGTACGGCGTGACGGCCGACTACATCCGCGGCCTGGAGGTGGTGCTGCCCGGCGGCGAGATCCTCAGCACCGGCCGGCGGACCGCCAAAGGCGTCACGGGCTTCGACCTGACCGGCCTGTTCGTGGGCTCCGAGGGCACCCTCGGAGTCGTCACGAAGGTGATCACGAAGCTGCTGCCCAAGCCCGAGAGCGCGCTCACGGCGCTGGCGACCTTCGACTCCCTCGACGCGGCCAGTCAAGCCATCGTGGCGTTGCGCCTCGCCAGTTCGCGGCCGAGCCTGATGGAGTTTCTGGACGGCCCCTCCATCGCCGCGATCCAGGCCCTCGGCGACTTCGGCTTCCCGGCGGACTGTGCCGCGGCGCTGCTGGTGCAGTCCGACCGAACCGGATATGCGGCGGCCGACGTGGCGCAGTACGCCCGGATCATGGAGTCCGTCGGCGCAACCGAGATCGCCATCGCCGACGACGAGCAGGAGAGCGAGATGCTGCTGGCCGGCCGCCGGTCGCTGAACGCCGCCCACGAGAACGTCGGCCCGCACCTGCTGGAGGACATGTGCGTGCCGGTCAAGGCGCTGCCCGAGCTGGTCCGCCGTGGCCAGGCGATCGGCGCCGCGCACGGACTGACGATCATGATGGCCGGGCACGCCGGCGACGGGAATCTGCACCCGGCGATCTTCTTCGACCCGCGCGATCCGGCCCAGACCGCGGCGGCGTGGGCCGCGTTCGATGAGCTGGTCGACGCGGCCCTGGGCCTGGGCGGGACCCTCGCCGGGGAGCACGGTGTCGGGTCGCTGAAGGCGCCGTGGCTGCGCCGGGAGATCGGCGATCTCAGCTACGGGCTGCAGCGGCAACTCAAGGCGGTCTTCGACCCGACGGGGATCATGAACCCCGACCGGGTGTTCACGGACCGGCAGCCCCTGACGTCCTGAGCCGTCGGCCCGCGGGGCTGCCGTCCCGGAACCGATTGGAGTCGCGGCCTGGGCGTCTGGGAAGATTCGGCCCATGACGATCCCCCCCGACCTGCAGCACCGGCCCACCGGCACCGCCGCCCCGAGGCAGGTCCCCGACAAGCCGTCCGTCGACGGCCTCGAGGACAGGTGGGCGCCGGTGTGGGCGCAGCAGGGGACGTACCGCTTCGACCGGGCCCGCGCGCTCGCCCTGCCCCGCGAGCAGGTCTACGCGATCGACACCCCGCCGCCCACGGCGAGCGGGTCGCTGCACGTGGGACACGTCTTCTCTTACACCCACACCGACGCCCTGGCGCGCTACCAGCGGATGACCGGCAAGGAGGTGTTCTACCCGATGGGCTGGGACGACAACGGCCTGCCCACGGAGAAGCGGGTGCAGAACTACTACGGTGTGCGCGGCGACGCCTCCCTGCCGTACGTCGAGGGCTACCAGCCGCGCTATCACGGCGACATGCCGGCCAAGGACGTCAAGGACGCGGCCAAGCAGGAGGCCATCAGCCGGCGCAACTTCATCGAGCTGTGCGACGAGCGCACGGTCGAGGACGAGAAGGCGTTCGAGGCGCTGTGGCGACGGCTGGGCCTGTCGGTGGACTGGGACATCAGCTACCGCACCATCGACGACCGGTCCCGCGCCGTGAGCCAGCAGGCCTTCCTGGAGCACCTCGCCGCCGGGCACGCCTATCAGTCCGAGGCGCCGGGGCTGTGGGACGTCAGCTACCAGACGGCGGTCGCCCAGGCCGAGTTGGAGGCGCGGGATTACCCGGGGCACTACCACCGGGTGGCCTTCCACACAGTGGCCACCGCGGACTCCCCGAGCATGCCCATTCACATCGAGACGACGCGGCCCGAGCTGCTGCCGGCGTGCGTGGCGTTGATCGCCCACCCCGACGACGCCCGCTATCAACCCCTGTTCGGCACGACGGTGACCAGCCCGGTGTTCGGCGTCGAGCTTCCCGTGCTGGCCCATCCTGACGCGGAGATGGACAAGGGCGCCGGGATCGCGATGTGCTGCACCTTCGGCGACCTCACCGACGTCACGTGGTGGCGGGAACTCGACCTGCCGACCCGCTCGCTCATCACCCGCAACGGTCGCCTCGCCGCCGAGACCCCCGACTGGTTGGCCGGCGCCGGCGCCGGCTTCTACGCCGCGCAGGTGGCCGGCAAGACGACGTACGCCGCCCGCACCGCCATCGTCGACGCGCTGCGCGCCAGCGGCGACCTGGCCGGCGAACCCACCCCCACCCAGCGCAAGACGAACTTCTATGAGCGCGGCGACAAGCCGCTGGAGATCGTGACGACGCGGCAGTGGTACATCCGCAACGGCGGCCGCGACGCCGACCTGCGCGCCGCGCTCATCGAGCGGGGCCGGGAACTGGCGTTCCACCCCGACTTCATGCGGGTGCGCTACGAGAACTGGGTCGGCGGCCTCAACGGCGACTGGCTGATCTCTCGGCAGCGGTTCTTCGGCATCCCGATCCCGCTGTGGTACCGACTCGACGAGGCGGGCGAGACGCAGTACGACGACCCGATCGTGCCGGCCCCCGACACCCTGCCGGTCGACCCGTCGGCGGAGGCCCCGCCCGGCTATGCCCCCGAACAGCGCGGCGTGCCAGGCGGATTCGTCGGCGACCCGGACATCATGGACACCTGGGCCACCTCCTCGCTCACGCCGCAGCTGACCACGGGCTGGGGCGACGGGGTCTCGGGAACCGACCCTGAGCTGTTCGCCAAGCTGTTCCCGATGGACGTGCGCCCCCAGGGCCAGGACATCATCCGCACCTGGCTGTTCTCGACCGTGGTGCGAGCCCACCATCTCCAGGGCGGCCTGCCCTGGCGGCACGCGGCGATCAGCGGGTGGATCCTGGACCCGGACCGCAAGAAGATGAGCAAGTCCAAGGGCAACGCCGAGACCCCCGAGGGGCTGCTGCAGCAGCACGGCTCCGACGCAGTGCGCTACTGGGCCTGCTCGGCGCGGCTGGGCACCGACGCGGCGTTCGACACGGGCCAGATGAAGGTGGGCCGGCGCCTGGCGATCAAGGTGCTCAACGCGAGCAAGTTCGCGCTCGGCTTCGGCGAACCGGGGGACGGCCCCGCCGACGACGCGGCGCTCGCCGCCCTGGTCACCGAGCCGCTGGACCGGGCGATGCTCGCGGCCCTGGGGCTGGTGGTGGACAAGGCCACGAAGGGCTTCGAGGCCTACGACCACACCCGCGCCCTGGAGGACACCGAGTCGTTCTTCTGGACGTTCTGCGACGACTACATCGAGCTGGTCAAGGACCGGGCGCACGGCGGGCACGGCGCGGCCGGGGCCGCCTCGGCGCAGGCCGCGCTGCGGATCGCGCTCGACGTGCAGCTGAGGCTGCTGGCGCCGTTCCTGCCCTATGCCACCGAGGAGGTCTGGAGCTGGTGGCGCGCCGCGTCGGTGCCCTCGGTGCACCGGGCCGCCTGGCCCAGCACGGCCGAGCCGGGCCTGGCTGCGGGACGTGACGGCGACGCCGCCCTGCTCGGCACGGTCGGCCAGGCCCTGGCCGGGATCCGCAAGGTCAAGTCCGATGCCAAGGTGGGCATGAAGGCCGTGGTCACGACCGTCACGCTGGCCGGCCCCGAGGCGGCCACCGCGCGGCTGCGGGCGGCCGAGGCCGACCTGTTCGCGGCCGGCCGGGTGCAACAGGCGACGTATGCCGAGGCGGCCAGCATCGAGGTCCGCGACGCCGAACTGGCCCCGCCGCAGGCCTGAACCACTCACTGCTGCGCGGCGGTCCAGGCCTCACTGCGCTCGGTACACGTCGGCTCGATGCTCGAGGGCGACGACGGTGACCTGGTCGGCGGCAGCGTCGATCCGATAGACGACGCGATAGTCGCCCCGGCGAGCGGAGTGAAGTCCCTCGAGGTCGAAGCGCAGCGGCTTTCCGACCCGCCGCGGGTTTCCCGCAAGGCCGTCGTAGATGAACTCGACGGCCGCGGTGGCCACCTTCTCGGGAAGCCTGGTCAGCGCCCGCTTCGCCCTGGGGGTCCACACGATGTCCATCAGGCCCGCAGCGACCTCAGGATCTCGTCCTTGGTCAGGACCGACGCTTGACCGGTGGCGATCTCCGCGAGGCTGGCCCTGATCTGCTCCATCAGGGCCGGTCGGCCCGCAATGTCCAGCGTCTCCTCCAGGGAGGCAAGGTCGTCCACGCTGATGACGACCGCCGCGGGTCGGCCGTGCTTGGTGATCGTGACCCGGTCGTGCTGACGCTCGACATGCTCGACGACCTCGGAGAGGCGGTTCTTGACATCCTTCAGCGCCATCAACGCGTCAACAGACATAGCTATAACTGTAGCTACTTTCTATGCCGCAACAAGCGCTCTCTTCGGCCGCGTCGCTTCGGTCGTGCCCGGTCCGCCGCGTGCTCACGCCCTGCTGCTCATCAGGGCGTGCTCGACTCCAACTGGAAGCGGCCCAGCAGCTCGGAGACGCGCTTGCCTTCGATCGCGGCGCGGTGGGTCGCCGCCGCGGCGGCGGCGGAGATCTCGGCCGTCGACTCGGCCGCGTTGTAGAGGTCTTGTGCCGTGGCGGTGATCGTCTGCACCCCGGCGGAGGCCGCGGAGACGCTCCGGCTGATCTCCTGCGTGGTCGCCGACTGCTCCTCCACCGCGGAGGCGATGGTGGTCTGGTAGTCGTTGACCTTGGCGATGACCGACCGGATCCCCTCAATGGCCGTGACGCTGGACTCCGCGTCGGCCTGAATGCCGCTGACGCGGCCCGAGATGTCCTCGGTGGCGGTCCCGGTCTGGGTGGCCAGGTCCTTCACCTCGCCGGCCACGACCGCGAAGCCCTTGCCCGCCTCGCCCGCCCGGGCGGCCTCGATGGTGGCGTTGAGGGCGAGCAGGTTGGTCTGCTCGGCGATGCCCGAAATCAACTTGACGACCTGGCCGATCTCGGTCGAGCTCACCCCGAGCGCCCCGATCAGTTCGGTGGTGGCCTCACTGGCGCGGACGGCCTCGCCGCCCACCGTGGCGGCCTCGGCAGCGTTGGCCGCGATCGCGCTGATCGACGCGGACAGCTCTTCCGAGGCCGCGGCGACCACGCCGATGTTCTCGTTGACCCCCTCGGCGTCCTGCCGCACCCGGCCGGCCTGATCCAAGGACCGCTGCGCGGCGGCACCGGCCTGCGCCGTGGACTCATCCAGGGACTCCAGCTCGCCGCGCAGCACCGAGGCCGACGTGAGCACCGTGCGCAGGGTCGAGGAGAGCTCGTCCACTGTCCGGTTCACCCGCTCGGCGAGACGCTGGACCGTCGAATCCCCCACCAGCGGAGCGCGCACCGCGAAGTCGCCGCTGGCGACGTGCTCCAAGACGTCGCTGACCGTGCTCACCGGGCCCGTCACCGAGCGGGAGATGCGGCGCGCCACGAAGAGGCCACCAGCCAGCCCGACAACCAGCACGGCCAGGCCGGACAGCAGGCCGATCCGATTCGCCGACGCAATGGCGTCGCCGACCGCCGAGCTGTCCTTCATCAGGATCAGCGTCGCCACGACCGCGTTCTGGGTGTCCCGGATGGGGTGGTAGACGACGTCGTACGGGGTCTGGCCCACGGTGATCGTGTCGATGGTTTCGGCCCCCTTCATCGCCTGCGCGACCACCGAGCCGTCGACGCTGAAGTCCTTGGGCAGGGTCGAGGCCACCGGCTTGGCCGGCGACCCGGCTGCGGCCTTGGCGTCCGGGGCGTACAGCGCGGCGGGCGCCCGGAACGACGTCGAGATGCGCTTGACGTAGGCCTCGGCGAGGTTCAGCCCGAACTCGACGGTGCCGACGTGCTGGTTCTGGTAGGTGACCGGAACCACCGAACGGACCCCGAGTCCGGCCACGCCGCCCTCGGTGCCACCGACCGGCTTCTTCTCCTTGTTGGCCGCGACCACGCTGGACCGGAAGGACGACAGGTCGTCGCCGAACTTCTCGGGGCTGTGCAGCCGCAGGAAGGACCGCGAATCGGGGGTGTGGAACTGGAACTGGGCGACCCCGAAGTCCTTCTTCAACCGCACGAAGGAGGGCAGCGTCAGCGCGCTGAGCGCGGCCCGATCCCTGGCCGCAAATGCCGCCTGAACGTCCGGCTCACTGGCGACATAGGAGGCCAGTTGTGCGGCAGTCTGCCTCTGCTCGCTCAGGTCCTGTTCCAGCCAGTCCACGACCGTGGCGGACAGTTCGGCCCGAGAGCTCTCGGCCAGGCGGGACGCGACCAGCCTGCTGGTGGCGAGGCCCACGCCGACGCTGACGACCACGAGGGCGATGGTCAGTGCCGTGATCTTCGCCAGGACGCCCTGGGGAAGGTGGAGGTTGGGTCGGCGCATCTCGAGTCCTTATATGTCGTCAGCTTCGCAATAGGCGTTCGTCGCCAGCATCGACCGCACCCACCAGCCACTGAGCGAACTCGATATGACCTGGATCACATTGGGGCACTGCGAAGTTCCTGTCGACCGCCCAGGAACCGGGTGGTGCAGGGCGGCGCGGACGGCGGCCGGGCCGTCGTGACCTGGCCGGCTATTCCCGGAACATGACCGCGCCGGCGGCGGGCCGCGGGGCCCGGGAGAGCAGACGCGCCCGGGCCCGGCCGGCCGGCGTCGGCGCCGCCTGCGGGGCCACCAACACCCACGGGCGGTCCCAGCCGGCCAGCCCCAGGGCCGCGGCGGCGAACCGGTCCCGGCTGGGCAGTTCCACCGACCCGGACGCCGGCTCGTAGAGCAGCACGGTGCGATCGCCCTCGCCGGCGAAGATCAGGCAGACGTGCCGGGGTAGCGTCGCGCTCCCGACGTACAGCAGGACCGGCGCACCCGGCCGCACCCGCGCGACCACGGCGTCGAACGCGCCCGCCAGCGCCTCCGGCGACAGGCCTCGGATCGGGACGATGCGGTAGTCGTGGCCGGGATCCGCGCTGCGCTCCTCCAGCTCGGCCGCGGCCCCCCACGGCGAGGTGCCCAGGCTGCGCGGCCAGGGCAGCTGCAGGCGGCCCGGGTAGGCGAGCACGGAATTGGTACGCCGCATGGTGCGGCGTTCGAGGTCGGCGAACCGCTCGTGCGGGGCGCGACAATCGCCCGCCGGGCCATCGAGGATCCAGCCGGCGAGCCACGGATCGCGCATCATCCGGGCCACCACCAGGCATGCCGCGCCACAACTGACGGCGCTCTGCTGCAGTGGGCCGACCTGCCCGAGTGCCAGGGAGAAGACGCGCGTCACAGCCCTCATCCTGCCCGGCCGCGGCACGGGACACCAGGCACCCGCGGGTCAGCCCTACGCGGCCCGCGGATCGGCTGGTGGCTCAGGCGGATTCCTTGCGCTCCTGGCGCTCCGCGCGCTTGCCGCGGGCCCGCAGGGTGGGTTCCCGGCGCACGATCGTCGGGTTGACGTTGTTCTGCACGACCTCTCGGGTGATGACCACGCGGGCGATGTCGTCCTCGCTGGGGACGTCGAACATCACCGGCAGCAGCACCTCCTCGAGGATCGCGCGCAGGCCCCGGGCGCCGGTGCCGCGCAGGAGCGCCTGCTCGGCGACGGCCTCCAACGCGTCGTCGGAGAACTCCAGCTCCACGCCGTCGATCTCGAACATCCGACGGTACTGCTTGACCAGGGCGTTCTTCGGCTCCACCAGGATCTTGGTGAGCGCGTCCTTGTCCAGCGGGGCAACGGTCGTGATGACGGGCAGGCGGCCGATGAACTCGGGGATCAGGCCGAACTTGAGCAGGTCCTCGGGCAGGACGTCCGCGTAGTATTCGTCGGCGGCCTTGGCCGTGTGCAGCGTCGCGCCGAAACCCAACCCGGACTTGCCCGCCCGCGACTCGATGATCTTCTCCAGCCCGGCGAACGCCCCGCCGACGATGAACAGCACGTTCGTCGTGTCGATCTGGATGAACTCCTGGTGCGGATGCTTGCGGCCGCCCTGCGGCGGCACGCTGGCGGTGGTGCCCTCCAGGATCTTCAGCAGCGCCTGCTGCACGCCCTCCCCGGAGACGTCGCGGGTGATCGACGGGTTCTCGCTCTTGCGGGCGATCTTGTCGACCTCGTCAATGTAGATGATCCCGGTCTCGGCCTTCTTCACGTCGTAGTCGGCGGCCTGGATCAGCTTGAGCAGGATGTTCTCGACGTCCTCGCCGACATAGCCGGCCTCGGTCAGGGCCGTCGCGTCGGCGATGGCGAACGGCACGTTGAGCATCCGCGCCAGGGTCTGCGCCAGGTAGGTCTTGCCACACCCGGTCGGCCCGATCAGCAGGATGTTGGACTTGGCAATGTCGATCTGTTCCTCGCCCTTGCGCGCCGACTCGCCGGCCTGGATGCGCTTGTAGTGGTTGTAGACGGCGACGGCCAAGGCCCGCTTGGCGTCGTCCTGGCCGACCACGAACTGCTGCAGGAAGCCGAAGATCTCCCGCGGCTTGGGCAGTTCCTCCAGCCCGAGGTCACCGCCGTCGGCGAGTTCTTCCTCGATGATCTCGTTGCACAGATCGATGCATTCGTCGCAGATATAGACGCCGGGACCGGCGATCAGCTTCTTGACCTGCTTCTGGCTCTTTCCACAGAACGAGCACTTGAGCAGGTCGGCGCCGTCTCCCACGCGAGCCACAGGCGGGTCCTTCCATCGTCGAGGCGGTGCGGCGAGGTGGGCGCTAGAGGTGCGTCCCGAGCCGCAGCCGTGCCCTCATCTTCCCCATTCGACTGCCCGACCGCGAGAACAACCGGGGCGTGTCCGCTCAGGGCGGAAACCCGTCAGTATGTCGTCTGGGGGCCGGTCGGGCGGGGCGCGGGCAGCGGAAACGGTACGCGGCCGCCGGGTTGCCCGGGCGGCCGCGTGCCCACGTCGTACGGCGTGCTGCGGTCCCGGGGAGCCTCGTTGCGGCGCACCGCAATCGACCCTCCCGGGGGCCCGCCTCAGGCCTGCGCCGACGCCTTGCGGCTGGACAGGACGTCGTCGATCAGGCCATATTCCTTGGCCTCCTGAGCGGACAGGATCTTGTCGCGCTCGATGTCCTCGTTCACCTGCTCGGGCGTGCGGCCCGAGTGCTTGGCCAGGGTCTGCTCCAGCCAGGTGCGCATCCGGAACACCTCGTTGGCCTGGATCTCGATGTCGCTGGCCTGACCGTAGTCGCCGCCGGCCAGGGCCGGCTGGTGGATCAGGATGCGGCTGTTCGGCAAGGCGTAGCGCTTGCCCGGGGCTCCCGCGGCCGTCAGGACCGCCGCGGCCGAGGCGGCCTGGCCGATCACGAAGGTCTGGATGTCCGGGCGGATGAACTGCATCGTGTCGTAGATCGCCGTCATCGCGGTGAACGAGCCGCCGGGGCTGTTGATGTACATCAGGATGTCCCGGTCGGGGTCCTGGCTCTCCAGGACGACGAGTTGGGCGATGATGTCGTCGGCGCTGGCATCGTCGACCTGCACGCCAAGGAAGATGATGCGGTCCTCGAACATCTTCGTGTAAGGGTCGGTGCGCTTCATCCCGTAGGAGGTGCGCTCCTCGAACTGCGGCAGGATGTAGCGGCTCGTCGGGGCCGGCACGATCTGGCCGCCGCGGGGGGTCTGCAGGTACATGGGTCTCGGTCTTTCGCTCAGGGCAGTCGGGCCGGTTGTCAGTTCTCGGTGCCGCCGGCACCCGGGGCCTGACCCGCGTGCTCGTAGACGTGGTCGACGAAGCCGTATTCCATGGCCTCCTGCGCGCTGAACCAGCGGTCCCGGTCGGAGTCCTCGACGATCCGCTCTATCGGCTGCCCGGTGTGCTGGGCGATGAGCTCGGCCATCTTGCGCTTGATGTAGAGCATCTGCTCGGCCTGGATCTTGATGTCCGTCGCGGTGCCGCCGATGCCGCCCAGCGGCTGGTGCATCAGGATGCGCGCGTTCGGGGTGGCGTAGCGCTTGCCCTTCGTGCCCGCCGACAGCAGGAATTGGCCCATGCTGGCCGCCATGCCCATCGCCACCGTGGCGACATCGCACTGGATCCAGTTCATCGTGTCGTAGATCGCCATGCCCGCCGAGATCGATCCGCCGGGACTGTTGATGTAGAGCCAGATGTCCTTGCTCGGGTCCTCCGCGGCAAGCAGCAGCATCTGGGCGCAGATGGCGTTGGCGTTGTCGTCCCGTACGTCGGAGCCCAGGAAGATGATCCGTTCCTTGAGCAGCCGCTGGTAGATGTGGTCGTCCAGGCCCGAGTTCTGGTTCGGTCCGGCGGCGACGATCTCGCTCATGCTCACCGTTCTCCATCTGTGTCGTGTCTCATGAGATTCCGGGTGACATCCGCCGGTCCCTCCGATCGTCAACACTAACGTGGCTGACGCCGTGGGCATTTCCTGCCACGGCGAGTGTTCGCCGTGAGCGCAAGCCGGCGCCGGGCGAGACCCGGCCGAGACCCGGCCGAGACCCGGCCGAGACCCGGGCGGTACGGCCGATTATTCGCCGGCGTCCTCGGCCGCCGCGGCCTTCTTCGCGGGCGCCTTCTTGGCCGGAGCCTTCTTCGCCGTGGCCTTCTTGGCCGGCTTGTCCTCGCCATCGGAGGCTTGGGCCGCATCCTCGGCGGGCTCGGCCGCCTTCTTGGCCGCCTTCTTCGCCGGGGCCTTCTTCGCCGGCTTCTGCTCGGCGGGCACCTCGCCCGCGGCATCGGCGTCGGCAGCGTCGGTGCCGGCCGCGTCGGTGTCACCGGACTCAGGGCCGCCGGCGTCGGCGGCCGGCGGTGCCGCCTGCTGGGCCGGCGTGGCGGTCGCCTGGGCGCCGGCGGCCTGCGCGGCCTCGATGTCGTCCTCGTCCAGCTCGTCCGTGTCGATGGAGGCCGAGAGGTCGACGGTCTCGCCGTTGCTGTCGACGACCTCGACCTTCTCGAGCACCGCAGCGAGCGCCTTGCGGCGGGCCACCTCGGAGACCATCGCGCCCATCTGCTGGCCGCTCTCCATGGCCTGGGCGAGCTGCTGGGGCTCCATGCCGTATTGCTGGGCGGTCATCACCAGGTATTCGATGAGTTCGCCCTGCTCGACCTCGACCTCCTGCTCCTCGGCGATCGCGTCGAGGAGCAGCTGGGCGCGCAGCGCCTTGGTGGTGGACTCGGTGACCTCGGCGCGGTGCTCGTCGTCGTTCAGGCGGCCCTCGCCGTCGAGGTGGTGGTGCACCTCGTGCTCGACCATGCCCTGCGGCACGTCGAAGGGCACGGTGTCCAGCAGCAGCTCCAGGATCTTGTCCCGGGCCTGGACCCCCTGGGCGAACAGCTTGGCCTGGCGGGCCTGCTTGGTGACGTCCTCGCGCAGCTCCTCGACGGTGTCGAACTCGCTGGCCTGCTGGGCGAAGTCGTCGTCCAGCTCGGGCAGCTCCCGCTCCTTGACGGAGCCGAGGGTGACCGTGATCTCGGCGTCCTCGCCGGCGTGTTCGCCACCGGCCAGCGGCGCGGTGAAGGTCTTCGACTCGCCGGCGGAGAGCCCGATCAGGGCGTCATCCATGCCGTCGAGCATGCTGCCGGACCCGATCTCATAGGAGATGCCCTTGGCCGAGTCGATCTCCTCCGCGCCGATGACGGCGCGCAGATCGACCGAGACGAAGTCGCCGTCCTGGGCGGCCCGCTCGACGGTGGCCAGCGAACCGAACCGCTGCCGCAGCGCCGTCATGCGCTCCTCGGCCTCCGTCGCCACCTCGGCGTCGTCGAGGGCGTCGACCTCGACCTTGAGGGTGTCGTAGGCCGGCAGCGTGATCTCGGGGCGGACGTCGACCTCGGCGGTGAAGACGAACTGCTCGCCCTCCTCCATCGGCAACTCGACGATGTCGACCTCGGGCTGCCCGAGCGGCTTGATGTCGGCCTCGTCGACGGCCTGACCGTAGAGCTCAGGTAGGGCGCTGTTGACGGCCTCCTGGATCACCGCGGCCCGACCGACGCGCTGTTCGACCAGGCGGGTGGGGACCTTCCCGGGCCGGAAGCCGGGGATATTCATCTGGGACGCGATCGCCCGCAGGGCCGCGTCGAGGCTGGGCTTGAGCTCCTCGTGGGGGACCTCGACGGTCAGTTTGACCCGGGTCGGGTTGAGGGTCTCGACGGCACTCTTCACTGCGGGCACTCCAGCGGATATCGATGGCGGATGGGTGGGTGGCTTCTCCCGGGGGAGAGACTCCGAGCCATGTTATCGGCTCGAATGTCGTTGCTTCGAAACTGCTCCGGTCGCGCTCCCGTGGGCGTCGCGGCGCTGGTGTGGTCGGGCTGACAGGATTTGAACCTGCGACATCGTGCTCCCAAAGCACGCGCGCTACCAAGCTGCGCCACAGCCCGTGGACTGCCCAGGGTACCCGAGGCCGGCCGGGCGGCCGGTTCGCCATCCCCGAGGCGGCGGCTAGACTACCGACCGGCTCGCTCGCGGGCCGCGCGGGTGTAGCTCAATGGTAGAGCCCCAGTCTTCCAAACTGGCTACGCGAGTTCGATTCTCGTCACCCGCTCCAGCTGCCGCCGGACGGCGTCAATCGCGCCAGATGACGACGGCACCGCGGTCGTCGCACGGCCCGGCCGCGGCCCGGGAACACGACCCGCTGGCCACCCCGGCGAACTGCCCGCAGGCATGCGCGTCCAGGCCCCCGACGAGGCGGGCGATGCCGTGATCGACGCCGTCGTAGCGGTTTTCGATCAGCCCGTCGGTGTAGAGCATCAGCGCTTCACCGGGGTGGATGATGCCGCGGGCACACGGATACCGCAGACCGCCGACCAGCCCCAGGACCGGCCCGGAGCCCTCCTCGATGAGATGCCACGACTGGACCGCCGCATCGAACCGGGCCGCGGGCGGATGGCCGGCGCCGCTCACGGCGTACTCCCCCGTCTCCAGGTCCAGACACAGGTAGACCGCTGACGCGAAGCCCTCCGCCCAGTCCTGACGCGCCACATAGTCGTTGGCCGCGACCATGAAGTCGGCGGGCGGCACCGACCCGAGCAGAGCGTCGAACGCCCCGGAGAGCACGAGCGAGCGGGTCCCTGCGTCCAGCCCCTTGCCGGAGACGTCGACCAGGACCACTTCCAGCAGCCGGTTCTCCTGGGTGCACCGGGTCACCACGAAGTCGCCCGAGAAGCGTTGGCTGTAGGCCGACTGCACGCAGGTCTCGGCGTGCCAGTCGGGCGGTAGCGCCGGCACCCGGGCCCGCCGCAACAACCTCGCCCGCAGGTCCGCGAGCATGGTCTCGCCGCGACCCCCCTGGACCCCGATCTTGGCCCGGCACAGGCTGCGCCACAGGGTGACGGCACCCACGGCCAGCGTGCCGACCGCAGCGCCCGGACCGTCGGTCTTGACGGGCATGGTCAGGGCGGCCGTGACCAGGATCGCGGCGACGGTCAAGCCGAGCACCAGGGCGTGCCGGCGGGGGCTGTGGATGGCCCCCGAAAGCACCACGAAGGGCAGATAGCCGACCCATGGGAACGTCGTCGGGGCCATCACGATCAGGCCCGACACGACGACCAGAGCGAGGACCGTGACGGCGACGGTGGCTGGTTCGTTGGTCTCCACCCGCAACCGCAGAGCGGCCCAGGCACGCGACAGGGCGGCCCGATGCGCGACGTCCGGGGGTCGCCGGCCCGGTGCCGGCGTCGTCGCCGGGTCCAGCCGCAACACCCCGACGCGACTCAACGCATCCCGTGCGGAGTCGATCGGCATGATGCCCATGCCCGGAGACTAGTACGACGTCGAGAGGAACACAGGACCCCATTTCCTATAGGATCCGGCCCCCTCGAGGCGCTGCAGGTGATCGGCGGTACATCCGTGATCGACGTGACGAGAGTCTCGTTGCCACGCCGACCTGACACCCCCGCGGCCGAGCGCCGCGCGGCTCAGCCATCCTCCAGGATCGGACCCACCGTGCGGGTGCGCTTGAGTTCGTAGAAGCCTGGCGTGCCGGCGACCAGAACGCAGCCGTCCCAGAGCCGTCCGGCCGCCTCGCCGGTCGGCGCCGGCGACACCACCGGACCGAAGAAGGCCACGTCCCCGACCGCGATCACCGGCGTGCCGACGTCGTCGCCCACGAGCGCGATCGCCTCGCCGTGGCTGGCCCGCAGCGCCTCGTCCACCGCGTCGGTGTGGGCGAACCGGGCGAGTTCGGCCGGCAGTCCCACCTCGGCCAGGGCGCGCCGGATCACCTCGTCGCCATCGTCGACCTTGCGTAGGTGAATGGCGCTGCCCATCGCGTCGTACAGCTGCCCGATCACCTGCGGACCGTGCGCCTGCGCGGCCGCGATGATCACCCGGACCGGCCCCCAGGACTTCTCCATCAGGGCGCGATAGTCCGCCGGGAGATCCCGGCCCTCGTTGAGCACCGACAGGCTCATCACGTGCCACTCCACGGACACATCGCGGACCTGCTCCACGTTCTTGAGCCATCGCGAGGTCATCCAGGCCCACGGGCAGGCCGGGTCGAACCACATTCGTACGGTCTCGGTCATGGGCGACACTCTCCCAGCCGCGCCGACCAGCGGCGCGCGCGGGGTGGCGGATGTCAGGATATGCACGACCGTGGCGGCCACCGGCGTCCGCGGCCATGCGCCCGCACACCGAGCCCCGGACCCCAGAGCCCCGGACCCCAGGAGAATGCCGTGCCCGGAACGAACCTCACCCGCGAGGAGGCGGCCCGGCGGGCCGAGCTGATCGAGGTGGACTCCTACGACGTCACCATCGATCTGACCGGGTCGGCGACGACCTTCGGCACCGCCAGCGTGATCCGGTTCGGCTGCCGAACCCCGGGAGCGCAGACGTTCTGCGACTTCGTGGGCGAGTCGGTGCAGTCGGTGCGCCTCAACGGGGTCGATCTCGATCCCGGTACGGCGTACCACGACGGCCGCATCGCCCTGCCCGACCTCGCCGCGGACAACGTGGTGGAGATCCGCGCGACCGGCCGCTACATGCACACCGGCGAGGGCCTGCACCGATTCGTGGACCCGGTGGACGACGAGGTCTACCTCTACACCCAGTTCGAGACCGCCGACAGCCGCCGGATGTTCCCGGTCTTCGAGCAGCCGGACCTCAAGGCCACGTTCGCGTTCACGGTGAGCGCACCCGCGCACTGGCAGATCGTCTCCTGCCAGCCGACGCCGGAGCCGGTGCCGTTGGGCGAGGCCGAGGTGGGCGGGCTGGGTCGGGTGCCGGTCGCGCGGTGGCAGTTCGCGCCGACGCCGCGGCTGTCCAGCTATGTGACGGCGCTGGTCGCGGGGCCGTACGAGGTGGTCCGCGACAGCACCGCGGTCGGCGACCGCCAGGTGCCGCTGGGCCTGTTCGCCCGGCGGTCGTTGATGCCCTATCTCGACGCCGACAACGTGTTCGCGTGCACCAAGGCCGGATTCGCGTTCTTCGAGGAGCTCTTCGAGCTGGGCTACCCGTTCGAGAAGTACGACCAGATCTTCACCCCGGAATACAACGCCGGGGCCATGGAGAACGTCGGCGCGGTGACCTACAACGAGATGTACGTCTTTCGGGCCAAGGTCCCGGAGGCGATGGTCGAGCGGCGCGGCCTGACGATCCTGCACGAGCTGGCGCACATGTGGTTCGGCAACCTGGTGACGATGCGCTGGTGGGACGACCTGTGGCTGAACGAGTCGTTCGCGGAGTGGGCCTCGATGACCTGCCAGGCCGAGGCCACCCAGTGGACCCACGCCTGGGCGACGTTCGCCACCGTCGGCAAGGCCTGGGCGCTGCGCCAGGACCAGCTGTCCTCCACGCACCCGATCTCCGCGGACATCGCCACCCTGCGCGATGTCGAGGTCAACTTCGACGGGATCACCTACGCCAAGGGCGCCTCGGCGCTCAAGCAGCTGGTCGCCTACGTCGGCCGGGACGCCTTCGTCGCCGGGCTGCGCGGCTACTTCCGCGAATTCGCCTACGGCAACACCACGCTCGCCGACCTGTTGGGGCACCTGGAGGCCACCTCTGGGCGGGACCTCGGGGCCTGGTCGCGGGCCTGGTTGGAGACCTCGGGACCGAACACCCTGCGCCCCGCGCTGGAGGTCGACGCGGACGGGGTGATCCGCGCCGCGGCGATCGAGCAGAGCGCGCCCCCGGAGCACCCCACGTTGCGTCCGCATCGCCTGGCGATCGGGCTGTACGACGTGGCCGGCGGCGAGCCGGCGCGGCTGGTGCGCCGGGACCGGATCGAGCTGGACGTCACCGGCGCTCGGACACCGGTGCCCGAGCTGGTCGGGGTAAGGCGCCCGGACCTGCTCCTGGTCAACGACGACGACCTGACCTACGCCAAGATCCGGCTCGACGAGGCCTCGGTCGCGACGCTGATCGAGCACGCCGCCGCCGCCGACCCCCTGCCGCGCGCCCTGCTGCTGGGCGCCGCCTGGGACATGACCCGGGACGGCGAGCTGCGCGGGCGCGACTTCGTGCACCTGGTGCTGCGGGCGCTGCCGACCCAGACCGATTCCACCCTGCTGCGGATGCTGCTCGGGCAGCTCACCACCACGTTGCGGATCTACCTGGATCCGGCGGCCCGGCCGGCCGCCCGCGCCGACGCGGCGGCCACCCTGGTGCGGCTGGCGCAGTCGGCCGAGCCCGGCTCGGATGCCCAGCTGCAGTTGGTCTCGGCGGCGGCCGGGGCCGTTCGGGAGGCCGACCAGCTCGCCTGGGTACGTGGGATGTTCGACGGCACCGCACCGTTGGCCGGCCTGGCCGTCGACACCGAAATGCGCTGGACGCTGTTGACCGCGCTGGTCGCCGGTGGGGTGCTCGGCGAGGCGGACATCGCGGCCGAGGAGCGGCGCGATGCCACCGCCACCGGCCGGGAGCGGGGCGCCCGGGCGCGGGCGGCGATCCCGACGCCGGAGGCCAAGCGGGCCGCCTGGGAGCGGGTCTTCACCGACGACGCGCTGCCCAACCAGATGGTCGACGCGGTGTTGGCCGGCTGGGCCACCGCCCCCGACGAGGGGCTGCTCACGGCGTACATCACCGAATACCACGACCGGATCCGCGCGCTGTGGGAGGCGCGCACCTACGCGATCAGCGAGTCCGTCGCGTTGGGCGCCTACCCGATCGCGCTCGCCTCGCCGCAGCTGCTGGCGGCCACCCAGGCCTGGCTCGACGCCAACGAGGCGGCGCCCGCGGGCCTGCGCCGCCTCGTGGCCGAAAATCGCGACTCCGTGGACCGCGCCGTGCATGCCCAGGAGCGGGACGGTCGAGCATGAGCACCGGATCGGTCGCCGCGCCCGGCGACCGCCCGGGGCTGTTCACCCGCGAGTCGGTCTCGTGGATCTGGTACGACCTCGGCACCACCGGCTTCAACTCGGTGGTCGTGACGTTCGTCTACTCCGTCTACATCACCAGCGCCGCGTTCGGCGACGTCGACGCCAACAGCCAGGCGCTGGGCACCGGCGGCTATGTCGCCGCCGCGATCGTCGCGCTGCTCGCCCCCGTCCTCGGCCACCGCGCCGACCGGACCCGCCGGCCCACCCTGTGGCTGGGCCTCAACAGCACCATCGTGCTGGCCCTCATCGTCGGGCTGTGGTTCGTCCGACCGGTGCCGGACTGGCTGTGGCCCGGGATCGCGATGCTGGTCATCGCGCAGATCTTCTCGGAGTTCGCGGCGGTCAACTACAACTCGCTGCTGCGCCGGGTCTCGACGCCGAGCACGGTCGGGCGGATCTCCGGCATCGGCTGGGGGTCCGGCTATCTCGGCAGCATCGCACTGCTCGTGCTGATCCTGTTCGGCCTCGTCGTGCCCGGCCACTTCATCCCGGTGCCCGGCGACGACGCCCAGAACATCCGGGCGGCGATGCTGCTGACGGCCATCTGGTATCTCGCCGGGATGCTGCCGATCCTCATCGTGCTGCGCGACCGCCGCGCCGGGACGGGGCAGCCGGTGCCGGTGCCGAGAGAGTCGCTGGCCGAGGCCTACCGGGCCCTGGCGCGCACCGTCCGACGGATCCACCGCGAGAGCCCCAATACGCTGCGCTTCCTGATCGGGTCGGCGCTGTTCCGGGACGGCCTGGCCGGGGTGTTCACCTACGGCGGCGTGCTGGCCGCGGGCACCTTCGGGTTCTCCCAGCAGGGCGTCATCGTGTTCGCCATCGCGGCCAACCTGGTGGCCGGGGTCGCCACCGTCGCGCTCAGCGCCCTGGACGACAAGATCGGCCCCAAGCCGATCATCATCGCCTCGCTGGCCGTCACGATCGTCGCCGGGCTCGGCATCTTCGTGCTGCACGCCGGCGGCGCGATCGTGTTCTGGATCCTCGGGTTGGCCCTGTGCACCTGCGTCGGGCCGCCGCAATCCGCGGCGCGCAGCATGCTGGCGCGCGTGATCCCGCCGGGCCGGGAGGGCGAGATCTTCGGGCTCTACCAGATGACCGGCCGGGCGCTGAGCTTCCTGGCGCCGTTGAGCTGGACGGCGTTCATCGCGCTCGGCATCGCGGTGACGGGGGGCGGGCCCGCGCAGTACTGGGGGATCCTCGGCATCGTGGTCGTGCTGCTCGCGGGGCTGCTGGTGTTGCTGCCGGTGCACGCCTATCGCACCCCCGAGGAGGCGGGCTTCCAGGTGCACGACGGCCTCACCGACGGGGTGGTCGAGGGCCGTACGCCGTAGCCGGTCTGCGGTCCGGGACCGCCGGCGGCGCTTCCACCCTCACGCTCGCCGAGATCACCGACGGCACCGCTCGCGACGCGCAGGTCCGCCTCGTCACCAAGGCCGTCCGCCTCGTGGCCGTGAGCGACCAGATCGGCTACGACGCGGGGCGCCTGCGCGCGACGGCTGTGCTCACCCGGCGAAAGCCACGGGACCTGACGGTGGACGCCGTCGTCGCTGCGACAGCGCTGACCCTGCCCGGCCCGACCATCATCCTCACAGCCGATGCGGGCGACCTGCGACGGCTGCTCGACGGCACGGCCGTTCGGGTGGAGGGGATCTGACGCGGTGCCGCCGAGTTGCCGGGCTACCGGACGACCGGGGGCGGTGGTCAGCCGCGCTGGACCGCCCGGGTGATTCGGCGAGCGCCGGTCCCGGCGATGACGTCCTCCAGCAGCACCGGCGTACGGTCCGGGCCGGCCAGCGGCACGCGCCAGTTCGGGTATTCCTCGTCCGTGCCCGGCTGGTTGATCGTGCGGACGTCCCCGACCAGGTCGGACAGGCTGATCCCGACGAGCAGCGCCGGGGTCCAGGAGACATAGCGGTGCAACGCCTCGATCACCTTGCGGGTGCTGCGGTCCTCCCCGAGCAGGCCGCGCTCGGCCAGCACCCCGAGCATCTTGGCCCGGTCCGCCTCGTCCTCGGCCCGTTCCACCTCGACGGGTCGGGTGAACAGCCCGAGCTGCTCCCGGACGACCATGTGCTCACCGGTCAGATAGCCCGCGGTCGGCGGCAGGTCGTGGGTCGTCACCGAGGCCAGGCACAGCCGCCGGTATTCCTCCGGGCGACGGACCCCACCGTCGTGGGTGCGCTCGAACCACAGGATCGAGGTGCCCAGAATGCCGCGGTCGCGCAGGTAGTCGCGGACCCACGGTTCCACGGTGCCGAGGTCCTCGCCGACGACGATCGCGCCGGCGCGATAGGCCTCCAGCACCAGGATCCCGACCAGCGCGTCGTAGTCGAAGCGCACGTAGGTGCCCTCGGTCGGGCTGTGCCCCTCCGGCACCCACCAGAGCCGGAACAACCCGATGATGTGGTCGATGCGCAGCGCCCCGGAATGGCGCAGCGCCGCCCGCAGCATGTCCCGATAGGGGGCGTAGCCCAGGTCGGCCAGCTTGTCCGGACGCCAGGGCGGCTGACTCCAGTTCTGGCCCAGTTGGTTGTAGGGATCGGGCGGGGCACCGACCGTCACGCCGCGCCCCAGCGCCTCCCCCAGTCCCCAGGCGTCGGCGCCCTCCGGGTGCACCCCCACCGCGAGGTCCTGCATGACACCGATCGTCATGCCCGCCGCCCGGGCCAGCCGCTGCACCGACGCGAGCTGCTCGTCCATGATCCACTGCAGCCACATCTGGTAGCGCACCTCGTCGGCCAGCCGCTCCCGCTCGGCCGCGACGGCCTCCGAGCGGACGTCCTCCAGCTCGGTCGGCCAGTCGGTGATGCCGCGCTCGGCGGCGATCGCGCACCAGGTGGCGAAGTCGCGCAGCCCCAGACCCTCCCGCTCGCAGAAGGCCTCGAACGCCTTCTGGCGCCGGATCGGTGCCGCCGCGGCGTACACCAGGCGCAGCGCGGCGTCCTTGAACCCCCAGGCGGCGTCCCGGTCGATGACGTCCGCCGTGGTGAGCTTGCGCGCCTTGCGGGCGAGCTCCTCGACGGCCTTGCGGTCCCGCGCCGACAGGTAGGCCAGCTCCGGGACCTCCTCGACGCGCAGATAGATCGGGTTGACGAAGCGGCGCGACGTCGGCAGATAGGGGGAGGGCTCCATCGGGGCCACCGGCTCGGCGGCATGCAACGGGTTGACCAGCACGAAGTCGGCGCCGAGGTCGCGCTTGGCCCACGCCGTCAGGTCGCCGAGGTCGGCGAGGTCGCCGATCCCCCAGGAGGCCGCGGAGCGCGCGGCGTACAGCTGCACCATCAGCCCCGCCGCGCCCCGCGCGGCCACCTTGGGGGGCAGGGTCAGCGCGTCCGGCACGACGATGAGCGGCGCGGTGACCGGTACGTCGTCGCCGACCTGCGCATACAGGGTGTGCCAGCCGAGCGGGAAATCCGTGGGGATCTCGAACATCGCCTCGCCGGTGAGCAGGCCGTCGACGTCGCGCGGCGGTACGTCGTGCTGCACCTGGCGCACCTCGCGGCGGCCGCCTCGATCCTCGACCTCCACCCACACGGTGACCGGCGCGCCGTGCGGGACGTGCACCGGCAGACCGGTCGTGCTGCCGCGCCGGGCGAGCGTGCACGGCGGCAGCACGTGCCGCCAGGGCCGCAGCTCCACCTCGCGAAGGCTCGCCTCGATCTGGGATGGGGTGGCACACGGTACGTCGAGGGCACGCAGCACCGCTTGGATCGTCGGGGCGCCCACCACGACATGGCGGCCCTGCCAGTCCCAGTATTCGGTGGCGACGCCGTACGCGTGGGCCAGCTCGGCGAGGGACACCGAAGGCGCAGTAGAGGACACGACAGGCCTTTCCTAGCGGGGAATCGACCCGATCCTAGTGGCGGCGGGCGGGCGCGACCCACCGTCTGGACCACCCTGCTCGACGACACCGCGGCCCCGGCAAGATGGGGCCATGCAGCGACTGTCCGCCCGCAACTTCTCGGTCGACGGCGTCCTGGACTGGCTCGTCGCCGACGGCTTGACGATCCTGCTGATCCTGCTGACCGCGGTGCTGTCCCGGTGGCTGATCCACAGGTTCATCAACCGGATCGTGGCCGCGATGACGGCGCCGCGAAAGCCGCGCCGCGGCTCGGCGACCGACGGCACCACGACGGCCTCAGGCACCGACGCGACCGACGCGACCGACGGGACCGACGCGGGAACGCCCGTGGGCCCACCCGAGCCAGACCGGGTGGCCACCGGCGAACTGCCGACGGTCCGGCGCCACGCCCGGCTGGCCGCACGGGCCCTGGAGGGCGGCCTGCTCAACCCCGAGCGGCAGCACCAGCGGGTGGAGACCCTCGGTTCGGTGTTGCGCAGCATCGCCACCATCGTGATCCTGGTCATCACCGTGTTGATGGTGGGCGACCAGCTCGGCCTCAACATGGCCCCGGTGTTGGCCTCCGCCGGGATCGGCGGCGTCGCCCTCGGATTCGGCGCGCAGAGTCTGGTCAAGGACTTCCTGTCGGGCATGTTCATGCTGGCCGAGGACCAATACGGAGTCGGCGACGTCATCGACGTCGGCACCGCCTCGGGCACGGTGGAGGAGGTCAGCCTCCGGGTCACCCGGATCCGCGACCCCAACGGCGTGATCTGGTATGTCCGCAACGGCGAGATCGTCAGCGTCGCCAACAAGTCGCAGGGGTGGTCGACGGCCATGGTCGACATCCCGGTGTCCGCCCTGGAGTCGCCCGAGCATGTCATCGAGGTGCTCAGGGCCGCGATGGCCGACCTCGACGACGACGCCGCCTGGGCGGACATCCTCATGGAGGAGCCACGGGTCGCCGGGGTGGAGTCGGCCACCGGCGGCGCGATGACCATCCGTATCCTCGCCAAGTGCGCCCCGAACCAGCACTGGGGTGTCCAGCGGGAGATCCGCGAACGCGGCCTGACCGCCTGCGCGGCCGCGGGCATCAAGCCGCCACCGAGTTATCCGTCCTACGGAGGAAATCCCGCATGAGCGACATTCCCCTGGTCCCCGAGGACGGGGCGCCGGCGGCTGGTACGCCGGGTGATGGTGTGTCGGCTGGTACGCCGGGTGCGGCTCGCACGCCGTACGAGTCGATGGGCGGCGCCGCCACCTTCGCCGCGTTGACCCGGGAGTTCTACCGGGGCGTGGCGCAGGACCCGCTACTGCGCCCGATGTATCCCGAGGCCGATCTGGAGCCCGCCCGGGAGCGGCTGGAACTGTTCCTGGCGCAGTATTGGGGCGGACCCACGACGTACAGTGATCGCCGCGGCCACCCGCGATTGCGCATGCGGCACATGGGTTTCGCGGTGACCCCGGCGGCCCGCGATGCCTGGCTGCGGCACATGTTGGCGGCCGTCGACACCCTCGATCTGGAAGCCAAGGACGAGGCGATGCTGCGCGACTACCTGACCCGCGCGGCGTATTCCCTCGTCAACCGCATGGAGTGAGATGACCCTGCCCGAGCCCGATCCCCAGTCCGACCCCCAGTCCGAGCCCCAGCCCGAGCCGGCCCTGCAGCCGGTGACGCACGCGGCCGACAGCAGTGGTGCCTGGTGGCGCAGCGCCGTGATCTACCAGGTCTATCCGCGCAGCTGGGCCGACGCCGACGGCGACGGCATCGGTGACCTGCCGGGCATCACCGCCCGCCTGGATCACCTCGTCGAACTCGGCGTGGATGCGCTGTGGCTGTCGCCGTTCTACGCCAGCCCGATGCACGACGCGGGGTACGACGTGGCCGACTACCGCGCCGTCGACGCCCTGTTCGGCACCCTGGCCGACGCCGACGCCCTGGTGGCGCGCGCCCACCAGCTGGGGTTGCGGGTGATCATCGACCTGGTGCCCAACCACACCAGCAGCGACCACCCGTGGTTTCAGGAGGCGCTCGCCGCGCCGGCCGGGTCACCCGCGCGAGCCCGCTACCTGTTCCGGGAGGGCTCGGGTCCGGAGGGTTCCGAGCCGCCGAACGACTGGCGTTCGGTCTTCGGCGGCCGGGCCTGGAGCCGGGTGCCCGACCCGCGGACCGGCGACCCGGGGCAGTGGTATCTGCACCTGTTCGACGTGACCCAGCCCGACCTGGACTGGACGAACCCGCAGGTCCACGCCGAATTCGAGGCGGTCCTGCGGTTCTGGCTGGATCGCGGCGTGGACGGCTTCCGGGTGGACGTCGCGCACGGTCTGGTCAAGGAGCCGGGTCTGCCCGACTGGTCAGCCGAGCAGGAGCTGCTGAGCTCCGGCGAGGACGACGACCGGGACCGCGACGACGCCGGCGGCGACCGGCGGGCCCCGATGTGGGACCAGGACGGCGTGCACGACATCTACCGGGCCTGGCGGCGGGTGTTGAACACCTACAACCCCCCGGACGCGCCCGACCACGACCCGGCCCTGGATCGGATCCTGTGCGCCGAGGCCTGGGTCGATCCGCTGCCGCGGGCGGCTCGATATGTGCGTCCGGACGAGATGCATCAGGCGTTCAACTTCGAATACCTGCAGGCGCCGTGGACCGCGGCCGGGCAGCGCGCGGTGATCGCCGCCTCCTATGCGGCCTGCGATGCGGTGGGGGCGCCGACCACCTGGGTGCTGTCCAACCACGACGTGATCCGGCATGCCACCCGGCTGGCCCTGGACTCGGCCCGCCGGACCGGCCGCGGTCCCCAGGGCCTCGGCGCGACCGACCCTGTGCCGGACGCCGCGCTCGGCCTGCGCCGGGCCCGGGCCGCCACCGCGATCATGCTGGCGCTGCCCGGATCGGCCTACCTCTATCAGGGCGAGGAACTCGGTCTGCCCGAACACACCAGCCTGCCGGACGAGCTGCGCCAAGATCCGACCTGGGTGCGCACCGACCACGGCGCATATGGCCGGGATGGCTGCCGGGTGCCGATGCCCTGGGCGGGCGACGCCCCGGCGTACGGCTTCAACACCACCGGGGCGAGCTGGCTGCCGCAACCCGCGGCGTACGGCGCGCTCGCGGTGGACCGCCAGCAGGGGGTGCCGGGCTCGACGTACGAGCTCTATCGCACCCTGCTGCGGATCCGGCGGGACCGCCGGCTCGGCACCGGCGAGCTGCGGTTCGTCGCCGGGTACACGAAGGAGGTGCTGGCCTTCGAGGTGCGGGCACCCGGCCGGCCCGGAGTGCTGGTGCTGGCCAACCTCGGCACCGCACCCATCCCGCTGCCCGCGGACGCGAGGGTACTGGTGGGGAGCGCGGCCCCGACCGCCGACGGGGCGCCGGACGGTTCGACACTGCCGGTCGATGGGACGGTCTGGCTGGCGGCCGACTGACGGTACGGTCCGGGGCGGACCGCCAGCACATTCGTCGGTCCGCCCCAAAGTTTGCGCAACGAACGTAGGCTGGGTGGCGTGACCGGGCGGCGCGGAGAGCTGTTGGGGGCGCGGTACGCCGCGGTCACGGTCTCGGTGCTCGCCTTGGTCACGATCATCGCCTTCGAGACGATGGCCGTCTCGACCGCGATGCCGAAGGTCACCCAGGACCTCGGCGCCGGGGCGGCGTACGGGTTGGCGTTCTCCCTGATGTTCACCGGTCAGCTGCTGGGCATCGCGCTGGCCGGGGCGTTGGCGGCCCTGCGCGGACCGGTCCTGACGCTGTGGTCCGGGGCGACGCTCTTCGCGATCGGCTCCTGCGTGGCGGGCCTGGCGATGGACTTCGCCGTGCTGCTGCTCGGGCGGCTGGTGGCCGGCATCGGTGCCGGCCTGGCCCTGGTCGCGATCTACGTCGTCATCGGTGCGGCGTATCCGATCGCGGTCCGGCCCCGCGTCTTCGCGTGGGTGGCCTCGGCGTGGGTGCTGCCCTCGATCATCGGGCCGTTGGTCGCGGCGGCGATGACGCAGGCCTGGGGCTGGCGCTCGGTGTTCCTGATCATCGCCCCGCTCACCGCGCTGGCCTCGCTCGGGATCACCCGAGCGGGTCGGTTGCTCGCGACCGGCCCCGGCCCGCAGTATCGCGACGATGTCGGCTCCGACGCGGCGGCCCCGACGCTGTCGCTGCGGCGGGTGACCGGCTACGGGCTGCTCATGACGGTCGGGGCGGCCCTCTTCCAGGCCGGTACGTCGCTGCCGGGCCTGCCCTTTGCCGCGCTGCTGGGCGCCCCGGTGGCCGGGCTGGCGCTGCTGGCCTGGGCCGTGCCCCCGCTGATGCCGCCCGGCACCCTGCGGATGCGGCGCGGCCAACCGAGCGTGATGATGGCCCGCTTCCTGCTGATGGCCTCGTTCAACGGGACCGTGGCCTTCGCGCCCCTGATGCTGTTCACGCACATGGACCTGGACCTGCTCACCACCGGAATCCTGTTGACGCTGGCCTCGCTCGGCTGGTCGGTGGGTTCCTTCGTGCAGAGCCGGCCCGCCCTGGCGAACCGCGGCCCCGATCTGATCTGGACGGGCACGATCCTGCTGGTCGTGACGACCGGCTGGTTCCTCGTGGGGGACCTCCTCGGCGCCGGCACCTGGTGGCTCGGGGCCTGCCTGGCCCTGATCGGGCTGGCGATGGGACTGGCGGTGACCGCCACCTCGGTGCTGGCCCTGGAGCTGGCGCCGCGCGGCGGGCACGCCGCCGCCTCGGCCTCGGTGCAGGTCGCCGACGTCCTCGGCAGCGTCATCGGGATCGCCGTCGCCACCGCCGCGTACGCCGTGGCCACCACGACCACCCTGGCCGAGGAGCTGACGTTCCCGCTGGTCTGGGCCATCACCACGGTCCTCGCGGCGCTCTGCCTGCCGACCGCCCGGCGCACCGCGCCCGACCCGGACCGAGCAGCGGACCCAGCCGCGGGCCGAGCAGCGGGGCAGGCCCCGACGGTCAGCGCTGCCGCCGCCGGAACGGAGCCGGCTCACCCCGGTGCGCCTCGAAAGCGACCCGCTCGGCGTCGCTGAGCCGGCGGGTCGTGCCGGAACCCAGGTCGAAGCACACCATTGTCGTCTCGGCGCGGGCATATACCCGCTCCCCCACGTCGTCCGGGTCGCGCACCTCGTAGGCGATGTCGAACGAGCCGCCGGAGAGCCTGCAGACCCACATGTCGACCCGGATCGGCTCGGCCCGGTAGGCGAGTTGATCCAGGTACTCGATCTCCTGGCGGGCCACCAACACCCCCGTGCGGAGCAGATCGACCGGCGTGCCGGCGAACCAGTCGGTCAGCCCGACGACGCGCGCCTGTTCCAGCAGGCGGACGTATTCGACGTTGTTGATGTGCCCGAAGGCGTCCATGTCGCCCCAGCGCAGCTGGATGTCGACGTGATAGCGCGGCGCGGTCATGGCCCCATCCTGCCGGGTGCGCAGTGCTCGGCGTACCTCGCCGGCCACCGCCCTCGGCGTACTGCCCGTCCTTCCCCTCGGCGTACCTCCCCCGTCCCGCCCGCCGCCGGCCCGCGTGCGGACCGTAGGGTGGCGCCGTGCCGTTTCACGAGCAGTACCTCTCGCCGAACGACCCCGACTACGACCCCCTGGCCGACCTGCTGCGGGTGCTGAGCCTGACCCCCGCGGCCGACGTCGACCCGGCCTCCGCCGGCGCCGCGGCGCAGTCCTCGCACGGCCTGCCGTTCGACGCGCAGGACGTCTTCCTCGGCGCCAGCCAGCCGACCCCGCACGGCCGCGTCTTCGGCGGCCAGGTCGTGGCCCAGGCGTTGGTGGCCGCGGGCCGTACCGTCGACGACCCGCGCGCCGGTTCCGGTGCCGCCGACTCCGGCACCGGCGCTGGCACCGACGCCGGCGCTGGCACCGACGCCGGCGCTGGCACCGACGCCGGCACCGGCGTCACGGCGTCGCCACCGCAGCGCCGCATCCATTCGCTGCACGGCTATTTCCTGCGCGCCGGCGACGCCGCCGAGCCCATCCGATTCGAGGTAGAGCGACTGCGCGACGGGGCGTCGTTCTCGGCGCGCCGGGTGCATGCGGTCCAATACGGCAAGCCGATCCTGTCGATGATCTTCAGCTTCCAGGTGCCCGCCGACGGGATGGATCACCAGGTGGCGATGCCGCCGGTGCCGATGCCGGACGACATCGCGACGATCGCGGAGCGGCTGGCGCACGCCCCGGAGAACCTCGCCAAGCGCTGGACGGTGCGGCGCCCGATCGACATGCGGCACTGCGAGGGCCCGCTCTACCTGCGGCCCGGGCCGTTCCGCACCGCCGCACAGCACGTCTGGATCCGCGCGATCGGCCCGCTGCCCCAGGACCATCTCACCCACGCGGCCGTGCTCGCCTATGCCTCGGACTACACCGTCCTGGAGGCGGTGCTGCGCCAGCACGGGATCCACTGGACCGACCCGCGGCTGCGCCCGGCGAGCCTCGATCACGCGATGTGGTTCCATCGCGAGCTGCGCGCGGATAACTGGATCCTGTACGCCGAGAGTTCGCCGTCCGCCGCCGGCGGCCGGGGCCTGGGGATCGGGCACATGTTCGACGTCTCGGGACGGCTCGTCGCGACGGTGGCCCAGGAGGGCATGCTGCGCCTCAAGGAGCAGTGACCTGTCGAGCGGACCTCAGTCTCGGGTGAGCTTTCGGTAGGTGACCCGGTGGGGGCGGGCCGCTTCCTCGCCGAGGCGTTCGATCTTGTTCTTCTCGTACGCCTCGAAGTTGCCCTCGAACCAGTACCAGCGCCAGGGCTCCTCCTCGGTGCCCTCGTAGGCCAGGATGTGGGTCGCCACCCGGTCCAGGAACCAGCGGTCGTGGCTGATGACCACGGCGCAGCCCGGGAACTCCAGCAGCGCGTTCTCCAACGAACCCAGCGTCTCCACGTCCAGGTCGTTGGTGGGCTCGTCGAGCAGCAGCAGGTTGCCGCCCTGCTTGAGGGTCAGCGCCAGGTTGAGCCGGTTGCGCTCGCCGCCGGAGAGGACGCCGGCCGGCTTCTGCTGGTCGGGGCCCTTGAAGCCGAACTGACTGACGTAGGCCCGGCTGGGGATCTCGACCTTGCCGACCTGGATGTAGTCCAGCCCGTCGGAGACCACCTCCCACAGCGTCTTGGTCGCCTCGAGACCCTCGCGGCTCTGGTCGACATAGCTGATCTGGACCGTGTCGCCGACCTTGACGCTGCCCGAGTCCGGCTCCTCCAGGCCCACGATGGTCTTGAACAGCGTGGTCTTGCCCACCCCGTTGGGGCCGATGACGCCCACGATGCCGTTGCGCGGCAGGGTGAAGCTCAGGTCCTTGATCAGCACCCGGTCGCCGAAACCCTTGGTGAGCTTGGCGACCTCGATGACGGTCGAGCCCAGCCGGGGGCCGGGCGGGATCTGGATCTCCTCGAAGTCCAGCTTCCGGGTGCGCTCGGCCTCGGCGGCCATCTCCTCGTAGCGAGCCAGCCGCGCCTTGCTCTTGGTCTGGCGCGCCTTGGCGTTGGAGCGCACCCACTCCAGCTCGTCCTTGAGGCGCTTGGCGAGCTTGGCGTCCTTCTTGCCCTGGACCTGCAGGCGCTCCTGCTTCTTCTCCAGGTAGGTCGAGTAGTTGCCCTCGTAGGGGTAGAGCCGGCCCCGGTCGACCTCGGCGATCCACTGGGCGACGTTGTCCAGGAAGTATCGGTCGTGGGTCACCGCGATGACGGCGCCGTGATAGGCGGCGAGGTGCTGCTCCAGCCACTGCACGCTCTCGGCGTCGAGGTGGTTGGTGGGCTCGTCGAGCAGCAGCAGATCGGGCTTGGACAGCAGCAGCTTGCACAGCGCGACGCGGCGGCGCTCACCACCGGAGAGCACGCTGACATCGGCGTCGCCGGGGGGGCACTGCAGGGCGTCCATGGCCTGCTCCAGCTGGGAGTCCAGGTCCCACGCGTCGGCGTGGTCGATGTCCTCCTGCAGCTTGCCCATCTCGGCCATCAGGGCGTCGAAGTCGGCGTCGGGCTCGCCCATCTCCACGGAGATCTGGTTGTATCGCTCGACCTTGTCGAGGATGTCGCCCATGCCCTCCTTGACGTTGCCGAGGACGTCCTTGTCCTCGTTGAGCTCGGGCTCTTGCATCAGGATGCCCACGGAGTATTCCGGGCTCAGCCGCGCCTCCCCGTTGCTGGGCTGGTCCAGCCCCGCCATGATCTTGAGGATCGTCGACTTGCCCGCACCATTCGGGCCGACCATGCCGATCTTGGCGCCGGGGAAGAACGACATCGTCACGTCGTCCAGGATCAGCTTGTCCCCGACGGCCTTGCGGGCCTTGGTCATGGTGTAGATGAACTCCGCCATGCCGCTCAGGCTATCGGGCCGGACCCGCCGCCCCCGAATCGGCGGCCCCGACCCGATCGGTCCTGGTCAGGCGCCGAGTCGCACCCCCGCCTCGGCGTACCCACGATCGACCTGCTCCTCATAGGGCGGCAGGGGGCCGTCGGCCTCCTCCTCGTCCAGGGGTGGCTCCTGCAGGCCGTACGCCGAGTGCTCCGAGCGCTCCGACCCGGCGTCGTCCCGCCGCGCCTCGGCGAGCTGCAGCGAGCCGCCCAGCCCGCCGAATGCCACATCCCTCGACGAACCGGCCGCATCGTTCGACGTCCCAGACGCTTCGCTCAGCGCCCCGGACGCTTCGCTCGGCGCCCCGGCCGGGAAGGAACCCTCGCCGAATGTGCCGGTCTTGACCCGGGTGAAGTCCGCCCGGCCCCGCGTGAGGTCGTGACCCACGGCGCTGGCATCGATCTCCACGCTGGTGCCGCTGCGGTCCCCCGCGCTCCACTGATTGACCCGCAACCGCCCCGACACGACGACGGGCTGCCCCTTGCGGATCGAGACGGCGACATTCTGGGCGAGCTGGCGGAAGGCGAGGACGGTGACGAAATTCGTGCCGACGTCGACGAAGCCACCGGTGGCGCCGTCGCGGCGGCGCACGGTGGAGGCGAGCCGGAAGGTGACGAACTGCTGGCCGGTCTTGCCGAACCGGACGACCGGGTCCTCGACGGCGTTGCCGACGATGGTGACCTGGGTTTCGTTCATGGGCCGGGACCTTTCCCTGGGCCGGCGCGGTCCCCCGCGTCCGGCGGCGCGCCGCGCTGGTGCGCCGCTGCCTACCCTGCTGGGGCCGAGGTGCCGCCCGGGCGACGCCGGTGTCGGCCTGTGGAAGAGCCCCCGCGCGCGGTGGGGGTGTGGACAGTCCGGATCAGGTGGCGCGGACGGTGGCGAGCAGCTCCCGGGTCCGCCGGTGCCGCTCGAGCACGTCCCGCACCGGCCCGATCAGGTGCTCGGCCGCGACGGAGCGCACCTGCTCCCGCAGTGCGGCCGCAACCCGGGCCCGGCGCCGCGCCGCGCCACGCCGGATGAACGGTTTGGCGAGGCCGGTCAGCGCGAGCCCGGCCAGGATGCCGCCCACCAGCAGGATGGTCGGCACCGGGATCGACGACAGGGTCGGCACGTCGGCCGTCGGCATCTTGAGGAAGGCGAATCCGGCAAGCACCAGCAACCAGCCCAGCCCCGCGATGGCGGCCACGGCGAGCACGACCTGCAGCGCACCGACGACGTGCCACCACAGCGGGGTGCGGTCCCGCAGCGGGGTAGCCAGCACGGCCCGGTCCAGCGCGTCGGCCATCGCCCGATCGTCCGGGGTGGCGGCATCCTCGACGGCCCGCGCCCACGGCCCGAGCAGGCCGGTGCCGGCGCGCGCGCCCAGCTTGCGGGTGGTCAGATCCAGGGCGGCTCGGGCGGCGGGCGTGGGCTGCGGCAACGAGCTTCGACCGAGCAGGTCGGCCACATCGGCGTCGGCCGATCCCGCCCCCTGCAGCCGCAGCCGCTTCATGGGGTCGGGCCGCAGCCGCTGCACCCACCGCGAGAACGGCCAGCCGGTCCTGGCGGTCGCCTGCCGCCGATAATCGGCCGACACCGTCTCCAGGACGATCGGAATGCCCGCCGCCCGGGACAACGCCTCGACCAGGTCGTCGTCCACGCCGCCCTCGACGGTCGGCTCGCTGCTCCCGACGTACGACGCCAGGGCGTCCGCTTCCCGCTGCACGTCCGCGAGGAGCCGCGCCCGCGCGGCCGTGGCGGCCCGGGCGGCTCCGGCGAGGGCCTCGCGCAGTTCGCCGAGCCCCTCCCCGGTGCGCGCCGACAGCAGCAACACCTCCGCGGCGGGCAGCCCGTCCTCGGCGAGCAACCGGCGCAGGTCGTCGCGGCACTCCCGGGCCGCGTCGGCGCTCATCCGGTCGGCCTGGTTGAGCACGACCAGGGTCACGGTCTGGTGCCGGGCGGCCCGGCGCAGGTATTGGTCGTGCAGGACGGCATCGGCATATTTCTGCGGGTCCGTCACCCACACGAACACGTCGGCCAGCCCGAGCACCCGGTCGGCCTCGGCCCGGTGCGTCAGCTCGAAGCTGTCGATGTCGGGCAGGTCGAGCAGGACCAGGCCGTCGGGTGGCGAGCCGTCGCCGAGCCGAGCCCAGCCGCGCCCGCCGGGCGGTTCGGGGGCGACCTGATGCCTGGCCCGGGCGTTCACCCAGTCCAGCAGGGGGGTCGCGGGCTCGGCTCCCCAGACCGCCGCGGTGATCTGGCTGGTCGTCGGCCGGGTCACCCCGACCTGCGAGACGGGCGCCCCGACCAACGCGTTGAACAGCGAGGACTTGCCGGTGCCGGTGGCTCCGGCGAGCGCCACGACCGTGTGCGATCCGGACAGGTTGAGCCGTTCGGAGGCCTTGCGCAGCACCCGCTCGGCGGAGCCGACCGCGGAGGAGGGCAGGTACGGGCCGCCTGCGTCCAGTGCTCCCGTCAGTCCCTCGACGGCCGTTTTGAGCCCGACCGAGGGGTCGGCGACGACCGGCGCGTGCCGCTCGCGACGTCTCATCGCTGCGCCTGCACGGCGGCCGCCGCCCGCAGCAGCCGTTCCGGCTGACCGACGTCCAGAACGACGTGGTCCAGGGCGGTGAGCACCCGGGCCTCCTCCTGCGCGTAGAGCTCGCCGGTACGGGCCGCGAGATCGGCGCGGGCCTTGCCGGCCAGTTCCCGCACGGCCTGGTCGCCGAACAGCGCCTCCAACAGCTTCTGGGCCACGACGGCCGACCCGCCGGCGATGCCGACCTCGGCACCGCCCAGGGCGCCCATGGTGTGGCTGAACACGACGAGCATCAGCACAACGCCGACGCCGTTGACGCCGAAGGACAGCACCCGCGCCGTCGTCCGCCGGTCCTTGCCCTCGGCCCGCACCAGCTGCAGGATCCCGTCCTGCCAGTCCCGGATGAGCCGGGCCACCTGATCGGGAAGGTCCGGCGGCAGGGCCGTGAGCTGGGGGCTGGCCGCCACGATCGCCTCGCCACCGGGGATCTGTGACCACCGGCGCGCGACCTGCAGGGCGGCCCCCTCGGCGTGGGCGAGGACCAGCTGCTGGACACCGGACTGCAGGGCCACGCCCAGCTCTGCCGTCGGCGCGGGCCGCCCGGTGATCACCGAGCTGACCCGGTCCCGGAATCGGCCCACGGCCGCCTCGAACGACTTGAACAGCTCGCCCGTCCCGACGTACTCCTGCCAGCGCGCCAGCACCTCGCCACGGAGCAGCGACCCGTCGCTGATGCCCTCCGCGACGTCGCCGGCCGCCTCGGCGTAGCTGCGCCGCGCGATCGCGCGGAGTTGTTCGACGGTCTGGACCTGGGCCGAGCTGGCCTCCGCGAGGACCTGGGTGCGGCCCTGCAGGGAGTCGAGGGCGCCGGAGAGCGTGCGGCGTACGACGACCCCCCGGGCGCGGGCGTCCTCGCCCAGCTTCGTCAACCACTCGCGCAGCGGCGCGAGCTGCCGCTCCGGGAGCATGCCGCGCTCGTCGAGCTGGGACTCGGTGAGCGTGAACACCGGCGCGGACCGCAGGCCCTCGGTGGCCAGCATCCCCGCGAGGTGGTCACCGACCGCGATGACCGCCTCGGGGGGTACCCGATCGAGGATGATCGCGATGGAGGTGCCGCGCTCGGCGGCCTGGCGCAGGAACCCCCAGGGGACGGCGTCGGCATAGCGGGCGGCGGTCGTGACGAAGATCCACAGGTCCGCGGCGCCGAGCAGCTGCCTGGCCAGGTCGCGGTTCGCCTCGACGACCGAGTCGATGTCGGGGGCGTCCAGCAGCGCCAGGCCGTGCGGCAGTCCGGGCGCGGCGGCCAACCGCACGGCACCGGGGTCGTCGTTGGTGTCCGCGCCCGTGACGCGGGCCAGACCCGGCAGGATCCGGGGGCCGATGAACCAGTGCGCCTCGTCGGGGTGGTGCACCAAGACGGAGGCGCGGGTGGTGGGGCGCAGCACGCCGGCCCGGCTGACGACGTCCTGGGCCAGGCTGTTGACCAGCGTGGATTTGCCGGCGCCGGTGGATCCGCCGACCACCGCGAGCAGCGGGGCGTCCAGGTCGGCGAGCCGCGGCAGGATGTAGTCGTCCAGCTGGGCGAGCACGTCGCGACGTGCCGCCCGGGCCTCCTCGGCGCCGGCGACGGGCAGCGGGAGCGCCACGGTCTCGACCTCGTCGCGCAGCGTGCGCACGGCCCGCGTCAGGCCGTCCGAGATCACCGAAATGCTCACTCGGCCAGGATGGTCGTTCGCCTGCTCAATTCCAACCTGGCGCGCCGGGCGGGCGGGCGTGAGCCGTGCGGCCGACCGAACCCGTACGGCGGGCCAGGTGGCCCAGCGAGCAGGTCGAGCGCCCGGGAAACCTCACGCGGCGGGCCGCCGAGCCGATGAGGGACAGGTCACCATCGCACACCACCACCCCGCCACGGATGGCACCGGCCCGCGCTGCGCTCCCCCACGACGCCGCGCCTGGGCCTCAGGCCGCGAAGCGCTCCACCGGACACGGAGGTCCGCCATGACCGACCCGCGAGGTCTGATCGATCCGCACCCGACCACCATCACCCGCGCCCCGTTCGCCGACACCGCGCAGGCTGACGAGCGGGTCTTCGCGATGGTCGAGCAGCAGGCCACCTGGGTCGGCACGGTGGTCCGCGAGGCCGGCACGGTGGCCTGTCACGGCGGCGCTGTCGTGGCGGATCCCGGGCAGTGGCTCTTCGCGCAGCGGGAACGCTTCAAGCGGGACGGGGCCTGCGACCCGTGGGCCGAACAGATGCTCTACCGCGCCGGCCTGCTGCCCCGCTGACTAAAGCGCCCCCGGCAGGACTCGAACCTGCGACCTAGAGATTAGAAGGCTCTTGCTCTATCCAGCTGAGCTACGAGGGCGGGGCGCCACACTCCGGGCGCCGGCCTCGATTCTACGGGCGGGCCAGCGCTGCGACCGCCCACCGGGCGGGGCACCGACGGGCTCGAGGCGGCCCTACCGCCGGGGGGCCAGCGCGCCGGTGGCCGGGGCGTAGATGCGCGCCCGCAGGGCGGCGATGTCGTGCAGCAGCGCCAGTTCTGTGGCCTGGGCGTCCGGCGGTGCGGTGCCGCGCCGCAACCGCTGCCGCAGGAACGCCAGTTCGGTCGCCTCGTCCTGGAAGGCTCGCATGGTGCGGCCGTTGCCGGGACCTCCGGTCTGGGCGGCCCAGCGGCGCGCCTGGCGACGCAGCGCGATGCTGCCGATCATGGTCACCTCGGGCGGCGCGAACCAGCCCCTCGCGGCGTACTCGGTCAGTTCCTGGGCGATGATGCGGCCCTCGCGGCGCCGAGCCCACGCCGCGAAGATCCCGGCGACCACGAACATGGGCACCTGCAGCAGGAGATACAGCGTCACGGCGCCGTCCGCGCCGACCAGGGCCGTCGCATTCCACAGGCCGTGCAGAAACATCGCGAGCAGCAGCCCCACAACCGGGGCGATGAACCGCACCGCGCCGCGGGAGCGGGTCGCCGCGATGCCGAGCCCCACCCCGAAACAGGCGGTGAACATCGGGTGCGCGAACGGGGCGAAGACCCCCCGGGTCACCAGGACCACGGCCAGGCCGGTCGCGCCGTACTCGGTATATCCCCGGCCCAGGTAGAGCACGTTCTCCGCGAACGCGAAGCCGGCCGCGCACGTCGCGGCGTACACGATCCCGTCCACCACCCCGTCGAACTCGCGTCGCCGCAGCAGCAGCACGAGCAGCACCCCGAGCCCCTTGAGCAGCTCCTCGACCACCGGGGCGACCACGACGGCGGTCACCTCGCGCGCTGCGTCACCCCCGGCGACCTGCGCGATCAGGAACATCGTGGAGGTATTCAGCAGCAGCGCCCCGGCGGTCGCCACGCAGGCTCCCCACAGGAAGGTGCTGACCAGATAGCTCGTCGGCTCCGATTCGAAGCGGTCCAGCCACAGCACCGCCGGCAGCACGATGAACAGCGGCAGCACCGCCGCGGCGAGCCCCACCAGCGCGGTGGCCGCGCCGAGTTCGGCGTCGAGTCCGGCGGCGAACATGGTCCCCGTCAGCAGGAACAGCAGGCTCAGGCTGCCGGTCCACAGCCACCGGCGCAGCGCCGGGCGGGCGGTGCCGAGCGGCGGCCGCTGGAGCGGCCTGGGCGGACCTGACATCTCTCCTCCGTACGGCGCCCCTGCCGGAACGGTCGGCACTGCGGTGCGACCAGGTACGCCGACCGAGATGGTACGCCGACGCCGGTGCACGGGTCACGGGTCAGCGGGGCCGGCCGCCTACAGTGAGGGGGTGAGCAGCGCGCCGAACGAGAAGTCCCGGACCGATCGGATCGTCTGGATCGACTGCGAGATGACCGGACTGTCCCTGACCGCCGACGCGCTCGTCGAAGTCGCCGCCCTCGTGACCGACTTCGAGCTGAACCAGCTCGGCGACGGCGTGGACGTGGTGATCCGGCCGCCCGATGCGGCGCTGGCGCAGATGGGCGACTTCGTCCGGGACATGCACACGACCAGCGGACTGCTCGCCGAGCTCGCCGAGGGCAGCACGCTGGCGGCCGCCCAGGAGCAGGTGCTGGCGTACGTGCGGCAGTGGGTCCCCGAGGCCGGCAAGGCCCCGCTCGGCGGTAATACGGTCGCCACTGACCGCGGGTTCCTGGCCCGGGACATGCCCGAACTGGAGAGCTGGCTGCACTACCGGATCATCGACGTCAGCTCGATCAAGGAGCTGTCCCGGCGCTGGTATCCGCGGGCCTATTTCCAGGCCCCGGCCAAGCACGGCGGCCACCGCGCGCTGGCCGACATCCGGGAGAGCATCGCGGAGCTGCGCTACTACCGGGAGGCCGTGTTCGTGCCGGCACCGGGCCCGGACACCGAGCGGTGCAAGCAACTCAGCGCCAAGCATGCGGTGCGCGGCACGCCCGAGGTCGGCTGAGCCGAGCCGCGCGAGAGGCGCGAGACCGGCTGAGGCGAGCCGCCTGCTCACCATGCGCCATCCGGTCCGGAGCACCCCGCGGGACGGGGTACGATGGTCGCCGCTACCCGGAGCATCACGGCGCGATCCGTCGGTGAACCGCCCTGGTCAGCGCTTGGTGGGTGTAGCTCAGCTGGTAGAGCACCTGGTTGTGGTCCAGGTGGTCGCGGGTTCGAGTCCCGTCACTCACCCCAGCCACGCGTGAGGCCCGGAGTCGCCGACTCCGGGCCTCACGCGTGTCCGCGCCCTTTCGGTTCGGGAGCGGGCGCTGGCCCTCGCGAGAGGCATAGCACGCTGCGCTACCCGGTGCTACGGTTGATGGGTGGGTACCCAAGCCGCCGTGAGTCAACGAGACCTCCGATTGCGTTCCAAGGAGATCATGGACGCCGTCGAGAGCGGGCAGTCGTTCACGGTGACGCGCGAGGGCCGCGGGATCGCGGAGCTGGTCCCCCTGCGGCAGGTCCGAACGTTCGTCTCCCGAGAGACCTTCGCAGCCACCTCGCGGCAGTCGCCGCCGGTAGACCTGGCGACCTTCCGCGCCGACCAGCACAGCTCCACGGATGTCGGCATGGACGATCCCTATGCCCGCTGACGGCGGGAAGGGCCTGCTCGACACGAACATCCTCATCCTGAGGAATCGGATCGAGCACGGCGCTCTCCCCGCCGAGGTCGCGATCAGCGCCGTGAGCTTGGCGGAGCTGTCTGCCGGGGTGCACCAAGCGCACGGACCGGAGGCGTCGGCAGAACGCGCGCGGCGGCTTCTCCTCCTGCAGCAGGTGGAAAGCGAATTCGATCCGCTCGCCTTCGACGCCACGGCCGCCCGCCACTATGGGCGAATCGCCGGAGCTGTATCGGCCGCCGGCCGCAGCCCTCGCCGTCGCGTGGCCGACCTCATGATCGCGGCGGTCGCGGCTGCCCACCAGCTACCGCTCTACACGACGAACCCCGCGGACTACTCCGGACTGGGTGAATTCGTCGAGGTGGTGGCGGTGCCGAGGCCTCACAGCGAGGGGTAGCGGGTCTTCGACCGGTCCGCCAGGGTCGACTGGCCCGCCCCGGGTCGGCGAGGTGATGGCCGGTCCGGGTCGCCACGTGGCGGGGCTGCGGCAGGATGGGGGGCAGTCGCACCCCAGGAGGCCCCCATGCCCGCCAGCGCCCGACGTACCGGGCTGTTCCCCCTCCTCGCCGTCCTCACCTTCTGCGCGACGCTGCTGATCGCGCTGACCGGGGCGCCTGCCGCGTCGGCGCACTCGGCGCTGGTGTCCTCGACACCCGCCGACGGCGCGACCGTGCCGACCCTGCCCGACACCGCGTCGCTGACCTTCAACGAGGACATCAGCCCCGACTTCGCGCAGATCGTCGTCCAGGGCTCCGGCGAGCCGCGTCAGGCCACCCCGACCGTGAAGGGCCCGGTCGTCTCGGCGCCGCTGCCGGCCGACATCGGCGCCGGCCGGGTCGTGGTGCGCTATCGCGTGGTGAGCAAGGACGGCCACCCGATCTCGGGCGAGATCGCGTTCACGGTAGGGGCGGCGGGCGGTACGCCCGGTGCGGCGGGTGCCACGACGTCGGGCGCCGGTACGGAGACCGGTTCCACCACCGCGGCCTCTCCGGCGGCGACGGCGACCTCGCCGCGGGCCGGCCAAGCGGCGAACGTGTCGCGGGACTCGGACAACATCGTGGCGTATGTGCTGACCGGCTTCGTCGCCGTGGCCATGCTCGCGATCGGGCTCATGCTGTGGCGCTGGGAGAAGCAGCGCTCCAACCGGCAACCCTGACGACGGCCCGACCTCGTCGGACTCGCCCGTCCGACCCCCTGACCAGCGCAGGTCCGCTCAGCCGGTAGGTGGCTCATACCGGGCGACCGTGGCCACGCGACTGATCGCCTTGTCGAACGAGGCCACCACCCCGACGCCGGTGGACTCTGCGCAGGCGACGAGGTAGGCGTCCGCGAAGTCGAGTCGCTCCACCTCATACACCTCGACGGCGCGAAGGAGCAGCGCCGGGTCCACACACACGATGGATTCGAACCCCACCAGCGAACGCACTGCTTGCGCGACCTGGCCACGTGGGGCCCGGTAGAACGACTCCAACACATAGACCGTCTCCGCGGCGACCAGGTCGGTGAGGTACAGCTCGGCGCCCGAGGCAAGGAACACGGTGGCCCGATGCGCCATCTCGGGCGGCTCCCCCGTGAGGTGACGGACGATGACATTGGTGTCGATGAAGGCCCTCATGCCCGTGTCGTCGCGCGGGCTGCGTGGGTACGCCGCAGCACGTCGTCCCAGGCTGCATTGCGCCGGTCGGCCGGCACCTGGATGGAGCCCGCGAGGTCAAGGAAGTCCGGAACACGCGCCAGCGTGGCGCGCGAGCCCTCCACGCGGAAGATGATCTCGTCCCCGGGACGGATGCCGAGCGCGTCGCGTACGGACTTGGGGACCGTCACCTGACCCTTGGACGTAACTCGAGCGGCGACATCCATGGTCGCTCCTTACTTACTGGTCCTAGTAAGGAAACCCACGTTACCCGAGATCTGCCCCGAACCAGCCCCGCCGGGAAAAGCAGTGCGGCGGGGTCCGTGGACCCCGCCGCACTGCAGTGATGTGGTGCGCCATCAGGGACTCGAACCCCGAACCCAGTGATTAAGAGTCACTTGCTCTGCCAATTGAGCTAATGGCGCGCAACCAGGAAAACCTTACAGTACGGCGCTCGGACCGCGGAAATCGCCAGGTCAGGGACCAGACGCCCGTCCTGGTCCATGGCACGCCACCTCGGCGACGTCCGCGCCTGGGATCGTGCACGAACCGATATCGCTTTGGCGAGGGCTCTTCGCCCCTCAACCCGCTGAGCTGCGTTGATGCCGCAGCGGAAAGAGCACTGGGCGGCATTGCGATATCGGTTCGTGCATGGTCGGCGTCGTGCGCCGTCGCCGACAGGCCTGGTCGACTCGGGCGTGCTCGACCGGCAGGCCACGAAGGCCAGCGACCCGGGACGCTCAGCCGCGCAGCGGCGCCAGGGCCCCCGACCAGGCCTCGACCTGGGCGAAGACATCGGCCAGCTCGCCGGCGCGGCGCTCCCCCGGGGTGAACTGGCCACCGCTGAAGTCCGTGAACAGCGACAGCGCCACAACGGCGCGGACGTCGGCCATCTGGGCGTTGGCCACGATCGTGCGCCAGTTCTCGACGGCCCGCACGCCACCGTCGGCGCCGTAGCCCACGAAGCCCACGGCCTTGTCGTTCCACTCGGCGTAGAGGAAGTCGAAGGCGTTCTTGAACGCGGCCGGGACACCGTGGTTGTACTCGGCGGTGACGAAGACGTAGCCGTCATACCCCGCGATCCGCTCCGACCAGGCCTGGGTGTGGCCGTTCGCATAGCGGCCCGCAGCCGCCGGGATCGGCTCGTCCAGCAGCGGCAGGCCGACCTCGGCCAGGTCGATCAGCTCGTACGTCGCACCCTCGCGCCCAGCGGCCTGCTGCATGACCCACTGGCCGACCTGGTCTCCCACTCGGCCCGGGCGGGTGCTCCCGACGATGACGGCGATCTTCATGACGACTCCTCCGTTTGGTTGAACTGTCAACTACTTGAGGCAACACCGGCGGCGCCAGATCTGTTCCCGCGACGACTCCCCCGACCGGCCCGCGAATCCGCGACCGGCTGCGCCGCCACCACCGCCGCGGCTAGCGTGAAAACACCAGCACGCACGGCAGGAAGGGCGGCGAATGCGCGCGCTCGTGAAGACGCAGGCCGCACCGGGTCTGGACCTGCGCGACGTCCCGGAGCCCACCCCCGGCCCCGACGAGGTGAAGATCCGGGTGCTGCGCGCCGGCCTCTGCGGCACCGACCTGCACATCGAGTCCTGGGACGAGTGGGCCGCCGCCACCCTGCGGCCGCCGCTGATCACCGGGCACGAGTTCTACGGCGAGATCACGGAGGTCGGCGAGGCGATCACGCACCTGCAGCCCGGCCAACGCTGCTCCTGCGAGGGCCACATCGTCTGCGGCCATTGCCGCAACTGCCGCGCCGGCCGCCGGCACCTGTGCATCAACACCCAGGGCATCGGCGTCAACCGGGACGGCGCATTCGCGGACTACATCGTGATGCCGGCCAGCAACGTGTGGGTCCAGCCCGAGGAGATCGACCCTGAGCTGGGCGCGGTGTTCGACCCTCTCGGCAATGCCACCCACACGGCGCTGCAGTGGCCAATGGTCGGCGAGGACGTCCTGGTCACCGGGGCCGGCCCGATCGGGGTGATGGCCGCGGCGATCGCGCGGCACGCGGGGGCGCGGTACGTCGTGGTCACCGACGTCTCCGACTACCGACTCGCGCTGGCCAAGCGCGCGGGCGCCGACCTGGCCGTGAACACGGCGAAGGCAGGACTGCGGGACGCACAGCGGGAGCTCGGCATGCGTGAGGGCTTCGACATCGGACTGGAGATGTCCGGAGCCCCCGCCGCGGTCACCGACATGATCGACAACATGAATCACGGCGGCCGGATCGCGATGCTCGGGCTGCCCACCGACCCCTACCCGATCTCCTGGGGCAAGGTCATCACCCACATGATCACGATCCGCGGGATCTACGGCCGCGAGATGTACGAGTCCTGGTATGCCATGAGCGCCATGCTGCAGACCTCCGCGGCGCTGCGCGACGCCGTACGGTCCACCATCACCCACCGCGTCAAGGCCGAGGACTGGCCGGACGCCTTCGCCGCCGCCCGCAGTGGGCGCTGCGGCAAGGTCGTCATGGACTGGTCCTGACCAGCAAAACCGCCGAGCGAGAGAGCGACGACGACCATGTATGCCGAGATGCGCGAGCGCCTGGCCACCACGCTGGCCGAGATCCAGGACGCGGGGCTGTACAAGCACGAGCGCCGACTGGCCGGTGCGCAGGCGGCCCGCATCGAGACCGTCACCTCCGATGGGGTGGGCCCCGACGGCACGGCGGCGGCGCTGAACTTCTGCGCCAACAACTACCTGGGGCTGGCCGACCACCCGGAGGTCGTGGCGGCGGCCAAGGCCAGCTACGACCAGTGGGGTTTCGGGATGGCGTCGGTGCGGTTCATCTGCGGCACGCAGCAGCTGCACAAGCGGCTGGAGGCGGCGATCAGCGAGTTCCTCGGCATGGCCGACACGATCCTGTTCTCCAGCTGCTTCGATGCCAATGGCGGCGTCTTCGAGGTGCTCTTCGACGAATCGGACGCGATCGTCTCCGACGAGCTCAACCATGCCTCGCTGATCGACGGCATCCGCCTGGCCAAGGCGGCTCGCTATCGGTACCGCAACCGTGACATGGCCGACCTGCGCGCCCAGCTGTCCGCCGCCCGTGACGCCGGCGCTCGGCAGATCTGCGTGGTCACCGACGGGGTCTTCTCGATGGACGGGTACTACGCCCCGCTGGCCGAGATCTGCGACCTCGCCGAGGAGTACGGCGCGCTCGTCCTCGTCGACGACTCCCACGCCGTCGGTTTCGTGGGGGCGCACGGCCGCGGCACGCACGAATACTGCGATGTCATGGGCCGCGTCGACATCATCACCGGCACGCTCGGCAAGGCCCTCGGCGGCGCGAGTGGCGGCTATGTCTCCGGCCCGCAGGAGGTCGTCGACCTGCTGCGGCAGCGCGCCCGGCCCTACCTCTTCAGCAACGCCGTCGCCCCCGCCGTGGCCGCCGGCTCGCTGAAGGCCATCGAGCTGGCCCGCGACTCCGACGCCCTGCGCGAGCGGCTCGACGCCAACAAGTCCCTCTTCCGGCAGCTCATGACGGATGCCGGTTTCGACCTGCTCCCCGGCGAACACGCGATCGTGCCGGTGATGTTCCCGGGCGAGGACGGTGCGCGCCGAGCCGGCCAGATCGCCGACGCCATGCTGGCCCGCGGGGTCTATGTGATCGCCTTCTCCTATCCGGTGGTGCCGAGGGGCAAGGCCCGGATCCGGGTGCAGCTGTCGGCCGGGCACACCACGGACGACGTACGGGCCGCCGTCGCGGCGTTCGTCGCCGCCCGCGACGAGGTGGGATAGCGGCAGGGCTCCCCGGGGGTTCGCTTACAGGTAGAGGCCGGCCTCGGCGTCGCGTTCCGGCGTCGAGACCGCGTGCACGTCGCGCTCGCGCAGCAGCACGTATTCCTTGCCGTCCAACTCCACCTCGGCACGCTCGCCGGGGTCGTAGAGGACCCGGTCGCCGAGCCGGATCTGCCGCACGTTCGCTCCCGTGGCCACCACATTGGCCCAGGCCAACCGCTTGCCGAGCTGCGCGGTCGCGGGGATGATCAGGCCCCCGCCGGTGTGCCGCTCCCCGGACTCGCCCTCGTCCGAGAGCAGCACCCGGTCGTGCAGCATCCGGATCGCCAGGCCGCCCTCGGCGCTGGCCCGGCGGCCGGGTTCGACGTCTTGCAGCGCGTCGACGGCCTCAGCCACGGACGCGGCGATAGATGCTCAACCCCACGATCGCGGCCACGACGACCACCACGGCGGCGACGCGGTCGAGGCGCACATCGCCATTGGGCGTCATGAAGGTGTCCTGGAGCTTGGCGACCGCGGCGTCCTTCTGGCGCTCGGCGATCACGCCCGGCTTGGCCCGGTAGGCGAGCTCGTCGATCGTGTTCGCCAGCCGCGTGCGGGTGGCCTCGATATCGGCCTCGATGTGACGCGGGCTGCGAGCATCCTGGCTCATCTGTTGTCCTCTCGTACGCGGCTCGTACGCGGCACCGGGCCGCAGACTCCTGCACTAACCTACCGTGCACCACTCGGCACCGCCTGTGAGCGGCCCGTTTCACCCCACAACCGGCCGTCGCGAACCCGCGGCCGGACCCAGATCGGAAGGAGCCCCCCATGGCCCGCCTCGAGACCGGCGACGTCGCCCCTGCCTGGACGCTGCCGAGCGACACCGGCACCCCCGTGAGCCTGTCCGACTACGCGGGCCGGCACCTGGTGATCTTCTGCTATCCGGCGGCGATGACCCCGGGCTGTACGACGGAGGCATGCGACTTCCGCGATTCGGCGCAGGCCTTGCAGGCGGCCGGGTACGCCGTGGTCGGCCTGTCCCCCGACAAGCCCGAGAAGCTCGCGAAATTCGTCGCCAAGGAGTCGCTGACCTATCCGCTGCTTTCCGATGTCGACAAGACCGTGCTCACCGCCTATGGCGCCTACGGCGAGAAGAAGCTCTACGGCAAGACGACCGTCGGGGTGATCCGCTCCACGGTGGTGGTCGGCCCGGACGGTCGGGTGGAGCTAGCCAAGTACAACGTCAAGGCCACCGGGCACGTCGCCGCCCTGCGCAAGGCGCTGGGCGTCTGAGGGCACCGGCAGATCCGGCCCGTACGCCGTACCGGGCGGGGACCCGACGCACCCCGCGCCGCCGTACACTGGCCGCTGCGCGGGAGTGGTGAAATTGGCAGACACGCAGGATTTAGGTTCCTGTGCCGAAAGGTGTGAGGGTTCGAGTCCCTTCTCCCGCACCCTATTTGAACTGCAACAACGGCCTTTCTGGTCGCCTGAGGCAACGCGTAGGCAACCAGGAGCAGCCGGTTGCTCAGGCAAGGTGTTGGCGCAGGTCCTCCTCGAGGGCCCGGAACGCCTTGCCGCGGTGGCTGATGGTGTTCTTTTCCAGGGTCGGCAGCTCGGCGCTGGTGCGGTGGTCGCCCTCGACCTGCAGGATCGGGTCGTAGCCGAAGCCGTTGTCGCCGCGAGGCGCCCGGGTCAGGGTTCCCGGGAAGCGGCCCTCGCGCACGATCGTCGTACCGTCCGGCAGCGCCAGGCAGGCCGCGCACACGAACGCGGCGCCGCGGTGTTCGTCGGGGACATCGGCGAGTTGCCGCAGCAGCAGGTCGAGGTTGCCGAGATCGTCGCCGTGCCGCCCAGCCCAGCGGGCGCTGAACACCCCAGGCGAGCCACCGAGCACGTCGACGGCGAGTCCGGAGTCGTCGGCCAGCGCCGGCAGCCCGGTCGCCCTGGCGGCGTGCGTCGCCTTCAGGGTGGCATTCGCAGCAAAGGTGACCCCGTTCTCGACGACGTCCTGCACGTCGGGAAAGTCGCGGATCCCGACCAGTTCGCGGTCCAATTCGGTCAGGACGTCGGCGAGGATGTCGCGCAGCTCGCGCACCTTGCCCGGGTTTCGCGTCGCCAGCACGATGCGTCGATCCGCCGCCATGTCGCCTCCTAGGTCGTGGTGGGCGCGTCAGCGCTGCCGCTCGCGGGCGGCAGCGTCGAGCGCCGCCTGCTGCAGCTCGGTCAACCGGGCACACCCTACCCCCGCCAACTCGAGCAAGCGGTCCAAGAGTTCCCGACCGAATGGTTCGCCCTCGGCGGTTCCCTGAACCTCCACGAATCGACCATCACCGGTCATCACGACGTTCATGTCGGTGTCGGCGTCGACGTCCTCGACATAGTCCAGGTCGAGGACCGGCGCCCCCGCGACCACGCCGACGCTGACCGCGGCGACCGAGCCGGTGAGCACGGTCGCGGAGGCCTTGATGGCCTTGCTGGCCTTGCCGGTGGCCACCGCGTCGGCCAGCGCGACGTACGCGCCGGTGATCGCGGCTGTGCGGGTGCCGCCGTCGGCCTGGAGGACGTCGCAGTCGAGCACGATCGTGTTCTCGCCGAGGGCGCGCATGTCGACGACCGACCGCAGGGATCGTCCGACCAGGCGGGAAATCTCGTGGGTGCGGCCGCCGATCTTGCCGCGGACCGACTCGCGGTCGGAGCGAGTGTTGGTGGAGCGGGGCAGCATCGCATATTCCGCCGTCACCCAGCCCTTGCCCTGGCCCTTCAGCCAGCGCGGCACGCCCTCGGTGAAGCTGGCCGCGCACAGCACGCGGGTGCGTCCGAACTCGACCAGCACGCTGCCCTCCGCGTGGTCCAGCCAGTTGCGGGTGATGCGGATGTCGCGGAGCTGGTCGGCGGCGCGGCCGTCGTGTCGGGTCATAGAGGTCACCCTAATCGCCGCCCTCGCCGGCGGCCGACGGCGCTCATTCGGTGCTGCTGCCCCGTGGATAGGGCGCCGGCGGACCATCGGCGTGAGTGCGGGGCCGGTGCAGGATCGCATGCACCGGCGTGACGGTGATGCCCTCGTCGTCGGCGACCCCCGTGCCGTCGACGATGAGCGTGAACCCGTGCCGCTGGGGCGGCCAGACAAGCGTCACCGCGGGGTTCGCGGCGAGGTTGGCGGCGGCGCCCCGGCTCGGGGTCGGCACGAGGAAGACCCGCCCGTCCGGCACCGGGTCGACCGTGAGTACCTTGGCGTGACCCGTCGCCGGAACCGTGATCAGGAGGGCGGAGGCGTACCCTGCCGTCGCCAGCAGCTGCTCGAGGTCTCCGAGGGGCACCGGAATCGTCATGCTCGCCAGCGTAGTTCGCGGGTGGCTGGGTGAAGTGTGGCTCGTACGTCGTGCACTCGCTCGCTCGTACGCCGTCGCGATGACGCACGTCTTTGCTGCGCACGACCTTGGTGCCCGTGGCACTGACTGCGGCGAAAGGCGGCGCCGGCACCGCCTTTTGCCGCACCTAAAGCAGAAGGCCCGCCCACGTCGAGTCGATGACAGGGCTGTCCGTCTCACTGCGGCGGCGCCAGTGGATGGTGCCGTCGATGAGGTGGCCGATGAGTCCGCGGGTGTGGACGTCGGTGTGGTGTCGGGTGCAGAGCAGGGCCATCTCGTCGACGTTGGTGTTGCCGAGGTCGGTGGCCCATTCGCGGAGGTGGTGGGCTTCGCACCAGCTTGGTGGTCGGTCGCAGCCGGGGAACGTGCAGCATTTGTCCCGGAGGCGCAGGTAGCGGACCTGGTCGGGGCTGGCCAGTCGGGCGGCTCGGCCGAGGTCGAGGATCGCGCTGTCGGTGCCGAGTACTGCTGGGATGAGCCGGGCATCACACGCGAGGCGTCGAACCGTGGCCGGGGTCAACGGAGTGCCGAACCCGTCCAGCCCGTACCCGCTCCCCGGCCCGCCGGTGCTCATCGAGGGGTTGCCGCAGTCGGTGCCGGTCGAGGGGTTGCCGCAGCCGGTGCAGGTAGTGCCGTGGCTCGGGGCGTAAGCGGCGGCGACGCGAGCGGCGAGGGTGTCGTGGTCGATGGTGATGATGATCTGGGCCTTGACCGCCGAAGCCGGTCATCGCATACCGACCGACCCACATCCCGGTCCCGTCCTTGACCGGGGTGGTGAACCGCCGCTGGCGGTGCAGCACCTTCTGCTGCTCCTCGAAGTCGCCCTCCTCGCCGCAGTTGGCGATCAGCGCCTCTTTGAGGCTGCCCAACTGGGACGCGGAGGCCCCTGTGGCGGCGTGCGCGATCAACTCTCCTGCCGCGGCGTCCCACCAGTCGGTGGGGATTTTGACGGCCAACGTCGACAAGTCAGCCCCGAGTCGGGCGCCGACGGCCAGGGAGATCCGCCCGGCCCGGACCGCCGCGGTCAGCGGCGCCAGCTCGGGCCGGCGGGACTGCTCCCAGCACGTGCGGTAGGTCCCCGCTACCCCGGCCGTGACCGGCGCACCGGCCGCGGCGGCCTGCTCCTGCACCCACGCGGTGACCTTCGGCCCGATCGGCCGCGGCGACTCATCACTCGCGGCGACCACGCCGCGCGACACGGCCTCGGCCAGCACCGCCGCCGAGGCCCCCTCCGCCAACGCCCGCAGCGCCACCAAGTCCCCGAACAGGCCAGCCAGATCGTCGGTCGGCACCAACGCCAAGACGTCCCCCAGCCCGAGCGAGCCGTCTCCCCCGCCGGTCAGGTGTCGCAACCCCGACCCCAGCCGACGTACCGCGTCCCCCATCCAGCACGCCGCCTCGTACGCGGACAACCCAGCCACCGCATTCGGTGCGAAGGTGTCCGTCGAGGTCATGGCCCATTATCTCGAACACTTAACCGACCAGGCAAGCTCGTAGGCGAGGTTATGTTCGATCATAAATACGGAAGAGACCAAACCTGCGGACGAATCGCGCCCAGCGGCAAAGGAATCCGCGGCGGATAGAACCGTCGCCCAGATCACATCGCCTCTTATGACACCCGAACAGCCCCATCAGGCCCACCAACATCACATGCCGTGGCACGGCCCGGCCAACCATGGCCGGCACGGCCGAGCACGAGGAGGTTCAGAGCTCGTACGTCGCCAGCGGCTCGCAGACCTCGACCCCGTCGCCCCACACCGACGCCGCCTGATCGCGGCACACGGCCGGATCGTTCCAGCTGGGAATATGGGTCAGCATCAGCCGCTGCAGTCCCCCGGCCTCGACCCCGGCCGTGGCCGCCCGCGAGCCGGTCATGTGGATCCCCCGCGGCTCGTCCCGCCCGTCGACAAACGCGCAGTCGACCAGCGCCAACGACGCGCCCGCGAACAGCCGTCGCAGATTCGGACAGTCGTCGGTGTCGCCGGTGTAGGCCAGCGCCGCCCCGTCCGCCTCGACCCGCAGCCCATAGGCCTCCACGGGGTGGTTCATGGCGTACGGCGTGATCCGGAACGGCCCGATCTCCCACGGTTGCTCCGGCGCGATCACCCCGAAGGCGAACTGGTCGTCGAGTTCCTCGGGCTGGGCCACGCCGTACGCCCGGCCCAGCCGCTGCGCGGTCCCCGCCGGCCCCCACACCGGCACCTGGCCAGCCATCGGACCCTGCGGTTGATAGGTCCGCATCACATACAGCCCGCACGCGTCCAGGCAGTGGTCGGGGTGCAGATGGGTCAGGACGACCGCGTCCAGAGCCCGCGGGTCCAGGAACCGGTGCATGGGCCCGATCGCGCCATTGCCGAGGTCGAGCGCGATCGTCCAGGTGCGCCCACCGGCCTCCGCTTGCACCAGATAGCACGACGCCGACGACGCCGGCCCCGGGTAGGACCCCGAACAGCCCACCGCGATCATCCGCATCGGCCCGACCTCTTCCACACCGCGCTACTCATGACGCTTTGACCGTGCCCGCGTAGACGCCGGCGACCTCGGGACCCAGGAATCGTCGCGCCAGCCGGGCGAACTCGGCGGGGTCCCCGGTCGTGGTGAAGCCGTGCTCCGGCGGGGGCAGCCCGCCCTCCCGCAGCTCGCCGCGATCGGCGAGCACCCGGTAGACATCCTTCGCCGTCTCCTCCGCCGAGGAGACCAGGGTCACCGTGTCCCCGACCACATAACTGATGACGCCGGTCAGCAGGGGGTAGTGGGTGCAGCCCAGGATCAGGGTGTCCACCCCGGCCTCGACCACCGGGGCGAGATAGTCATGCGCGACCGCCAACAGCTCCGGCCCGCCGGTGACGCCGTGCTCCACGAACTCCACGAACCGCGGGCACGGCTGGCTCACCACGCGGATGTGCGGCGCGGCCGCGAACGCGTCCGGATAGGCCCGGGACTGGTGGGTACCCATGGTCGAGATGACGCCGACGCGATCGTTGCGGGTGGCGGCCGCGGCACGGCGTACGGCGGGTCGGATCACCTCCACAACCGGTACGTCGTAGCGCTCCCGCGCGTCGTGCAACACCGCCGCACTGGCTGTGTTGCACGCGATGACCAGCGCCTTGACGCCGTGGTCGACGAGGCGGTCCAGGCATTCCAGCGCGAACCGGCGGGTTTGGGCGATGGGCCGCGGACCGTACGGCGCGCGGGCGGTGTCCCCGAAGTAGGCGATGGACTCGTGCGGCAGCTGATCCAAAACCGCCCGCGCCACGGTGAGCCCGCCGTAGCCGGAATCGAAGATGCCGATCGGAGCGTCCACCACGACAGCGACTATAGGCGGCGCCTCGCGGCGCTCGTCGGGGCCTAGGTCACGGACGTGGCGTGACGTACGTCGCGCGCGGCCGGCCCGGATGGCCTCCGCCGCAGCGCGCCCGGGCCCTGCAGACCGGCAGCGTCAGAGGCTGAGCGCCTGATCCCCGTCGGTGGCCGGGTCGTCACGCATCCGGGCCAGGAACGTCCTGGTGCGCTCGTGCTGCGGGTTGCCGATGACCTCCTTCGGCGGGCCCTGCTCCACGACGACCCCGCCGTCCATGAAGACGACCCGGTCGGCGACCTCGCGGGCGAAGCCCATCTCGTGGGTCACCACGATCATCGTCATCCCGTCGCGGGCCAGCTCGCGCATGACGGCCAGGACGTCGCCGACCAGCTCCGGGTCGAGCGCGGAGGTCGGCTCGTCGAAGAGCATCAGCTTGGGGTCCATCGCCAGGGCGCGAGCGATCGCGACCCGCTGCTGCTGTCCGCCGGAGAGCTGACCCGGATAGGCATCGGCGCGGTCGGCCAGCCCGACCTGCTCCAACAACTGCATGGCCCGGGCTCGGGCGGTGGCCTTGTCGAGGCCCCGCACCAGGACCGGCGCCTCCATGATGTTGGCCACCGCGGTCAGGTGCGGGAACAGGTTGAACCGCTGGAACACCATGCCGATCTCGCGGCGCTGCGCGGCGAGCTTCTTGTCCGGCAGTTCGTAGAGGTGCCCGCCCTTCTCGGCGTACCCCATCAGCTCCCCGTCGACCCAGATCCGGCCGCCGTCGATGCGCTCCAGCAGGTTGATGCAGCGCAGGAACGTCGTCTTGCCGGAGCCGGAGGGGCCGAGCAGGCAGACCACCTCGCCGCGGGCGACGTCGAGGTCGATGCCCTTGAGCACCTCGGTGCCGTGAAACGCCTTGTGCACGTTGAGCGCCCGCACTAGCGGCGCCGGCGGGGTGGCGGGCCCGGACGCCTGGCCCGCGGTGGACGCCGTGGTCATCACGCGCCACCCATTCCGCCGCCACGGGCGAACCGGCGGTTCGTCTGCCGGCCCACGCGGGCTTGGCCGAACCCGCGGCCGAAGTATCGCTCCACATAGCTCTGCACGATCATCAGTACCGAGCAGACGATGAGGTACCAGACTGTGGCCGCGACGAATCCGGCCATGATGCGGTAGGTCCGCACCCCGATCTGGCTGGTCTGGAAGTACAGCTCGGTGATCACCGGCACGGCGGTGAGCAGCGAGGTGTCCTTGATCATCGCGATCGTCTCGTTGCCGGTCGGCGGCACGATGACCCGCATGGCCTGCGGCAGCACGATGCGGCGCATGGTCTGGGCGCGGGACAGCCCCAGCGCCTCGGCGGCCTCGGTCTGACCCTTGTCGACCGAGAGGATGCCGGCGCGGGCGATCTCGGCCATGTACGCCGCCTCGGACAGCGCCAGGCCCATGATGCCGCCCACCAAACCGCCGGTGATCGCGCGGACGTCGAGCGAATAGAACGTGAGGTCGTGGGACAGCCCGAGTGCGCCCGCGATCTGCTGGCCGAACGGGATGCCCAGGTCGAGGGTCGAGTAGAGATAGCCGAGGCCGACACCGATCATCGCAAGCAGCACGTAGCGGGGCACGGCCCGGAAGAACCAGGTGTAGACGAACGAAAGCATCCGCAGCACGGGATTGGTCGACAGCCGCGCGACGGCGATGGCCGTCCCCAGGGCGACCCCCAGGACCATCGAGGCCACCGTCGCGACGATGGTGCCCATCAGCAGGCCGTTCAACACCGGCCGCTGGATCATCACCTCACCGGCCAGTCCCCAGTCCCAGCGCGGGTTGGTCACGAAGGAGCTGACCAGCATGGCGGCCAGCACCAGGATCACCACCGCACCGACCCAGCGCAGCGGATGCCGGACCGGCCGGGCGTGGATCGCGCCCGGCCGGTCGTCGTGCTCGGTCGGCAACGGGGCCTGACCGGCGCTCGCCTGCTCTGTCACGGGTTGACCGCGAACGTCGAGATGGCGCCCTTCTCGCCGCCCCACTTGGTCAGGGCCGCCTGGTACGCGCCGGATTTGTGGAGATCCGTGAGCGCGTCGGCGATGGCCTGCGCGAACTCCTTCTGGGCGAGCGGCACGACGACACCGTACGGCGCGCTGTCGTAGATCTCACCGAGTTGTTCCAGCTGTCCGTTGGTCTGCTTCAGGGCATACAGGGTGATGGGGCTGTCCGCGACCATGGCATCCACCTTGCCGGAGGTCAGCGCAGCGGTGATCTTGTCCTGCTTGTCGTCGACGACAAGGTTGATGGCGGGCTTGCCGCCGTCGGTGCACTTCTTGGTGGCGGCGTCCATCTCGTCCTTCTGGACGGTGCCATTTTGGACGCCGATCGCCTTGCCGCAGACGTCCTTGGGGTCGATCTTCTTCGGATTGCCCTTGGTCGTGGCCCACAGGCTGCCGGCGCTGTAGTAGCTCACCATGTTGACCGCCTTCTTGCGCTCGGCGTTGATGGTGAAGCTGCTCATGCCCACGTCGTACTTGCCGGACTGCACGCCGAGCAGCAGCGTCGGGAACTGGGCCACCTGCCATTCGGTCTTCACCCCGAACTTCGCCGCCACCGCGTCGAGGATGTCGACGTCCATGCCCTGCACGGTCTTGCCGTCATCCGCGAGGAACTCGTTCGGCGCGTACGACGCGTCGACCCCGACGACGATCTTGCCGGCCTGCTTGATCTTGTCCGGCAGCTTCGCGGCAAGTTTGTCGTCCTTGGTCGGCGTCGCCGCGGAGGAGGTGCCCCCGGCGGCGCCGGTGGTGGTGGTCGTGGACGTCGACAGCGAGCTGGAGCCGCAGGCGGCCAGGCCGAGGGCGGCCACGGTGAGGACGGCGAGGGAACGGGCGCGGGCGCGAGGCATCGGTGGCCTTCCGGAGGATCCGCGGCGGCACTGCCGCGGAGGCGGGCAGAGAACGGAGCCGGTACGCCGGCGCCGACGCACAGAATAGTCGGCGTACGGCTCTCTAGCCCTCCTCGTCGGCGTGCCGCGCCGCGTGGGCCGCATCCTCGGCACCCGCCCGGGTGTTGGTCGGATCGAGCACCCGCTGCAGGAAGGTCCGGGTGCGCTCGTGCTGCGGTGCCCCGATGACCTGGGCCGGTGGCCCTTCCTCGACGATCACGCCGCCGTCCATGAAGATCACCCGGTCGGCGACCTCGCGGGCAAACGCCATCTCGTGGGTGACCACCATCATCGTCATGCCCTCGGTGGCCAGCTGCCGCATCACCGCCAGCACGTCGCCGACCAGCTCGGGGTCGAGCGCCGAGGTCGGCTCGTCGAACAGCATCAGCTCCGGGTCCATCGACAGCGCGCGGGCGATCGCCACCCGCTGCTGCTGCCCGCCCGACAGCTTCGCCGGGTGGGAGTCGCCGCGGTCGCCCAGGCCCACCTTGTCGAGGTTGGCCTGGGCGGTCGCGCGGGCCTCCTGCGCCGAGCGCTTGAGCACGGTGCGCTGGGCCAGCATGCAGTTCTCCAGCGCGCTCAGGTGCGGGAACAGGTTGAACTGCTGAAACACCATGCCGAGCCGGGCCCGGACGTGGTCGATGTCGCAGTCCGGGTCGGTGATGTCCTCGCCGTCGATGAAGACCTGACCGGAGGTCGGCTGCTCCAGCAGGTTGACGCAGCGCAGCAGGGTCGACTTGCCCGAGCCGGAGGGGCCGATGACGCAGACCACCTCGCCACGCTGGACCGTGGTGTCGATGCCCTTGAGCACCTCCAGCTCCCCGAACGACTTGTGCAACCCCCGAATCTCGACGGGAGGCGCCTCGGTGGTCGGTTCGGTGGTCGTTTCGCGCACCGTGCTCACCGGGCCTTCGCCGCGTTGGCCTCGAGCCGCTTGACCAGGATCGTCAGCGGGATCGTGATGATCAGGTAGCACAGCCCGCAAGCCACCAGAGGCGTCAGGTTGGACTGACTGTTGGCCAGATCCCGACCGAACTTGGTCAGCTCGTATTGCCCCGGGACCAGCCCCAGCACATAGACCAGCGAGGAGTCCTTGACCAGCAGAATCAGCTCGTTGGTCATCGGCGGCAGGATGATCCGGAAGGCCTGCGGCAGGACGATCTTGCGGGTCGCCTCGCCGGCGCTCATGCCCAACGATCGAGCCGCCTCGACCTGGCCCTTCGGCACGGCGAGGATGCCGGCGCGGACCGTCTCGGACAGGTACGCCGAGGAGACGATCCCCAACCCCAGCCACACCGTGCCGACCTCCCCGCCGGGGATCCGGAATCCCGGCAGCACCAGCGCGATGAGGCTGAACGCGATGAGAACGATGAGGGCGGGCAGGCCGCGGAAGAACTCGACGTACGCCGTGGCCAACCAGCGGTACGCCGCCACCTGGGACAACCGCATCAGCGCCAGCACGGTGCCGGCGACCAGCCCGAACGCGAACGCCCCGAAGGTGTAGATCAGGGTGTTGAGGATCGCCCGCGGCAACCCCGGCAGCGTCTCGGCGATCATGTCGGCCCGGAAGAACGCCTGGCCGATGCCGTGCCAATCGGCGGTGAGCAGCACCGCCAGGACCGCCAGCAGCAGCACGGCGTACTGGATCATCCGCACCCGGCGGGCGCGTTGGCGCGGCGAGCCGCGGCGCCGGCTCGCCGGGAGGGCGACCGTCGAGGGAGCCGTCATGGGGTCAGGAGAGCTTCGCGCCGAACCACTTGACCTCGATCTTGTCGAGGGTTCCGTCGGCCTTGGCGTCCTTGAGGACCTGGTTCATCGTCGTCAGCATCGCCGTGTTGTCCTTGCCGGTGGCCAGGCCGTATTGCTCCTGGGTGTCGATCTGCTGGACGACGGAGGTGTCGGCGTTGTCCTTGGCGAAGTTGAGCATCACTCCGGAGTCGTTCAGGGACCCCTCGACGGTGCCCGCCTTGACGGCGTTGGCCAGCGAGAACGCATCTTCGAACACCTTCATCGTGTAGCCGTACTGCGAGACGTTCTTCTCGGCGTACTCCTTGCCCGTCGTGTCCGTCTGGACGCCGAGGACCTTGCCCTTCATCCCGCCCAGGTCCTTGACCGCGCTGCTCTTCTTGACCAGCAGGGCCTGCTTGGAGGTGAAGTAGGGGTCGGAGACGCCGAGTGCGGCCTTGCGCTTGTCGTTGATCGTCATCCCGGCCGCGGCCATGTCGCACTTGCCCGCCGCGAACGCCGCGCCCGTGGTGATCTGGCCGAAGTCGATGTCCACGACCTCCGTGGTGGCATTGACCTTCTTCGCGACGAGATCGGCGATGTCGATGTCATAGCCAACGACCTTGCCGCCCTCGGGGAACTCGAACGGCTTGAACCCGGAGTGCGTGCAGACCTTGAGCGTGCCGTCCTTGATCAGCTTGACCGGGGCGGCCGAGGCGGCGCCGCCCGAGGAGGTCGACCCCGCCACGGGCTTGGCCTCGTCCTTGGCGCACCCGGCGAGGGCGAGCGGAACCAGCGCGGCAACGGCGGCGGCGGTGGCGAGTCGGGCGAACGGTGCAGACACGGGGACCTCCAACGGATTGGTGCAGGGGCGAGGAGTGCCATTCCCTGCGCTGCGCGCCATCCTGCCACCAGCACCGCCGCGGCGAGCGGCATCGCGGCGAGGAGCTCAGCGGCCCTGGTCGTCCAGTCGGTCCAGCATCGCCTGGGTCAGCGTCTCCTGCAGCCAGGTCAGGAAGTCGTAGACGGCCACCAACCAGCCGGTCGGCTCGTCCAGCTTCCCTGTGGCCAGGGCCGTGTCGAGCCGCTCCGCGTCGGCGTCGTCGCGCAGCTGCAGCCGCTCCCCCACCACGAGGCGTACGTCGGTCAGGGCCACCGCGAAGCCGCCCGCCTCCTCCTCGGTGAGCCGGACGTCGTCCCGAGTCCGACCCCGTCCCGTCCCCGCGACCTCGCCCATCTCGGTCCGGGTCAGCAGCTCGATGGCCGCCGCGAGATTGGCGGCCTTGCGGGCCCGCAGGCCCGGCGCGGCGATCCGCCGGAACTCCGCCGAGAGCAGCGGGTCCTCCCGGTGGGCATCGGGGAGCAGCCGGTCCAGCGCCGGATCCCGGTCGGGGTCGTCCAGATCCTCGGAGCCCGCCGCGGCGGCCGGCGACGGCCGGTCGCCAGCGCCGTCGAGATGGCTCAGGCCCGCCTCGGCCATCATCTGGTCGAACTCGTCCCCGTGTGGCGCGACGGGGGGCGGCTCGACGATCGACAGCACCTGCGTCATCAGGGCGACGAGCAGCTCGCGCTCCTGGGCGTCCAGGATCGCGACGTACGTCGTCGGCACCGGCCCACGCGACGCCGCCCCGCGGCGCCGCACCCTCTCCCGGCGGAAGCCGTGCGCCATCAGTCGTCCTTCTGAAAGGTCGCCCACAGTCCGTAGCCCTGCAGCGCCTCGGTGTGGCGCTCCATCTGCTCGCGGGGTCCGGTCGCGACGACCGCCCGACCCTTGTGGTGCACGTCGAGCATCAACGCCTGGGCCCTCGCCTCCGGATAACCGAAGTAGGTGCGGAACACCCACGTCACATAGCTCATCAGGTTCACCGGGTCGTTCCAGACCAGCGTCACCCAGGGCACGTCCAGGTCCGCGCGCTCGTCGGCCAGCTCCTGCCGGCTCTCCACGGGAGCGATCGACACCCCACCACCATAGAGTGTGGCTTGTGACCAGCACGACCAGCGCGACCACCGCGAGTGGCACGAGCAGCACTGCGCTGCTCACCGACCACTACGAGCTCACGATGTTGCAGGCGGCCCTGCACTCCGGCGCGGCCCACCGGCGCAGCATCTTCGAGCTGTTCGGCCGCCGGCTGCCGGCCGGGCGTCGGTACGGGGTCGTCGCCGGGGTGGGCCGGGCGCTGGCGGCGCTGGCCGACTTCACCTTCGGGCCGGCGGAGCTGGAGGCGCTGGCCGGCCGGCACGTCGTCGACCAGGCGACCCTGGACTATCTGCGCGACTACCGCTTCTCCGGATCGATGTGGGGCTACGCCGAGGGCGAGATCTACTTCCCGGGCTCGCCGCTGCTCATCGTCGAGGGGACTTTCGCCGAGGCGTGCATCCTGGAGACGCTGCTGTTGTCGATCTACAACCACGACTGCGCGGTCGCCTCGGCGGCCAGCCGGATGGCCACGGCCGCCGGCGGCCGTCCGTTGATCGAGATGGGCTCCCGGCGTACCCACGAGGCGGCCGCGGTGGCGGCGGCCCGCGCGGCGTACGTCTGCGGCTTCGCGACGACCTCCAACCTGGAGGCGGCGCGCCGCTACGGCATCCCCAGCGCCGGCACCTCGGCGCACAGCTTCACCCTGCTGCACGACACCGAGGAGGACGCCTTCCGCGCCCAGGTGGCGGCGCTCGGGAAGGGGACGACGCTGCTGGTGGACACGTACGACGTGGCGGCCGCCGTCCGGCTCGCCGTGGAGATCGCCGGGCCCGAGCTGGGCGCGGTCCGGCTCGACTCCGGTGACCTCGTCACCCAGGCCCACGAGGTGCGCGCCCAACTCGACGCGCTCGGGGCGACCAACACCCGAATCGTGGTGACCAGCGACCTGGACGAGTACGCGATCGCGGCGCTCGCGGCGGCGCCGGTGGACGCGTACGGCGTGGGCACCTCGCTCGTCACCGGGTCGGGCGCCCCGACCGCCGGGTTGGTCTACAAGCTGGTCTCGCGCACCGACGACGCGGGGGTGATGGTGGACGTCGCGAAGAAGAGCAAGGACAAGAAGAGTGTCGGCGGGCGCAAATACGCGCTGCGCCGCATCTCCGATTCCGGCGACGCCGAGGCCGAGGTGATCGGCATCGGCGAGGCCCCGACCAACGACGGCAACGACCGGGAGTTGCTCATCCCCCTGGTTCGCGACGGCGCGGTCGTCGCGGACATGACCGCCAACAGCGGCCGCGCGCACCACAAGCGGGCGCTCTCCGAGCTGCCCGCCGGGGCCCGGCGGCTCTCCCGCGGTGAGCCCGTGATCCCGACCATCTATCAGGACGAGGTGAGATGACACTTCCTGAGTCAACCTCAGGCCGCGATCGGCAACCTCTGCGCTCCGCCGTGCAGGTTGGCGTCGTAGGGCTGTTCGGTGTGCCAGCAGCGGTAGATGACGCGGGTCCAGGCTCGGGCCAGG
>Ga0209793_1000168_pt1 | contig 116771 bp, 91 predicted proteins | sample EBPBio122009_DNA_FD_185863 | JGI IMG/M metagenome (GOLD analysis project Ga0209793, IMG submission 185863) | Wastewater treatment Type I Accumulibacter community from EBPR Bioreactor in Madison, WI, USA - Reactor 1_2/2/2009_ DNA (SPAdes) (version 2) | ecosystem: Engineered > Bioreactor > EBPR >...
GCCCAGAGGGCCCCCGTAACCGGGGCCAGGATCCATGCTCAAGCAGGCCATCGCCACGATCCCGACGCCCCCACGACATCCCTCGCCCGCCCGACCACGAATCGCCCGTTGATCAGCGGTTCCCTAGGTCACGTTCTTCCAGGACGACCTCTGGGCGGTGACCGCTCGCCGTCGGCCCGGCTACGGCATACCCGGTTGGCAACAGACTCAGCAGAGGGTCGTCAAATCAGCACACCTAGGGAGGTCTGCTGATTTGACTAGCCTCTGTTAGCAGAGGCTACTGGGGGCGGCGAAGGCGACCGCCAGGGCGGCGCCGAGGCGGGCGTTGTTGCGGACGAGCGCGATATTGGTCCGCAGCGACGCGCCGCCGGTGATCTCGACGATCCGGCCCAGCAGATAGGGCGTGATGTCCTTGCCGGTGATGCCCCGCGCAACGCAATCGGCGAGCGCCTGCGCGATGACCCCGTCCATCTCTTCTGACGGGATTTCATCCTCTGCCGGAACGGGATTCGCGACCGAGATGCCGCCGGACAGACCAACCTCCCACTTCGCTCGCATCATCGCGGCCAGCTGTTCCGGGGTGTCGAGCCGCATCGGCACGCGGTGACCCGAGCTGCGCGAGAAGAACGACGGGAACTCGTCGGTGCCGTAGCCGACGACCGGCACGCCGAGGGTCTCCAGCACCTCCAACGTCCGCCCGATGTCGAGGATGGACTTCACGCCGGCACTGATGACGGCGACATCGGTGGCGCCCAGCTCGGTGAGGTCAGCCGAGACGTCCATCGTGTCCTGGCCGCCTTGGTGCACCCCGCCGAGGCCGCCGGTGACGAAGACCCGGATGCCGGCGAGCGCGGCGAGCCGCATCGTCGCCGCGACCGTCGTCGCACCGTGCGTTCGGGTGGCGACGACATAGGGGATGTCGCGGACGCTGACCTTGATGACGCCTTCGTCGCTGGCGAGCAGCTCCAGTTGATCCGGCGAGAGGCCGATCCGCGGTATGCCGTCGAGGATGGCGATCGTCGCCGGCGTCGCTCCCCCGTCGCGAACGATCTGCTCGACCTCCTGCGCCATCGCGACATTGTCGGGATAGGGCATTCCGTGGCTGATGATCGTCGACTCCAGTGCGACGACGGGCCTGCCGGCGGCGAGCGCCCCCGCCACCTCCTCGCTCAACTGCAGCAGCGGATGCACGGGCGTGGTCGTGGAGAGGGTCATGGCGGGGTTGCCTTCGCGTCGGTGCGGAAGCGCTCGACGAGCGCTGGGGTCAGGTCGGGGCGGACGGTATGCCGGTCGGTCACCGCCAGCGCCGCGACGTCATGGCCGTATGCCGCCGCGGCGGCAAGGTCGGCGCCGCCGAGAAGGGCGTGCAGGAAGCCGGCGAGGAGCGCGTCGCCGCCGCCGGTGACATCGACGACCTCGACATCCCGGGCGGGCAAGTCCGTGACGACCGGCTCCGCCGCATCCCCGCCGACCAGCACCGACCCGGCGGGGCCGAGTCGGACCCACACGTGCTGCATACCCAGAGCCAGCAGGCAGGCGGCGTCGGCGACCGGGTCGAGCCCGGCAGCGTCCCCCCGGGCAGCGAGGATGCGCACCTCGTCGGCATTGGGCGTGACCAGCCACGGCCGCGGCAGCACTCCGGTGAGCACCCGGCCCGCCTTCGCCACGCTGACCGGCTCCGCGACGACCGGGGCGCCGGCGAGCGCGGCGGCCGCGGCGATGACCGTGAGGACCGGCACCGGCAGATTCGCGTCGACGACGATCAGGTCACCGGCGCCGATCGCGGCCAAGGCCGCGGCGATGTCGGTGGGGGTGAGGGTCTCGATGGCGCGCATGTCGTTGATGCCCTGGACCAGTTCACCGTCCTCGTCGAGCAACGCGACATAGCGACTCGAGGGGTGTTGGGAGAAGACGGCGTAGCGCACGTCGATCCCGGCGCCGACGCAGCGTTCGTGGAGGCCCAGCCCGTCCGCGTCCGCCCCGAATGCCGTGACGAGGGCGACCGGTGAACCGAGGCGGGCGAGGTTCTCGGCGATATTGCGCGCGACACCGCCGTCGCCGGCGTGCACCCGGCCGGGCGTGGAGCTGTGCGGGTCGAGCGGACCCGCGGCCCTGGCGGCGATGTCGATATTGGCGCCGCCGAAGATGACGACACGCTCGGGCGTCCGCGCTGCCGCGGCCATCAGTCGGCCTGGGCGGCGCGCGCCGCCTTCTCGGCCTTCTCGGCGGCCTTGATCTCGGCCCATTGGGCCTCGACGGCTTCGGGGGTCGCGGCGTCGGCGTCGGCGAAGACATGCGGGTGGCGGCGCACGAGCTTGGCGACCAGGCCGGCGGCGACGTCGTCGATGTCGAACGGGGCTTCGGGGTCCTCCTGTCCGACGCGGGCGTGGAAGGCGACCTGCAGGAGCACGTCTCCGAGTTCTTCGGCCAGGTGGACCCGGTCGCCGGACTCGATCGCCTCGACGGCCTCCTGGGCCTCCTCGAGAAGATAGGGCGCAAGGGATTCGTGGGTCTGCTTCGCGTCCCACGGGCAGCCGCCGGGGCTGCGCAGCCGGTCCATGACGGCGACCACGTCGAGCAGCCGGGAGCCGGGGATATCCCAGGAGCCCGCGAGGATCTCCACGGCGGGCGGCGTCTCGAGGCGCGTCACCTCGCTCGCGATGGCGTCGGTCAGGCTCTCGTCGCCATCGGCGCTGAGGAGCCACACGACAGACCCCGACGCGGCCTCGGCGACGAGACGGCGCGCCAGCTGCGGGGGCGGGCTGGCGTCATACGACACCTGTACGCCGGACACCGAGACCGCATCGGCGACCGGTTCGCCCGGCTCGCGTGCCAGGACCGTGCTCGCGTGCTCGAGAGTCCGCCAGGCGTCGCGGGTGAGCAGGCCGGGGGCCACGCGCGGGCTGGTGAGCAGCAGCGTCAGGCCGGGCGGTTGGTCCTGGCTCACGGCACCCCCGCTCAGGGCGCTGCGCTCTCGATCCAGTTCGGCACCGCCGGGGACAACGCACCGGAGGCCACGTCCAGCTTGCCGAAGCGCGGGTTGACGGTGATGTCCGCCTTCTCCACCTCGGCGAGGACGGCGCTCAGCACCTCGGGCGCCTGCTGCTGCAATTGCTGGGCCGCCGCATTGGTCCGAAGCATCTCGATGGTCTCGGGTGCGGGGTCGGCGACCTTGGTCAGCTCCGAGCGGATGGACTGTTCGCTCACATGCACCCCCGCCTTCTCAGCGGCGGGCAGCACGAACTTGGACAGGATCAGGAAGGTCACGGCGGACGGAGTCTGGAAGTCGCCGGCATCGGCCCCGAACTGCTCACGAATCTGCTGAGCCACGGTGCGCGCGGCGTCCTCGGTGATGACCGTGCCGTTGACCTTGGCGGCGATATCGCTCGTCGTCGCGCCACCGCAGCCGCCGAGCGTCAAGGCCCCCGCCAGTGCCAGGCCCAGGGCTGCCGCTCGCTTGCTCGTCCTCATCGATTCCTTCTCTCGGTTGTGCGGGTGGTCCCGCGCGCCTGCTGCGCCGCGCCGGCCGCGGCGACCTGACCCGAGACGGCGATCTCGTCGAGCAAGACCGCGCGAATCAGATCGCTCGCCCAGGCCAGCACCGCGAGGTCGCGCAGGGGCTTGCCACCCACGCGCGCCGTCATCGGCTTCGGCACCAGCATCGTACGGACTCCGGCCTTGTAGAGCGACTTCGGGTAGAGCCGTGTCAGGCGCAATTCCTGGCTCTCGCGCAGATCGACCGGCGCGAAGCGCACGTGATTGCCCTGCACGGCGATCTCGCTGACGCCGGCGCGGCGCGCCAGCACCCGCAGCCGGGCGACAGCCACGAGGTTGGAGACGGGCTCCGGCAGCGGGCCATAGCGGTCGATCAGCTCGGCCTCGACCTCGGCCAGCTCCTCCTCGGAGACGACCTGGGCGAGCTTCTTGTAGGCCTCCAGCCGCAGCCGCTCGCCGGGGATATAGGTATGCGGCAGGTGGGCGTCAACCGGCAACTCCACCGAAAGCTCGGTGACGGTTTCCTCCTCCTCGCCGCGGAAGTTCGCGACCGCCTCGCCGACGAGGCGGACATAGAGGTCGAAACCGACGCCGGAGATGTGGCCGGACTGCTCGCCCCCGAGGAGGTTGCCGGCGCCGCGAATCTCCAGATCCTTCATCGCCACCTGCATGCCGGCGCCGAGGTCGGTGTTGGCCGCGATGGTCTGCAGGCGCTCGATGGCGGTCTCGGTGAGCGGCTTCTCCGGCGGATAGAGGAAGTAGGCGTAGGCCCGCTCCCGGCCGCGCCCGACGCGGCCGCGCAGCTGGTGCAACTGCGAGAGGCCGAGCTGGTCGGCGCGTTCGAGGATGAGGGTGTTGGCGTTGGAGATGTCCAACCCGGTCTCGACGATGGTGGTGCAGACCAGCACATCCGAGCGGCGCTCCCAGAAGTCCTGGACGACCTGCTCGAGTTTGTGCTCGCCCATCTTGCCGTGCGCGGTGGCGATCCGTGCCTCGGGCACCAGCTCCCGCAGCCGCGACGCCGCCCGCTCGATGGTCGAGACCTTGTTGTGGACGTAGAAGACCTGGCCGTCGCGCAACAGTTCACGCCGGATGGCCGCGGTGATCTGCTTCTCGTCATACGGCCCGACGAAGGTGAGGATCGGGTGCCGCTCCTCGGGAGGCGTTGCGAGAGTGGACATTTCGCGGATTCCGGTGACGGCCATCTCGAGCGTGCGCGGGATCGGGGTGGCGGACATCGACAGCACGTCCACCGCGGTGCGCAGCGCCTTGAGCTGCTCCTTGTGCTCGACGCCGAACCGCTGCTCCTCGTCGACCACGACGAGCCCGAGGTCCTTGAACTTCACTTCCGACCCAAGCAGGCGGTGGGTCCCGATGACCAGGTCGACCGACCCCTCCTTCAGGCCGGCGATGATCTCCTGGGCCTCCTTGTCGCTCTGGAAACGCGAGAGCGCCTTGACGACGACGGGGAAGCCGGCATACCGCTCGCTGAAGGTGTTCAGGTGCTGGCTGACGAGCAGTGTCGTCGGCACGAGCACGGCCACCTGCTTGCCGTCCTGGATCGCCTTGAAGGCGGCGCGCACCGCGATCTCGGTCTTGCCGTAGCCGACGTCGCCGCAGATGAGCCGGTCCATCGGCACCGGCCGCTCCATGTCGGCCTTGACCTCGTCGATGGTCGAGAGCTGATCGGGCGTCTCGACATACGCGAAGGCGTCCTCGAGCTCGCGCTGCCACGGCGTGTCCGGCGCGAACGCGTGCCCGGTCGTCGCCATCCGGGCGCTGTAGAGGCGGATCAGCTCGGCGGCGATCTGCCGGACGTACTTGCGCGCCCGCGCCTTGGTCTGCTGCCAGTCGCTGCCGCCGAGCCGGTTGATCGTCGGGGCCTCCCCGCCGACATACCGGGTGACCTGGTCGAGCTGGTCGGTGGGCACGAAGAGCCGGTCGGCGGGCTGGCCGCGCTTGGAGGCGGCATATTCGATGACGAGGTATTCGCGGGTGGCGCCGGCGACGGTGCGCTGCATCATCTCGACGAACCGGCCGACGCCGTGCTGCTCGTGGACGACGAAGTCGCCGGGCTTGAGTTGCAGTGGGTCGACCTGGTTGCGTCGGCGCGACGGCATGCGGCGCATGTCCTTGGTCGAGCCGGAGACCGTCGCGGTGCCCATCAGGTCGGTCTCGGTGAGGACGGCGAGTTTGGCCGGCTCGAGCCGGAAACCGGGGCCGAGCGATCCGGTCGAGATCGCCACGACACCCGCCGAGAGCTCTTCCGCCCGGCGCGACGGTATGCCGCGCTCCCCCAGCACCTCCCCGATCCGGCCCGCGAGACCCGGGCCCTCGGTGACGATCTGGACCAGCCAGCCGGCGTTGATCAGACCGGCGACATCGCGCACGGCGTCCTCGGTGCGGCCCCGATAGGCCGGCACGTCCACCGCGTCGATGCGGGCGGCCGGCTCGTCGGCGCCACCGAACTCCGCCAGCTCCGCGTCGACCTCGAAGCCGCCGAGCATCCACCACGGAACGCCTTCTGCCGCAGCGTGTTCGCGTGCTTGGGGCAGCGTCCAGTAGGAGGCCTCGCCGAGGACGCCGAGGAGGTCGATCGGCACGGCGTTGCCGGCGGCGGCGTTGCTCCACGAGGCCTGGAGGAACTCCTCGCTGGTCGCGACGAGGTCGTGGGCGCGGGCCCGGATGCGTTCGGGGTCGACGAGCGCCACGGCGGCCCGCGGGCCGAGGACGTCCAGGAGGGACTGCATACCGTCGACGAGCGCCGGGGCGAGCGACTCCATGCCCTCGACGGCGATGCCCTCGGCGACCTTGCTCAGCATGTCGGCGACGCCCGGCAATTGCCCGGCCAGGTCCGCCGCGCGCCCGCGCACGGCATCGGTGAGCAGCAGCTCCCGGCAGGGCGGCGCCCACAGTCCGTGCTCGGCGACCTCCAGGCTGCGCTGGTCGGCGACCTTGAACCAGCGGATCTCCTCGACGGTGTCGCCCCAGAACTCCACGCGCAGCGGGTGCTCCTCGGTGGGCGGGAAGACGTCGAGGATGCCCCCGCGGACGGCGAACTCCCCGCGCCGCTCGACCAGGTCGGTCCGGCTGTATGCCGCCGCCACCAGGTCCTCCGCGACCCGCTCCAGGGGGCGTTCCTCGCCGGCGTGGAGGCGGACCGGGGCCAGCTCACCGAGACCCTTGACGATGGGCTGCAGCAGGGCACGCACCGAGCAGGTCAGGACGGCGATCTCGCCGAGTGCCGGGTCGCCGGGGTCGGGGTGGGCGAGCCGGCGCAGCACCGCCAGGCGCCGGCCGACGGTATCGCTGCGCGGCGAAAGGCGTTCGTGGGGAAGGGTTTCCCAACTGGGGAAGGTCGCGATCGAGTCCTCCGGCAGGTATGCCGCGAGCGCCGCCGCGAGGTCCTCCGCCTCACGCGCCGTGGCCGTGACGGCCAGCAGGGTCCCCCGTCCGGCGCTCGCGAGCGCGAGCAGTGGCGCCCGCACGCCGTGCGGCAGGGAAATCTCGATGCCCGTCGAGTCGGGGGCGGCCGGCTCACCGAGCGCCGTCAGCGCACCCTGCACGCTCGCATCTCCACGCAGGGTGTCGAGGACTCCGGTCAGCATTGATCAGCGCCCGTCCATCGGTGAGTGGAACCGCTGCTGCGCCGCGAGCAGCCCCTCGGTCAACAACAGCTCGACGGCGTCACCGGCCTCGGCGACCGTCACCGCGATCTCCGGCTTCTCCTGGGAGGTGAAGTCGCGCAACACATAATCGGCCGGGTCCATCCGTCCCGGCGGCCGGCCGATGCCGACCCGCACCCGGTGATAGTCCTTCGTCCCTAGACTCGCCGTGATCGAGCGCAGCCCGTTGTGGCCGCCCTCGCCGCCGCCCTTCTTCAGCCGCACCAGCCCGAAGTCGATGTCGAGTTCGTCGTGGATGACGACGATCCGCTCCGGCGGGATCTTGTAGAAGTTCGCGAGCTCGCGCACCGGCGGGCCGGAGACGTTCATATAGCTGCTCGGCACGATCAGAACCCCCGGTATGCCGCCCGGTCCGGGCAAGTGCGTGCGCACCGCGCTCGCTCCACCCTTGTGCGCGGACAGCGAAAGCCGTTGCCGCCCAGCCAATTCCGCGATGACGTGCGCGCCGACGTTGTGGCGGTTCGCGGCATACCGAGCTCCGGGATTGCCGAGTCCGACGACCAGCCAGGGGTCGGTCATGACCGGCGGCGGGCCGCGCGCCGGTAGACCTCGATCAGCTGCGCGGTGGCCTGGTCCCAGTCGTAGTGCGCGGCGACCTCGCGCGACCACTCGCGGGCGCCGGCCGTGGAGGCCTGCCGGTCGGCGAGTTCGGCCTGGATCGCGTCGGCGAAGGCCGCGGCGTCGGTGACCGGGAAGACCCGGTGCCCCGGACCCGACTCGCCGACGACCTCCAGGTGCGGCGGGATATCGCTGACAACACACGCCATCTCGTATGCCGCCGCCTCCAGCAGGGTGATCGGCAGGCCTTCGAGTTTGGAGGGTTGCAGGAAGAGCGCGGCCGAGGTCATGATCTCGGCGAGGGCGTCGCCGTAGACATATCCGGTCATCACCACGCGCGGGTCGCGGGCGGCCGCGGCTTTCAGGCCGGCGGTGAAGTCGTCGGTGTTGGCGGAGTCGCCGACGATGGCCAGGCGCACGTCGGTCTCGACGGCGCGGAAGGCCTCGATCACCAGGCCCGGGTCCTTTTCCGGCACCAGGCGGCCGAGGAACATCGCATAGCGCCCGGCCTCGAGACCGTGCTTGGCGAGTGTGGCGCCCGGGGGGATATGGCGCACCTGCGGACCGCCGTTGGGGATATAGGTGCTTTCGCGGCCGTGGACCTCGCGATAGGTGCGCTGCAGGTCCTTCGAGACGACGACGACCTCGTCGGGGACGCGGGCGGAGAAGCGGCGGCCGGTGCCGAGCAGCAGCTTGGCGGCCTTGCCCCACTTGCTGCGCTCGTCGTCGAGGCCGTGGATGGTCTGCACGACGCCGGCGCGCGTCAGGTATTTCGGGATCGGGGTGAACAGGCCCGGCCCGAGGGCGTGGAAGTGCACGATGTCGTAGCCGCGGCCGACGCTGGCGCCGGCGGCCAGCCCGGAGTGCACGAAGGCCTCCAGGCCCTTGCCGTCGGGGGCGGGCAGATTGCGCAGGATCATCCCGCGATAACGGCCCGGGGTGCGCCCGACCGGGGGCACATAGCCGTATTCGGGGCGGATCGTCGCCGGGTCCGCGGCATACGACGGCCGGCAATAGACCGTCACCTCGTGACCGGCGGCCACCAGCCGGGAGCCCAGCTCCTCGACATGCTTCTCGATGCCACCGAACGTGGCGGGCAGGCCTCGCAGGCCCACCATCGCGATCCGCACCTCAGGCCGCCTTTCGCCCGGAGATGGCCTCGGCATAGATCTGCTCGATCCGGGCCGCGTGACCGGCGGGGTTGTGCCGCTCCTCGGCGCGCTGCCGCGCCGCGGCGCCGTGCCGCATCGACAGGTCCGGATCCTGCAGGTAGGGCCGCAGCGCGTCGGCGAGCACCTGCGGGTCCTCGGCGGGCACCAGGGCGCCGTCGACGCCGGGGGTGACTAGGTCGTTCAGGCCGCCCATGGCGCTGGCGACGACCGGGACCCCACTGGCATACGCCTCGAGCACCGACAGGGGCTGGTTCTCATACCAGCGCGAGGGCACCGCGCTGACGCGGGCGCCGCGCAGGAAGCCGCGCACCTGATCGGCGGTCACGCGGCCGTGGAAGCGGATGGCGTCCGGGGCCACCCGCTGCGCCTGCGCCTCCAGGGCGGCGCGGTCGGGGCCGTCGCCGACGATCTCCAGCACCGGCCCGTCGACCTCGCGGGCGAGGATCCCGGCGGCGTCGACGAGGGTGTCGACGCCCTTCTCGTGGCTCAGGCGGCCGGCGAAGAGCACGCCCTCGCCGGGGTGGGAGCGCACCGGCACGTCGGTGTCGGTGAAGTTGTCCAGGTGCAGCATCTTGCCGGTATGCAGTCCGGCCGCGACCATCTGATCGCGCAGGAAGGCGCTGGGGCACAGGAAGCGGGCGACGGGATCGTAGGCCTTCAGCGCGCGGTGAGCACCCACCTCGACCATCGCGATGGCGCTGGCGGCGAGCGAGCCGTCCTTGCAGCGGCGGCGCACCGCATTGGTCAACGAGCCGCCGACGCAGGCGGTGCAGACCTCCCCCTGATCGAGGAACTGATAGGTGGGGCAGGCCAGCTTGTAGTCGTGCAGGGTCATCACGACCGGCACGCCCGCCTTGGCGCAGGCGCGCACCATCGACGGGGAGAGCTGATGGTAGATGTTGTGCATGTGCACCACATCAGGCCGGAAGTCCTTGATGACGGCGCTGATGCCCTGGTAGGCCTGCTTGGACCACAACATCCGGCCGACCAGTTCGAGGCGGCCACGGGGGTCGGACGGCGCGGGCTCGAACTCCACGTGGCTCGGGAAGTGCTCGGCGTAGCGCATCGGCAGGTTGTCGGGGTGCGCCATGCCGAAGTATTCGACGTCGTGGCCGGCCGCCTGCTGCTGCTCGGCGAGGTCGAGCAGATAGCCCTCGGCACCACCGCGGCGGTAGAGGAACTTGTTGACCTGCAGGATCCGCATCGCTGCTCCGCCGGCCTCAGGTGCGAGCGACGCGGGCCGAGCGGGCGCGCAGGTCCGCGGCCGCGTCGGCTTCGGCGTCCAGCCGGCGGCGGCGCAGATAGGTCCCGGAGGCCAAGGCGATGACCGTCACCGCATAGACGGTGACGACGACCTGGGACATCAGGTTGGCGACGAGCGAGAGCAGCACGAGGGAGATGGCTGTGATGTAAGCGGCCTCGGCGATGGCCCGTTCGACGCCGCCCAGCCGGCGCCGGGCCGCGTCCCGGGCTGCGCGCGCGGTGGTCCACACCATCAGGGCGAGCACGAAGACATAACTGAGCAGGCCGGGGATGCCGAGTTCGACATAGGCGCGGACGATGTCGTTGTGCGGCTGCTTGCCCTCGGCCGTGGTCTGCGCGACGCCGCGCAGGCCGACGCCCGCGATCGGGCTCGGCTTCGCGACGTCAAGCGCCTCACCCCAGTAGGCCCACCGCCAGGCGAGGGAGTTCGCCGGCTTGCCGGACAGCTGAGCGGAGGTCTCGAGGTCGGCGAAGCGACCCTGGACCTGCGGCGTCGAGATGCCGAGCATCAGGAGCGCGGCGAGGACGGCCAGCGCGCCGTAGGACTTGCGGCGCAGCAACAGCAGGAAGACCGCGAGCGCGGCGACGAGCCAGGCGCTGCGGGTGTAGGTCAGGCCGAGCAGGATCACGGCGATGACGGCGACCGACCCGACGGCGACCCGGGTCAGATCCTTGACCCGGGGGAAGACCGCCACCATCAGAACGAGGACCACGCAGCTGAAATAGGCGAGCGGGTTGGAATGGTCGAAGGTGCCGGTGATGCGGGAGTAGCCGCCGGCGACGAACAGGCCCTCACCGGAGCTGAGCTGCACCAGGGCGACCGCGGCGGGCACCAGGATCGACAGGGCGATCGCGGCGACGAACGGGAAGAGCGCCGAACCGCGCGCGGCGAACTGCTCGACGACGAGGAAGACCACGACGATATTGGCGATGCGTGACCATTCCGTGATGGCGGTGCCGGCCGAGGCCGAGGTGATGACCCCGATGAAGGCCACCGCGAGGAAGATCAGGTAGGCGACGCCGAGGGCGGACATCGGGAAGCGGCGGCCGAGGTGGGCGCGCCGGGAGAGCAGCCACACGGTGCCCAGGCCCAGGAGGAGCAGACCGAGGAGGATGTGCGGGTCCGGTGCGGCCCCGGGCGTGCGCAGCGCGTCCAGGGAGGCACGCATCGTGAGCGCGACGAGGACGAAGGTCTCCAGGTCGTAGAACGCGACCATGAGCAACGCGATGCCGACCAGGAGAGCGATCGGCAGGGCGACGGTCAGGCGGGAGGTGCCGTTGTAGACCTCGACGACCGTCAGGACCGTGAGGGCGATGCCGAGCAGCGCCGTCAGGACGGTGCCGAGGGTGCCGTAGCGCTGGACGTCGAAGACACTGCGGCGCGTCGGCGGTTGCGGCGCGCCGACGACCTGCTCGTCGGTGGTGGTCACGGGCAATTCCTCCTGCTCGCGGGCGACGAGCGTCTGAGCTGACGGGATCTGGGCTGACGGGATCTGATCTGACGGCATGCTGCGATCCGCAAACTGTGCGGCGCCGGTGCCGGTGCCGCGGCTGCCCCGGCGGAACGCCAGGACACCGAGACCGAAGGCCACGCCCAGACCGGCCAACGTGGCCAGCATCGGGGCGAGGAGTTCCGGTGTCGCCGGGGCGAACCGCAGGATCAGCCAGGCGACGAGCGCGCCGACTCCTCCGGCGACCAGACTACCGGCAAGCGGGATCAGGAGCGGCATCCGCTCCAGGCCGGGCACCGTGCGCATCCGCCACCACGCGTGGGCGACGTTGACGCACTGAGCGAGGCTGTAGGCGATCGGGAAGATGTAGATCGCGTTGGGGTGGTCCTTGAGCAGGGCGAATCCAAGGAGCAGCAGGGCGACATTGGCGACCGTGGCATAAACGGTGTTGCGCAGCGGCGTCCTGGTGTCACGCATGGCGTAGAACGGCGCCAACAAGGACCGTTGCACGCCCGCGCCGACGAAGCTCAGGGAGTAGAGAGCGAGCAGGATGCCGAGCGTATGCAGTTTCCCGGCTTGGCCCGGCCCGTTGAACTTCGGAACGATCGAGAAGACCGCCTCGGTCAACGCCGGCGCCAGGACGACACCCAGCATGGTCATCGGCACCGCAAGCAGGAACATCAGCCGCATGCCGAGGCGCGTCATCATCCGGAACTGCCCGGTATCGCCGCGCCCGAAGGCCCGCGAGATGCGCGGCAACACGCTTACCATGATCGAGCGGAAGACGATGGTGCCCCCCACGGCCGCCGCCAACCGGTTGCCGAAGTGCAGCAGGGTGTTGGAGCCGGTGGGCAGGAAGGTCGCCAGCGCGGCTTCGAGCGTGCGCACCACGGGGTTGAGTGCGGCAGCCCCGCTGGGACGGACCAAGAGACGAGCGGTGGCCGCAACCTCCGGGTGACGCATCATCGGCGCCGCCGGACGCCACCCCTTGAAAAAGGCCATCACGGCCATCGCGACGACCTGCACGAGCGAGCCGGCGACGTAGGCGGTCGGCACCATCAGGGGCCGGTGCTGGGCGAAAGCGATGATGAATGCGACGGCGGAGAGGTTGAGCACCAGGGTCATCGCGGCCGGAAAACCGACGACGAGGTGCGCATTGAGCCAGGACCGCAAGACCTCGGCCATCAGGACGAACGGGATGTACCACGCGATGATCCGCGTCATCGACGCCGCCATGTCGATCTCACCGGAGGTGAAGTCCGGGGCGATCACCGATATCAGCGGGCGGGCGAATGCCGACATCAGGCCGGCGAGCACGACGGTGGCGATTCCGGTAGCCACGAGGATCGCGCTGGTTGCACCCGCGCGCTCCCAGGCACGCAGCCGCGTGGCCCAGGCCGCAAAGGTGGGCACGAGCACCTGGTTGGCGACCACCATGGCGATCGCGGTCACCGCCAGCGGCAGCCGCAGGGCAACCACCCAGGCGTCCGACCTGGCGCCGATCGCCCCCATGACCCCGACCGCCGACAGGTCCAGCAGCAGACCACTCAGCACGCCGAGCATGGCGACGATCGAGGTGATGCCGCTTTGCCGGACGACGGCCTTCGGGGCCTTCTCCGCCGCTTCGGAGCCGAGGGCGGGGGTGGTGGGAGCGCTCATGAGTATGCCGTCAGCTCACCTGGAAGTCGGCAGCCGCGGCGTCCAGGCGGGCGCCTAGTTCGTCGGTCAAGATTCTCACCCTCGGGTCGAGGTCGAGGGGTGCCTTGTGGCCGCGGGCGGCCGCGCGGGAGTCGACGTGCGCGCTGACCTCGGGCCGGTAGGGCAGGCCGGCGAAGCGGCATACCCGCTCCAGGGTGCCTCGGGGGTCGGCGACCACCTGGTCGTAGGAGACCGGCATGACGTCGGCGCGGGTGTCCAGGCCGGTGGTGAAGTAGAGGGAGTTGCGCGCCCACCAGAACAGGGCGGCGCCGGAGTTGGCGTCCAGACTCGCGGGGTCGCAGGAGCGGACCGCCTCGAGCACCTCGGGCGTCATACCGCCCGTCTGCCACCCACCCCACGAACTGTCCTCGCTGCGCTCCGGTACTTCGCGGGGACCCCGGATGTCTCCGTCACGGATTCCCTCTTTGGCGATGCGGGCCATGACCTGCTGGTTGACGTCGCCGAACTTGGTCACCGCCGAGCGCACCCGGTCATCGACCGCGCGGTAGGCCCACAGGGCGCGGGCCGGGTTCGCGGCGCCGCCGAACAGGTCGAGCAGCTTGTCGGTGTCATGGCTGTCGCAGATCGGTTTGAAGAGCACGACCTGGTGCGGGCTGGCGGCCACAGTGTCGAGGACGACCTGGTGGGACTTGAGCTGGAAGCGCTCGAAGACCTTTTTGTCGTTCTCGTTGTGGACCTCGACCTCGGGCATCGCGTCCAGTCCGGAGGTGAGCATGTTGGTGCCGGAGCGTTGCACGCCGACGACGAAGACGGCGCGGGCGCCGCCGGGCACGACGGGATTGGCCTTAACCCAGGCGCGGCGGGCCAGGGCAGCCTTGGCGCGCGTCCGGGGGTCGAGGTTGTCCTCCTCGATCAGGCGACCGATGCCCCCCTCCCTCGCCCATTGCACGTGCCGGCCCAGGCGGGCCTTGGCGCGCCCCAGGGTGGAGCGGTCTTCGGGCAGTGGCGCTGACATACGCGAGAGGTCCTTTTCGAGGTCGGATGGTGCGGACACGGCTACGCCGGCCGGTCCCCCACGCTCGTGGGTGACCGGCCGGCGATAGCGGGTCAACTCCTCATTGTGCCGCTAGGAGCTGAGGAATCAGAAACCGAGTCGCAGGACGCGGTTGCTCCAGGTGTCGGACATGAACAGGTCACCCGAGGAGTCGAAGACCACCTGGAACGGCCCGAGGAAGTCGGAGGTGCCGGCGGACGTGCCGGTGACCTCGAGACTCATGGCACCGGAGGTGCTCATCTTCACCAGGCGCCCGCGGCCGGTGTCGGCGACCCAGATCGAGCCGTCGGTCGGGTGCACGGTCACGCCCCACGGCACGGCGAAGGGCCGGGTGGACCCGGTCGGCTTGGTGAAGGCCGTCCAGACGCCGTTCTTGTAGCTCTGGATGCGGTTGTTCTTGGTGTCCGCGACCCAGATGGTGCCGTCGGCGGCGGTGTCGATGCCGGTCGGCATCTGCATCTGGCCCACGCCGGTGCCCTGGGAGCCGTAGACGGCCTTGTAGGTGCCATTGCCATTGCTGTCAATGGTGAAGCGCTTGATCCGCCCGTTGCCGGTGTCGCTGACCAGGAGGGTGCCGTCGCTGTCGAAGGCGAGGCCCTGCGGGAAGGTCATGTCCGTGCTGGCCGTGTCCGAACCGCGCTGTCCCCACTTGGTCAGCCACTTGCCGTTGTGGTCGAAGACCGTGATCTCGTGGCTCTCGCGGTTGGCGACGAAGACCCGGTTGGTGCCGGGCTGGACAGCGACGCCCCACTGGAAGTTGAGGCTGCCCGGGTCGTCGCGGGTGCCGCGCTGGCCCCAGACCAGGTCGACCACGCCGTCGCGGTTGCTGCGCACGATCCGCTGGTTCCACCAGTCGCTCGCGAATAGGTGGCCGTCGGAGTCGAGGGCGAGGCCGCGGGGGCTGTTGGCGCCGGTCTTGGGCGCCGCCGACCCGAACAGCTCACGGATGAGCGTGGCCCCACTGGTGGTGTAGTTGAACTCCTTGAGGGAGTAGTCCCACTCGTCACACACGACGAGCTTGCCGTCGGGCGTGACCTCGATGCCGCGGGGGTCGGTGAAGGTGCTCGACGTCGGGGAACCGATCGAGTACTTGTAGGACGGCCGGCCGAGGCTGTCGAGGACCCACGCCTGGACGCGGCGGTTGCCGTCGTCGGTGACGAAGATGACCTTGCCGTCGCGGCTCACGGTGACGCCGCGGGGGTCGCCGGTGAACTGGCCGCTGCCGGTGCCGGCGCTGCCGAAGGCCCACTTCTTGGTGCCCGACTTGGTGAAGCCGACGACCTGGTGGTCACGGGCGTTGACGACGTAGACGTCGCCGTTGAGGTGGTTGACCTCGATCTGGCGCGGCTGGTTGAAGCCGGAGGCGAACCTGCCGTTGATGACGGCACCGTCACGAGTGAAGGTCTGCACCCGGTCGGCGTCGATCGTGTAGACGATCTCGGTGGTGTTGCCGCCGGCGTCCAGGCCCGGGCCGACAGCCACGCCGTAGATCGCCGTGAACTGGCCGGCAGCCGTGCCCTTGGTGCCCCACTGCTTGATGAACTTCAAGGTCTTGTCGTACTTGACGATCCGGTTGTTGGGCGTGTCGGCGACGTAGACGTTGCCGGAGGAGTCGGTGGCGACGGCGCGGGCCGCGGCCAGCTCGTCGGTGCCGGAGCCGCGCGAGCCGCCCACGCTGTAGTCGATCGCCTTGGTCGACCGGTTCACCCCGACGACGCGGTAGCGGCCCGGGTCGACGACGTAGTAGTGCGTGTTCGTCGTCGCGATGTCGACGGGGTACATGCTCGCAAAGGCGCCGCTGTAGAGGGTCTTCTCCACCGTGGGGCCGGAGCCGGGGGGCGGCGTGCTCTTGAGCGTGTAGCGCAGCACCCGGTCGCGGCCGGTGTCAGAGACGAAGACCTGGCCGCCGGCGACGCTGATCGCCGCGGGGGCCTTCAGGCTCTGCCCGGCCGCCGAGGTGACGACCGTGCGAGTGCCGGCCTTGTCGATGACCAGGACGCGGTTGTTGCCGGTGTCGGCGATCCACATATTGCCGTTGACGTCCACGCCGGCGCCCTCGGGACCGTTCAGGCCCGGAGCGATGGCGCGGCTGAGCGCGAAGCCGCTGCTGGTGGTGTAGTTGAGCTCGAGGACGCGATTGTTGCCCCAGTCGGAAACCACGATCTTGTTGGTGCCCTCGACCACGGTGACCGAGCGCGGCTGCTTCATCGCGGCGCCGGTGTAGGACGCGATCTGCTTGCGGGAGGCGACATCCCAGACGGTGATGCGGTTGTTCTGGGTGTCCGCGACGAAGGCCAGCCGGTCAGCGGCGCGGATCGCGACGCTGTAGGGCCAGTTCATCTCGCCGGTGCCGGATCCCTTGGTTCCGACCCGGATCTTCTGCGCCGAGCACTTGGCCGGGAAGATCTGCAGACGCGACTGCTTGGTGTCGGCGACCCACCGGTCACCGGTCACGGGGTCCAGGGCCACGCCACGCGGCCAGTTCAGGGAGATCGGACGGCTGTCGCGCTCGCCGCACGTGCCGATGATCGAGCCGTCCGGGGCCATCTCGACGATGCGCTGGTTGACGGTGTCGATGATGTTGAGGTTGCCCGTCGAGCTGACGGCCACGGCGCGGGGCTCGTTGAAGACCGCGCCCGGGGTCGCCGGCGGCGGGTTGCCCCCGATGGTCTGGGCGTAGGTGAAGGCGCTGGAGCTGCGGTCGAAGCGGACCAGGCGCCAGCCCCACAGGTCGGCACCCCACACGTCGCCGTCCTTGGCCACCGCGACGCGGCGCAGGGTCGTGAAAGTGCCGGGCTCGTCGGAGGTTCCGGTGCGGCCCAATTGCGTGCGGTAGGTGCCGTCGGTCTTGAAGATCTGGATGCGGTTGTTGTTGGAGTCGGCGACGTAGACGCTCTCGCCCCAGTAGGGGTCGTCGGCGACGCGCACCCCGTAGGGGTTCTTGAACTGACCGCTGCCGGTGCCGGGGCTGCCGAAGCTGTCGACGCAGCTGCCGCTGGCACTGAACTTCAGGATGTTGTCGTTGGTGTAGTTGGCGACGTAGATGTTGCCGTCCCTGTCGGCGTCGGCGTCGCGCACGGCGGCCAGGCTGCAGCCGTTGTTCTCGGTGATCGCCTGCAGCTGCCGGCCGGTGGTGTCGAAGACACGGATCTTGCGTTTGACGGCGTCAGCGACATAGATCTTGTCGTTGCTGTAGGTCAGGCCGATGGGTGAGCCGATCTTGTCACCGGTGGGACCGGACCACTCGGCGACCTTCGTCTTCAGGTCCGGTGAGAGCTTGATCACACGGGAGAGGGCCGCGTCACCGACGTAGACGTACCCCGAGGAGTCGACCGCGATGTCCCGCGCGTTCTCCGGGTCGTCTCCGCTGCCGGCGTCGGAGCCGTACTGCCCGAGGATGGCCCCGCTGGTGCTCATGCGCAGAATGCGGTCGTTGCCCGTGTCAGCGACGATCAGGCTGCCGTCGGGGGCGACCTCCATGCCAGAGGCATAGATGAGGGCGTGCCCCGGACCGCCCAACACGGTCGGTGTGGGAAGTACCACAGCCGAGGCCGATGGGGCGGTTGCGGCGATCACACCCCCTGTGAGCACAGCGGCCGTAGCAGCGGCCAACAGCCGCCGGCGCGCGCGCGAGTTCGTCATGGTGCAATGCCACCCTTCGCAGTTGGAACGTGCGCCGTGATTTTGGCACACACTGGCCCCCGGCCAGCAATTACGGGAAGTGCGCCCGCGCGGGCTACCATACCCTGGGGAAGTCCGCAAACGCACGCGACCCATCGGTTGCTCCAGACACCCTGATCACACCGTTCACAGCCAGCCCCGGGGGAATTCATGCCCGTCAAGCGCCTCGCCGCCACTGCCATCGCCGCCGCCACCACTCTCGCGATCGGCCCCGGCCTGCTGAGTGCACCGGCCGCCGCGAGCACCGTCTCCCCCGTCTTCGAGCGCTACATCGGAGGGCCCGGTCACGCCGGTCTCTACGCGTGGGGCATGGCCACGCTGCGTGACGGCACCATCCTCGTCGGCGACTACTGGAACTACCGCGTACTCCGGTTCAACGCCGACGGCACTCCCGTCGGCACAGGGGTGTTCATCAAGAACAACGGCAACGGCGCGACGCAGTACTACGCGCCATACGGTCTGGGGCAGGACCCGACCACTGGCGAGGTCTACCTCGCCGACACCGACAAATACCAGATCGACGTCTACAGCGAGACCGGCACCTACCTTCGCTCCTGGGGCGCCAAGGGCACCGGCCCGGGCAAATTCCTCTACCCCAGCCGCGTGGTCGTCAACTCCGAGGGCACGGTCTACACGGCCGACACGTGGGATCACAACATCGTGATGTCGGACCGCAACGGCAACGAGATCAAGCAGTTCGGCGGCTTCGGCGTCAAGGACGGGCAGATCAAGTCACCGCACGGGCTGGCGCTCGACGCCAACGACAACCTGTATGTCGTCGACACCGGCAACTGGCGCGTCAGCGTCTTCGACAAGAACGGCACCTTCCTCCGCAAATTCGGCACCAAGGGCTCCGGCCCGGGCCGGTTCGCCGGGGACATGCGCGGCATCGCGGTCAACAAGACCAAGGGCTGGGTCTACGTCGTCGACGGCGAAGGCAACAAGATCAGCAAGTTCACCCTCGACGGCACCTTCATCAACAAGTGGGGCTCCGAGGGTCACGGCACCGGGCAGTTCGCGGACGGCGGCCGCGAGGCAACCGTCGACGCCAAGGGGAACCTGTGGGTTGCCGATATGCCCAACTACCGGATGCAGAAGTTCGGCCCCAACGGCGGCTTCCTGTCCGCTTATCCGAACCCGCCCCAGCCGCCGCCCACCGGCGGTTTCAACGCGCCCCGCGGCGTGGACGTCAATCCGGCGGACGGCGCGGTCGCCGTCTCCGACACCTACAACTGGCGCATCCAGACCTTCACCAACGCCGGCGCCTTCGTCGACACTTGGGGTGAGCGCGGCCGCGGCAACTACGAGTTCAACTACGCACGGCTGCTCAAGTACAGCCCGGCCAACCAGAACATCGTCATCGTGGACACCGACAACGGCCGGGTCAAGGCCTACGCCAAGGACGGCACGTTCCTGTGGTCCACAGGTTCGGCCGGCACCGGATTGGGCCAGTTCAAGAACCCGCAGGGCCTCGGCATCGGCAAGGACGGGACGATCTACGTCGCCGACTCCAACAACCGCCGCATCCAGGTGGTGTCCAAGAACGGCGCCGCGCAGCGCACCTTCGGCACCATCGATCAGCTCGGCTTCCCGCGCGATGTCGCCGTCGACCCGGTCGACGGCACCCTCTGGGTCAGCGACATGACCAAGCGCCGCGTCACCCACTGGAAGACCGACGGGACCTTCCTCGGTGCGCTCCCGGTCCCGATCGGCACCGCGGACACCCAGCTCAACGCCCCGTTCGGGATCGCCGCGGACGCCGAGCGGCTCTACATCGCCGACACCGCCAGCCACAAGGTGAAGATCTTCACCAAGAACGGCGCCTTCGTGACCCTCTTCGGCAGCCGTGGCACCGGCAAAGGCAAGTTCATCCAGCCCGACGGCGTCGCCCTGTACAACGGGCGGCTGTTCGTCGCCGAGGAGGGCACCGAGCGCGTCTCGGTCTGGAACCTCAACATCAAATAGCCGCACCCCCGGCGCGTCCGTTTATCGCAGGACTTCCGCGGCCGACCACCACGGCTTAGCATTTCCTTACCTGCCCGTCCGGGCGACCATTTCGGGGGAAAAGGAATGCAATGAAGGTCATGACCATGACGCGCGCCGCGGTCGCCGCGGCCGCGATCGCCGGGGCCGCGAGCGGCATACCAGCGGCGGCCGAACCGGCGCCGCCGACCACCATCTCGCCGGTCTTCGAGCGCACGATCGGCAAATCCGGGCACGCCGGGCTCTATGCGTGGGGCATGGCCACGCTGCGGGACGGATCGATCCTGGTCGGCGACTACTGGAACTACCGCGTGCTGCGGTTCAGCAAGGCCGGCGCACTGCTCGGGGTCTTCACGGCCAACCACGGCCACGGCGCCAACCAGTTCTACACGCCATACGGTCTGGGGCAGGACCCGCGCACCGGCGAGGTCTACATCGCCGACACCGACAAATACCAGATCGACGTCTACAGCGAGACCGGCACCTACCTTCGCTCCTGGGGCGGGCAGGGCACGAGCCCCGGGCAGTACCTCTACCCCTCGCGCGTTGTCGTCAACGGCGCCGGCACCGTCTTCGTCGCCGACACCTGGAACCACACGGTGGTGATGTCGACGACGGCGGGCAAGGAGATCAAGCGCATCGGTGGGGTCGGTACCGCGGACGGGCGGATGAAGAGCCCGCACGGGCTGGCACTGGACGCCCAGGACAACCTGTATGTCGCTGACCAGGGCAACAAGCGCATCGACGTCTTCGACAAGAACGGTAAGTTCCTCCGCAAGTTCGGCAGCCAGGGCACCGGGCCCGGCCAGTTCCGCGGTGACCTGCGCGGCGTGGCGGTCGACAAGAAGAAAGGCTGGGTCTATGTCGTCGACGGTGAGGGCAATCGCGTCGTCAAGTTCACCCTGGCGGGCAAATACCTGACCAGTTGGGGTCGCAACGGCCACGGGCCGGGCGAGTTCGCCGACGGCGGGCGCGAGATCACCGTGGACGCCAACAGCAATGTCTGGGTCGCCGACATGCCGAACTATCGTGTGCAGAAGTTCACCTCGGCCGGCACATACCTCGGGGAGTACCCGAGCCCGGCCGCTCCCCCGCCCGAGGGCGGCTTCAACGCCCCCCGCGGTGTCGGCGTCAACCCGGTCGACGGGGCCGTCGCCGTATCGGACACCTACAACTGGCGCATCCAGACGTTCACCAACGCCGGCACTTTCGTCAAGGCGTGGGGCGAGCGGGGCCGCGGCAATTACGAGTTCAACTACGCGCGCGGCGTCGCCTACAGCCCGCTGAACGAGGACATCGTCGTCACCGACACCGACAACGGGCGGATCAAGGCCTACACCAACAAGGGCGTCTTCCGCTGGTCCACCGGGACGGCCGGCACAGCGGTCGGACAGTTCCGCAACCCCCAAGGCCTCACGGTGGCACCGGACGGCACGATCTACGTCGCCGACTCCAACGCCAGCCGCATCCAGGCCCTTGGGCCTGAGGGCCAGGTGCTGGGCGCTTTCGGCCGGCCCGGCCAACTCGGCTATCCGCGCGGCATCGCCGTCGACCCGGCTGACGGCACGCTCTGGGTGGCCGACATGACCAAGGGGCGGGTCACGCACTGGCGGACCGACGGCACCTTCCTCGGCGCGCTACCGACGACCGTCGGTACCGCCGACGACCAGTTGCTGCGCCCCTTCGGCGTGGCCGCCGACAAGGAGCGGGTCTACGTCGCCGATACCCCGGCGCACAAGGTCAAGGTGTTCACCAAGGCCGGCCGGCTCGTCACGGTCATCGGTGGCCGCGGCAAGGTCAACGGCAAGCTGCTTGAGCCGTCCGCCCTCGCGATGCATCACGGCCGCCTCTATATCTGCGAAGAGGGCAACGAGCGGATCTCGATCTTCAACCTGCGACAGAGCGGCTGACGGCAGCGGGGCCTGGTTTGTCGACGGGGGCCGGCTTATAGCCCGGCCCCCGTCGGCAAACCCAGCCCCGCTTCATGGATGGGTGCCGCGTGCTCGGCTCAGATCCTGTAGACGAGCACCCGGTCGTTGTTGGTGTCGGAGACGTAGACGGTACGGCCGTCGACGGTGATCGAGGTCGGCTCGCTGAGCGCCTTGCCGGCGGCCGCGGTGATGGTCTGCAGGACAGCACCGCTCGGGCTGACGATCAGCACCCGGTCGTTGCCGGTGTCGCCGATCCAGTAGTTGCCGTTGGCGTCGCGGGCGACGCCCTCGGGCATCGACAGGCCGGCCGGGGCGAGCGTGGCCAGTTCGGTGAAGCCACCGCCTCGGGTGTAGCTCAAGGTGACGATCTTGTTGTTGGCCGAGTCGGCGACGACGAGGTTGCCGGTCGCGGCGTCGAGGGAGATCGCGCGCGGCGACTTGAAGGTGCCGGCGTAGGTCTCCACTGGCTCCCGCGTGGCGGCATCCCAGACCGAGAGGCGGTTGTTCCAGCTGTCCGCGACGAACGCCAAGCGGTCGCTGGGGCGAATGGTGATGGCGAACGGCCAGGTGAACTGCTTCAAGCCGGTGCCGACGTTGCCGAGGCGGAAGGTCTGGACGCCGCACTTGTTGGGATAGATCTGCAGTCGCGACTGCTTGGTGTCGGCGACCCACCGGTCACCGGTCACCGGGTCGATCGCCACCCCGCGCGGCCAGTTGAAGGACACCGGGCGGTAGTCCCGCTGACCGCAGGTGTCGACGATGGCACCGGCCTTGGTCATCTTGACGATCCGCTGGTTGACGGTGTCCATGATGTTGAGGTTGCCGTCCTTGCCGACCGCGACGGCGCGCGGCTCGTTGAAGACGGCGGTGGACGTGGTCGGCGGCTTCAGGCCACCGATCGTCTGGGCGTAGGCGTAGCCGGTGGCGGTGCGGTTGAAGCGAACCAGACGCCAGCCCCACAGGTCGGCGCCCCAGATGTCGCCATCCTTGGCGACCGCCACGCGGCGCAGCGTCGTGAAGGTGCCGGTCTCGTTGTAGGCGCCCGTCCTGCCGACGGTGGCCTTCCACACCCCGGTCTTGCTGAAGACCTGGACCCGGTTGTTGTTGGAGTCGGCGACGTAGACGACCTCGCCCCACTTCGGGTCCTTGGCCAGCCGCACGCCGTAGGGGTTCTTGAACTGTCCGTTGGCCGTGCCCTGGGTGCCCCAGGTCTTGTCACAGGTGCCGTCCGCGCGGAACTTGACGATGTTGTTGAACTTGTAGTTCGCGACGTAGACATTGCCGGCGGCATCGGCGTCGGCGTCCCGGACGGCCGACAGGTCGCAGGCGCCGTTGGCGGTGAAGGCGTTGATCTGGTTGCCGCTCGTGTCGAAGACGCGGACCTTCTTCTTCGCGCCGTCGGAGACGTAGATCTTGTTGTTGGTGGCGGTGATGCCTATCGGGCTGCCGAGCCGGTCACCCGAGGGGCCGTTGAAGGTCATCAGCGTCTTGCCGGTGGCTCCGTCCAGCTTGATGATCCGGAACTCGGCTGCGTCGGCGACATAGATGAAGCCCTGGTTGTCGACGGCGATGTCGCGGGCGTTCTCGGCCTCGTCGCCGGCGCCGACCCCCGCCGAGACGCGCCACTTCAGCACGCCGGCCGCAGTGAATTTGGCGACGGAATCGTTGCCGGTGTCGGCGACGACGAGAGTGCCGTCCGGGGCGACCTCCATCCCCGACGGATAGACCAGGGCATGACCCCGGCCCCCGAGAACCTTGGGTGCGCCGACGGGCTCCTGGGCCCCTGCGGGCGCGGTCTGGGCGATCAGTGCTGCGGCGCTCAGCCCAGCGAGCCCAGACATGGAAATAGTGAGTTTGCGCACGAGTGAAGCTTCCCCTCGGAATTCTTGGCCGGGGCTGTGACGCCGCAGCTGATGGATGCGGCCTCATCTTCGCACGTCGCGGCCCCGATCCGAAGCCCCTTCCTGGTCCAAACCGTGGCCATCGTCACCCCTGGTTGGTTACGATGTGTCGACCCCGCGCCAATCTGCCTTCGTCCGTGCGCCGGGTGTGACTGAGAGCGAACGGGGAACCCCCAATGACATTGCGAACCATGCCGACGCGCCCGATCACCATGGGGTTGATCGCCGCCGGGACGGCAGCATTGATGGTTGCGACCGGCGCTACGGCGTCCGCGACCGACGGCAGTGCACGCACGACCATCAGCCCGGCCTTCGAGCGCGTGATCGGCAAGAAGGGCCACGCGGGGCTCTACGCCTGGGGCATGGCCACCGGCAAGGACGGCAACATCCTCATCGGTGACTATTGGAACTACCGGGTGCAGAAGTACAGCCCGAGCGGCGCCAGCCTGGGCACCGTCATCAACAACAGCGGCAACGGCAGCAACCAGTACTACACGCCGTACGGCCTGGGCGTCGATCCCCGCAATGGCGACATCTACATGGCGGACACCGACCGGTACCAGATCGACGTCTACTCCGCCGGCGGCAGCTACCTGCGCAGCTGGGGCGGCAAGGGCGCGGGCGCGGGCAAGTTCCTCTATCCCAGCCGCGTCGTCGTCAGCAGCACCGGCACGGTCTATACGGCCGACACGTGGGATCACAACGTCGTGGTCTCGACGACGAGCGGCGCCGAACAGCGCGTCATCGGCGGTTTCGGCACCACGAACGGCAAGTTCCGCAGCCCGCACGGCCTGGCCCTGGACGCCCAGGACAACCTGTATGTCGTCGACGCGGGCAACTGGCGCGTGCAGGTCTTCGACAAGAACGGCAACTTCCTGCGCAAGTTCGGGACCAAGGGTTCCGGCCTCGGACAGTTCCAGGGCGACATGCGAGGCATCGCGATCAACAAGGCCCGGGGCTGGGTCTATGTGGTGGACGGCGAGGGCAACAAGGTCCAGCGCTTCGATCTCAACGGGAAGCCCCTGAACAAGTGGGGCTCGCAAGGCTACGGACCCGGCCAGTTCGCCGACGGTGGCCGCGAGGCGACCGTCGACAACGCCGGCAACCTGTGGGTCGCCGACATGCCGAACTTCCGGGTGCAGAAGTTCAGCCCGACCGGCAAATTCCTCGCGGCCTATCCCAACACGCCCCAGCCCCCGCCGCTGGGCGGCTTCAACGCTCCCCGCGGGGTGGCCGTGGCCAAGGACGGCACGGTGGGCGTGAGCGATACCTACAACTGGCGGATCGAGACCTTCACGGCGACCGGCAACCCCATCAAGCAGTGGGGCAAGCGCGGACGCGGGCCCTACCAGTTCAACTACGCGCGCGGGATCGCCGACAACCCCGTCAACAACGAGTGGATCATCACCGACACCGACAACGGCCGGATCGTCTCCTACACCAAGGACGGCACCTACCGCTGGGCCTCGGGCACGACCGGCCGCGCCAACGGCCAGTTCAAGAACCCGCAGGGCCTGACGGTCGCGGCGAATGGTTCGATCTATGTCGCCGACTCCAACAATGCGCGGGTCCAGGTGCTCAACTCCAGCGGCGGGTTCGTGCGAACCTTCGGGACGACCGCGCAGTTCGGCTATCCGCGCGGCGTCGCCGTCGACCCCAAGGACCAGAGCATCTGGGTCACCGATATGACCAAGGCCGCGGTCACTCACTGGAGCCCGACCGGTGCTTTCCTGGGCAAGCTGAAGATCACCAAGGGGACGGCCGACAACCAGCTCGCGAGCCCCTTCGGGATCGCCGTGGACAATGAGCGCGTCTACGTCGCCGACGTGCCGGTGCACCGGGTCAAGGTCTTCACCAAGACCGGCCAGTTCGTCACCACGATCGCGCAGCGCGGCTACACCAACGGCAAGCTCTTCCAGCCGGCCCACATGGACATCTACAACGACCGTCTGTACATCGTCGAGGAGGGCAACGAGCGCGTCTCGGTGTTCAAGCTGAACACCCGATAACACTCCACCTCTTAGCGCAGCCCCGGACCCCTCGTGGGGATCCGGGGCCGCGTTTTGCCCAAATGTGATGCACCTCACATTGGACAGGTGCCCGTGCGTGAATCCCCGCGTGCGAGGCCTATTGACGGCTTCGGAAACCCACCAGTTTCCCCTCGTCACACTGGTATATCGCTGCGGGGCCCTTGAGCCGTCAAGCGGGGCCCGGCTAGTGTGCTTCCGCCCTGATCGGTCGATGGCGCGGGGTACTCGACGCAGCCGCCGACGTGGACCATGACGGTTCGGATCAGCGTGTCCATGTCCCCCCGCCCCCGCGAGGCCTGCCGTGCCTCCCGCACTCCCCCAGTGCACCACGACGCCCACGGAGTAGACCTGTGTCCCGATCCACTCGAGCCCTGACCGCTGCGGTCGCGCTGACCACCGCAGCGGCCCCCTTCGTCCTGACCACCACGGCCCATGCCGCCGGCGACCTGTTCGTGGCCACCACCGGCCTCGACAGCAACTCCGGCGCGGCGACGTCACCGCTGCGGACCGTCCAGGCGGCCGTCAACAAGGCCACGCCCGGCACCACCATCCGGATCATGCCCGGCAGCTACTACGGCAACGTCAAGATCAAGACGTCCGGCACCGCCAGCGCCCCCATCCGCATCACCGCCCAGACGCCCGGCACCGTGACGCTGACATACAACTCCCGTCCGGAGACCTGCAGCAACAGCCAGCCCGCCGGCGATCGGACGATCACGATCGGTGGCGGCGCCGACTACTGGCAGATCGACAACCTAAAGATCCACAACGGCATCTACATCAGCGGGCAGAAGGCCAACTCGGCATACAGCTGGCTCACCAACCTGGTCAACAAGCTGGACTGGTCGACCCGGCGCAAGGTGCCCGGACACGGCGCCTACAACCCGAGTGCGCTCGGGGGCGTGGTGCCCCACCTGCGCAAGGTAACCGGCGTTGCCGACATCAACGCGGCCGAGGGCAACAAGATCATCGGCAACACGATGACGGGCAGGGGCATCTACGGCGCCCTCGCCAGCAATGGCACGATCAGCGGCAACACGATCTCCAAGATCCCCTGCGGCATCGGCCCGGGCATCTGGATGATGACCTTTTCCAACAACAACAAGATCTTCGGCAACGACATCTCCGATATCGCCATCTCGCACGCGGCGCACTACATGCAGGAGGGCATCCGCGTCGGCAGCGCCGCCGACTACAACGAGATCTACGACAACTACGTGCATGACCTCCCCGGTGACGGGCGCGGCATCAACACCGACGTCGACGGCAGCTGGAACCACATCCACCACAACCGGGTCGCCAATGTCGCCATCGGCTACAACGACCAGATGTCGGGTTGGGGCAACCGCTGGGAGTACAACACGGTGACGAACTATCGCGTCTACGGGATGGGCTTCCGGCTCATGGACGCCCGGCTCGCCCAGCCGTCCAAGGCCAGCAGCTCCAACGGCTCGATCGTGCGGTGCAACAACATCGTCGGTCCCGTCGGCGACCGGGCCAAGGCGCTCGGTGTCGGCGCGATGATGAACGGCAAGTTCCAGAGCAACAACATGCCCCTGATCTGGATCAGCAAGAACATGCAGACCTACTGGAGCGCCCAGGGCAACACGTGGAACGGCTCCAGCGCGTTGCCGAGCAAGACCCCGACGCTGTCCAGCGCCGGCTGCTGAGCGCTCCCGGCCCACGAGCGAAGCCGCCGCCCCCCGAGGGGGACGGCGGCTTCGCTCGTGCGCCGGGGTGATTCGGCGGCGGGCTACTTGGGGACGGCCGGGGAACCGTTCCAGGTGTTGCCATAGGACGACCAGTACCGGGTCAGGTTCTTGCTGATCCAGAAGGTGTTGAAGTTGTTGCCGGAGAAGGTGCCCTTCATCATGCCGCCGGCGCCCATCGCCTTGGCACCCGAGCGCGCCGGGTTCAAGGCGACATTGCCGGAGGAGACAACGCCGTTGGTGCTGGTGCTCATCGAGGGGAGCGACAAACTGGCATCCATCAGCCGGTAGCCGTAGCCGTACTGGCGGTAGTTGGTGACGGTGTTGTTGCGCCACCGGTTGTTCCAGCCGGCCATCTGGTCGTTGTAGCCGATGGCGACATTGGTCGCGAAGTTCTTCTCGAAGGTGTTGTAGCTGGAGTCGACATCGGTGTTGAACGCCCGGCCGTCACCTTGCAGGTCGTGGACCTTGTTGTTGGTGATCTTGTTGTAGTTCGCGGCCGATCCGAACCGGATGCCCTCTTGCATGTAGTGGGCGGCGCGCGAGATGGCGATATCGGTGACGTCGTTGCCGGTCACGGTCCAGAAGTTGCTGTGGTTCATGATCCACACGCCCGGACCGGAGCCGCAGATGATCTTCGAGATCCGGTTGCCCTGCACCACGCCCGAGGTGGTCAGCGTCGCGAAGATCCCGCGGCCGGTGATCGTGTTGTCGATGAACTTCACTCCGACGACCGGGTCGAGCGCGGTGTTCAGCGCCTTGGCGAGGTACGGGATCGCGTTGCGGGCGGCCGTCGGGTTGTAGGACCCGGCGCCGGGCACCGCGCGCCGCGGCTGCCAGATCTTCTTCTTCACCAAGGCGGCATGCCACGAGAAGACCTTGCCCGAGCCCTTGCCCGACAGGTAGGCGCCGTGGTGGATGTTCAGGCCCTTGAAGGTCCAGTAGTCGGCACCCGAGAGCATCTTGATCGTGCGCCGCGGGGAGGGGGCGCTGCTGTAGCAGGAGTCCGGCGACTGGTTGGACGTCAAGGTGACGGCGCCGTCACCCGCCGGCGTCACCGTGATGGGAGCCGAGGCGGTGCCGGAGTTCTTGATCCGGATCTCACCGACATAGGTGCCGCCGTGCACGCGGATCGTCGTGCCGGGCTTGGCCCGGTCCGCCGCCGCCTGGACGGTGCGCAGTGGGGACGTGGCGGTGCCGGCGTTGCCGTCGGATCCGCGGGTGGAGACGTGGATCTCGCTGCCGGCGGCGCCGGCCGGTGCCGCGGCGAGAACCGCGGCGCCGGTGACGGCAGCGCCCAGGGCGAGGGTGAGGGTCTTGTGGGGGGTGGTCATCGATTCTCCTGGTCAGCAGTGGCTCGGGGCGAAGGTGGCGGGCGGCGGGGTCGGCTTGCCGTTGAAGGTGTTGCCGTACTTGCCCCAGTACCTCTGCACCGACTTGGCGACCTTGGCGGTCGTCCAGGCGTTTCCGTTGTAGGTGCCGTACATCGTGCCGCCGACGCCGAAGGACTTGGCCGTCCCGATCGGGCGACTCGCGACATTGCAGGACATGTTGATCTTGTTGGCGCTGGAGTTGTAGGAGGGCAGCGTGAGCTTGCCGTCCATCAGCCGCACGCCGTAGCCGTAGGTGCGGAAGGAGGTGACGGTGTTGCTCTTCCACACATTGCCCCAGCCGGACATCTGGTCGTTGTAGCCGATGGCGACATTGGTGGCGCGGTTGCCGGTGATGGTGTTCCAGCTGCTGTCGACGTCGGTGTTGTAGGCGCGGCCGTCACCGGGCAGGTCGTGGACGTTGTTACCCGTGACCTTGTTGTAGTTGGACGCGGTGCCCATGCGGATGCCTTCCTGCATGAAGTGCTTCCACGTCGAGGCGGCGATGCGGGACACGTCGTTCTTGGTGACCTGCCAGCCGTTGGAGAAGGTGATCAGCCAGATGCCGGGGCCGGTGCCGCAGGCCAGGTCGCTGATCTTGTTGCCGGAGGCCACGCCGTAGGAGTTCATGCGGAAGAAGAGCCCCTTCTTGGTGACCGTGTTGTTCAGGAACTTCAGGCCGTCGTTGGAATCCAGGTCCTGGTCGCCTGTGACGGTGCGCAGGTAGGGAACCACCTGCCTGGCCGCGGTCGGGTTGTAGGAACCGGCGCCAGGCACCTTCCGGCGCGTCTGCCAGTTGCCCTGGTCGACGAGCCTGCTGTGCCAGGTGTAGGCCGAACCCGCGTCCTTGCCGGTCGAGTAGACGCCACCGACGATGTTGAGACCCTGGAAGGTCCAGTAGTCCGAGCCCGAGATGATCAGGATTGTGCGCTGACCGTCGGGCTGGCTGTTGTTGCACGCGGGCATCGGCAGATTGGCGGTCAAGGTGACGGCGCCATCGCCATACGGCATGACGGTGATCGGCGCGCTCGCCGTGCCCGACTTGCGGATCTTCAGCTGCTGGTTGTAGGTGCCCTTGTGGATCTTGATGGTCGTGCCTGCGGCAGCCTTGTCGATGGCGGCCTGGACGGTCTTGAGGGGCTTGCCCGGTGCGCCGCTGTTGGCGTCGTTGCCGGTGGTTGACACCTCCAGGACGGTGCCGGCGGCGGTGGCCGGGCCGGCCCCGGCGGCGACCGCACCCGCGAGCACGACGGTGGCGGCCAGCCCGGATGACATCAGGCGAACAGAGGGGGTGGTTTTCATGGTGGGGTTCTCACTCGTGCGACGACGGCGGTCAGTCGCGCCCGCGATTTTCCACGGCCCATACTCCGCGGCTAACTGCCCCGAGACAGGGGCCAGCACCAGGCGTGACGTGGCGAGTGTAGATCACCATTGGATAACGAGGCCAATTCGCCCGGGACACGGACGATTGGGTTGGCTGCCGGCGCGCGGCGGTTCAGCCGGCGGTGACGGGCGAGCCGACCACCGCTTCGCCGGCTTTGAGAGCGCCCTCGCGGTCGGTGGCGGCCAGCTCGATCAACACCGGATCGCGCGGCGTCGAGCCCGCGGGCACGCTCCCTGCGGGGTCGGCGGCCGAGCGGGCACCGGCGCCGGTGATCCGCAGGCTGCGCTCGCCGTCGGGCCACAGCACGAGCAGGCTGCCGCTCGGCGCGACGAGCAGTATGCCGGTGCCCCCGCTCGTGCGTACGCCGGCGACGTCGGTGCTGTCCTTGGCGTACTTGGCGTAGGCGGCATACACCTCCCCCGCCGGAGTCGACGCACCCTCGGGCGTGACCAGGCCGCGGAAGATCTCCACCTTCGTCGCGCCGCCGGGGGTGTAGGCCAGCGGCAGGTAGACGATGGGGCTGACCTGCTCCCGCATGAGCGCGCCGAGCAGGCGAGCCGTCTCGGCGCCGTGGATCTGCTCGGTGTAGTTGTCGCCCGGCCAGGCGGTGCCGATCTCCCAGCCCCCGATCGGGATGCGCACGGTCAGGTGCCGGCGTATGTAGTCGAGCAGGTCGGGCAGCAGGTCCGGGTTCTCGTAGAAATGCAGCTGGTATGACGTGACGGCGCCGGAGTTGATCGCCGCCCAGTTCGCCGCGACCATGGCGCGGATGCGCTTGGCCCGCCCGTCGCTCAGCAGGCTGCGCAGGGCGTCGACGGAATCGACCATGCCGAAGCGGGCCTGCGGGCCCTCGTTGCGACGGCCGAACCACTGCTGGTAGAGGGCGAGGGCTTCCTGCTCCTTGCCGGCGTCCATCAGCTCACCGGCGAGCTCGATGCCGTTGCCGGTGCTGGAGATACCCGCGTCGAGGATCGTCGCGTCGGGGTCGCCGGCCTTGATCGCCTCGCTCGCCATCGTGACCAGCCGGGTGTACTCCTCGGGGGTGCCCGACCAGAAGTTGTTGGCGTCGACCTCGTTCTCGATGGCCCACGACTTCACACCGCGGCCCGAATAGAGCTTCACCATCGTCGTGACGAACTGCTGGTATGCCGCGGGGTCGTCGGGGAATGTGCTCGGGCTCTTGCGCGTGCCCTCGGCCGGGTCGAGTTCCTTGTTGCCGCCGCCGCAGTTGCCGACGCGGATCTTGAGCATCAGCCGGTAGCCCAGGGCCTGGGCCTGGCCGAGGATGCGCTCGACCTGGGCGAAGCGGGTGCCCTCGGGCCGGTCGCGCAGGGCGCACCATTCGACCTCGAAGAAGGTCTCACCCCACCCGACCTGCTGGGCGTAGGCCAGCGGTGGCTTGAGATTCCAGTTCCACTTGATGCCGAGGTCGACCTTGCCGGTCTCCATCAACACCGGCGGGACGACGCCCATCGTGCCCGAAGCCATCGTCGCCGGCGTGGTGGCGCGACCGGTCGGGCCGGCGCCGTCGTCGCAGGCGCTCGCGGACAGCACCAGTGTCGCCGCGGCCAGGGTGGCCAGGGCCTTCTTGACCATGTCGGTCAGCCCTCCGCGGAGCCCGCGGCGAGGGAGCGGGGGTAGCCGTAGCGCGTCAGCAGCGGCGTGGTCAAGGCCGTCACGACGGCGGCCTCCTTGCGGTCCATCGCGCCGGCCCATTCGTTGTCGAGTCGCACAGCAGTAGGACCGATCGACATGCGCGCAGGGTTCCCGGCGACGGTGTGGTTCGCGGGCAGGTCGAGCCGGCCCTCGTCGTCGACGAGACGGTCGACACCCGTCAGGCCGAGCGCGTCGGCGAGGACCTGCAGCGACTCGCGGGGGTGCGTCGCGAAGCTCTCGTAGCGCATCCGCACGTAGTGCGGCGAACCACGCCAGGCCCGCTCGAGGCCGGCGTTCCACGCCGTCCACAAGGTGGCCGACTTCACGACGCCGCGGCGCTCCATCAACCCGCCGGAGTCGTTCTTCTCCTTCTTGCGCTGCCACGAGAAGGCGGCGGCGCGCGGGTCGCGCACGAGGTGCACGACATCCAGGGCGAGCCCGGGCACCCCGGCGAGCAGGGCGGCATACGTCGGAAGCTTGGAAGAGTCGACGATCACCGACTTGCCGGAGACGGTGCCGATCGCCTCATACAGCGGCGCGAGGACGGCGGCCAGCGCCTCGGGGGCGCTGGAGCGCTCCGCGGGGGTGCGGGCCAGGCGCGGCAGCGTGCGTAGCTGGGTGTACGCCGTCAGCTGCTGGTGCATCTGCTGGGCGTCGGGCACCGCGGCGCCGTATGCCGTGCGCAGCACCTCCTGCCAAAAGGGGCAGTCGGCGAAGGCGGCCCCGCAGCCGCACAGCCGGTTCTCGGTGATGCCGCGCTCCCACAGGTAACGCAACTCGCCGACGCTGACCGCATCGCCCAGGCCGCCGAGAGCGTTGGCGACGACGGTGCTACCGCTGCGCCCGGTCCCCCCGACGAACACGACCCTGACCGAATCGCCGTTCGTCATCGGCTTTCGCCCTTCAGTTCTCGTAGGTCTCGCGGCGGACCCGCTCACGCGCGATCAGCTCGTCGTCGCTGCCCTCACGGCTGCGGCGCAGCACCTCGGGGATGGCGAGGAGGAGGACCGCCAGGGCGAGGCCGATGAGCGCGGCCGAGATGGCGCGACGCAGGATCTCGGTGGTCCACGGCAACTGGGTGACCTCGGAACCGATCGACTCGGTGATGCTCGCGGCCTGACGCGACTCGATGTCGGTCTTGGCTGCCGAGCGCTGGGCGAGGGCGGCGCGGGCGTTGTCGACGGCAAACTGCGGCGCGGTGAATTCGGCCTGCGCGTCGGCGACCTCGGTGACCCGCTTCTCGGCGGCCTTGAGGGCGTCCTCGATCGGCTTGGTCGTCACCGTGTCGGGGCGGCCCTTGGCAGTGGCGAGCGCGACCTTGAGCGAGGTCACCTCGGAGGTCGCGGTCTGGTATTCGCGGTCGGGGTTGGTCAGGCCGGTGGACTTCTGCACCTTGGCCAGCTCGGCCATCGCGGTGTCCAAGCGGTTCTTGGCCTCGTCCTCGGCGACCTGGGCCTGGCGCAGCGACGGCGCGAACGCCTGCTCCTGCACGGCCGAGGGAATGGCCTGCATGACCTTCTCGACGATTGCCTGGTCGGTGTCGGCGAAGGTCACGTGGACCAGCTCGGTGTCGGCGATGCGGCTGGCCGAGATGCCGTCGCGGATGCGCTTGACCGGGGTGCCGGCCGTCTTGGCGATCTTGGACAGGACCTCATCGGAGGTGGTCGCGTTGACGAGCGACCCGGCGACCAGGTTGATCGAGGCGACGGTGGGGTCGCCGACCGGGTTGGTCGCACGCAGGTCGACGGAGCTGGTGTACTTCGTGCCGCTCGGGGCGTTCAGGCCCAGGACCAGCAGCAGCGCCGCGAGCGGGATGATCACCAGCAGCCACAGGCGGCGACCAAGGCGGGCGAGCAGTTCGCGAAGTTCCATAGTGAGGTGTATCCGACTCTTTCGACAGGTACGGGTGCAGTAGGCAACTGAGTCTCGGCGGCGCCAGCGGGAGCTAGCCTGCGGGCTGTCGCTTGCGCGACGGCGCGCCAAGGCCCAGCGGCCACAAGGGACTACGATACACCCCGGCCATCGGGGGACTTCCCCGCCATGCCGCTTCGCGCCCGCACTGTGGAAGGTCGCCTGGTCATCGTGACGTCCGATGCACGCCCTCAGCCCCCGCTCTTCATCGTCGGTGCACCGCGCTCCGGCACGAGCCTGGTCTATCGGGCGCTCGCCCTGCACCCCGATGCCTCGTGGATCAACAACTACCAGCGGCGGCTGCCCGGTGTCAGCGCATTGGCGGTCCTGAACCGGCTGGGCGCGCGCCGGCTGGATCAGCGGCGGGCGGTGTGGTTCGGCGCGTCGGGCGACAACGCCTACCGCTACAACACCTCGCGGTCGCTGGCCGAGCGCTTCTTCCCGCAGCCGGTCGAGGGTGAGCCCGTCTTCGAGCACTGCGACGTGCCGGAGGCGTGGGACGGGTCGCCGGTCACCGACAAGCAGCGGCGCCTGCCGGGCCTGCTGGCGCGCACGACGGGGCGCAGCGGCGGGCGGGTGCTGCTGAGCAAGCGGATCGGCCACAACCGCCGGATCGGGTTGCTGCACAAGCTGATTCCTCAGGCACGCTTCTTGGACGTGACCCGCGACGGCCGGGCTGTCGCCTATTCGCTGAGCCGGGTGGACTGGTGGCCCGAGATGCCCGTGTGGTGGTGGGACGACCGCACCCCGCAGGAGTGGGCAGCCGAGGGCAAGGACCCGCTCGAGTTGTGCGCGCGGCACTGGGTCGAAGAGACGCGGGTGATCGAGGAGGGGCTTGCGTCGGTGCCCGCCGGGTCGGTGCTGCGGATCCGGTATGAGGACCTGGTCGCCGATCCGTCGCGTGTCCTGGGCGAGGTGGCCGCCTTCGCCGGTCTCGATCCCGACAACGCCGTCTGGCAGGCGGAGCTGTCGAAGATCTCCTTCCCCGACAAGAACGCCGCCTGGAACGCAGAGATCCCGGCCGAGCAACGGGCGGCCCTGGCCGTCATGGACGACCAACTCAACACCATGGGATACCGCTGATGACCTCCTTGCCCCCCGGCTTCATCCTCGGCACGGGCCGCTGCGGCTCCACCCTCGTGCACGAACTCATCGCCCGGCATCCCGCGACCGGCTTCGTCACCAATCTCGACGACCTCGGCATCCGGCAGGGCAACGCGCAGCAGCTGACCCTGTGGCGCCGGCTCCCGGCCGCGGTGTCGGAGAAGGGCCGAGCCCGGCTGGCCCCGAGCGAGGGCTATCGCGTGCTCGCCCGCGAGGTCTCCCCCATGCTTGTCGACCCGGCCCAGGATGTGACGTCCGCCGACCTGACGCCCTGGCTCGAGAAGCGGCTGCACGCCTTCGTCGAGAAGCGGATGTCCGGTCTGGAGTCCGCCGAGATCTTCCTGCACAAGTTCACCGGCTGGCCGCGGGCGTCGCTGATCGCCGCCGCCTTCCCCGACGCCCGGTTCGTGCACATCGTGCGGGACGGGCGGGCCGTCGCGAACTCGTGGCTGCAGATGGACTGGTGGAAGGGCCACCTCGGCCCCGCCGGTTGGCACTTCGGGCCCCTCTCGCCCGAACTCGACGAGGCCTGGGACGCCGCGGGGCGCACCCAGCCCGCGCTCGCGGCGATCGCCTGGTGGATCCTGGTCGACCGGCACGAGGAGTGCGCCGCCGAACTGGGAGATCGCTGGCTCACCGTGCGCTACGAGGATGTCCTCGAGGACTCCCGGACCCACCTGACCCGCATCCTCGAACACCTCGGCCTGACCTGGACCGACGCCTTCGAGTCCGGCATCTCCCGCTACAGCCTCTCCTCCGGCCGCAAGGCGGCCTACCTGCAGGACCTCACCCCCGCCCAGGTCGCCACCATGGAGTCCCTCATCGGCGACCAGCTGGCCCGCTACGGCTACCGCTGAGCCCGCGCGCCGGCAACACATGACGAGCCTCCACACCCACTGCTGGGGGTGACCACCCCGGTGGCGCGCCGCCACCACACCTCGAGGAAAACGAACCGGGGCGAACCACGGTAGGACGCCACGAGCAGCCTGCCCCTACGGAACTCGACCGCGGCGGGGCCGACGATGCCCGCGAGACGGGGGCGCGAGGAACGAGCGCACCCGCCGAGGGGGAGGAGGAGACCCCGCGAAAGGGCTTAATACGCGCCTTCGGCCTTGACGACGGCGCGGACGGTGCGCATGAGGATCATGACGTCGAGGACGGGTGACCAGTTGTCGACGTACCAGAGGTCGAGGCGCAGGGACTCTTCCCAGTTCAGGTCGGAGCGTCCGGAGATCTGCCACATGCCGGTCAGGCCGGGGCGCACGCGCAGCCGGCGCAGGGCGTCGGGCTCGTAGGCGTCGACCTCGCGCGGCAGCGGCGGGCGGGGCCCGACGAGGGACATCTCGCCGCGGAGGACGTTGATCAGCTGCGGGAGTTCGTCCAGGGACAGGCGACGCAGGATGCGGCCGGGCTTGGTGATCCGGGGGTCCTGCTTGTGTTTGAACAGCATCTCGTTGACCTGCTGGTGCGCCGACAGTTCACCGGAGAGCAGGCGCTGCTCGGCGTCGACAACCATGGTCCGGAATTTCACCATCGGGAAGGTGCGGCCGTTCTCGCCGACCCGCTGCTGGATGAAGAAGACCGGCCCGCGGTCGTGCAGCTTGATCGACACCGCGATGAACAGCCATACCGGCATCGACACCAGCGCGATCAGGCTGGCGCACACGACGTCGATGACCCGTTTGGCGAAGGCGTCGAAGCCGCCGATGGTCGGGCCTTCGACGTGCAGCAGGGACATCCCGGCGGCGGGCCGCAGAGTCAGGCGAGGGGCCGCGACCTCGTTGATGCCGGGGTGGACGAACAGTTCGACGCCGATCTCGGACAGGGCCCAGCCGAGGCGGCGCAGCGCCTTCCCCGAGAAAGAGGCGTCGGAGGCGACGACGACGGCCTCGGCGCCGGTGTCGCGGACCGCGAGGAGCGCGGTCTCGGGGCCGCCGTAGACCTCGACATCGGCGACCCGTTTGGGGTCGGGCAGGTCGGATGCGCAGGCGCCGACGACCTTCATCCCGGTCGACATCGGGTCGTTCTGAATGGAGGCGATCATGTCGTGGACCGCCAGGCCGCGCCCGACGACGATGGTTGGCTGCAGCGCGTGGCCGCGGGTTCGCGCTCTGGCGAGCCGGCCGCGAAGGATGCGCCGGGCCAGGACGGTGAGCAGGAAGGTCAGGGGCACGGCGACGAAGAACAGCAGGCGCGACATCCGCCAGTTCAAGATGACGAGGGTGACCGACAGCAACGCGAGCAGGATCACCAAGGCCCGCCCGATGCTTCGGTACTCATCCAGCCCGATGCCCAGGGTGTTGACGTTGTAGGCACCGGAGCGACCGCATACCAGCACCCACACGACCGGGACGACGGCGGTCAGCAGCGCGACCCGCAGATTGGGGACCCCCTGATAGCGCCACAGCGCCGCGACGAAGCAGGCCAGCAGGGCCGCGAGGAAGTCACTGACGATGACCCGATTGCGATACCGGGTCCGCCACCCCTGGCCCGGCCCTTCCTTGTCCACATTGGGGAGCATCCAGTCCGGGGTATGCCAGTGCACGGACTGGCTGTGCGGCCTGGGTACGGTCGTCTGCAACGACGGATTCGAGTCAGCGTCCTGTTGGTGCTGATCCGCCTGTGCTGCCCCGCTCACACTTTCCTCCCGACTTTCACCTGCGGTCTTTCGCGCCGCTCGGTGATACCCATGTGACCAGTGGTTCTGAGGAACGGATTTGTTCCCTGGGGGAAGGTACCGCAAGAGACCCCCTTACCACGAGTTTCCCCGAAACTAAGACCGCCACGCCGCCCCACTGAACCGGCGCGCGGTTCGCGGAGCGACGTGGCGGAAGACCATGTGGATCAGGCCTCGGAATCTGCCTCGGCGCCGGCCTTCGCCTCGGCGGGGGCCTCCTCGGCCGCCTCGGCTGCCTCCTCGGCCGGCTCTTCCTGCTCGATGCCGGCCTCAGCCTCGGCCAGTTCGGCGTCCAGCGCCTCCTGGGAGATCATCGCCGTGACGTTGACCACGAGGCTCTCCGGGTCGGTCGCCAAGGTGGCGCCCGCCGGCATGGTCAAGTCCGCGGCGAGGATCTGGGCGCCGGCCTCAAGGCCCTCGATGGACACCTCGATGTTCTCGGGGATGTTGGTGGCCTCGACCTCGATCTGCACGGTGGGGCTCTCGACGTTGACGACGGTCTCGGCCGCCGCCTCGCCGACGGTGTGGACCGGGACGTCGACGGTGACCTTCTCGCCCTTGCGGACGACAACCAGGTCGACGTGCTCGATGACGGGCTTGATCGGGTCGCGCTGCACGTCCTTGGCCAGGGCCAGCTGCTCGTTTCCGTCGATGACGAGGGTGAGCAGGGCGTTGGCGTGCTTGAGGGCCATCATCGTGTCGTGGCCGGGCATGGTGATGTGGATCGGGTCGGTGCCGTGGCCGTAGACGACGGCGGGCACCTTGCCGGCGCGGCGGACGCGGCGCGCCGCGCCCTTGCCGAACTCGGTCCGGAGCTCGACGTCAAGACGGTTCTCGGTGGACAACTGCTTCTCCTCAGGGCGGGTGGCGGCCTTGGGGGAGGTCGCCATGGGGATCGGTATGCGGTGGCCCCGGGTCGCTGGTCGCTGCGGGGGCGCGACATCATCGGGCACCACCGCGTCGATCACGGGCGGCGGATCGCCACCCCTCGCCGAGGCATCGTTCCTAGAGTAGTCGCCTCATCCCACCGGGACGAAATCCGCGAGAAGCGGACGCGGCGCGGCCGAGACGGGCGGGACGGGCGGGACGGGGACGCGAGGACGAAGCGGCCCCGGCGAGGCGAGAAGGAGACGGTGCGCAGAGTGCTTACAGCTCGTCGAAGAGGCTCGTGACCGAGCCGTCCTCGAAGACCGCGCGGACGGCCTCGGCGATGAGCGGGGCGACGGACAGGACGGTCAGCTTGTCGAAGTGCTGCTCGGGGGTCAGGGGCAGGGTGTTGGTGACGATGACTTCCTGGGCGCAGGAGCCGGCGAGTTTCTCGACGGCGGGGTCGGAGAAGATCGCGTGGGTGGCGGCGATGACGACGCCGGCGGCGCCGGCCTCCATGCAGGCCTCGGCGGCCTTCACGATGGTGCCGCCGGTGTCGATCATGTCGTCGACGACGATGCACACGCGGCCGGCAACGTCGCCGACGACCCGGTTGGCGACCGAGACATTGGGCCGGTGGATGTCGCGGGTCTTGTGGATGAAGGCCAGGGGGGCGTTGCCGAGGCGGCGCGACCAGTGTTCGGCGACCTTGATGCGCCCGGCGTCGGGCGAGACGATCGTCAGGTCCTGGCGGGCATACTTCTCGCCGACATACGCCGACAGCACCGGCAGGGCCATCAGGTGGTCGACGGGGCCGTTGAAGAAGCCCTGGATCTGGTCGGTGTGCAGGTCGACCGCCATCAGCCGGTTGGCGCCGGCGGTCTTGAACAGGTCGGCGACGAGGCGGGCCGAGATGGGCTCGCGGCCGCGGTGTTTCTTGTCCTGCCGGGCATACCCGTAGAACGGCAGCACGACCGAGATCCGCTTGGCGGAGGCCCGCTTCAGCGCATCGACCATGATCAGCTGCTCCATGATCGCCTCGTTGATCGGGGCGGCGTGCGACTGGAAGACGAAGGCGTCGCACCCGCGGACCGACTCCTCATAACGCACGAAGATCTCGCCATTGGCGAAGTCGTAGATCTGGGTGGGCACCAGTTCGGTGCCGGCAAGTTCGGCGACCTCCTCGGCGAGATCCCGGCCGACCCGGCCGCTGAAGATCATCAGGTTCTTGCGGGTCTTCTTGGTGATGCCGGTCATGCCTGGCGCTCCTCCCCCGCGCGCGGGCCGGGATGCCCGCCGGGATCCCCGGCCGGCGCCGGGTTCTGGTCCAGGGCGGTCTGCGCCGCCGCCGCGGTCTTGGTGCCGCCGCGGGCCCGCTCGACCCAGCCGGGGATATTGCGCTGGCGGGCGCGGGCGACGGCGATCTCGCCGGGCGCGACATCGTTGACGAGTGCCGAGCCGGCGGCGACATACGCCCCGTCGGCCACGCTGACCGGCGAGACGATGACGGTGTGCGAGCCGACGAAGCTGTGCCGGCCGACGAAGGAGTGGTGCTTGGCCACGCCGTCGTAGTTGGCGAAGATGGTGCCGGCGCCGATATTGGCGCCCTCCCCGATCGTCGCGTCGCCGCAGTAGGTCAGGTGCGGCACCTTGGCACCCGGCCCGATCTTGGCGTTCTTGGTCTCGACGAAACCACCGATCTTGCCCTGGGGGCCGAGTTCGGTGCCGGCGCGCAGGTAGCTGTAGGGGCCCACGGTCGCCCCCTCCCCCACGACGGAGAACTCCACCTCGGCGCGGCGCACATGAGCCCAGGCGCCGATCTCGCTGTCGCGGATGGTCACCTCCGGCCCGATCGTCGCCCCCTCGCCGATCGTGGTTGCGCCGAGCAGTTGCGTGCCCGGCTGGATCGTCACATCGGTGCCGATGGTGACGTCGACGTCGATCCACGTCGAGGCCGGGTCGACGATCGTGACGCCGGCACGCATCCACCTCTCAGTCTGGCGGCGGCTGAGGACGGCGCCGAGGGTGGCGAGCTGGACGCGGTCGTTGACGCCCTCGGTCTGGATGACGTCGGAGATCTGGAAGGCCGAGACATTGCCGCCGTCGCCGCGCGCGAGCGCGAGGACGTCGGTGAGGTATTTCTCGCCCTGCGCGTTCTCGGTGCCCACGCGCGCGAGATTGGTGCGCAGCACGTGCGCGTCGAATGCGTAGATTCCCGAGTTGATCTCGCGGATCTGCAGCTGCTCCGGCGTGCAGTCCTTGTGTTCGACGATGGCGGCGACGTGACCGTCGGCGTCGCGCACGATCCGGCCGTATCCGGTGGGGTCCGGGGCGTCGCCGGTCAGCACCGTGATGACGCTGTCGCTCTGGGTATGCCGCTCCAGCAGCGCGTTCAGCGTGTCACCGGTGAGGAGGGGCACGTCCCCGTAGGTGACGAGGATTGTGCCGTCGAGGTCGGCGGGCAGCGGCTCGAGGCCGCACTCGGCGGCCCGCCCGGTGCCCTTGACCTCGTCCTGATCCGCGATGATCGCGTCGGGGTCGACCTGCGCTATGTGCTCGGCGACGAGATCGCGTTGGTGGCGCACGACGACCGAGAGGTATGCCGGCCCGGTCGCCCGAGCGGCCGCGATCGCGTGCCCGAGCAGGCTGCGCCCGCCGATGCGGTGCAGCACCTTCGGGGTTGCGGACTTCATCCGGGTTCCCTCACCGGCGGCGAGAATGACAACGGCGGCGGGGGCTTCGGAGGTCACGACCACATCGTATGTGGCGCCCTCGCCTCCCACGTCCTTCGCCGTGTCAACCCGGGCGCCGGATCGCGCGTGCTCGATGTGCCGGACGCGTCAACCGGCGCCGGCCGGACGGGCAGTGACGGAGGAGACCATGAAGCACCTGACAGCTCGATGGGGTCGAATCGGCATCTCGACGGCTTGCGCCGCGCAACTCGCCCTCGTCGCCGCGTTGTGCGGCTGCGGCACCGTCGGCTTCGCTCCCGGCACGCAGTCATCCGGGACGCAGTCATACAGCACGCAGGAGTCCTCCCCCACTCAGGAGACAGCGACCGGGACTTCGTCGACCCCGCCCAGCACCGCCTCCTCCACACACCCCGCCACCACCACAGTGGCCGGGGAGAGCGTGACGATCTTCCTGCCCAACGACAAGCTCGCCGGCGCCGGCGACTTCTGCTCGCTCGTGTATCCGCTGCAGCGCCCGGTGCCGGCCGGGGCGGATCGCGCCGAGGTCGCCCTTCGGCAGCTCTTTTCCGGACCCACCGACGCCGAACGCGCACAGGGATACGGCGGCTGGTTCTCGACGGCGACCGCGAACGACCTGATCGGGGTGCAGGTGCGGGGGCAGACGGCATACGTCGATCTGCGCGACTTCTCCGCGACGATCCCCAACGCGAGCACCTCGTGCGGAAGCTCGATCCTGCTGCACCAGTTGGACGCGACGACGAGCGCCGCCACCGGTGCCGACGAGGTCCGATACGCCTTCGCGGGGGATCCGGCGGCGTTCTGGAACTGGCTGCAGGTCGGCTGCCCCGCCGGTGGCGACGACCGCTGCGACCCGGCACCGTTGCGGTGAGCTCCCCGGGTAGGAATCGAACCTACGTCGCTAATCCTGATTCAAAGTCAGGCGGGCCCTACCAGCAGACCAACCGGGGATCGCCGCGCCGTGAGCGGGCAGGACAAGGGTAATCGAGCCTGCACAATGGAATGGTGAGTGCCAGCGAGCCGCGCGGTCGGCATCCATCCGGGCGCCCCCGGATGACCGGGGTGCAGCGACGTGAGCAACTGATCGCCGTGGGCCGGAAGTCGTTCGCGGAGAAGGGTTTCGAAGGCTCGAGCGTCGAGGAGATCGCCTCCCGCGCCAAGGTGTCCAAGCCCGTGGTCTACGAGCACTTCGGCGGCAAGGAGGGGCTGTATGCCGTCGTCGTCGACCGGGAGATCGCCGACCTGACCGCACGGGTCACCGACGCGTTGAGTTCCGAAGGGTCGGCCCGCACCCTGATCGAGCGGGCCGCGCTCGCCTTGATCGGCTATGTCGAGGAGGAGACCGACGGCTTCCGGATCCTCGTGCGCGACTCGCCGCCCGGGCAGCAGACGGGTTCGCTCGCGAGCCTGATGAGCGATGTCGCGACGCAGGTCGAGCATCTGCTCGCGGCGCAGTTCAAGGCCCGCGGGCTGGAGGCCAAGACCGCGCCCATGTATGCGCAGATGCTCGTCGGCATGGTCGCGCTGACCGGGGGCTGGTGGATGGATTCCAACCGCAAGTTCTCGCGTGAAGATGTGGCCGCTCATGTCGTCAATCTCGCCTGGAACGGGTTGACGGGCCTGGAGAAAAACCCGACGCTCCACGCCTGAGGGGTTACCTCTTGTGGCCGACGGCGAAGATCCGCCGGAAGGGCAGGATCACCCCGGCGGGGGTGCGGGGGTAGGCCTCGCGCAGGCGGGCGGCATACGCGTCGACGAAGGCGGCCCGCTCGTGCTCCTCGGTCAGCAGATCGATGACCGGCCGCAGACCGGTGCCCTTGACCCATTCGAGGACCGGATTCTCCTGTGCCCCTTCGGGATCGAGCACATGCAAATAGGTCGTCTCCCAGGCGTCCACGCTCAGCCCCTCGCGCGCCAGCACCTGCAGATAGGTCGCCGGCGCGGCCGAACCGCCGCGTTTGAGGGCGGCCTCGAGTTCGCCGGCACGCGGCTGGGTGATCGCGACCTCGCGCATCAGGCGGTGACTGGCGGCGTCGTGGTTGCCCGGCACCTGCATCGCGAACCAGCCGCCCGCGGCCAGCGCGGCTGTCCAGGCGGGGATGAGTTCGAGGTGCCGAGGGATCCACTGCAAGGTGGCATTGGTGATCACGACATCCGGGGCCGCGCCCAGGCCGCCGATGTCCCACAGTGCGAGGTCGCCCTGGATCCATTCGACGCGGCCGTCGGCGTCCAGCGCCCGGGCCGCGTCGAGCATCTGGGCCGAGGAGTCGACGCCGACGATTCGCGCGGCCGGCCAGCGCTGCGCCAGGGCGAGGGTCAGGGGCCCGTTGCCGCACCCGAGGTCGACGACCAGGCCGGGCTCCGCGGCGCCGACACGCGCCGCCAACTCGTGGAACGGACGACTGCGTTCGTACGCGAACTTGGCGTATTGGCGCGGATCCCAGCGCGTGGTCATCGGCCTCTCCCTCGCATGGCAAGTATCTTGACGTCAAGATACTCTCACATATCTCGACGTCAAGATACTTGACGCCTAGAGTGGACGGCGTGAACGTGCCACCCGAGCCGGCGCCGGCCACGGACGACGTCGATGCCATCGTCGCCGCCTGGCACCGGGAGCGACCCGACCTCGACCTGACGCCCCTGCACGTGCTCTCCCGTGTCACCCGGCTGGCCCGCCGCCTCGACCTGGCCCGGCGCGAGGCCTTCTCCGCGGTTGCGCTCGAGCCGTGGGAGTTCGACGTGCTCAGCGCATTGCGGCGGGCCGGGCGGCCATACCGCCTCTCCCCCGGCCAGCTCGTCGAGGCCACCCTCGTCACCAGCGGCACCATGACCAACCGCGTCGACCGTCTCCAAGAGCGCGGCCTCGTGCGCCGCCTGCCCTCGCCCACCGACCGCCGCGGCGTGCTCGTGGAGCTGACGCGCGAAGGCGCCCAGACCGTCGACGGCGCCCTGACGGCGTTGCTGGAGAAGGAACGGGGACTGCTCACCGGTCTCCCCGCGGCCGACCAGGCGCAGCTCGCCGACGCCCTTCGCGCCCTCTCGACCGCCATCGACCCTCGCTGAGTCCGGCATCCGGCGACCTGTGGCTCGCCGGCCGTCGGCCCGCTTGCGAACGGGTCAGCCGGCGATGTCCGCCGCGGCGAGCCAGGCCTCCTCGAGGTCGACGACCTGGTCGGCCACGGCGCGCAGGTCGGCGGCGAGGGTCATCATCGCCTGGTGGTCGCTGGCCCGGGCCGCCATCTCCTCGTGGAGGCGGTCGGCCTTCTCCGACAGGCGCTGCAACTGCTTCTCGATGCGGGCGATCTCCTTGCGCGCCTCGCGCACCTGCGCGGGGCTGGGGCCGGCGGCCGGGGCCGGCGCGCTCGCGGGACCGGGCGGCATACCGCCGGCCGCGGCGGGGCGAGCGGGCAGGGTATGCCGCAGCTCGAGGTACTGGTCCACGCCACCGGGCAGGTCGCGCAGCCGCCCGTCGCCGAGGAGGGCGAGCTGGCGGTCGGTGATCCGCTCCAGGAGGTAACGGTCGTGGGAGACGACGACGAGGGTGCCGGCCCAGCCGTCGAGCAGGTCCTCCAGTGCCGTCAGGGTGTCGATGTCGAGGTCGTTGGTCGGCTCGTCGAGCAGCAGGACGTTGGGTTCGTCGAGCAGGACGCGCAGGATCTGCAGGCGCCGGCGTTCGCCGCCGGACAGGTCACCGACGCGCGCCTGCTGACGCGGGCCGGGGAAGCCGAGGCGCTTGGCCAGGCTGGAGGCGCTGACCGGCTTGCCGTCGAGGATGGTCGAGGCGCGCACCTGTTCGATCGCCTCGATGACCTTCAGCCCGGCCAGCTTGTCCAGTTCGCGGACCTCCTGGCTGACGACACCGATCCGCACGGTGACCCCGACCTTGCGCTTGCCGGAGTCGAGCGGCTGACGGCCGGCGAGCACATTGAGGACGGTCGACTTGCCGGCGCCGTTGACGCCGACGAGCCCGATCCGCTCCCCCGGCGCCAGCTGCCAGGTCACCCGCGCGAGGATCGGCAGGTCGCCGAATGCCAGGGACGCGTCGTGCAGATCGATGACGTCCTTGCCGAGCCTGGCGGTCGCGAAGCGCATCAGTTCCACCGAATCGCGCGGCGGCGGCTCGTCGTCGATCAGTGCCGAGGCGGCGTCGAGGCGGAACTTCGGTTTGCTCGTCCGGGCGGGGGCGCCGCGCCGCAGCCAGGCAAGTTCCTTGCGCAGCAGGTTGTTTCGCCGCTCCGCGGTCACCTGCGCGATGCGGTCGCGCTCCGCTCGAGCCAGGACGTATGCGGCATACCCACCCTCGTAGGACTCCACCCGTCCGCCGACGACCTCCCAGGTCTCGGTGGCCACCGCGTCGAGGAACCACCGATCGTGGGTGACGACCACGAGGGCCCGGTCGGGGCGCGCCCAGCTGCCCGCGAGGTATGCCGCGAGCCACGCCACGCCCTCCACGTCCAGGTGGTTGGTGGGTTCGTCGAGGAGCAGCAGGTCGGCGTCGGCGACGAGGGCGGCGGCGAGGGCGAGGCGGCGGCGTTCGCCGCCGGACATCGACCCGACGACGGCGTCCAGTCCGCCGAGCGCGCCGGCGCGGTCGTCACCGAGCAGGCCCGTGAGCACTTCGCGGATGCGCGGCTGGCTCGCCCACTCGTGCTCGTCCAGCTCGCCGAGCACGACCTGGCGCACCGTGGCGGCGGGGTCGAGGGTGTCGTCCTGGGCGACCTGCGCGATGCGCAGGGAGCCATTGTGCGTGATGCGGCCGGAGTCGATGCGGCGGGTCTTGGCCAGCACCCCGAGGAGGGTCGACTTGCCTCCGCCGTTGGCGCCGACGACCCCGACCCGGTCGCCGGTGTTGATGCCGAGCGAGATGTCGTCGAGGACGGCGACAATCCCCGAGTGAACGGTGACCCGTTCGATATTGACGAGATTGGCCATCAGCGGCAGGTCGCCACCTCGACCGGACCCACGGCGGCCGGCCCATGAGCCTTGCGCACATCGGCGGCCGCCCCGGACGCGGTCAAGGACACGGCCAGGTCGATGGCCGACTCGGCGTCCCGGCACAAGAAGGCCAGCGTCGGACCGGAGCCGGACACGATGCCGGCCAGCGCGCCGAACGACAGGCCGGCCTCGAGGACCCCGGCCAGGGCGGGCTGCATGGACAGGGCGGCTTCTTGCAGGTCGTTGCCCATGGCGTCCGCGACTGCCTCGGCATTGCCGAAGCTCAGAGCCGCGAGCAGGTCGGCGCTCGGCTCGGGCTGCGGCACCGGCGCGGCACCGCGGAGGCGGTCGCACTCGGCATACACGGCCGGCGTGGACAACCCCTCGTCGGAGAGGGCGAACACCCAGTGATAAGTGCCCCGCGTCGCGGTCGGCACCACGCGTTCGCCCCGGCCGCCGCCCAAGGCGGTGCCGCCAGCGAGGAGGAAGGGGATATCGCTGCCCAAACCGGCCGCGATCGCGGCCAGCTCGGCCGGCGACAGGTCGAGCCCCCACAGCCGGTGGCACGCGAGGAGGGCACCGGCAGCGTCGGCCGAGCCGCCGGCCATACCGCCGGCGACCGGGATCTCCTTGGTGACCCGGATCCGGACCGGCCGGTCGATGCCGGCGGCATCGGCGAGCGCGTGCGCGGCGCGCAGGGCGAGGTTGCTCTCGTCGGCGGGCACTCCCGCGGCGGTCCGGCCCACCACCTCGATCCCCCAGTCGCGGTCGGCGCTGACCTCGATCGTGTCGAAGAGGCTGACCGCCTGGTAGACGGTCGCCAGCGAGTGGAAGCCGTCGGGGCGGGGCGGCCCGACGCGTAGCTCGAGGTTGACTTTCGCGGGCACCCGCACGCATACCCCCGTATGCAGCTGCGGCGCCGACGTCATGTCCCCCACCCTAGTCAGATCGCGGCGCGTGCTGCAGCGATGGCGGCGTAGCCGGCGATGTCGATCTGTTCGCCGCGCAGGGTGGGGTCGATCCCCGCAGCGGTGAGCACAGAGCTGGTCGCGGCGGGCGAGCCGGCCCAGCCGGCGAGGGCGGAGCGGAGCATCTTGCGCCGCTGCGAGAACGCGGCGTCGATGACGCCAAAGACGTCCTCGCGGCGCACGTCGGCGCGGGGCGGGTCGCGGCGGTCGATGGCGACCAGGCCGGAATCGACATTGGGCACGGGCCAGAAGATGCTGCGGGCCACGGTCCCGGCCAGCCGCACTTCGCCATACCAAGCCGCCTTGGCGCTCGGGGCACCGTAGGTCCGCGAGCCGGGATCGGCGGCGAGCCGCTCGGCCACCTCGAGCTGGACCATCACGAGCACCCGCTCGATCGTCGGGAAGGTCTCGAGCAGGTGCAGCACGACCGGCACCGAGACGTTGTAAGGCAGGTTGGCGACGAGTTTGGTCGGGGCGACGGGCAGGTCGGTCAGGCGCAGGGCGTCGGCGGGTATGACGCGCAGTCGCCCCGCGCGCTCGGGCGCGGCGGCGCTCATGGTCGCCGGGAGCGCCGCGGCGAGGCGCGGGTCGATCTCGACGGCGAGCACCTGGTCGGCGGCCTCGAGCAGGCCGACGGTGAGGGAGCCGAGGCCGGGGCCGACCTCGACGACGACGTCGTCGGGCTGCACGGCGGCGGTCTTGACGATGCGCCGCACCGTGTTGGCGTCGACGACGAAGTTCTGCCCCCACTGCTTGGTCGGGCGGACGCCGTGCTCGGCGGCCAGGCGCCGGATGTCCGCCGCCCCCAGAAAGTGCACCGCCTCCGTCACGCCGTTCACCCTATGGGTCCGCGTGAACTTTTCCGCCCAGTGCCACTTTGTGTCGGTTTGGGCGGGAAATATTGCGAGGCGAAGCGCTAGGAACTGGCACTGGGCGGAAAAGTTCACGCCCCCACCCGGAACGAAGATCCGGGCGGGGGCGGGGAATGTTGCGAGGCGTCAGGCCGCGTGCGCGCAGCCCCAGGGGCTCAGGCCGGCGATCGCGTAGTAGCGGTTGGCGATGGTGATCTGCTGCTCGCGGCTGGCCAGGTCGGCGCGGGGGGCGAAGTCGTCGCCGCCCATGGCGAGCCAGCTGGCCGTGGCGAACTGGAGGCCGCCGTAGTAGCCGTTGCCGGTGTTGATGTGCCAGTTGCCGCCGGACTCGCACATGGCGATCCGGTCCCACATGGCCGCGTTGGCCAGGTTGATGCCGGCGCCGGAGGTGGAACCGCCGGTGGACCCGCCGCTCGAGGAGCCGCCCGAGGACGAGCCGGAGCTGGAGGAACCGGAACTCGACGAGCCGGAACTGGACGGCTTCGGCGTGGCGGCCGGCTTCTCCTTGGTGCCGACGGCGATGACCTGGTTGCGGACCTTCGTCGGGATCTCGGTCTTGACGTAGGAACGCTTGACTTCCTTACCGTCGTGCAGCACGACCGTGTAGTAGTTGACCTTCTCGCCCTTGCGACCGGCCGTGACGACCTTGGTTTCACCCTGGTAGAGCGAGGAGTCGTTCTTGCGGATCGTCTCGAAGGCGATCGTGCTGGACTTCGTGACGGTCTTGGTCTTGACCCGGGTGACCTGGAGCTTCATACCGTCCTGGATCGGGGTGTCCAGACGGGGCTTGACGATGTCCTTGCTGCCGACCTTGACCTTGAGCAAGGCGAGCAGGCCCTTGACGTCGGTCTCGGTGGTGGTCTTCGTGACGCTCTTGCCGTCGACCTTCACGGTGACCTCCTTGGGGGTCACCATGGTCATCGCCAGGCCGGCGCGGCCGACGGCGGCGGAGCGGGAGGCGGATAGGACGGCGTCCTCGGCGCGCAGGCCGAGGTCGGACAGGGCCTCACCGACAGTGGTCGCGGTGGTCCAGTACTCCTTCTTCTCGCCGTCGATGGTGACGGTGAGCTTGCGGCCGTAGCGCACGACGATCTTCTGGCCGTCGCTGACCGAGGTGCCGACGCCCGGCACGACCAGGTCGTGGGGGCCGACGGTGATGCCTTCGTCCTTGAGCACATCGCCGACGGTGCTGGCGAAGGCGTGGACATTGCTCGACGAGCCTTCGACGGTGAGCGCAACGGACTTGTCGAAGTGCGCGACGCCGGCCACTCCGGCAGCCAGGACGCCGACCACACCGAGCTGGGCCACGCGCCGAACCGGAAGAAAGTTCACTGAAACTCCAAGTTTGTAGGTCCGATCCCGGCGGGTGAACGGCACAGGGCAGCCGACATACCGCTTCGAAGAAGACGTATCCCGCGCTGCTGCGACGCCTCGCGGACCGGGTGGGGGGACCCCCGGGTCGTGCTGCCGATGACGGTCGTCGGAATCGGCTGACCAAACCACCATGCCCGGATCTCCCACGAAAAATCAAATTTTGATAACGACGGACGGGACCCGGGGTAGCCACTCAGATCACAACCGCTGCCTTGCGTCACACCTGCCACACAGGAGCGCGCCGGCCCGTGTGGCATAGGTCACGCCACCGTCACGACGGGGTCACCACGGCGGCCACGCAGCGTCACCAGGGGCCGTAGAACTCCTCCGCGGTCGCCCCCACGGCCTCGCACAGGTGCGCCACGGCGATGCCCAGCACCGTGGCGGCGGAGCGGGCGGTCAGCGCGAGCAGATAGGGCGAGTTGACCGCCCCGCGCCACGGGTGCGGCGTCAGATAGGGCGCGTCCGTCTCGAGCAGCACCCGCTCCAGCGGGGTGACGGCGAGCGCGTCGCGCAGCGCGTGGTTGTTCTTGAACGTGATCGGGCCGGCGAAGGAGAGATAGAACCCGCGCTCGAGGCACGCCTGGGCGAAGGCGGCGTCACCGCTGAAGCAGTGCATGACGACCTGCTCGGGGGCGCCGGCGTCGTCGAGGACCGCGAGGATGTCGTCGTGGCTGTCCCGGTCGTGGATCTGCAGCGGCTTGCCGAGTTCCTTGGCCAGCGCGATATGCCAGCGGAAGGCCTCGTGCTGCACCTCCCGACCATCGGGCCCGGTGCGGTAGTAGTCGAGTCCGGTCTCCCCGATCGTGCGCACGCGCGGGTCGCGCGCCAACTCGGCAATCCGGTCGTATGCCGCGGCGAGCCCCCCGCTCTGCGCCAGCCGGGGCGCTTCGTTGGGGTGCAGCGCGACGCCGGCGACGATCGCCGGGTGCTCGTGCGCCATCCGCACGCTGATCTCGGCGGCCTCGACGTCGCACCCGATCTGCACCAGTTTCGTTACCCCCACCGCAGCGGCCGCCGCGAGGGCGTCGTCCAACGACAGTGAGGGCGCGTCGTCGCGCACGATGTCGAGGTGAGTGTGGTTGTCCACCAACGGTATCGGCAGCGGCTCCGGGTGCGCCGGGATGCTGTGCCGAGAGCTGTCGTGCGGCATACCGGCTCTCAGCTCGTCATCCGGGCGAGCTCGTCGGCGATCACCGATTCGTCGAGTTTGACGAAGACCGGCGCCGGCTTGCCGATGGGGGTGCCGGACTCAACGGGACGGCGCGCCCAGGGCGGCGTCGCCGCATAGTCGCCGGTGATGATCGGATAGGGGCTGCCGTCGTCGAGGTCGGCGACCTCCTCGACGCGGGGCATCGGCATGAAGTCGCCGGTGCCGCCGAGGACGGCGTCGACGGCATTGGCCGAGTGCGGCAGCATCGGCGCCAGCAGCGTGTTGCAGTCCGAAACGCATTGCGCGAGAACATGAAGCACCGTGCCGAGGCGCTCGCGCTGGTCCTCGCCCTTGAGCTTGAAGGGCTCCGTCTTGGAGATATAGGCGTTGACCTCGCCGACGACGCGCATGGCCTCGGCCGTGGCCTGCCGCAGCCGCGAGCGGCGCAGCAGCCCGCCGACGGTCTCGAAGCCGGCGGCGACCACGTCGAGAACGGCCTGGTCCTCCTCGGCGAGCGGACCGCATACCGGAATCTCGCCGAAGTTCTTGTGGATCATCGTCGCCGTGCGGTTGACCAGATTGCCCCATCCCGCAACGAGTTCGGAGTTGGTGCGCTGGACGAACTCACGCCAGGTGAAGTCCGCGTCGGAGGTCTCCGGGCCGGCCGCGCAGATGAAATAGCGCAATGCGTCCGGCTGATAGCGCGTCAGGACATCGCGCACGAGGATCGTATGGCCGCGGCTGGTGGAGAACTGCTGGCTCTCCATCGTCAGATATTCGGAACTGACGACCTCGGTGGGCAGGTTGAGTTCGCCATAGATCCCGGGCTCACCGCCGCGCTCCCCCTTGCCCATGTAGCCGAGGAGTTCGGCGGGCCAGATCTGGGAGTGGAAGGTGATGTTGTCCTTGCCCATGAAGTAGTAGGACAGGGCGGCCGGGTCGTTCCACCACTCGCGCCAGCGCTCGGGGTCGCCGGTGCGCCGGGCCCATTCGATCGACGCCGACAGATAGCCGATGACGGCGTCGAACCAGACGTAGAGCTTCTTGGTGGGCAGGTCGCGCCAGCCGTCGAGCGGCACGGGAATGCCCCAGTCGATGTCGCGGGTCATGGCGCGCGGCTTGATGTCGTCGAGGATGTTGAGGCTGAACTTGATGACGTTCGGGCGCCAGGTGCCGGAGGCCTCGCGCTCCTCGAGATAGGTGCGCAGGGCGCCGGCGAGCGCGGGCAGGTCGAGGAAGAAGTGCTGGGTCTCGACGAAATCCGGTGTCTCGCCGTTGATCTTCGACTTCGGGTCGATCAGGTCCTCGGGTTCGAGCTGGTTGCCGCAGTTGTCGCACTGGTCGCCGCGGGCCTCTGTGTAGCCACAGATCGGGCAGGTGCCCTCGATATAGCGGTCGGGCAGGGTGCGCCCGGTCGAGGGGCTGATGGCGCCCTTCTGGGTGCGCTCGATCATGTAGCCGTTCTTCCAGACCTGCGAAAAGAGTTCTTGCGCAACGGCATAGTGGTTGGCCGTGGTCGTGCGGGTGTAGAGATCGTAGGAGCAGCCGAGGTCGGCCAGCTCGTGGGCGATGATCGCGTGGTTGACGTCCACGAATTCCCGTGCGGTGACGCCCTGCTTGTCGGCGAGCACCAGGATCGGGGTGCCGTGCTCGTCGGAGCCGCTGACCATCAGGACCTCGTTGCCGCTCATCCGCATGAAGCGGGCGAAGACATCGGAGGGCACGCCGAAGCCGGCGACATGCCCCAAGTGACGCGGGCCGTTTGCATACGGCCACGCGACGGCGGCGAGAACCTTGGTGGTCATGGAACCAAATTTTAGGTTCCCCGGCCGACGGTTCTGACCCGTTTTCGCCGGTGCTCTCGAACTCTGCTGGAGTCCATGTCGAATCCGTTCTCTCCCAACGGTTTTAGGGTATGCCGCGGCCCCGCTCTGGTCCCGCAGGGTGCCTCTTCGCCCTGGCCCCACGCGCCGGGTAGTTGAAGAATTGACGACGCCGCGGATTTGCCCCGCCCCCGAAAAGTGTTGTTGGGTCGTTACTCGGCAGGGCACGTAACCATCCGTGAAACCAGGGCCCGGACCGGCCAACCTGCCACGGATCCGGGGCTACCAGAGGGGATCAACCAGCATGAAGCGCATGACCAGCATCGTCGGCGGACTCGCCCTTGCGGGGAGCCTGGGGGTCGGCACCGCCACCTCGGCGAACGCCAGCACCGACTCCATCCGCGCCGCCGGCGTCAGCGTCTCGGCGGGCGACGCCAAGACCGCCGTCAGCTGCCCGGTTCGCTACATCACCCGCGGCATCCGCGTGACCTGTCCGGCCTCCATTCCGGGCTACGCCTTCCGGGCCGTCGTGAAGTGCAAGCGCGCCAATGGCACCACCTTCCTGCGCAAGGACGCCTGGCGCGTGCAGGGCACCGGCTACAGCCAGGCCCGCTGCCCGGTGGGCACCAAGCGGGTCTACCTGCCGTACGCCTTCGAGTACAAGTAAGCCGAGTATTCGAGTACACGTAAGCCGAGTATTCGAGTACACGTAAGCCGAGTATTCGAGTACACGTAAGCCGAGTAGATGGAAGGGCCGGCAACTCTCGCGAGTTGCCGGCCCTTTCGTATTGCCCCCTTACGGGGCACTCAGGCGTAGGACACGCCCGCGTCGTCCAAGTCCTGACGCCGTCGTTGTCGCCACTTGCGCACCTTGCGCCAGACCCAGAACATCATCCCGAAGAGCAACAGCAGCGCCAAGATCACCAGGATCGGGATGAAGATCGCGATGAGCGACAGCCCGATCGAGGCGCCGTCCTCCATGGTGGAGACGACCGGAGCCCCGGCACCGAGGGTGCCGGCGTTGATGGCCGGCCGGGCGACCATCTTGCCCGAGTGCACCAGCCCCGAGACGATGATCCCGAGGACGATGCCGACCCACTGGTTGTCCTGCATCCACTGGGATTTGTCGATCGTCTCCGCGGCGGAGGTGGCAGCAAAGACGAGCCCGCCCATGCTGGGCCGGATAAAGCTCTGCACCGCGTCATTGATGGTGTCGACGGCGGGAATCTTGTCGACGGCCACCTCGGTGAGCAGCAGCAGGCTGCCGATGCCGATCGCCCACCAGCTCTCCATCCAGCTGAACGAGCTGGGCAGCGTGAGCACGTCGGTGAAGCGCGCGATCAGCGCGACGATGAGAAAAGGTACGTAGGCGTTGAGGCCCGCTGCGGCCGAGAGCCCGATGCCCGTCAAGGCGGCGATCATGACCCGAGAGTAGCTTTCTGGGAGCGGGAAAGACGTCGCGACGCCCAACGCCACACCCTGCGGGTCCTATTCCGCCATCCCGGCGAGCGCCCGCTCGTGGCGCCTCGGATCACGCCGACAGCAGGGCGATGAGCTGGCGCGTGGCGCCTTCGACGTAGGCCGCGCGCTCGCCCTCGGGCCGCAGCAGCGACGACATGAGCACCCCTTGGAAAGCGGCGACGGTGATCTCGGCCCGCTCGTTCGCGTGGTCCGGCGCCACCTCGCAGGCGATCCCCATGACCAGCCCCACCAGCTTGGTCCGCCAGGAGTCGAAGAACTCCCCCAGCTGCGGCGAGCGCGAGGACTCGACGCCGAGTTCGACCTGCACGCGCACCAGGTCGGCCCGCGCGGCCTGCCCCACCACGAGCGCGACGATCTCGTCCTCTATGCGCTCGTCCTGCCCCGGATCCGTCAGGTCCAGGGCCGCGATCCGCAGCCGGGCGGCGTCGACCGCGGCGGCCAGCTGGCCCGAGACGTGCGCGGTCAGCGCCGACAGCAGGGCCAGCCGGGTGCGGTAGTAGCCGCTGGTCGAGCCCTCGGGCACGCCCGCCTCCGCGTCGACGGCCCGGTGCGTCAGCCCGCGTAGGCCGCTGCGCGCGACGACCGCCGCGGCCGCGTCGAGCAGATCCTTGCGCCGCCCGGTGACGGGGGCGGGCAGACCGGCTGGGGCGACGTCGCGAGGCACTCAGCCATTGTGCCCTCGTCCAGCGGTTGCGGAATAGTCACTACATCTGTAGTGTTGTCATCAGTACCACTACAAATGTAGAAGAACAGGAGTGAGCATGATCCTCAGCCACGCAGCCGCCGTCGCTACTTTCCTCACCGTCGTCCTCGCGATCGCCGGCGCCCTCGTCGCGCTCGCCCTCCTCGCGGCCGCCGGCGACTTCCTCGCCCGCAACCACACCATGCGGGTGCGCCGCCACCAGAGCGTCCCGGTCTACTACCGCCACCTCGTCACCGGCCACTGATCCGGCCACGGATCCGGCCACTGGTCGACGAGCCGGCCGCCCAGCGCGGCATACAGCTCGCATCCAGCTTCGGCGAGGCACACTTGCCCGTATGCCGTCGCTCACCGCCGCCGAGCCCGGTCCACTGCCGTGGACCGGGCTTTCGCGTCGCCACCTGGTCCTCGAGACCTGGCTGGTGCTCGGGGTCTCGCTCGGTGCGTCGGCGATCTGGTCGCTGCTGCGGATCATCGACCGGCTGACCGTGCACGTCGCGCTGAACCAGCAGACGACGAGCATGAACAACTCGGTCACGCCCGACCGCCCCTGGCTCGACCTGGCCTACCAGCTGACCGGCGTCATCCTCGGGGTGGTGCCCGCCCTCCTCGCCCTGCACCTGCTGCGCCGCGACGACGCCGGCGCCTGGCGCGCGATCGGCTGGGACCGGCAAGCGCCGGGCCGCGACCTGCTGGCCGGTGTCGGGCTGACCGCACTGATCGGCATACCCGGCTTGGGTCTGTATGCCGCGGCCCGGGCCCTGAACCTCAACACCACGATCGCGGCGGCGAACCTCACCGACCACTGGTGGACGATCCCCGTGCTCGTCCTGGCCGCCGCCCAGAATGCCGTCCTCGAAGAGGTCGTCATGGTCGGCTATCTGCTGACGCGCTGGCGGCAGGCCGGCTGGCCGGCCCCGCTCGCGATCGCCATCTCGGCGCTGGTGCGCGGCAGCTATCACCTCTATCAGGGCTTCGGCGGGTTCGCCGGCAATCTCGTCATGGGCCTGGTCTTCGGCTACCTCTACACCCGCACCCGCAGAGTGTTGCCCCTCGTCATCGCGCACACCCTGCTCGACGTCTTCGCCTTCGTCGGCTACACGCTGCTGAAGGATCACTTGTCCTGGCTGTAAATCCCCCGCCCTTGTCGGCGCCGACTGGCAGACTGCCCGCGTGCTGCGGCGACTGGGCTTCCCCGACTTCTCCCACCACAAGGCGCTGGTGACCGGAGTCGGCATCGACGCGCTCGGCAGCGGCGTGTTCATGCCGGTCTCCATCCTCTACTTCCTGATGACCACCGAGGTCGGCAAGGCCCAGGTCGGCCTGGCGATGAGCATCGCTGCGGCGCTGGCCGTCCCCTTCGTCCTCGCGGTGGGCGGGCTCGTCGACCGGCACGGTGCCAAGACGATCATCCTGGCGGGCAACGTGCTGCAGGCGGTGGCCTATGTCGGCTACCTGTGGGCGCAGGACTTTTGGACCATCGTCGCCGTCCAGGCGTTGGCGAGCCTGGGGCAGAGCGCCTTCTGGGGCGCCTACTCCCCGCTCGTGGCCGCCTCGACTCCACCGGATCAGCGGGAAGTGTGGTTCGGCTTCCTCGGGGCGCTGCGCAATGTCGGGTTCGCCATCGGCGGCCTGGCGTCGGGCATCGTCGTCACGATCGGCACGAGCGCGGCCTATCACGCCGTCGTGCTCGTCAACGCCTTCAGTTATGTCCTCGCCTTCGCCGCGCTCGCGAAGGTCCCGGGCGGGCGGGCGGCGAGCGACGGCCCCCAGGACGCCGATGCGCCCGCGCGCGGCGGCTGGGGCGTCCTGGCCCGCGACGGACGCTATCTCGGGCTGGTCGGCGCCAACGCGGCCTACGCGCTGTGCACGGTCTCGCTCAATATCGCCATCCCGGTCTACGCCATCGACGTGCTCAAGCTGCCCGGCTGGGTCAGCGGGGCGCTGTTCGTCGTCAACACGCTCATGGTCGGCTTCGGCCAGGGCCTGATCGTGCGCCGGATGGACGGGCATCGCCGTCACCAGATCGTCATCCTCGGTTTTGTCCTCTATGCCGCGGGCTTCCTCGCCCTCGCCGCGAGCGGCACCCTGCCGGTCGCGCTGGCCACCGCCGCGATCCCGGTCTCGGTCGCCATCTACACCCTCGGTGAACTGCTCGGCGGGCCGCCGCTGTCCGCTGCGGCGGTCGACGGCGCTCCCGAGCGGCTACGCGGACGCTACCTGTCGGCATACCAGCTGTCCTGGGTCGCCTCCGGCATCATCGCGCCGGCCCTCTATCTCGCCCTGCTCGCCCACGACCGTTTCAGCGTGTGGGCCACGCTGATCGGCATCGCCGCGCTCGGCTGCGTGGGTCTGCGAGCGCTTGCTCCTCGGATGCCGGCCGCGAGCGCCGTCGTCACCAGTGCTCAGGTGACCCACGCCTGAGAACCGAAGCGACACCGATCATCGGGACGCCGCATAGATGCGGCGCACGACGTCCTCGATGTCGGGCTCTTCGATGGCCAGGTCGAGCACGTCGGCGCGGGCCGAGACGGCGGCGAGCACGGCCGCCGCCGAGGTCGCCTGCGGGTCGAACGCGAGGTGCTGCCGTGTGCCCTCGCCCTCGACCCCCACCAGGGCCGCACCGGGGATGTCGCGCAAGTCCGCGACCCCCTCGTGACCCGCCTGCGGCGCGAGGTCGACGACCATGATGCGTTCGGCCCCGACGGTTTTCGCGAGTCCGGAGAGGGTGCCGTCATAGGCCAGGCGCCCGTGGTCGACGACGAGCACCCGGTCGCAGAGGCGTTCGATGTCGCCCATGTCGTGGGTCGTCAGGAGCAGGGTCGTGCCGTGTTCGCGCCGCTCGGCACCGAGGAAGTCGCGCAGCCGCTGCTTGCTGAGCACGTCCAGTCCGATGGTGGGTTCGTCGAGGATGAGCAGGCGCGGCCGGTGGATCAACGAGGCCGCGATCTCGGCGCGCATCCGCTGTCCGAGGGAGAGCTGCCGCACCGGGGTGGACAGGAAGCCGCCCATCTCCAGCAGGTCCACCAGTTCACCGGAGCGCACGCGCGCGACTGCTGGATCCAGGCGGTGAATGGCGCCGAGGATCGTGAACGACTCCTGGAGAGGCAGGTCCCACCACAGCTGGCTGCGCTGGCCGAAGACGACCCCGATCTCGCGGGCCAGGGCGATCCGCTCACGCAGGGGGTCGCGCCCGCAGGTGCGCACCAGTCCCGACGTGGGCCGCAGGATGCCGGTGAGCATCTTGATCGTGGTCGACTTGCCGGCACCATTGGCCCCGATATAGCCGACGGCCTCGCCCGGTTCGACGGTGAAGCTGATGTGATCGACGGCTCGCAGCTTCTTGTAGTCCCGCACGAGGTCCCGGGTCTCGATGATCTGCGTGGCCATCAGCCACCACCTCCGTGGTAATGCCGTGTGCCGAATCGCCAGACGAGCCCCGCCAGCGCACAGCTGGCCAGGGCTGCCGCCGGCGAGGCCCACGCCAGCCAGCGCGGCACGAAGCCGTCGCCGGGCAGGTCGAGCAGGACGATCGTCGGCAGGTAGGCGACGAAGGCCGTGGGGATGACGAAGGTCCAGAAGATCCGCACCGGATCGGGGAAGATCGGCTGCGGCTGCTGCGCCGAATAGGACCCGCCATAGGTGAAGCCGTTGGTGAACTCCGGCCCGTTGATGAGGAAGAACTGCGCGCCCCCGGCCACCGTGAACAGGGCGGAGAAGATCACTGTCCCGCTGACGGTCGACAGCACGAGGAGGGCCCCCTTGGCGGGTGACCAGGCGACCTGCGCCATGGCCAGACCGACGACGAGCAGCACGAGAGCGACCGCCAGCCGGCCGATGCGTCGCAAGGAGATATCGCTGGTCATGAACTGCGCCAGCACCGGCAACGGCCGCACGTAGTAGGCGTCCACCTGTCCGGCCCGGATCACCTGGGGCAGGGTGTCGAGGTGACCGACGAGCATGTCGGCGAGGGAGAAACAGAGGTTGGACAGGGCGAAGACGACGATCGCCTGCCCGTAGGTCAACCCGCCGAAGACCGGCACATTGTGAAAGACCCCCCACACCTCCGCGAACTCGGTCACGCCGACGAGGAGCGTCCCGACGATATCGGTGACGAAAGACGCCCGGTACTGCCGCTGGGCCCGCATGCGGGCCCCGAGTATGACGCGGTAGGGCCGCAACCGTTCACCGACGGAGAGCGTGGGCCGGCCGGCCGGTTCAGCCACCCTGCACCTCCACCCGGCGCCGGCCGCGGGCGAGCACCCATTGCCCGACGACCGTGAGGACGAGCACCCAGAAGAGTTGGGAGACAACGGCGCTCACCGCGTCCGCGCCGGCGATGCGCCCGCTGAGGATGTCGAGGGGATGCTGGAGCATCGACGGGAACGGGGTGCACGACGCGACGGACTGCACCCACCCGGGGAACCAGGGCAACGGGAGATAGAGGCCACACAGCACCCCGCCCACCACCATCCACGCCAGCCGCAACCCGCGGATCTCGGTGAACCACAAGGCACTGAGGTTGAGGGAGAAGGCACCGAGGAAGGCGACGACAACGGCGAGAAGGATCGACAGCAACCCCAGCGCAGCCGACGGCATACCCGGCGGCCACGCGAGGTCGAACAGGAGGGCGCCGATCGCCAACGTCGGGATCGCTCGGGCCACAAGGCCGACGCCGGCGCGCCCGACGTCGCCGGCCAGGTAGACCAGCATCGGGTTGACCGGCCGGAGGAAGTCGACGGCGATGTCGCCGCTGCGCACGCGGTCGGCGACGAGCGAGAAGCCCCACAGGTTGATCGTGCCGAGCAGCGCCTGACCCCACCAGACGAACGCGGCGGCGGTCCGCGCGTCATACCCCCCGACGGCCGCACCGGCCGACGCGACGGTGGCCAGGGCGATGGCCGCCCGGATGATCCCGAAGACGCTGTTCGTCGAGATGCCCGCCAGCAGCGCCAGCCGGTATGTCGTCTGCTGGCGGAACCCCGACCGCACCAGCAGCGCGGTGGTGCGCAGGACGCGCGTCATCGCGGGGAGGGGAGGCCAGGCACGATCCCCGAGCTTATGGGATCGGTCAGGCGTTGCGCGCGGTCGGGTAGAGGACCCGGAAGCGCTGGCAGACCACCGGCATGTCGCTGGTGAAGCCCGCGCTGCTGTATGCCGTGAAGAAGCGCTCGTGGATCTCGCGCCACGATTCCAGGGTCAGGTCGCCCTCACCCTCGGACCTGGCGTGCTCGGCGTCGACCTGATCGAAGGGCACGATCGACACTGCGGTGGTCTCGATGACGGCACGCGGATGTGCCCTGCCGTCGAGGATGATCGCCAGGTCGCCGGGCCGCTCCGGTTCGTCGCCGTCGGCCTCGTAGTCCGCGAGGGCGCCCGCGGTGCCGGTCTTGGTCCCGGCCAGCACGAGCGCGAGCAGGTCGTCGGCGTGCTCCGGGGTCGCCCCGAAGGCCCACGCGGGCGGGATGAGCGTGCTCGCGGCAGTTTCGCCGGTGTATGTCGCCACCGGGTTCAGTCGCAGTTTGACCTTCGCGATCTCCCAGAACTGGGCCAGCTCGTCAGGGTCGACGATCGGGCCCTCGCTCGCGGGAGGCTGTTCAGCTGTCATGGGACGTCGGCCTCCGCGTGGGATCGGTCGAAAAACGGCGTGAAGGTGAGGCGTCGCAGCGACGCAGGGGGAACCGGTTGCGTACCGCACACGCGCGCACCTCGATGTCGGCCATGACCCCACCATGCCACACGAGCGGGATTGAGCGCGGAAGCGGCCACCGTCACGACGACGTGCGCTCCCGACGTCTTTCCGTCGAGAGCGCACGTCGTTACGAGTGACGCTGGAGGTCCGGGATCAGCGCTTCGTGAATGCCCACGCCGAGACGTTCAGCGTGTTCTCCAGGCCGGTGAAGCCTTCGGCGGGGATGTACTCGTCGGTGCCGAAGTCGGTGTCCGTGTCATCGGCGGTGCCGCCGACTCCGTCGGGGCCGACGCCGAAGAGGTCCACGAAGCCGGTGCCGCCGGCATCCATCAGGTTGGCCGTTTCGTTGGTGTTGTTGGTGTGGTAGTTGCCGATGAGATGCCCCACCTCGTGGGCCACGACATTGCCGACCGCCTGCGAGACGAAGGCGACCCGGTCGCTCGACTCGTTCATGTAGGTGTTCAGCGAGTACGCCGGTCCACTCGGCTCCGACATCGCGTCGAGCAGCACCAGCGCCTGGTCGTCCATGGCGTAGTTGCCCGGGTCGATGTACTGGGCGATGCCGATCGTGCTGATGCCGGACTCGGCGATGGTGCCGCCGACGATGACCCGGCTGACGCGGGCCTTGCCGTAGATGTCGGCACTGTTCTGCGAGTTGACGATCGTGACCTGGACGTTGGGGTTGAGGCCCTTGGCCCTCAGGTCCCACTTGAGGTTCTCGTTGACCTCGGTGGTGATCTTGTTGATCAACTCGCGTTCCTGGGACTTGCTCAGACCCCAGCTGGAGAGGAAGGCGTTGAACGGCGAAAGCGTGCGGACGCCCGAGCCGCCCCAGATGGCCGTGTTGACCCGCTGTCCGTTGAAGTCCAGGAAGATCCGCTGGACCGGCCCCGGAGCGAGTTGGCCCCCGGGCCGATAGGCCTCGAGGGCGACCTGGTAGTCACCTTGCGCGCCGTCGACCTGGAGGGCGTACCAGCCGGCCTGCTCAGCGACATAGGCGAGTGCGGTCGTGCCCGCACCAGGAAGCGGCGAGTTCGGCGGGTAGAGGAAAGAGGCGTCCATCTCCTCCGCGCCCACCATCTCGGTGCCGTCGGGGCGGAAGACGGTCAGGCTGTCGGCACCCGAGAGGCCAGACCCGCCGAGCACGTCACCGGGACGCAGCCAGACGGCGTAGAAGTCCTTGTCGACAGTCGTGCGGGTCATCGCCAGCGGGTAGTCCCCCTCGCGTCCAACGCCGTTGCCGGACCCGGAGTCCATGGGGTCGGCGGGGAAGGAGCCGCCGGACTTGTACCCGACCACGACCGCGTAGTAGGTGCCACTCTCGGTCACGTCGTACGTCAGCAGACTCGCCAGCCCCGATCCCGCGTCGTCGTCCACCGCGAGGAGGGTGCCGTCGGCGCTGTAGAGGCCGATGAGGGTGTCCAGCGTCCCGCCCGAGGTGTCGAGGATCAACTGCTCCCCGGCAACGGCGGTGATGGAGTAGAAGTCGACGTCACCCGTGCCGTCGCCGGCGGAGCCGTGGGGCCCGTCGCCGATGGTGCCCGTCGTGGTGGTCTTCTCGCGGGGTCCCAAGCCGGAGTCGCCGGCGAGCGGGATCGACCCGTTGTCCTCGGGAACCGGAGCCAGGGTGGTTTCGCTGAGGCTGTACTGCTGCTGGCTTCCCAGGATCCGCACCCTGTTGTTCTTGCCGGCTGCGGTGCCGAAGACGCCGATCCGCTCCGCTTCCGCTCTGCTGTCGTTGGACTGCGTCCCGTCGATCTCCTTCTCGTCGTAGATCGCGGGAGCCCGCAGGTTCCCTCCGGACGCCGCGCGCTTGTTCTCCTGGAGCCGGGACGACCTTGCCCTCTCGGCGGCTCCCTTGCGGAGCACCGACTTCCAATAGGAGTAGTCGACGCTGGACTGGTCGAGGACCATGCCGAGATACGGGTTGGTTGCCGCAGCACTGCCGCTGCGGACGCTCGACGATTTCGGCGCGACCTGCACTCCGGCATTCAGCGACCGAGCCTCGTCCGCGGTCACGCGGCCATCACCGCTCGAGATGCCGGCGATGCCCGCGGTAGGGGCGACGACCAGCGCGAATGCGGCGGCCGAGACGACACATGGAATCTTCTTCACAAACCCTCCCCAGGGCTGCTCGGATGGCGCCGGGCCACGGGGCTGTGACCCGGACCACCATCGGTCTGCCGGACGTTACTGCTGACCGGCGGGGGCCGCATCCGGAGAAAACAATGCATCCGGCCCTGCGGACCGGATGCATTGCGGCAGAACGCGATTACGGAAGGTAAATTCTTCCTATAGGCGTCCTGACTTGGCCTTCCGCATGTCGGCGTTGAGTTGCGAGATGACATCGAGAGGGATCCCCTTGGGGCAGGCGTGGCTGCATTCGCCGATGTTCGTGCATCCACCGAAGCCCTCGGCGTCGTGGGTGGCGACCATGGCCGCAACCCGCTGGGCCCGTTCCGGCTGACCCTGGGGAAGTTCGCCGAGATGGGTGACCTTGGCGCCCATGAAGAGCATGCCGGAGGCGTTAGGGCAGGCGGCGACGCAGGCGCCACAGCCGATGCACTCGGCGGCCATGAACGCTCGGTCCGCGTTCTCCTTGGGCACCAGGATTGCCTCGGCCTTGGGGGCGGCACCGGTATTGGCGGAGATGAAGCCGCCGGCCTGGATGATCCGGTCGAAGGCGGTGCGGTCGACGACCAGGTCCCGCAGGACCGGGAAGGCGGTGGCGCGCCACGGCTCGATGGTGATCGTCTCGCCGTCCTTGAAGCTGCGCATGTGCAGTTGGCAGGTCGTCGTCTTCTCGGGGCCATGCGCGTCGCCGGAGATCATCAGGCCGCACATGCCGCAAATGCCCTCGCGGCAGTCGGAGTCGAAGGCGACCGGCTCCTTGCCCTCGGCGTTGAGGCGCTCGTTGAGAACATCGAGCATCTCCAGGAAGGACATGTCCGGGGAGATGTCCGGGACCTGGTAGGTGACGAGTTCACCCCGTGCGGTGGGGCCGTCCTGGCGCCAGATCTTCAGTGTCAGATTCACGACGGTCCTTCTACTTGTACGAGCGCTGCTTGAGCTGGATGAATTCGTAGGCGAGGTCTTCCTTGTGCAGGACGGGCGCGCCCATCTCGCCCTCACCCGAGCCGCCGGCATACTCCCAGGCGGCGACGTAGAGGAATTCGTCGTCGTGGCGCAGGGCTTCGCCGTCCTCGGTCTGGGACTCGGCGCGGAAGTGGCCACCGCACGACTCGCGCCGGTGCAGCGCGTCGATGCACATCAACTCGCCGAGCTCGAGGAAGTCGGCGACCCGGCCGGCCTTCTCCAGGCTCTGGTTCAGCGTGTCGGCGGCGCCGAGCACACGCACATTGCGCCAGAACTCCGCCCGCAGGGAGCGGATCAGATCGATCGCTTTCATCAGGCCGGTCTCGGTGCGCTCCATCCCGCAGTACTCCCACATGATGTGGCCGAGTTCCTTGTGGAAGGAGTCGACGGACCGTTCGCCGTTGATCGCCAGCAGGCGCCGCGTGCGGTCCTCGACCGACGTGCGCGCCTCGGCCACCGCCGGGTCGTTCTCGTCGAGCGTCGGATAGGGCCCTTTGGCGAGGTAGTCGCGGATGGTGTTGGGCAGCACGAAATAGCCGTCCGCGAGGCCCTGCATCAGGGCCGAGGCGCCGAGACGGTTGGCGCCGTGGTCGGAGAAGTTCGCCTCACCGGTGACGAACAGGCCCGGGATCGAGGACTGGAGGTCGTAGTCGACCCACAGGCCGCCCATGGTGTAGTGCACGGCGGGGTAGATCCGCATCGGCGTCTCGTACGGGTTCTCGCCCGTGATCCGGGCGTACATGTCGAAGAGGTTGCCGTATTTCGCCTCGACGGCCGGCTTGCCCAGCCGGGCGATCGCGTCGGCGAAGTCGAGGTAGACACCCCGCCGGAAGTCGCCGACCATCGGGCCGACGCCGCGGCCCTCGTCGCACATGTTCTTCGCCTGGCGGGAGGCGATGTCGCGCGGGACCAGGTTGCCGAAGGCCGGGTAGATCCGCTCGAGGTAGTAGTCGCGATCCTCTTCGGGGATCTGCCGCGGGTCCTTCTCGCAGTCCTCCTTGCGCTTGGGCACCCAGATCCGCCCGTCGTTGCGGAGGGATTCGGACATCAGCGTCAGCTTGGACTGGTGGTCGCCGGAGACGGGTATGCAGGTCGGGTGGATCTGCGTGTAGCACGGGTTGCCGAAGTAGGCACCCTTGCGGTGGGCACGCCAGTTCGCCGTGACATTGGAGCCCATGGCGTTGGTCGAGAGGAAGAAGACGTTGCCGTAGCCACCGGACGCGAGCACGACCGCGTCGGCGAGGTGGGTCTCGATCTCACCGGTGACGAGGTTGCGGGCGATGATCCCGCGAGCCTGGCCGTCCGCCACGATCAGTTCGAGCATCTCGTGCCGGGCGTACATCTCGACGGTGCCGGCGGCGATCTGCCGCTCCAGCGCCTGGTAGGCGCCGATGAGCAGCTGCTGGCCGGTCTGGCCGCGGGCGTAGAAGGTCCGGGATACCTGCACGCCACCGAACGAGCGGTTGTCGAGCAGGCCGCCGTACTCGCGGGCGAAGGGCACGCCCTGCGCGACGCACTGGTCGATGATGTTGGCGCTGACCTCGGCGAGGCGATAGACGTTGGTCTCGCGGGCGCGGTAGTCGCCGCCCTTGACCGTGTCGTAGAAGAGGCGATAGATCGAGTCGCCGTCCTCCTTGTAGTTCTTCGCCGCGTTGATGCCGCCCTGGGCGGCGATCGAGTGCGCCCGTCGGGGGCTGTCCTGGAAGCAGAAGGACTTCACGTGGTAGCCGGCCTCGCCGAGCGTGGCACCGGCGGCCGCCCCGGCCAGGCCGGTGCCGACGATGATCACCGACAGCTTGCGCCGGTTGGCCGGGTTGACCAGCGATGCGTCGAACTTGCGCGAGGTCCACTTGTTCTCGATCGGACCGGCGGGGGCCTTGGTGTCCGCGATCGGGGCGCCGACAGAGTAGTAGTCGGCGTCGACGCCTTCGGGCTTGTTCAGGGTCTCAGTCATGTGATCAGTCCACGATTCCGAAGAGGATGCACAGCGGCGGGATGAGGAAGGCGGTGGGAACGAGGGACCCGATGAAGTGCGCGAGGAACTTCGCGTTGCGGCGCGCCGCGGTCGTCGAGGTCCACCCGAGGGTCTGGGCGGCACTCCAGATGCCGTGGTGGAGATGGAATGCGAGCGCGATCACGGCCACCGCGTAGATCAGGACGAGCCACCACTTGTCGAAGCTGTTGATGACATTGGCGTACGGCGTCGGCTGCTCGCCCTGCGGGCGGATGGTGTGCGTGGTCAGGTGCAGGAGGTGGAAGATCACGAAGAGCAGCAACGCGATGCCGCCGAAGCGCATCGTGCGCGAGGCGAGCGAGGACGCCGCGGCCTTCTTCACCGCATACTTCGTGCTCCGCGCGCCGTTGGCCCGGCCCCACAGAGTCAGCGCCGCGTAGACGTGCAGGGCGAGCGCGGCGATCAACACCAGCCGGAAGACCCACAGGAAGCCCGAGTAGGGCAGCATCGGCTCGCCGAGCGTGCGCAGGTGATGGGCGTAGTTGTTGAAGGCGTCGGGACCGCCGAGCACCATCAAGTTGCCGTAGGCATGCGCAAGCACGTAGAAGACGAAGAGCAGGCCGCTTCCGGCCATCAGGAGTTTGAGCCCGATGGAGGACCGCACGGCCGGCGTGGACGCAGGGAGGGTCGATGTTGCCACGGGGGAAACCTATCGCCAGAGGGGCTGGTGCGTCTGCTCAGGTGGCCCTTCGCGAGTGTGAAATTGTCCCTACTTTTGGGTATTTCGCGCCCCAGCTCCTCGCGACGGTCACCGGCGCAGGGGCTGAGCCCGAATCCGGGCCGGCCGGCTAGGCGCGGCCGTGGGCGGCGCGGCTGCGGCGGGAGAGGCTATCGATGATAACGGCGAGCAGGAGGACGCCCCCGGTGACCATGAACTTGTAGCTCGTGTCCAGACTGAGCAGTCCGAGGCCGTTGGAGATGGACTGGATCACCAAGATGCCGAGCAGGGCGGAATATGCCGATCCGCGCCCGCCGAAGAGGCTGGTGCCGCCGATCACGGCTGCGGCGATGGCGTTGAGGTTGGTGTCGGCGCCGCCGCTGCTCTGACTGACCGAGGCCAGTCGGGCGGCGGCGAAGACGCCACCGAGAGCAGCGAAGACGGAGCAGAGGGCGAAGACCGTCAGATAGATGCGCTTGACGTTGATGCCCGCGCGGCGGGCGGCTTCGACATTCCCGCCGACGGCCATGACCGAGCGGCCCCACCGGGTGCGGCGGATGACCAGGTCCATGACGACGACCAGGGCGATGAAGACGAGCACCATGTAGGAGACGCCGCGGTCGCGGCCGAGGATGTAGACGGCCGCCAGCAGGATCACCGCGAGAATCCCGGCCCGGGCCAGCACGACGCTGGTCGGCGTGGCCGAGAGCCCGGCCGCAACACGCTTGCGGCCCTGAACCATCTTCGCGGCGAGCGAAGCACCGACGGCCAGCAACACGAGCAGATAGGCGACGACATCGGGGACGAACTTCTGCGAGGCGAACTGCACGATGTCGGAGTTGAAGGAGAGATTGATCGTGCCGTCCTTGCCGAGCACCTTGATCTGCAATCCGAGGAAGGCCAGGAGCCCGGCAAGGGTGATGACGAAACTCGGCACCCCGTAGCGGTTGAACAGCAGGCCATACAGCACACCGATGACGACACCGACGAGCAGTGCGACTCCTATGGCGAGTCCTGAGGTCCAGCCATGGTGGACGAATCCGACGGCGAGCACCGCGCCGGCCAGACCACTGACCGACCCGACGGACAGATCGATCTCGCCGAGCAGCAGGACGAGCACGATCCCAATGGCGATAGTGCCGGTCGGAACCATCTGCAGGGTCAGGTTGACGAGATTGCGGCTGGAGAGGAAGGCAGGGTTGAGGGCATAGAAGACCCCCCAGATGATGATGAGTCCGACGACCACGGGCATGGAGCCGAGATCACCGGATCGCAGTCGCGCAAGTGAGCCCTTGAGCCACCCCGAGAGGCCTTCGTCGGCGATGAAGCGTTCGTCCTGCCGGTCAGCGGGCAGCGCGAGGGTGGGGTCGTTGGCCGGGGCGCTCACAGCTGCTCCTCGATAGTGTCCTGGGTGGGGGTCGCGTCGGGGTCGCGGCGGGCCGCCCGCTCCGAGACGGCGTTGTTGGTCGCCCCGGTGATGGCGGCGATGATCTCTTGGCTCGTCGTGTCGGCCACCCGGAACTCGCCGTTGTTGCGACCGAGCCGCAGCACGACGACGCGGTCGGCGACCGCCATCACGTCAGACATATTGTGCGAGATCAAGATGACCCCAAGTCCGCTCTCCCGCAGGCGTTCCACGAGATTGAGCACCTCGGCTGTCTGGGCAACACCGAGCGCGGCCGTCGGCTCGTCGAGCATGACGACTTTGGGTTTGCCGAGCAATGACCGCGCGATCGCGACGGTCTGCCGCTGGCCACCGGACAGCGAGGCCACGGGGATCCGCACGCTGGGGATCTTGGCGGACAGCTCTCGCAGAAGCCGCCAGGACTCCTTCTCCATGGCGACCTCGTCGAGCATCCCGGCCCCGGTCACCTCGCTGCCGAGGAAGAGGTTGGCGACGACGTCGAGGTTGTCGCACAGGGCGAGATCCTGGAACACGGTGGCGATGCCGAGACGCTGGGCCTCGGCCGGGGAGGTGATGTCGACCTTGGATCCGTCGAACGTCACCTCCCCCTCGTCGGGCTGGTAGACCCCGGCGATGGCCTTCACCAGGGTGGACTTGCCCGCACCGTTGTCGCCGACGAGAGCCACCACCTCTCCGGGACTCACGTCGAATTCGATGTCCTTGAGGGCCTGGACGGCGCCGAAGCGCTTGGAGATCCCCCGCATGGACAAGACCGGCGCGGCCGGAGAGGTGGTGGTCATCCGTGACTCACTTCGTGTTGGTCGGAGAACTACTTGATGCCGGCGGCGGTGCAGGCGGCGGCAAACTCACCGGTGCAGATGTCGGTGACCGTGTAGAAGCCGTCGGCCACGATCGTGTCCATGATGTTGTCCTTGGTGACGACGACCGGCTCGAGCAGGGTCGATGGGACACCATCCTTGTCGGTCGAGGACGTCACGGCCCCGCCTCCGGCAAGGGCCACGGCGTTCTTCGCCGCGTCCTCGGCCTCGGGCTTGATCGCCTTGTAGATCGTCAGCGCCTGGTCGCCGCTGATGACCCGCTGGATCGCGGCCAGTTCGGCGTCCTGGCCCGTGACCGGTGGCAGCGGGTCGACCCCGCCGCCCTTGAGGGCGGCGATGGCGCCGCCGGCGGTGCCGTCGTTGGCGGCATACACACCGACGAGGCCGGACTTGACCGCGGACAGCTGGGACTCCATCCACGTCTGTGCCTTGTCGGGGCTCCAGTCCGGGGTGTCGTATTCGGCCTTGATCGTGAACCCGCTCTTGTCGAGAACGCTGTGTGCGCCGGCCTTGAAGTCGGCCGCATTGGCGTCGGTGGGCGAGCCGTTGATCATGACGATGTCGCCGCTGGTCTTGCCGGCCGCCTTGAGGGCATCGACCAAACCGGTGCCCTGCAACTCGCCGACCTTCTTGTTGTCGAAGGAGACGTAGTAGTCGCTGCCCGCGACGAAGCGGTCATAGGCGATGACTTTGACGCCCTGTCCCTTGGCGTTGGCGACGATGGTCTGGGCGGACTTGCCGTCGACGGCGTCGAGGACGAGCACCTTGGCGCCCTGGGTCAGCGCGGCCTCGGCCTGTTGCTGCTGTTTGGCGGCGTCCTGGTCGGCATTGGAGTAGAGGATCTCGCAGTCGGCGCAGGCGGCCTTGACCGCCGCCTCGAACAGCGGGCGGTCGAAGGTCTCATAGCGGGTGGTCTTCGACTCCGGCAGCAGCAGGGCGATCTTGCCCCCGCCGGCGCCGGCGCTGGATGCCGATTCGGAGGCCGATGCGGACGCCGACCCCGAACCAGAGGTGGCCGCCGCCGACCCCGAACTGGTCGAGGAGGTGGTGGAGGAATTCGTGCCGCAGGCGGCGATGGCCGTCACGGACATCGCCGCGACGATGGCTAGGGATGCGGCGCGCGGGGCGCGGAGAGTGTGCATCGGGTCTCCTGATCGGTGTCGGTTGCGACGGCTGTGTCACAACTCAGCGGAATTCAACTCCGGACACTCTTTGTCGTCAAGAAGTGAAGACAAAGCTGCCCGAACTGTGACCGACGGATCACTCGGCGGCACGATCACCGCGGGACCCGTTCAGGCCAGTGCGAGCCCTGCGCGCTGCGCCGTTTCCCGCATCTCGTGGGCCAGATGGAGTGCGCCGATGACATCCGCCTCGTCGCCGAGGACTCCGGGGACGATCGTCACCGATTGCCCGGCACTCGGCAGGGCGCAGCGTTCGATCGTGCGCCGTGCCGGCCCGAGAAGCAACTCGCCGACGCGCGCCATCTGGCCACCGACCGAGATCATCTGTGGGTTGAGGAGATTGACCACGGCCGACAGGGCAGACCCCAGCGCGTCACCGGCGTCACCGAGAACCCGTTGACACGCGGTGTCCCCCGCCAGGGCCCGGGAGATCACGTCCTTGAGGGTGACACCGCCGTGGGTCGGCCGCAGGGCATCGAGGATGGCGGCCGACCCGACCACCGTGTCGAGACAGCCCCGGTTGCCACAGCGGCATACAGCTCCGCGGTCGTCGATCGTCACGTGACCGATCTCGCCGGCCGTGCCTGCGCTCCCCCGATACAACGAGCCGTCAATGATCAGGCCGGCTCCGACGCCATAGCTCATCTTCACGTGAATGGCATCTTGAACCCCTTGCAGGGCACCGGCATTCAGTTCGCCGATGGCCGCCAGGTTCGCCGTGTTGTCCACCTGCGTGGGGGTTCGCAGCGCATCCCCGGCCGCGACTTCGATGTCCACTCCACGCCATCCCGGCAGAATCCCCGAGCTGCCGACCTGACCGGAGACGGAGTCGATCGGCGCCGGGATCCCGACACCGACCGCCAACAACTCCGAGGGCTCGTGCCCGAGTTGCTCGAGCAGGTCGGCGATGAGGATGGCCGCGCGGTTGAGACCCTCGTCGGCGGCGTGCTCGGCGGGCAGGGGCATCCGCGTGCTACTGAGGATCCGCTCCGGCGACGCGGCCACCGCGACCCGCACATCGCGATCCCCGAAGACCATCGCGCCGATGAGCCCGTCGGGCGTCGCCAGCGCCACGTGCACCGCGCGCCGGCCGTTGCGGGTGCCGGGCGTGAGTGAGACAACCCCGGCTGCATGCAGATCGCGCACCATATTGGAGACGGTGGCCGCGCTCAGGCCGGTCTGTTCGGCGATTTCGACCTGGGTGAGCGAGCCCAAGCTGGTCACCGTGTCGAGCACCCTCAGCAGGTTGCGTTCGCGCAGCGAACTCTGGGAGCCGGGGGCGGGACTCGCTGAGTTCACGTCCTAAAGCTAAGCAGAAGGTCAGGTGCCTGGGGAAGGGTCCCCCGCGGCACATACGATCGAGCTATCGCTTCCGAGTCACGGCATCCGGCCTGACTTCACGAGGTTCGGCAGGCCCGCAATGGGCCTCGATGCGTACGTTGAGGGTCGAAGAGAGGACGCTTTCATGGCGCAGTTCGTGGTCATGCCGAAGGCCGGCAATTCGGTCGAGTCCTGCATCCTGCTGTCCTGGCAGGTTGCCGTGGGCGATGCTGTCGAGGAGGCCTCGATCCTGTGCGAGGCCGAGACCGACAAGTCGACGATCGAGGTGCCAGCCGGCGTCAGCGGCACGGTTCTCGCGCTGATCGCCGATCCGGGCGACGAGATCCCGGTCATGGACGTGATCGCGGTCGTCGGTGAACCCGGCGAGAGCTTCGAGCTGCCCGAATCAGCCGGCCCCCCTGTGCCCGAGCAGGCCGCTCCCCCAACGGCATCCGCACCGGCCGCCTCGGACGCGCCGGCTCCCGCGCTGGAGGCGGCGGCCGGTGAGTCCAGCGTCGCCGCGAGCCCGTATGCCCGATCGCTCGCGCAGGATCGCGGCGTCGACTGGCGACTCGTCCCGGGCAGCGGCCCGCACGGCCGCGTCATCGCCCGGGATGTCGAGACGGCCCCGGCCACCACCCGCGGGGCGCGTGGTATCACCGGTGCTGCCGCGAGTATGCCGGAGGGCACCGGTCTCGGCGGGCGTCTCACCCGGGCGGATCTCGCCGCGTCGCCACCGGCTGCCGCGGGCCTCCCCGCAGCCGACGGCGAGTTCCCGGGAGCGGTCACCGAGTCCCGGCTCACGGGAGTGCGCAAGATCGTCGCCGAGCGGATGATGCACTCGGTCTCCTCGACCGCGACCGTCACCTATACGTCATCGGCACCGGCGTCGGCGTTGCTCGCCCTGCGGGCCCGGTTCAAGGCGTCCGACCCCGCGATGGGTGTGGACGCGGTGACCCTGGGCGACCTGGTCAACTTCGCGGCCGTTCGCGCGGCGACTCGACACCCGGTGTTCAGCGCACACCTCGAGGACGGCATCCTGCGCACCTTCGAGGACGTGCACCTCGGCATCGCCGTGGACACCCCTCGCGGGCTGCTCGTGCCGACGGTCCGGTTCGCGAGCCGAATGGGGCTGCGCGAGCTGGCGGCTCACACCAAGTCGTTGATCGGCGAGGCCCAATCGGGCGGAATCAATCCCGACCTGTTAGCCGGGGCAACCTTCACCGTCTCCAACCTCGGTGCCTTCGGCATCGAGAGCTTCTCCCCGATCATCAACGCGCCCCAGACCGCCATCCTCGGTGTCGATGCGATCTCCACCCGTGCCGCGATCGGCGCGGCCGGCGAGCTGGTCGCCGAGCAGCGGATCGGGTTCTCCCTCACCGCCGATCACCGAGTCATCGACGGAGCGGACGCGGCCCGCTTCCTGCGTGACCTCACGACGGTGATCGCCGAGATCGACCTCGCGATCGTCGGGTGAGCAGGCGAGCAATGAGCGACTACGACGTCATCATCATCGGTGGTGGCCCCGGCGGCTACCTGGCCGCCGAGCGTCTGGGCCATGCCGGGATGCGGGTGCTGCTGGCCGAGGCCGACACCGTCGGGGGCACCTGCCTCAATGTCGGCTGCATCCCGACCAAGAGCCTGCTGCACTCGGCCAAGACCTATCGCCATGCCCTCGACGGCGCCATGTTCGGCGTCAATGTCACTGGCGTGCAAGCCGATTGGTCGGCCATGCAGGCCTGGAAAGCCAAGACCGTCGGGACCCTCGTCGGCGGTGTGCAGGCGAACCTGCGCCGCCTCGGCGTGACGATCGTCCATGAGCACGCCCGGGTCGTCGGAGCCGGCCGGGTCGAGGTCGCAGGCAGCGTCCACAAGGCCGACCATGTCATCGTGGCCACGGGATCCGAGCCGGTCATGCCCCCCATCCCCGGGGCCGACGGCCGCGTGGTCGATTCGACCGGGTTGCTCGCCGTCGAGGTCATCCCCGAGCGCCTCGTCGTCATCGGCGGCGGGGTCATCGGGGTCGAATTCGCCAGCCTCTTCGCCGCGCTCGGCTCTCAGGTCGACGTCGTCGAACTCCTCCCCGAGATCCTGCCGTTCATGGACACCGACATCGCCTCACGGGTGCGGGCCGGCATCGAGGGCGTCACCTTCCACCTGGGCTGCCGTGTCGAATCACTTGACGGAGAGCCGGGTTCGACGACGGTGCGCTTCACGGACGCCGACGGGAGCGAACAGGCCCTGACCGCCGACACCGTGCTGATGGCCGTCGGTCGGCGTCCCCGGATCGCCGACTCCGGCGCGGCCGAGGCCGGCCTGGACCTGGTCCGCGGCGCGATCCGTGTCGACGACACGATGCGCACCAACCTCCCGGGCGTATGGGCCGTCGGGGATGTGACCGGGCGCAGTCTCCTCGCGCACGCGGCATACCGGATGGCCGAGATCGCCACGGCCAACATCCTCAGCCTCGGGCGGGTGCCGCCGGGCGAACGGCTGCGCGAGGACACCATCCCGTGGGCCGTCTACGCCATTCCCGAGTCCGCGGGCGTCGGCCTGAGCGAGTCCCAGGCCGAAGCCAGAGGGCTCGACGTCACCTCCGCTGTCGTGCCGCTCTATCTCTCGGGGCGCTTCGTCGCCGAGAACGGCGTCGGGGCCCCGGGCGCCGTCAAGCTCGTCGCCGAGACCGGCTCGCGGGTGGTGCGCGGAATCCACATGCTCGGAACCTATGCCCCCGAGATGATTTGGGGCGCCGTGAGCGTGCTCGAAAACGAATTGACCATCGACGACCTGCGCCAGATCGTCTTCCCTCACCCCACCGTCTCCGAGGGCATCCGCGAGGCGTCATGGGCCATCTTCAGCTAAGCCGCCCGCCCCTGCCACCGAAGGTAGATATGAAATGACCAAGTCCCTGATCGTCGACCCGAGCGTCGTACGCCGGCACGATGTCGTCGCGCTGCGCGAGCTCCCCGTCAACGCCTTTGAGATGAACTGGGCCGCCGAGGTCGAGCGACTCGGCAAGGACGGGATGCGCGATGTGCTGCGGGACATGGTCACTATCCGCGAGTTCGAGTCGATGCTCGATTCGCTGAAGAAGACCGGCAGCTGGCTCGGCCTCGAATACAACCACCGCGGCCCCGCCCACCTGTCGATGGGTCAGGAGGCGGCGGCGGTCGGCCAAGCCATGGCGCTCGAACCCGTCGACTTCGTCTTCGGCTCCCACCGCAGCCATGGGGAGATCCTCGCCAAGTGCCTGTCGGCGATCCGCAAGACCGACGCGGACCAGCTAGCCGCGACCATGGAGGGATTCCTCGATGGGGACACGCTGCGGTATGCCGAGAAGCTCCCGAGCCAGGGCTTGGAGGAAGTAGCTCTCAACTTCGTCCTCTTCGGCACGCTCGCCGAGATCTTCGCCCGGCAGTCGGGCTTCAACCGCGGGATGGGCGGCTCCATGCACGCCTTCTTCACCCCGTTCGGGTCGATGCCCAACAACGCGATCGTGGGTGGCTCAGCACCGATCGCGCTCGGCTCGGCGCTGTTCAAACGGATCAACCGGCAACCGGGGATCGTCATCGCCAATATCGGCGACGCCTCCATGGGCTGCGGCCCCGTCTGGGAGGCGATGACCTTCGCGGCGATGGACCAGTTCCGCAACCTGTGGCGCGAGGAGGACGGTGGGAACCCGCCGATCATCTTCAACTTCTTCAACAACTTCTACGGCATGGGCGGACAGACCTCCGGCGAGACCATGGGCTTCGGCACCCTTGCTCGCGTCGGCGCCGGCGTCAACCCCGAGCAGATGCACGCCGAACGCGTCGACGGCTACAACCCCCTCGCCGTGGCCGACGCCATCCGCCGCAAGAAGGAAATCCTCCTCGAGGGCCGAGGACCGGTGCTGCTCGACACCATCACCTACCGGTTCGCCGGCCATTCCCCGTCCGACGCCTCCAGCTATCGCACCCGCGACGAGGTCGAGCTGTGGGAGCACGCCGACCCGATCCATGCCTTCGGCGAGCTGCTGGTGAGCAAGAAGGTCATGACGCAGGGCGCCATCGACACGATGCGTGAGGAGGTGCGCGACCGCTTGCTCGAGGTGCTGCGCATCGCCACCGACGAGGACCTGTGCCCGCGGGTGACCGACCGGTTCATCGAGTCGGTCATGCTCTCCAATGGCAACGAGCCTGCCCTCGCCGAGGGCGAACCCGAACTCTCCGAGCCGGTTTCGGAGAACGCGCGCACCAAGTCGCTGGCGACCAAGGTCCGCACGGCCCACGATTCCGACGGCAAGGCCGTGTCGAAGATCAAGATGTTCACCTTCCGCGACGCCCTCTTCGAGGCGATGGCGCATGGCTTCGCGACCGATCCAACCATGGCCGCGTGGGGCGAGGAGAACCGGGACTGGGGTGGCGCCTTCGCCGTCTATCGCGGGCTGACGGAGATGCTGCCCTATCGGCGCATCTTCAACTCCCCCATCAGCGAGGCCGCCATCGTCGGAGCCGGTGTCGGCTATGCGCTTTCCGGCGGTCGCGCGGTCGTCGAGCTGATGTACTGCGACTTCCTCGGTCGCGCCGGCGACGAGATTTTCAACCAGGCCGCCAAGTGGCAGTCGATGTCGGCTGGGCTGCTGAAGCTGCCGCTCGTTATCCGCGTGTCCGTGGGTAGCAAGTACGGCGCCCAGCACTCGCAGGACTGGTCGGCGCTGGTGGCTCACATGCCGGGTCTCAAGGTCTACTTTCCCGCCACCCCGACCGACGCCAAGGGCATGCTCAATCTGGCGCTGCGCGGCACCGACCCCGTCGTCTTCCTCGAAAGCCAGTTGCTCTACGACAAGGGCGAGGAGTTCGAGGCCGGCGGGGTGCCGGAGGGCTACTACGAGACCCCCGAGGGCCTGCCCGTCGTGCGGCGGGCCGGATCCGACCTGACGATCGCGACATACGGCGCGACGCTCTATCGGGCCATGGAGGCGGCCGACCTCCTGCAGGAGCGCCACGGCCTGTCGGCCGAGGTGGTCGACCTGCGATTCCTGTGCCCGCTCGACTACGAGCCGCTGCTGGAGTCGGTGCGCAAGACCCACCGCCTGTTGCTGGCTTCCGATGCGGTGCAACGGGGTTCGTTCCTGCAGCAGGTCGCCGCCGATGTCCAGACCCTGGCCTTCGACGTCCTGGACGCACCGGTCACGGTCGTGGGCTCGCGCAACCACGTCACCCCCGCCCCAGAGCTGGAGGACATCTTCTTCCCGCAGGCCGAGTGGATCCTCGACGCCGTCCACGAGCGGATCGTGCCGCTGCCCGGGCATACGCCCACGAGCAACCAGACCGAGGGCGAACTGATGCGCCGCAGCCGGCTCGGGGTGTAGCCGCATGACGCGTCCGGCCATCGTCGTCGCCGGCGACAGCCTGATCGACTTCGAACCGATCCGGTTGCCCGCGGGCGATGTCGCCTATCGTCCGCACTGCGGCGGTTCGTGTCTCAATGTCGCCATCGGCCTCGGCCGCCTGGACGTGCCGACGGCATTCCTCGGGCGGTTATCCACCGACCACTTCGGCCGGATGCTGCGCGCCCATCTGGCCGAGGCCGGCGTCGGCACGGACCTGATCCTCGAGACCGACGACCTCACGACACTCGCCATGGTGCACCTGAGCGAGGGCGGGCAGCCGTCCTATTCCTTCCACGCCTCCGGCGCCGCGGACCGCGGCCTCACGCGCCAGCACCTGACCGAATCCTCCTGGGGCGGAACGCTTCCCGAGGGAGCAGCGCTGCACATCGGATCCATCGCCTTGGCGATGGAGCCGCAGGCGAGCACCTTGACCGAGCTCTTCCTCGGCGAGGCCGGTCGCCGGGTGCTCACTCTCGACCCCAACGTGCGGCCCTCCCTCGTCACCGATCACGAAACCTTCGTCTCCCGCATCGAGGCGCTCGCTCGCGTGAGCACGATCGTCAAGTGCAGCGATGAGGACTGCGCCGCCATCGCCCCCGGCGCGCCGCCGGAGCAGGTGATGCGCCGCTGGCTCGACGAAGGGGTCAGTCTCGTCGTGCTGACCGAAGGGAGCAAACCCGTTCGTGCCTGGACCCGGCACGCGTCGGCGGCCTACCAGCCGCCGCCCGTGCCCGTCATTGACACCATCGGCGCCGGGGACTCGTTCATGGCCGCGCTCTTGGCCGACCTGCACCACACCGGCCGGCTCAGCGTCGCGGCGATCGAGGCGCTGGATGATGCTGCGCTGGAAACGATCTTGACATGGGCCGGCACGGCTGCGACGCATACGGTCCAGCAGGCGGGCGCCAACCCGCCCTGGACCACGGACCTGCCCGCCGCCACCTGACCGCTGGTGTCCAGCATCCTGTGTCTGAGCAACCAGTGTCCGAGCAACCAGTGTCCGAGCAACCAGTGTCCGAGCAACCAGTGTCCGAGCGACCAGTGTCCGAGCGACCAGTGTCGTCTCAGCATCGCCCGGTGACCGACGACCGGCCCCGCACGCTGGCGCGCGCGCAGACGTCGCGCGGCGAGCTGGCGTTGCGAGTTCGCGACGGCCTGCAGGGGCCGGTGCACGAACTCATCGTGGCCGGGGTGTTCGCGATGGACGACGCCGAAATGTCGACCGAGATCGAACTGGCCCGCGCAGGGCTGACGGGGTGCGCGAATCCCCGCCGGGTCCTCGTCGGCGGCTTGGGACTGGGGCACACGACGCTGGCGGTGCTGGCGGATGAGCGGGTCGTCTCCGTGACGGTGGTCGAGATCGAGGACACGCTCGTCGCGTGGGCCCGCGAGGGCCTGGTCCCGACGCTGACCCGGGTCGCTGCAGACCCGCGCGTCCACCTCGTCGCCGCCGACGTCGGGGACCATCTCGGCGCGGAGGGCGCGGCATACGACGCGATCCTGCTCGATGTGGACAACGGGCCCAGTTTCCTTGTGCACCAACACAATGCGGGGTTGTATGCCGAGACAAGCCTCCGCGCGATGCTGCGGCGAGTCGCCCCCGGCGGGATTCTCGCGATCTGGGCAGCTCAGCTCGAACCCGGCCTGCTGGCCCGGCTCACACTCCTCGCCGCGGGTGACCCCGGCGTCACCGTCGAGGAGCGGGTCTTGCCGATCGAACGGGAGGGCCGCTCGTTCGACTACGCCATCTATGTGGTGTCCCGGATCGACCAGTGATAGCCCGGACGTGCGTCTGCGCGCCGGTCACCGGGCGGCCAGGGCAGCGTCGTACAACGCCTTCTTGGACAACCCCGTCAGCGCCGCGACCTCGGCGCTGGCGTCCTTGAGCCGGGTGCCGGCCGCAACGAGGTCCTGGACCTGAGCGACGGCGGAGGGCAGGTCCGCGGCCGCCGGTGGCGCGCCGGCCACGACGATGGTGATCTCCCCGAGGACCCCGTCGGCTGCCCACTCCGCGAGCCGGCCCAGATTGTCGCGGCGCACCTCCTCATACGTCTTGGTCAGCTCGCGGCAGACGGCTGCCGGGCGGTCGGCACCGAAGGCCTCGGCCATCGCGGCCAGGGTCGCCGGGGTGCGGTGCGGCGCCTCGAAGAAGACCATCGTGCGCCGCTCGGCGGCGAGCTCGGCGAGTGCCCGGGTCCGCTCCCCCGGCTTGCGCGGGAGAAAGCCGTCGAACGCGAAGCGGTCCACCGGCAGCCCGGAGAGCGCCAGCGCCATCAGGACCGCGCTCGGCCCGGGCGCGCAGGTGACCGGCAGGCCGGCGGCGACTGCCGCGGCGACGAGGCGGTAGCCGGGGTCGGACACCGACGGCATACCGGCGTCCGTCACGAGCAGCACCCGCTCCCCCGCCTGGAGTCGGGCGATCAGGTCGGCGGTGACGGCGGCCTCGTTGTGCTCGTGATAGCTGAGCATCCGCCCTGTGGGCGTGACTCCGAGGGCCGCACACAGTCGCTTCGTGCGCCGGGTGTCCTCTGCCGCAACGACATCGGCGCTCCCGAGTTCCTCAATCAGCCGGGCGCTCGCGTCGCGAGGATCGCCGATGGGGGTCGCGGCCAGGATGAGAGGCATAGCGCCATCATGCATGGCCGCGGGGCGCCCTAGACCCGATGGCCGAGTTCGAGCTTGCGGGCCAGGTAGATCCCGTAGGCCAAGGAGAAGGCGGCCAGGACGGCGCCAGAGAGGAGCACCAGCCGCCACAGCCCGGCCGGGTCGGTCCGGTCGGACAGGTCGGCAAGACCGGCGAGGAACAGGCCACCGCTCACCGCCGCCAGGACGAGGGGGCGGGCATACCAATAGACCATCATCATCGGGCCGACCTCCGGCACGAAGGCCGGCTCGGGCGGCGAGCCGCGAAAGGCCGCCATGAGCGAAGTCCCGGCAAGGATGCCCACGACGATGCCGGACGCCGCGAGTGCCACCCCGACCCGGCCGCCCAGCACGCGCGCCACCACGGCGGTCACCGGCAGACTCACCGTCAGCGCCGTCACCACCGGCGCCACCAGGTGCGCGAGCGCCTCGGATCGGAACGGCAACCCGAACAGCGGCGGCGTCCCCGCGGTGTCGGCGACCAGCCGGACTCCCTCGGTCAGGGCGCCGAAGGCGAAATACGCGACCAGCATGGCCACGATGCCCAAGACGACCGGCGCGGCGGGCGCCGTGGATGCCACCGCGGTGAGCGCGAACGCCCCGGCGAGACCGAGGACGCCCAGGGCGACGGCATACGGTGACCGGCGATAGCCGAGCAGGTCCCGGCGCACCACCGTGGTGTAGCGTCCGCCCGGACGCAGGCGCACCGACCGGGCCCGGGTGACCGGCGCCGCCACGTCGAGGCGCACCGCGCGCAGGTCCCCCGCGAGCACCGCCCCGCCGACGTGCGTCGTGCGCACAGCGTGGGTGCGCAGGTCCTCGATCCGTATGCCGCGCAACGCCTCTCGCAACCCACGCACCCCGCGAGCGCCGGACTGCGCACACTGTCCCGCCAGCCAGGTCAGGGCCACCACCAGCCCCAGGATCCCGCCCCCGAGGACTGCGCCGGCGATTCCGGTCATCCCGCCGATACCTGCGCCGGCGAAGGCACCCCCGACGAGCGCCCCGACGAGCAGCCCGCCCCCGACGCCGCCCACGAGCAACGCCAGGCCCCGCTCGCGCAACACCAGCCAGCGGTCGAGCGCCGAGGCGACGACGGTGTCGATGAACGGCAGCGGCGGCACCACCGGCCCGCGCACCCGGCCGGCCCGCCACGCGGCGAGCACCAGCCCGGCGAGCACGGCGAGGAGGGCGAGCACACCCCATACGGACACGACCGCGGAGCGGACCAACTGCGGATCGGACGTGACCAGCACCGCCCGCAGCACGTTGAACCCGTAGACCCCGCCGAAGATGAGCACGAGATAGCCGGCATAGAGCAGCCGGCGGATCGTCCCGGTGCCCTCCTCTCCGTGCAGGACGAAGAGGGCGTCGTCGAGCGATTCACGTTCTGCGCCATCGTCATTCATCGGCGGGACCCCAGCCGAGGTCGAGGACCTCGTCGGCGAGGCGTTCGGTGAGCGGCGGGTCGTGGGTGGCGACGACCAGGGTCGTGCCCGCGTCGCGTCGGGCGGCGAGCAGGTCGCCGACCAGCACCCGTTTGTCGGTGTCGAGACGCTGCTCGGGTTCGTCGAGGATCAGCAGGTCGCTCGGGCGGAACAGGGTCAGGGCGAGCCGGAAGAGCTGTCCCTGGCCGGAGGAGAGTTCGTGTGGGAAGCGTTGGGCGAGGTCGCCGATGCCGAGCAGGCCGAGCGCGTCGCCCACCCGCTCCTCGCACGTGTCGGAGTCGCCGCCCCAGGTGGCGTCGATGAGCGTCAGGTGGTCCCGCAGCGTCAGGTCACGGTATGCCGCCGGCGCACCCAGCAGGGCCGCCACCCGCCGCCGGATGGTCTTGTCGCGCTCGTCGCTGGGCCGGCCGTCGATCGTCACCGTGCCGGTGGTCGCCGCGAGCGTGCCGGCGACGATCTTCAAGAGGGTGGTCTTGCCGATGCCGTTGCGGCCGCGCACGACGAGGGCCCGGCCGGGTTCGGCCGTCACGGACGTCGGCGCCAGCAGCGTCACGACGCCGATCGTCTTGCTCACCCGATCCGCGACCACCCGCGGCCCTGCCGCACTCCCCCCGTTCATAGGGGCACCTTAAGGCGAATCGCGCACCCGCCATCGCACCCAGCAGAGACCACAGCAGAGAGGGCGCACGGGTCACCGCGCTCACGCGGGGCGGCGGGCGTGCAGGAGGATCCGGCTGGACCGCTCGGCTTCGCCGGCCACCTCCCGGCACTCGAGCACCTCCAGGTCGCCGACGCGCTCCCGCATCGCGGCCACGGTGGTGCGAAAGCGCGGCCCCGGGCCCCCAGTACCAGCGCCGTGCGAGACGAGCACAAGGTGGCCACCGGGCGCGAGCCACGAGCGCACGCTGCGCAGCGTCTGCTCCTCCAGATCGACGAAGCACGCCAGGGCCAGGTCGTATGCCGCCGCGGGCCGCCAGGTGCGCACATCGCCGACCACCCACTCCACGTCGACGCCGTGGGCGGCACCAAGCGCCCGGCCGGTCGCGATCCCCGCCGCCGAGAAGTCGATCGCGGTGACCCGCCACCCCTGTTCGGCCAGCCACACCGCGTGTCGGCCCTCGCCGCAGGCGATGTCCAGAGCCGTGCCGCACGCGCCCGGCACCCCCGCGACCACGTCCGTGACCACGTCGCTGACCACGTCGGTGACCACCGGCTCCGGCGCGACGAACGGCACGCGGGCCGGATCGGCATACCGCTGATCCCAGTGCGCGGCATCGTGAACGCTGGCTCTCGGCGGACTCCCCACCCGTGCATCATCCCCACCGCCGCCACGGGATGCCAGAAGCGGACCCGTCGTGGGGTTTCGCGACATACGATGGCGCGCGTGACCCGGACCGAGGAGCTGCGCGAGCGCCTGCTCGGATACCGGCCCACCGACCGGCTGGCCGGGTGGCTCGGCCCCCTGCTGTTCGCCGTCCTCGGCGGGATCCTGCGGTTCTGGGCGCTCGACCGGCCCCACCAACTGGTCTTCGACGAGACCTATTACGTCAAGCAGGGCGTCTCCATGCTCGACTACGGGGTCGAGATGCGCTGGAACGGCGAGGGCAAGGTCGTCGACCCGCTCTTCACCCACGGCAACACCAAGGTCTTCATCACCGACAACGGCGACATGGTCGTGCACCCGCCGGTGGGCAAGTGGGTCATCGCGTTCGGGGAGTGGCTCTTCGGGCCGACCTCCTCGTGGGGCTGGCGGTTCTCCGTCGCCGTGCTCGGGACGCTGTCGATCCTCATGGTGGGGCGAATCGCCCGGCGGCTGTTCCGCTCCAGCTTCCTCGGCACCCTCGCCGCCTTCCTCACGGCATTCGAGGGGCACCACTTCGTCCACTCCCGCACGGGGCTGCTCGACCTGATCCTGATGTTCTTCGCGCTCGCCGGCTTCGGGGCGATCCTCATCGATCGCGACCAAATGCGCGAACGGCTGGCGCAGCACACCGGGCGGCTGTCGCGGCATACGTATGAGGCGTGGGCGCCCCTGCTCGGCATCCGCGCCTGGCGGTGGGTCGCCGGGCTGTGCCTCGGCCTGGCGGCGGGGACCAAGTGGTCGGGCGCGTTCTTCCTCGTCGGCTTCGGGCTGATGAGCGTGCTGTGGGACATGGGCGCCTTCCGCGCTGCCGGCATCAAGCACTGGGTGGCCTCGGCGCTCGTCGTGCAGGGACCACTCGCGTTCGTCGCCATGGTGGGCACGGCGGCTGTGACCTATCTGGTGAGCTGGACCGGCTGGTTCCTCTCCGACCACGGTTACAAACGGCATTGGGCGGACACGCACCCGTCCGAGAGCTTCGGCTGGATCCCGGGATCGCTTCGGTCGCTGTGGAGCTACCACCAGGAGGCCTACACCTTCCACCAGGGGCTGACGGCGCCGCACGACTACATGGCCAACCCGTGGTCGTGGATCATCCAGGCCCGCCCGACGTCCTTCTTCTACGAGAGCCCCAAGCGCGGCGTGGACGGATGCACGGTCAACGAGTGCTCCAAGGCGATCTCGTCTCTCGGTACCGTCTCGATCTGGTGGCTCGCGGTTATCGGGATCTTCTTCTGCCTGTATCACTGGATCTTCCGCCGCGACTGGCGCGCCGGGGCGCTGCTGTGCGGGCTCGCCGCGGGCTGGCTGCCGTGGATGGACCTGCAGCACCGGACGATCTTCCAGTTCTACTCGATCGCCTTCGAGCCGTATGTCGTGCTCATCGCGACCTTCATGCTCGGGTTGATGCTCGGCCGGCGCGGTGACCCGTGGCCGCGGCGGCGCCGCGGCCTGCTCGCCGTGGGGGCCTTCTGCCTGGTCACCCTAAGCCTGTTCGCGTTCTACTGGCCGATCTACACCGCCCAGGTGGTGCCCTACAGCTTCTGGGCCGCCCACATGTGGTTCCCCTCCTGGATCTGATCCGTGCGAAACCCGTTGGGGCCCAGGTAACTTCTGCTAGCAGAGGCTAGTCAAATCAGCACAGCTTGCTAGGTCTGCTGATTTGACTAACCTCTGCTGAGTTCGCCCCGGAGCGGGCCGGTCCGGCCTCCGGCGTCGGACTGTCGGACCCGCGACATATGGTCTGAGGCGTGTTCATCCTTCCCGGCGAGACGCGCGCGACGGTCAGCGCCTCCGACCTGCGCGCCGCCGCGGCGTGCGAGTGGGGGTTGCTGAGGGCTTTCGACGTCATGCTCGGGCGGGCGGAGGCGGTGCCCGGTGGCGACGACCCGGTGCTGGAGCGCACCGTCGCCCTCGGCCTGGCGCACGAGCAGCGGGTGCTGCGCGAGCTGGTGCGCGACCACCCCGGTGCCGTGCGCGAGATCCCGCGCCCACCGCATACCCGCGAAGGGCTGGAGGCCGCCGTCGCGACAACCCGGGCTGCCCTGGCCTCCGACGCGAGCGTGATCTATCAGGCCGCCTTCGTCGCGGGACGCTTCGCCGGGTATGCCGATTTCGTCGTCCGCGACGATGCCGGCCGCTGGCAGGTGTGGGACACCAAGCTGGCGCGGGAGGAGACGGTCGCGAGCCTGCTGCAGCTTGCGTCGTATGCCGATCAGCTGCGGTCGACGGGGGTCCCGGTCGCCGACGACGCCGTCCTCGTGCTCGGCAACGGCGACCACCGGACCTTCCCGCTGGACGTCATCCTCCCGGTCGCGCGCTCCCGGATGACGCGGCTGCTGGGGCTGCTCGATGCCCATCAGGACTCCGGATTGCCGGCGCTGTGGGGGTCCGAGGGCGTGCACGCCTGCGGGCGGTGCCCGGCGTGCGAGGCCGAGTTGCGCGCCCACGACGACGTCCTGCTGGTCGCCGGTGTCTATACCTCCCAGCGCAAGCGCCTCCTCGCCGCCGGGGTGACGACCATGGAGGAGTTGGCGGAGCGCACCGACCCGGTCCCCGATCTGCCCGACTCGGTGCTGAGCCGCGTGCGCGCGCAGGCCCGCTTGCAGCGGCGGCAGGCCGCCACGGGTGAGGTCACGTCCGAGATCATCGACGCCCTCCCCATCGCGGCCCTGCCGCCGCCGAGCGCCGGCGACGTCTTCTTCGACTTCGAGGGCGACCCGATGTGGTCCGAGCCGGGCTCGCGCTCGTCGGGACTCGAATACCTCTTCGGGGTCGTCGAGGCACCGGTCGGCGGCGCACCGCCGGTGTTCCGGGCCTTCTGGGCGCACGACCGGGCCCAGGAGCGGCAGGCGCTGCGCGACTTCCTCGACTATGTGGCGGAGCGGCGAAAAGCCTTCCCCGACATGCACATCTATCACTATGCCGCCTATGAGAAGTCGGCCCTGCTCCGGCTCGCCGCGCGCTATGGCGTGGGCGAGCAGGAGGTCGACGATCTCCTGCGCGAGGGAGTGCTCGTCGATCTGTATGCCGTGGTCCGCGCCGCGGTGCGTGTCTCGCAGGAGTCATATTCGATCAAGAAGCTCGAGCCGCTCTATATGGGCGAGGAGCTGCGGCGCGGACCGGTCGCCACCGGCGGCGACTCGATCGTGGCCTATCACGAGTTCGTCCAGGCGCGGATCGAGGGGCGCGAGGAGGAGGCCGTCCAGCGGCTGGAGTCGATCCGCGCGTACAACGAATACGACTGCCTTTCGACGCTCCGGCTGCGCAACTGGCTGCTCGCCCAGGCCGACGGCAGCGGCGCGGGAGCGGCGCTGGTCCAGGTCGACGTCGATGCCGGGACGAGCGAGGCCGGCGGGAGCGAGGGCGGCACGGGCCAGGCAGGCGGTGGTGGGGCAGGCGCGGGCGGGGTCGACGCGGCGCCGGGTGCCGACCGGCCGGCCGGCACCATGTGGGCGCGGGCCGAGGCCCTCGAGCAGCAACTGCGCGAACTCCTCGGCGACAAACCTGCGCACGAGCGCACCCGCGACGAGCAGGCGCTGGCGCTGGTTTCGGCTGCGCTGCAATACAACCGGCGCGAGGTCAAGCCCTATTGGTGGCTGCACTTCGACCGGCTGCGGCACCCGGTCGACGAGTGGGCCGGCCAAGCCGAGGTCTTCCTTGTCGGGCAGGCCGAGGTCGTCGCCGAGTGGGGCAAGACGGGCAACCAGAAGGTGCTGCGGCGCCGGTTGGAGGTGACCGGCCGGCAGGGACGCGGCAGCCGTCCCGCCCGCGTGGGCGACTCCTACCAGGTCGTCTATGACGTGCCCCCGCCGCCACAACTGCGCCCGGTCAGCCCCGCGCTGCGGGTCTGCGAGACCCACGCGACGATCATCGCCGTCGGGGCCGCGTCGACGCTGGCGGCACCCGATCAGCCGGGCGGCGACCAGACGTGGATCCTCGAAGAGACCCTGCCCAAGAAGTTCGAGCCGTTCGCCGCCGCCCCGCTGGCCCTGGTGCCCGGCCCACCACCGGGCACCAAACACCTCGACGCTGCCGTCGCCGACATCGCGGAGCAGGTTGCCGCGGAGTGGCCCGACCTGCCGGCGCGCGCGGGCCTCGACATCCTGCGGCGGACCCCGCCCCGTTTGCTCGGCGACGCCGAGCTGCCGGCGCTCGACGGTTCTCCCGAGCAGTTCGTGACGGCGATCACGGCCGCGACGCTTGCGCTCGACCACTCCTATCTCGCCGTCCAGGGCCCGCCCGGCACGGGCAAGACCTATGTCGGGGCGCACGTCATCGCCCGCCTGGTGCGCGAGCACGGTTGGAAGGTCGGGGTCGTCGCCCAGTCGCATGCCGCGGTCGAGAACGTCCTCGACGCCGTCGTGCGCGCCGGGCTCGACGGCGCGCGCGTGGGCAAGTACGCGCCGGGGCGCGTCGACCCGCCGTGGCGGCACTTCGCCGACCGCGACAAGGACCTCGCGCAGTTCAGCAGCGCCCATGCCGAGGCCGGCTACGTCGTCGGCGGCACGGCATACGACTTCACCAATCCCCACCGGTTCGCACCCGGACAGCTGGACCTGCTCGTCATCGACGAGGCCGGTCAATACTCGCTCGCCACGACGCTGGCGGCCTCGCTCGTCGCGGACCGGCTGCTGCTGCTCGGCGACCCCCAGCAGCTGGGCGAGGTCAGCCAGGGCCAGCATCCTGAGCCGGTCGCCCGGAGCGCGCTGGGCTGGCTGATCGCCGGCCGCGACACCCTGGACCCGGCATACGGCTACTTCCTGGCGAGCACGTGGCGGATGCACCCCCGCCTGGCCGAGCGCATATCCGAGCTGTCGTATGCCGGTTCCCTCGGGTCGCAGGACTCCGTGACCGCCGCGCGGTCGCTGGACGGGGTCGATCCCGGCGTCCACGTGCTACCGGTCGCGCACCGCGACAACACCGTCGAATCGGTGGAGGAGGCGCAGGCCATCGCCGCGCGCATCGGCGAGTTGCTCGGCGCGCCGTGGGACGATCCCGACGAGCCGGGTGGTCCCCGCCCCTTGGTGGCGGGCGACTTCCGGGTCGTCACGCCCTACAACGCGCAGGTCGCGCGGGTGCGCGAAGTCCTCGACGCGGCGGGTCTTCCCGAGGTGCCCGTCGGCACGGTCGACAAGTTCCAGGGCCAGGAGGGCGTCATCGTCTTCGTGTCGATGGCCGCCTCCGCGCGCTCGGACGTCGCGCGGGGTATGCGGTTCCTGCTCGATCGCAACCGACTCAACGTGGCCCTGTCGCGGGGCAAGTGGGCGGCGTATGTCGTGCACTCCCCCGAGCTGACCGACTTCACCCCCTCCAGCGCCCACGAGTTGCTGCTGCTCGGGGCGTTCCTCCGGCTGACCCGCGCTCCCGACGTGGCGCCGGCCACGACTTCGGCGGACGCTCCGACGCGCACATACGAGCAGGTCACCCTATGGTGAAGTGCGGGGCGACCCGGCCCCTGGCATACCAAGGGAGGCACAACCCATGCCGAGCTCGAAGCAGTCCATCCGCACTCTTGCCGCCGTAGCCCTGATCGCCGGCACCACCGCCGTCACGGCACCGCAGGCATCGGCGAAGCCCGAATCGCCGGCGTCCGGCCCGACCACCGGAGCGTGCGCGTTCACGCCCCTGGAGGACCAGACCTACTCGACGTGGACCGGCCTGCCGCCGGACCCCAAGAAGGCCCAGACCCATGGCAAGGCGGCCGTGGTCCTGCAGACCAATCACGGCGACATCCCCGTCATCCTCGACAAGGCCGGCGCCCCGTGCACGGTCGCGAGCTTCCTCTATCTGACCAAGGAGAAGTTCTACGACGGCACCCAGTGCCACCGGCTCACCGCCTACCACACGGCGCCCTACGCGCTCTCGGTGCTCCAGTGCGGTGACCCGCTCGGCACCGGCTGGGGCGACCCGGGCTACTGGTTCAAGGACGAACTCAACACGGCCAAGTCGCTCCCCAACTGGCCCGGCTTCGAGGACGGCTCCCGCAAGAACTACACCCGCGGCCTGCTCGCCATGGCCAACGGCGGCCCCAACACCAACGGCAGCCAGTTCTTCCTCGTCTACGAGGACTCGCGGCTGCGGCCCGACTACACCGTCTTCGGCTACATCACCGAGGAGGGCATGAGGGTCCTGGACACGATCGCCGCCGGCGGGGTGGCGCCGGGTGACGGGGGCTATCCCGAGGACGGCGCGCCCGCGATGACGACCACCATCGAGCGGGCCAAACGCACCGGCGCGGGCGCGGCCGGCGCCTGAGAGAATCGGTGCAGGGATGAAACGTATGATCCGCCTCGGCGTGAGCAGTGTCGGCCTCGCCGCCGGGCTGGACGTCCCGTGGGATATCGCCTTCCTCAGCTCGACGCGTTACCTGCTGACCGACCGGCCGGGCCGGCTGCGCATCGGCAGCACGAACGGCGGGGCCTTGCGCACGGTCCGGGCGGACTTCTCCGACCTGCGCGTCGAAGGCGAGGCGGGGCTGCTCGGCCTGGCCCTCGACCCCCGCTTCGGGACCAACCGGCTGTTCCACACCTGCCAGTCCGACGCCCCGTCCGGCGACAACCGGGTCATCCGCTGGCGCTTGTCGGCCGACCACACGTCCGCGGTCCGGGTGGGTGCACCGGTGATCACCGGCATACCCGGTGGGGTCAACCACAACGGGTGCCGGGTGCTCTTCGGGACCGGATGGCAAGCTCTGGGTGAGCACCGGTGACGCGTTCACCGGTCCGGTCCCGCAGGACCGGAACAGCCTGGGAGGCAAGGTGTTGCGGGTGAACGCCGACGGGACGGTGCCGCAGGACAACCCGTGGGCGGGCGCGCCCGGCCCGGCAAAATATGTGTGGACCTATGGCCACCGCAACGTCCAGGGGCTGGCCCGCCGGCCCGGCACGGCCCAGATGTGGACGGCCGAACACGGACCCGACCGCGACGACGAGGTCAACCTCATGGTCAAGGGCGGCAACTACGGCTGGGACCCGGTTTTCCCGGACGGCACCGAGGGGTACAACCAGGCGGTCCCGATGACCGACCTGGTCAAGTTCCCGGCGGGATCCAGGCGAAGTGGTCCTCGGGCTATCCGACGATCGCGACCAGCGGACTGACCTTCACAACCGGGGCCCGGTGGAAGTCGTATGACGGGGCGTTGCTGGTCGCGCAGCTCAAGGGCGAGGGGGTCATGGTGCTCACACTGGACCCCGCCGGCGCGGTGATCTCGCGCAGCGAGTTCGCGGCTCTCAACGACCGCTTCGGCCGGCTGCGCACCGTGCGTCAGGGTCCCGACGGCTCGCTCTATGTCTTGACGTCGAATCGCCTCGCGGGATCGAACAAGGTCCTGCGCGTCACGCCCGCCGGTTAACCCGACAGGGGACCCCACTCGACGGGCGAGATGTGCACTCTCGTCGGGCAGGAGTGCCTTCCGCCTCCGAGCGGAAGACCCTCTTCTTCACCTCCTTCGGCATCGAGCTCACGCTCGGCAGTCTCGGTCATCACTGACCCTTCCCGCCAGCCACGCTGTCCGCGGATCGGAAGCGTCATGAGAAGGCCCTTCGCTGGGCCCAGAGGGAGTTCGGCGCCGTGCTGATCTGGGGTATCGAGGACAGTCGGCACCTGTCGGCTCGGTTGGAGATCGATCTACTCCTCGCCCTGCGCCAGATGATGCACAACGTGCCAGCAGCTGCTCTGTAGCAGAACGGTGCTACCAGCCCCTGCTGCCTTTGCGTCTACCGGGACGGCACCCCGCCCGCTGCTCGTGTCTCCATGAGCGGATCGCGTTCCGGCGAACGACTGCCCTGCCGGGTCGCAGCGACGGGGTATTACCGTCGTTCGACCTGCGTGGCCGCAGCGGGCCGCTACTGGTCGACTTCGGTGAACGCGACAGCGAATCTCGTGGGTCGGGCGTCCAGCCGGTACCGCGGCAGGACGCCGGGGCCGCAGGCGGCGGAGCCGATGCCATGGTGGGCGGCGTCGAGGTTGACCCAGATGCGGTCGCTTGGGCGGAGATCGCTGGCATGCTGGGCGGTCTCGAGGGTCTCGCTCGTCCAGCGCCGGGCGGTGAAGTCGAAGCACGCGAGGCCATTGATCTTCAGTCCGTGTCCGTGCTTGTCGGTGAGGGCCGCCCAGCGGACCTCGGTTCGGTTGCCGTTCTCCTGTGGCATGATGTAGGGGGTCTGGAGGTCCTCGACGGTGCTGGTGAACCGGCCGACCCGCGCGGCCTGCCGGGTGTCTGGGTAGGCTTCGCCGGGACCGCGACCGAACCATTCGATCTTCCCAAGCCTGGCGGGCACCGCAAGGCGGAGACCGAGTCTTGGCAGTGGGACGGGCCAGGTGCCCTCTGGCACGACGACGAGCGACAGGACCAGCATCTGGTCGGCAACGGTCCAGGTGTAGGTCGTCCGCAGCCCGACATCGGTTCCCGCCGGGGCCTCTCGTGCGTGGACTACCACTGCATCATTCTCGGTCAGGACCTCGATCACTCGATGACGCATCCTGTGCAGTCCGAGGTCGCGCCATTGCGCTGCCAGGCCGCCGCCATCCTCAGGAGCCCCGCGGTCGTTATCGGTTGGTGCGCGCCAGACGTCCAACCTCGGTCCCTCCACCTCTAGGGAGCCCAGCGCGCGCAGCCGGCCACTGATCGGGTCGAACGCGCCCGGGCCCAGCCTGAGTCCGTTCTCGTCCACCACGGGCGATGCGTGGCGGCGAGGCGGCGGGAGCGGCTGGCCGGGCGACACCGGGATCTGACCCCAGGCCACCTCGTGGCCGGCGGGCGCCCAGTCGGTATCAGCCGCGAGCACGGCCTGTACGGTCAGCCACGATTCGCCGGACCTTGACGGCAACTGCGGGAATGGGAGTTCGACCTCTCGGCCGGGACGGACCGTCGGGACGTCGAGGGGCCCAGCAGCCAGCGGAACGCCCTCCGTCTCCAGCGTCCAGTTGAAACCCAGGTGCGACAGGGTGCGGAAATCATAGCGATTCCCGATCAGCAGCGTGCCTGCCGAAGCGCCTGCGCGAATGCGGACCGGCTCGATGACCTTCTTGAGTTCGAGCAGCGCTGGCGACGCGGTGCGATCGGGGAAGATCAATCCGTCGGCGACGAAGTTGCCGTCGTGGACCGGTTCGCCGAAGTCCCCTCCGTAAGCGAAGAACGGCCTACCTTCCGGGGTGTACTGACGCAGGCCGTGGTCGATCCATTCCCACACGAAGCCGCCCTGGCAGCGGGGGTAGCGCTCGAACAGTTCCTGATACTCCGAGAAGCCGCCCGGCCCGTTTCCCATGGCGTGGCCGTACTCGCACAAGATGAACGGCAGGGTACGGCGGCGTGCGTCAAGTGCCGGGTCGCGCAGAGGCTCTTCGGTGCCTTGACCGATCGCTTCGACCTCCGCGTGGTCGGCGTACATGCGGCTGTAGACGTCGACATTGGCGCAGGTCTGATCGCCCTCGTAATGCAGCGGCCGGGATGGATCGCGAAGCCGGGTCCACTGAGCCATCGCTGCCAGGTTCCGTCCGCTGCCGCTCTCGTTGCCCAGCGACCACATGATGATGCTGGGATGGTTCTTGTCGCGCTCGACCATCCGGCGCATCCGGTCCACGAGCGCGTCTTCCCATCGCGGGTCGTCGGCGGGGTTGCCCCGCCACCCGACCCGTTCGAATCCGTGGGTCTCCAGGTCACACTCGTCGATAACGTAGAGGCCGAGTTCGTCGCACAGGTCTAGGAAATGCGGGTGCGGCGGGTAGTGACTGGTGCGCACCGCGTTCAGATTGTGCGCTTTCATCATTGTCACGTCGCGGCGCATTAGCTCCCCGGAGACCGTTCTGCCGTGGTCGGTATCGAATTCGTGCCGGTTGACCCCGCGTAGCAGGATTGGGCTTCCGTTGACCTTCAGCAGCCCGTTTTCGACGACCACGGTGCGGAATCCGATTCGGACTGGCACCCGTTCGCCATGGGTCGCCAGCGTCCCGTGGTAGAGCCGCGGCACCTCGGCGCTCCACGGCTCAACCCGGTCGATGCGCGCCGTGTCACCGGTCGCGATATCGAGTGCCAGTTCGGGGACGACCAGCCTGGCGGGCGCGCTGGCCTCGATACGCAACGAACCCTGCCCAGTGACGTGGTCGTACCCGGTATGCACGAAGAAGTCATCCAGTGAGGCTGTCGGCCTGGCCAGCAACGCGACGTCGCGGAAGATACCCGAGAGCCACCACATGTCCTGATCTTCTAGATACGAGCCGGCGGACCATTGGTGCACGCGTACGGCGAGCACGTTCTCGGCACCGGGTCGTAGCAGTGCGCCCACGTCGAACTCGCTCGGGAGTCGACTGCCCTGGGCGGAGCCGATTTCCTCGCCGTTGAGCCAGGCACGCAGGCAGGAGTCGACCCCGCCGAATCTCAGTATCGCGTCGAGACCGGCCCACTCGTCTGGGACAGCGAAGGTGCGCCGGTAGTCGCCGGTCGGGTTCTCATCCGGCACGTGGGGTGGCTCGACGGGGAACGGATACCTCACATTGGTGTAAGCCGGGGCGCCGTAGCCGTGGAGTTGCCAGTGTGATGGCACCGGTAACCGGTCCCAGCGGGTGTCGTCGTACGTCGGGGCCACAAAGTCCAGGGAGGCGCCGATCCGCTCCGAAAACCGGAATGCCCACTGACCGGCCAACGACAGCTGTGGTGCGTCGGAGGCGAACCAGGCGCGAGGATCACGCGTGCCTCGGTTCGGTTCCACTACGCCGTCGCGGGTTTCGAGAGGCCAGGTTTGCCGGTGCGGATCATCCCTTGACGCCACCAGCACCCAGTCCGCCTCGCCAGTATCGCTGCAGCATCAAGAAGGCGGCGATGATGGGCACGACCGACAGCAGTGCCCCGGTGAGCACTGCTGTTGCGAGCGTGGGGTCCTGCTGGGTCTGAGAATTCCAGGAATACAGGCCCAGCGTCATCGGGAACAGCTTTCGGTCGACCAGCATGATGAGCGGCAGGAAGAAGTTGTTCCAGATGACGACGAACTGGAACAGGAAGATCGTCACCAGCGCCGGCTTCATCAGCGCAGTCGCCATCATGAGGAAGATCCGGAACTCGCCCACACCGTCCAGGCGCGCGGCCTCGATCAGGGCATCGGGCACGGAGGCCGATGCGTAGATCCGGGACAGGTAGACGCCGAACGGGCTCACGAGGCTGGGCAGCAGCACCGACCAGTAGGTATTCGTCAGCCCGACCGCCGCGAAGATCAAGAACAGCGGCAGGGCAAGGGCGGTTGCCGGCACCAGCACTCCGGCGAGGATTGTGTTGAAGGTGGCCTCACGGCCACGGAACTCATATTTGGCCAGTGCATAGCCGGCCATTGCGGCGATGACCGTCCCGATGGCGGCGCCCACCCCGGCGTACAGCACGCTGTTGAGCAGCCACCTCCAGAAGATGCCGCCGTCGCGGTTCACGGTGTCTGAGACATTCGTACCGAGCTGGAAGTGGGAGAACCACAGACCGGGAGTGGTTGTCAGGTCGCCGCGGCTCTTGGATGAGGCGACGAAGAGGTACCAGAGGGGCAGCATGAAACACGCCATGGCCGTGAACATGACCGCGACCGGCAGCACCGATTCGAGCGGGCCTCGTTTCCACTTCTGCGTCGGCTGGGGGGCGGTCCCCACGGAGGTGCTCATGAGTTCTCCCATCGTTGGGTGAGCCTGAGGAAGACGAACGACAGCACAGCCGTGGCCATGGCGAGCAAGAACGACACGGCCGCGGCGTAGTTGTAGGCGTTGCCCGACGCGGCCGTGAAGGCCAGGAGGTTAGGTGTGTAGGTGCTGGAGATGCTCGTCGAGATGCTGCGCAGCACCTGCGGTTCCGCGAACAGCTGCAAGGTTCCGATGATGGAGAAGACCCCGGTCAGGATGACCGAGTCGCGGATCAGCGGGATCTTGATCCGCAGGGCGGTCTGCCACGCGTTGGCGCCGTCGATGCGTGCGGCTTCGTAGATGTCCTGGTCGATCGCTTGGAGGTTGGAATACATGATCAGCATGTTGTATCCGGCGTACGTCCAGGTCACGATGATAGCGATGGACCACAGCACCCATGTGTTCCCGAGGAAGTCGATGGGAATCAGGTCGGCGACCGGGCCGAGGCCAGGTGTGAACAGGAAGCCCCACACGATGGCACCGATCACTACTGGGACGGCGTACGGGACGAAGTAGGTGAGTCGGAAGAAGCGCTTGAAGCGTGCGGTTCTAGAGTCGAGCAGGAGGGCGAAGGTCAGCGCAATGACCAGCATCGCCGGCACCTGGATGAACCCGAACAGCAGCACTCGCCCCACGCTCGCGATCAAGGCGGGGTCCTTGAGTGCCTGGCCATAGTTCGACAGTCCACCCCATGCGTCTTCGGCGGGACCGAACGCACCCTTACGCGTGGTCACGAAGAAGCTGCGCACGAACGCGTAGCAGATCGGCACGATGTAGAACAGCAGGAAGAGGATTGCGAACGGAGAGAGGAGCCCGACGATCGCTCGCCGCTCGGCCCTCCTAGAAGGGTTTTCACTGCGGGCAGGGCGACCGGACGGGCCGCTGGCGTGGTTGCTGCCGCTCTCGGTCGTGTCGAGGCTCATTTGGGCTCCACCTCCAGTGCTTGTAGGCGCATCGCTGTGATGGTGTCCTCCTGCGCCCCAACCAGGGCCTCAGACAGGGTGGAGTCCCCGCCGAGAGCAGCGCCGAAACCGTCGGCGAGCGACGCGTAGGTCTGGGTCATCGTCGGACTCCAGATGAAATCGGGGTCAACGTTATCGGCGGCTTGTGCGAAGACATCGAAGATGTGCTGACCTCCGTAGAACTGCGAAGGCTGTTTCAGGAACGGCAGGTCGAGCCCGGCCCTGGTCGCTGGGTATAGCCCGCCGTTCTGGTTGAGCAATTTCAGCGAATCGGGGTCGGTGTTCAGCCAGAGGGCAAATTGGGCCGCCTCGTATGGGTGGTCGCTGCCACGCAGAACTGCCGTGCTTGAGCCTCCCCAGTTGGCTGCCGTGTGCTCGCCGTCCTTCCAGGTCGGCATCGGCGCCAGCGCCCACTTGCCTGAGGTCGTGGGCACGTTGCTGGCCAGGGTGGCATTCCCCCAGACCGCGCTGACCCACGTGAGCAACTTGCCGTCGGCGAGTGCCTTGTTCCACTGCTGGGAGAAGCCCTGCATGTTGGCCACCAGGCCGCGATCGATCAGGTTCTGCCAGTATTTCGCGACCTCCTCCGTCGGCGCGTCATCGATGTTGACTAGCCACTTGTCTCCGTCGATTTGTGCCCACCGCGCGCCGTTCTGGGATGCTAGGCCAGCGAACCAGCCGGTGTCGCGCTGCGGAAAATGGGTGATCTGGACCGTGGGATCCTGTTTGTGTACTGCCTCGGCGACGGCTGCGAACTGCGCCCAGGTCTTGGGTACTTCGACGCCGTACTTCTCGAACAGATCCTTGCGGTAGAACATCGCCATCGGACCGGTGTCCTGGGGGATGGCGTAGACGCCTGTGTTTCCGAAGGTCACCTGCTTCCAGGCGAAGTCGAAGAACTGGTCGCCGGTGTCCGTCTTCAGGCAGTGCGAGATGTCGCGCAGCCCCTGTTGCAAGCGGAAACTGGGCAGGGTGTCGTACTCAATCTGGGCCAAGTCGGGTTCGTTCCCGGCCTTCAGTGCGTTCGACAGGTTCTGGTATGTGCCCTGGTTGCCGCCGGGCACGGTATTCAGCTCAACCAGGACCTTCGGGTGCTGCGCGTTCCAGAGGTCGACGGCGTCATCGATGCCTGGAACCCAGGACCAGAATGACAGTTTCACGGCCCCCGTGGAGGGTTCGCACACCGTCGAAGCCGCTTGAGGGCCCGCTCCGCTGCACCCGGCTATTGCCAAGGATAGGACGAGCGCGGTGCCAACTGCTCTCAGGCGCCCAGGTCGAATCCCGGTGCCAACAATTCTGTTCCCCCGTTCGCTCTTCACGTGGGTCGCCCTGACTGGTGAGGGTTTGACGAATCATTGGCTTCGCGCATCGAGTCCGCGTCGCCCAATGCGTGAGGAAGGGGCCGCTGTGAGTCAGTCCGTGAATGTCGGGCGATCGGCCGGAGCACACGATCGGCCCTCACCGCTGTCGTGCCAACGGGGGGGCAGTGGGTCAGGAACGTGGGGCCCACGGGTGATCCAGGATCGAGACTGTTCGGTCGAGACGACATGGCACAACACCTCCAAAGTCGGGTGCGGACCGCGAGCATCGAGCCCGTTGCCTCACCATTGGGACACCGCAGTACACGCACAGTACCATAAACCGTGCAGATGACCTAATTTGACGCGCAGAACGGAATCGAAATGTCAGAGGTACGGCGGGGGCCTTACGCCAAGACGGCTGAGCGCCGTCAGCAAATTCTTGACGCTGCCCTCCAAGTGTTCGCGTCGCGCGGCTATCAAGCCGGCTCGATGCGGGAGGTGGCCAGGGTCGCGAACATGGGGCTTTCCACTCTCATGCACCACTTCAACAGCAAGGAAGACCTGCTGCTGGCACTCCTTGAAAGACGGGACGCCGACAGCCCCGGGCAGCGCACCGGCACCGGCGACCTCATCGCCGATGTGCTTTCCCAAGCGCGGTGGAACCAGACCATCCCCGAGTTGATCGCGCTGTACACGGTGCTGTCGGCAGAGTCCATCACAGACGGTCATCCGGGACACGACTACTTCACTGAGCGATTCATCACCGTCCGGCGGGGATTCCAGGAGGAGTTCGAGAAGCTCCGAGACGCAGGACGCCTGCGATCAGGCGTCGATCCCCGGCTCGCGGCAGGCTGTATCACCGCGTTGTGGGACGGGATCCAGCTGCAGTGGCTACTGCAGCCCGACGAGATCGACGTCGTCGCCTACCTGAAGGCTTTCCTTGAACTCATCACCCACCCTGCGGAAGGAACTGTCAGCTATCAGGGGTGACGGGTCTTGTGCCCACAACATGACCAGCCTGCTCCATGCGATGGGAAGGTCTCCCGACTCTTAGCCTCGATCCGGAAGGTGTCACGCTGGTTGAGACACGTCTCGTCACGCGGTCTGTATGAGGGCCTGCTGTGTGGGCTGGCTGATCCAGGCGATGGTGGGGCAGCTTGGGTGGCTGTGGTCGGCGGTTCCCGAAGCGTTCGGGGTGCGCGGCGTAGGCCGCGTTCAGGGTCTGCTGCCGTTGGGCGCGGACCTCGCTCGCGGTGCCGAAATGCACTGACGCCGGGGTGTGCAGGCCGATCCCTGAATGCCGGTGCTCATGGTTGGAGTAGTCGAAGAAACCTCTCCCCGAACGCGCGGGCGTCGGCCAGCGAACCGAACCGTTCGGGGAAGCCCGGGGCGTACTTCAGCGTTTTGAACCCGTACGGGAGTGTACGTGGAACGAGGGCGCCCGAGGACGCCCGATCTACCTCTTGGGTGACTCGAATGCTGGGCAGTTCATCGACGCGGTCGCTGGCTGGGGCCGACCTCGATCGACCGGTCATCGCCAGCACCACCAGCAACTGTCCGTTTCTCGACGTGCACGGTGATCGAGTCGCGTAGGGGCTGAGGCGGCAAGCGAGTGCTCGGGCAGGAAGAGGTGCCGGGTGGCGCTGCGGTGCGGGTCCCCGAGGGGCTCCGGGTCGAGGCGGCAGGGTTGGGGAAGATGCCGACGACCCGGCTGCGGCGTTGGATCTCCTTGTTCAACCGTTCAAGGGGTTGGTGGAGCAGATCTTGCGCCAGTGTTCGCGCGGGTTGCGGGCGAGGTGGACCCGACACCGCTGGTGCGCGACGCCCCGGAACGCCCTCGATAGGGCCGCGAACCTCTACCAACATTGACGTTGGCAAGGGTTCGAGCCTCGTGCCACCGGTGGAGCTGAGGGGATTCGAACCCCTGGCCTTCTCATTGCGAACGAGACGCGCTACCAACTGCGCCACAGCCCCAGATGCGTAGCAAACCCTAACACCGGCCCCCGCGGCATACCGAATCGGGCACGATGGCGGCAGCGGGCCGCATACAGGCGGGGCAGCGGGTGGGGCGAGGGCCTACGGTATGGGCGTGAGCGAGCCGCATACGGAACCCGGAAGCGCCGTGCCCAAGGGGGTGCGCGATGCCAGCGAATGGGCGTGGCGCTTCCTGCTCATCGCGGCGGCACTGGCCCTGTTCGGCTTCCTCATCGGGCACTTGTCGGAGATCGTCGTGCCCATCATCGTCGCCCTGCTGCTCGCGGCCCTGCTCCACCCGCTCTTCTGGCGCCTCGACCAGCATCTGCCACGCGGGCTCGCCGCGGCCATCACCGTGCTCGGCACCCTGGCGGTGCTTTCCGGGCTGATGACCTTCGTCGGCAGCCAGTTCGCCGAGCAGCTGCCGGACATGACCGCCCAGGTCGGTGAGGGAATCGACCAGATCCGCACCTGGATCCGCGACACCTTCAATATCTCTGACAGCCAGTTCAGCGAGTACTTCCAGAAGGCCCGCGAGGCGCTCAGCAACAGCAGCAGCGACCTCGGCGGGACGGCGGCCAAGTTCGGCCTGACGGCCACGCACGTCGTCGCAGGCTTCTTCATCTCGATGTTCGCGCTCTTCTTCTTCCTGCTCGAAGGCCCGCACATCTGGGCGTGGGTGGTCCGGCTCTTCCCGCGCTCGGCTCGCGCCCGCGTCGCCTCGAGCGGCGAGATCGCCTGGGGGCAGCTGAAGGCCTTCTGCAAGGCCACCATCCTCGTCGCCGCGGTCGACGCGACCGGCATCGGCATCGGCGCCGCCATCCTGCGCGTGCCCTTCGCCAGCGGCATCGCGCTGCTGGTCTTCCTCGGAGCCTTCGTCCCCGTCGTCGGTGCCCTCATGAGCGGCATCGTCGCCGTGCTGCTGGCACTCGTCGCGCTGGGGCCGGTCCAAGCCCTGATCATGCTCGGCATCGTCATCGCCGTGCAGCAGATCGAGAGCCACGTGCTGCAGCCCTTCCTGCTCGGCCGGGCCGTGCGCGTCCACCCGCTCGCCGTGATCCTGTCCATCGCGGCCGGCGTCATCGTCTGGGGCATCGTCGGCGCCCTGATCGCCGTGCCCGTGGCGGCTGTCGTCAACGCCGTCGGGCATCACCTCCTCGCGGACGACGAACCGGCTCCGGACAAGGCCGAAGATCTGCTGCCCGCGGGCGAGCGAGCCCAGGTCGACGGCGAGGTCGCCGCAGCGGATGCCCGGGCTCGGCAGGCCGCCGCCGACGACGCGCTCGGGAGCGAGTGAGCCTCAGCCCGACAGGCGGGCGCGCTCGGCGTACTCGCTCAGGTCGGTGACATCCCCGCTGAACGGGCTGGCCACATCGTCGTCCTCGTCTCCGAGGATCTCCTCGGCCGGGACGGCCTTGGCCTTCAGCGTGTAGGTCGGGGGCGGCACCGGCACCGGGTTCCACCCTTCCGCCGCGGCCCGCGCCCGGGCGGACGCGGCCTCGGCCTCTTCGATCGCCGCCAGGTCGTAGAGGGTCTCGCGGGCAGCCGGGGTCTCTTGGACCGTCGCGGGGGCATCGGCGGTGTCATCGCCGACGGTCTCGACACGCCCGCCGGCGGTTGCCTGGGCGACCCGTGCCGGAGGCTGCGCGGCCCGACGCTGGACCGGCCGCTGGGTCGTGGTTGCGGGGCGCTGCATCGTCGGGCGGGCCGGGGCCGCGCGCCGGGCGGCGCGTTCGGCCACGACCGCGCGGCGCAGCCACCACTGGGCGCCCGCGGTCACGACCAGGGCAAGGATCGGGACCCACCAGCCGACGACACTCATCGTCGCAAGCACGAGCGTGACGAGGGTGAGTGCACCAGCGCCCAGGACGAAAAGACCTCGGGTCGCGCGACCGGCGCGGCGCCGCCCGGTGGCCGCGGGACGGCGGCCGGCGAGCCCCGAGACCGCCGTGGCGCCGAACGTGCGGGCCGCGGTCTTGGCACTGGCGGCGGCCGGGGTCGCGGCCAGGAGGGCTGCGGCACGCGTGACGGTCACCTGCCGCGGGTGCAGCCGAGTGGAGGAGACCTCGGCCCGGGCGGGTTCGGCGCGCTGGTCGCGCGCAGCACGGTCGAGGATGCGCATGGACTCCGAGAAGCGGTCGACCGATCGGGCGGTCGCCAGGTCCTCGCGCCGGCCGAGCCAGTGCTGCAGCAGGTAGGCAGCCCAAATGGCAATGACGACAAGGAAGATCAGGCTGCTCGGCTGCACGGTGACAACCGTATGAAGATTGCGCGCCGGAGCGCGGGAGGGTGGCCGGTGTGTCGGCTGTGCAGTCTCGCCGAATTCGTCTGTCGATCAGTCGGATCGCGGCAGGGTCAGCACGATCTCGTCCCGGATCGGGAGCCCGTTGTCGCCGAGCAGGGGGATCGTCGGCTTGCGCTCGCGCGCCCGGTCGATGGCTCCTGGCCGCACGTCAGTGATGACGAACCCGAGGTGTTGGTAGACGCCGAGGGCGTTCAGATTGTCGTTGGTGGTGGTCAGGACCAGGGGCAGACGGGTGTCTTCGGCGGCGTCCTCGATGAGGGCCTGACCCACCCCGCGTCCGGGGTGAACTGCTTCCAGCGCAAGGATTTCGCGTGCGCCGCCCAGGTCCCGGTAGACGAGATAACCGAGCAGCTCGCCCGCAGCGGCGGCGACGCGTGCCGGGTGGTCCCGCAGGTCGAGCAGATCATCGCCGATCGCGACCTGGGTGCTCCCCCACGCCCGCCGCCACTGGCAGGTCAGCCACGGCAGGTCCTCCGCGGTGGCCGGGCGGATGGCCACGGCGTCGCGCGGTCGTCCGGACTCGAGCCCGGCGAGCCGCGCGCGCAGGCCGCCCGGGCCGATCTCCTCGGTCGTCAGCGCGAAGGAGAGATGGTCGCACCAGGCTCCGTCGATGTGCAGATAGCGCGGCCGGATGCACTCGGAGCGAAACCCCAGCTTGTGCACCACCGCCAGGGAGGCGACGTTCTCCGGCCGGATGTTGATCTCGATCCGGTGCAGGCCGGCGGCGGCGATCGCGTAGTCACCGGCGACGGCGACCGCCAGCGGCGCGATGCCCCGGCCGGCGAACTCGCGCCCCACCCAGTAGCCCATCGTGCACGACCGGAAGGCGCCGCGGACGATATTGCTGACGTTGAGCTGCCCCGCGAGGGCTCCGTCCACGGTGAGGGCGAACGGCAGGAGCGACCCGGCGCGGGCCGCGGCCTTCTGCTCGCTCAGCAGGCTGGTGAAGGAGACCGTGCGCGGTATGCCGTCGGGGCTCGTCGGATCCCACGGCCGCAGCCAGTCGGTGTTGGCCGCGCGCAAGAGCACATAGTCCTCGCGGTCCTTGCGGCCCAGGGGCCGCAGGCCCAGCTGTCCGCCATCCGCCAGCGTGGCCGCGAGGTCCACCGGCCACAGCCGCGAGCGCACCTAGTGATCGCCCCCGCGCAACTGCTCGACGAGGTGCCCCAGGATCGGTGCGATCACGCGCAATCCGTCCCGCACCCCACCGGTGGACCCGGGCAGGTTGACGACGATGCACCGTCCGGCGAGCCCGGCGGTGGCACGCGAAAGCATCGCTCCCGCAACGCCGTTCGCGAGGCCGTCAGCCCGGATGGCCTCGGCGATGCCGGGGATCTCGCGAGTCAGGACGGAGCGGGTGGCTTCCGGGGTGAGATCGGTCGGCGCGCAGCCGGTGCCGCCGGTGGTGATCACCAGGTCGTATGCCGTGACGGCCTCCCGCAGCGCCGTCGCCACCGCGTCGCCGTCGGGCACGACGACGGTCGGTGCGACCAGTGCGCCCCAGGACTGCAGGGTCTCGGCGATGATGGGCCCGCCCCGGTCCGGGTAGACGCCGCTGTAGGCCCGGGTCGAGGCCGTGATCGCGACGGCCCGGACGCCCCGGAGCGGCGGCGGGCGATCCTGAGCGGTGTCGGTCACGGCATCTCCTGGCTCGGCTGCGGACGAGTTCGTCCTGTCTCGGTGGGGGTTTCGGCCCAACCGCCGGACCGGCCGCCGGACTTGGCGGTGACCCGGATGTCGGTGATCCGGCCATGCTTGTCGATGGCCTTGACCATATCGATCACCGTCAACGCCGCCACGGCGACGGCCGTCAGCGCCTCCATCTCGATGCCGGTCCGATCAGCGGTCCGGACGCTCGCCCGGATGTCCACGCCGTCGTCAGCGACCGTGAGGTCGACCTCGACGGCATGCACCGCGATCGGATGGGCGAGGGGGATCAGGTCAGGGGTCCGTTTCACGGCCTGGATGCCGGCGATCCGGGCCACGGCGAGGGCATCTCCCTTGGCGACCGCGCCATCACGCAACGCAGCAACCGCCTTCTCCGACAGCAACACTCGGCCGGCAGCCGCGGCCTCGCGCGCCGTCACGGCCTTGGCCGAGACATCGACCATGTGGGCGCTGCCGTCGGCGCGGACGTGGGTCAGTCGCAGCTCGTTCATGGGATCGGCCCGGGGTCGGAGAGCAGCCAGACCTCGACCTCGTCACCGGCCGCGAGCGACTCGGCGTCCGCGGGCACGATCACGAGGCTGTTGGCCCGCACCAGATCGGCAACGAAGTGCGACCCTTGTCCCACAACAGGATTGACAACCCACGCACCGCCTTCGGGGGTCGTCACCGCCCTCGCGATCTGTGTCTTGCCGCGAGGTGAGGTGAGTGCGTGGCCCATGACACCGGTGACGACGCGCCGCTCGTGCGTGCCGCCCATCATCGCCTCCAGGGCCGGCGCGACGAACACCTCGAAGGACACGAACGACGAGACCGGATTGCCGGGCAGCGCGAACACCGGCACCCGGTGCTCCCCGAAGAGGCCGAACCCCTGCGGTTTGCCCGGCTGCATCGCCACCTGCACGAACTCGATGCCGTGCTCGCGCAACGCCGCCTTGACGACGTCGTAGGCCCCCATGCTCACGCCGCCACTGCTGACGATGGCGTCGCACTCCGACGCGAGATCCTCGATCAGGCCGACGAACGCCTCGGGCTCGTCCCCGGCGGCGACGGTCGCGACGACCTCGGCGCCGCGGCTGCGGCAGGCCGCCGCCAGCATCACCGAGTTCGACTCGTGGATCTGCCCGGGAGACAACGGTTCTCCGGGCGGGATGAGTTCGTCGCCGGTGGAGACGATCGCCACGCGCGGGCGCGGCCGGACGGGCAGGGTGGGGTGGCCGGTCGCGGCGGCCAACGCCAACGTCCGGGCGTTGACGCGCGTCCCTGCCGGGATGACCAGCGCACCCTGCGCCACGTCCTCGCCCGCGGTGCGGATGGAGCGGCCGTGGGGGACGGCGGCATACACCTGCACCACGTCGAGGCCGCCGTCGGTGGCCTCGACCATGACGACGGCGTCCGCGCCCGCCGGCAGCATGGCCCCGGTCATGATGCGGACCGCCTGTCCCGCGCGGACCGTCACGGAGCCGGCGTCGGCGCCGGCCGCCACTTCCCCGACCACGGTGAGGGTGGCCGGCCCCTCGGGGGAGGCGCCGGCGACATCGGCGGCGCGCACGGCATACCCGTCCATCGCCGAATTGTCGAAACCCGGCAGCGCGACGCGGGCCACGACGTCGGCCGTCGTGATCAGGCCGAGGCACTCCGCCAGCGGCACCTCGGCACCGGCGCGGGGCGGCAGCGCGGCGAGGATCGCTTCGCGGTGCTCAGAGACCGATCGCATTGCGCCTCATAGGGTTCCGGTCAGCGTGGCGCCGTCGGGGATGACGCGCGGCTCCCCGCTGATCGTCACATCGCCGACGCAGGTCACGTGCGCGCCGAAGGTCGCGTCCGCGTCGACGGTCAGGCTGGTGCACTCACGCATCCCGGGCACACCCTGGGGGAACCGCGCGAGATAGTCGGGCACGAACTTGTAGGGCTTGCCCAGCGAGATGGCCGGCTCCGGGTGAGTGATGCGCGAGACGAGGTTGGCGTCGGCGTCGAGGTCGAAGATGTCGGACTGCACCAGCAGCAGCTCGTTGGTCGACTTGACCGGGCGGAACCGCTTGCGCGGCACCGCGATCGCCTGCGAACCGGGGAAGACCTCGATCGCCGCGCCCATGGCCGACTCGATCTGGATCACCGGAGTCGAGGAGGGGTCGGTCGGGTCGACGGTCTTGCGGTTGACGATGACCGGCAGCGGCACCAGCCCCCCGGAGCGCTCCATCAGCGCGGCCAGCTCGTCGAGGTCGACCCAGAGGTTGTTGGCGTGGAAGAGGGTGTGGCGGGTGTTGTCCTGGAAGTGCTCGTCCTCCCCCGGGACGACCATCGCGCTGTCGCGCAGGATCAGTTGGTCGTCGCGGGTGCGGACGGCGAGGTGGCCGCCTTTGCGGTCGTTGGCCGTGCGCTCGCACACCTCGGCGGCGTAGGGGATGTCGTTCGCCAGCAGCCAGGCCGCGATGTCGGGGTCGCACGTCGCCCCGAGGTTGTCCGCATTGGACAAGAACGCGTAGCGGATCCCCCTCTGCCGCAGCGCATCCAGCAGGCCGGTCCCCTGCAGCGACACATAGACGTCACCATGTCCGGGCGGGCACCACTCCAGCTCCGGGTCGGCCGGCCACGAGACCGGCTCGAGCGTGTCGGCGGTCAGCTTGGGCTCGGCGTTCTGGATGAAGTCGAGCGGCAACCCCGCCACCGGCAGGTCGGGATAGGCCGCCAGGATCTCCAGCGACTCCTCTCGCGTGCGGAAGGAGTTCATCAGCAGCAGGGGCAGGTCGACGGCATACCGCTGCCGCAGCGCGAGCGTCTGCTGGGCGATGATGTCGAGGAAGGTCAGCTCCCCGCGCACCTTCAGCGCCGTCTTCGGCCCCGACAGGCCCATGCTCGTGCCGAGCCCACCGTTGAGCTTGATCACGACGACCTTCGCGAGCGCCGCGCGGCGGTCCGCCTCGCTGGCCGCGACCCCCTCGAGGGGGGTGACATCGGTCAGGGGCGCGATCGTGGATTCGGGGATCAGCCCCTGCTCCCCCGACTCGAGCATCCGATAGAAGCGGTCGAAGGTCGCGATCGCCGCCGGCGAGGCGCCTCGCTCGGCCATGGCGGTGGTCGCGTGCGCGAGTCCGGCATCACTCATACCCGCCAGCCTAGTAATGCATGGGCCGGTATCCGGACCCGCCTACGCTGGCCATCATGGGGCTGAGCGTGAAACAACAGGTGCGCGCCCAGCGGCGCGCGGCGCGCCGGGCCATCGCCGCGACCCGCGACCTGGCGGCGGACGGGGAGGCGCTCGCGCGGCATACCCTCGCCCTCGCCGACGACCTGGCGATCGGCCCCGGGGAGGTAGTGACGGCATACGAAGCGCTGCCCGCCGAACCCCAGACGCAGGCGGTATGCCGCGCCCTCGCCCAGCGGGGTGTGCGCGTGATCGTGCCGATCACCCTGGCGAGCTTCGATCTGGACTGGCACGAGCTGGACGATCCGGACCGGACCCCGCTGGGTCTCGACGCCGTCGCCGCCTGCCGGCTGCTCCTCATACCCGGCCTCTCCGTCGACCGCCACGGAACCCGGATGGGGCAGGCTGGCGGCTGTTACGACCGGGCCCTCCCGCGCGCCCGGCCGGACGCGGTGGTCGTCACGCTGCTGCATCCGGGTGAGTTCCTCGACGCCACGCTGCCCGCGGACCGCTGGGATCAGCCGGTGGATGCCGTGGTGACCGCGGACGGGCCGGCGTGGACGAGACACGGTCAGCGGCACCGACCCTGACAGGATGGGGGCCACCGCCCAGACTCCGAGAGAGAGGCACCGATGCTCCCCCTCGCCGGCGACGCCCAAACGGGCTTCACCCTGGGCGAGTTGACGACGGCGCTGCTGGTCGGTTCGCTGACGCTGATCGTGTGCGTCGTGGCCATCCGGCTGTCCAACCGGACCGGGCTGCCGTCGCTGCTGATCTATCTGGGCATCGGTCTGCTGATCGGCGAGAACGGTCTGGGCATCCGGTTCGAGGACGAGCAGCTCACGCTGGTGCTCGGGTATGCCGCGCTCGTCCTCATCCTCATCGAGGGTGGCCTCACGACCCGCTGGGAGGGCATCAAGGACTCCATCGCCCCCGCCGGCCTGCTGGCGACGCTGGGCGTCGGGGTGTCCGTGGCCGTGGTCGCCGTGGCGGCGCACTTCATCCTCGGCTGGTCCTGGAACGCCGCCCTGCTCGTCGCGGCGATCGTCTCCTCGACCGACGCGGCGGCGGTCTTCTCCGTGCTCCGATCGGTGCCCTTGCCGCGACGGCTCACCGGGATGCTCGAAGCCGAGTCCGGATTCAACGACGCCCCCGTTGTCCTGCTCGTGAGCGCGCTCGCCCTCGCCGCCGCCAATCCCGGCGAGGCACACAGTCCGTGGGCGATCCTCGGGCTGGCGGCGACCGAGTTGGCCGGTGGTGCGGTGATCGGGCTGGTGGTCGGGTATGCCGGGGGGCAGCTGATGCGCCGCAGCGCGGCCGGGAGTTCGGGCCTGTTCTCGATCGGCGTGATCGCCGTGGCCGTGCTGGCGTATGCCGCGGCCGCGTCCCTCCACGCGTCGGGCTTCCTGGCCACATATCTCGCCGCGCTCGTGCTCGGCAACCTCGGGCTGCCGCACCAGCCGGCGGTGCACGCGTTCGCCACGGCCGTGGGCTGGCTCGCGCAGATCGGGCTGTTCGTGCTGCTGGGTCTGCTCGCCTCCCCCGCGGGGTTCGCCGAACAGCTGGTGCCGGCGCTGGTCGTCGGTCTCGTGCTGCTGCTCCTCGCCCGCCCGCTGTCGGTCGCGGCATCAGTGTCGTGGTTCGGGTTCAGCCTGCGGCAACAGGCGTTCTTGTCGTGGGCGGGCTTGCGTGGGGCCGTGCCGGTCGTGCTCGCGACGGTGCCGGTGATCGAGCGGGCACCCAATGTCGACTGGATCTTCGACCTGGTCTTCGTGCTCGTCGTCATCTTCACGTTGCTCCAGGCGCCGACGCTGCCGTGGGTGGCGCGCCGGCTCGGCGTGACCGAGGCGCACCGCACCCGGCAGCTGACGGTGGAGTCCACGCCGGTGGAGGAACTGAACGCGTCCCTGCTGACCGTCGATGTCGGGCCGACGTCGATGCTGCACGGGGTGGCCGTCTTCGAGCTGCGGCTGCCGGTCGGCGCCGATGTGACGCTGATCCTGCGCGACGGGCACAACATCGTCCCGACCCCGCGGACCAAGATCCACCACGGCGACCAGCTCCTCGTCGTGACGACCGACGCCCAACGCTCCCGGGTCGAGGAGCTCATGCGCGCGATTAGTGAGGGCGGCCGGCTGGCGGAGTGGACGAAAAAAGCCCGGCTCAAGGTGCGCAAGCGCCCCGGGCGCCCGGCGACCTTCGGTTGAGCGGTGGGAATGCCGTGGCACGGGCTCGCCTTATCATGAGGTAGTCAATGCCGCCGGGTCCGCGACGGGTCGGCGCCTGGTCTTTCGGAGGACTTCGTTGCCCACGTATGCCTATGCCTGCGCCGATTGCGGCCACGCCTTCGACATCGTCCAGTCCTTCAGCGACGACTCGCTGACCGTGTGCCCCGAGTGTGAGGGCCGGCTGCGCAAACAGTTCAACGCCGTGGGCGTGGTGTTCAAGGGCAGCGGGTTCTACCGCACCGACTCCCGCTCGAGCAGCACCAGTTCCGTGCCCTCCTCCGGCGGGTCGTCCTCCGGCTCCTCTTCCAGCTCCTCTTCGGGCGGCTCGTCCGGCAGCGGTGACTCCTCATCGTCGTCGAGCGCGTCCTCCTCGAGCACGTCGTCCACACCCACGAAGTCCACCTCGGCGGTATCCACAGGCTCCTAGGCCCCGCTTCCCCGGATGTGCGCGCGGCCGTAAGGTCGCGGCATGACGGCAAACGACCAGCAGGCGGAGATCGGGGTCATCGGCGGCTCCGGGTTCTACTCCTTCTTCGAAGGCGCCCCGCACCATCGGGTCGAGACGCCGTTCGGGGCGCCGAGCGACGAGATCGCGATCGCGGACCTCGGCGGGCGCCGGGTCGCATTCGTCGCCCGCCACGGCGCCCACCACCAGTTCGCCCCCCACCGGGTCAACTACCGCGCAAATCTCTGGGCGCTGCGCAGCCTCGGGGTGCGGCAGGTGCTTTCGCCGTGCGCGGTCGGATCGTTGCGGCCCGAGCTCGGGCCGGGATCGCTCGTCGTGCCCGACCAGGTGGTCGATCGGACCTCGGGGCGGGCCCACACGGTCTATGACGAGCCGGGACCTGTCGTCCACGTCAGTTTCGCCCACCCCTACTGCGAGCGGGGGCGCGCTGCCGTGTTGTCCGCGGTGCGCGAGGACGGACGCCTGTCCGCCACGGACGGCGGCACGCTGGTCGTCGTAGGGGGTCCGCGGTTCTCCAGCGCCGCGGAGTCCCGGATGCACCAGGCCCAGGGTTGGTCCATCGTGGGCATGACGGCCATGCCGGAGGCGGCGCTGGCCCGCGAGCTGGCGATGTGCTTCACGACGGTGGCGCTCGTAACGGATCACGACGCGGGCATCGACGGGGTGCCGGCGGTCAACCATGCCGACGTGCTCACCGTGTTCGCGCAACACATGCAGACCCTCAAGGACGTCTTGCGGTCGGCGGTCGCCACCCTGCCACCGCACGAACCCGACGAGAGCGCCACCTGCCCGTGCCGGCGCGCCCTCGACGGCCTGAAGCTGCCTTTCGAGCTGCCCTAGACGGAGGCCATCGTGCTCTCACCGACCAAGACCAAGGGCAAGCTGATGGCGCCCGACTCCCCGTTCGCCCCGGTCATCGGGGCCGGACGCCGGGCGGCCTGGCGCCGGACCCTGCTGCGCCGGATCGCCGCCCTGTTGATCCTCGCCGCCGGGCTTGCGCTGCTCATCCTGCGCCCGGGGGCGGACGGGGTCCCGGCGGCCGCGCCCACGCCCTCGGCGAGCGCGACCGAGGAGGCGGGTGGGGTCGGCATACCCGGCCTCGACCTGCCGGGCGGCGGCGACGACCCGGTGCCGACCGCCCCGGCCACCCCACGCACCTCGGCGCTGGGCGCTACCGCGCTGCCCGAAGACCGGGTCGGGGTGGTCCTGCCGGTGCCCGCCGCGCTCGCGGTGCGGCTGCGGCCCGGAGACACGGTCGATCTGTATGCCGCGGGCGCCCGCAAACCGATGGCCCGTGACGCCGAGGTCGTCGACGTGACACGCCCGGGCGAGGGGTCCGGCACCGATCCCGCGACCGGCGCGTCCCCCGGTGGCGAGGCGAGTGTCTTCCTCGCCATCGACAGCGCCGATGTCGAGCACGTCTCCGCAGGCCAGCGCGCCTCCAGCGCCGGATCGCCGATGCTCGTCGTCCTGGCGAGCCGGGCCTCGGACCAAGCGCGCAGAATCCCTTAGGCGGCCGCGTCGCGCGCCCGTGGGGGCCGGGCCGACGGGACATTACTCCGGATTTCCACTATCCTCTTCGGTGGCCCGTTTCCGGGCCCGGTGCCTCCCAATGTGTGACGGCGCCCAGACTCCCTAAGTATAAGGACACAGAGAATCCCATGAAGGGTTTCAAGGACTTTATCCTGCGCGGCAACCTCATCGAGCTTGCCGTCGCGTTCGTCATGGGCACGGCGTTCGCCGCGGTCGTGACGGCGTTCACCGAGATCATCATCGAAGGCCTGGCCAAGGCCGGCGGGGCCCCGAACTTCGACGACTGGAAGCCGGGCGGTTGGACCTCGGTGGGGCCGTTCCTCACCGCCCTCGTCGCCTTCCTGATCATCGGGTTCATGCTCTACTTCTTCGTCGTCAAGCCCTACGAGGCCGCCCGCGACCGCTTCCTCGCCGAGGACGAGCAGGTCGCCGACGAGATCTCCCTGCTCACCGAGATCCGCGACGCGCTGACCCGCCGCTGACTCACCCCGCCTACCGCGCTAGGCACCGATAACCGCCGAAGGGCGGGTGGAAGCCTCCCTTCCACCCGCCCTTCGCCGTGCCCCGACCCACCTCCGTCGAGATGTCGATTCCGCCCCATCGAGATGGCAATTCGTGCCACCCGCCACATCCGGTGCAGCGTCACTCCCAGTGCGGGGGGCGGTTCTCCTGCAACCAACGGTCGTGCGCCGGGTCGCCTCCGGAGGCGGGGCGCTCGCCCCAGCCGGCGTCGGTGTCGTCGCGCGTCTGCTCGGGGCGTCCGGTTGCGGCGGGTTGGTCTGCGGCACCGTCAGCGGCCCTTCCCGTCGCCGGGCGGCTGGCGCGCCGGGCCCCTTTGCCGGTGATCGGTCCGGTGCGCATGTCACCGGCCGCCATCCGCTCCATCGCCGCCACGATGCGGGCCTCCTCGCGCGCCGGGTCTCGGAACAGGTCGACGGTCAGGATGCGTAGCGGGCGCCAGCCGAGGCGCCGAAGCTGTTCTTGCACAAGGCGATCGCGCATCCGGTTGCCCCCGAGAGCGGCATACGCGGGTCCGTCGATTTGGACGGCCAGCGCGACCGGGCCACGGGTGAAGGGGTCGCGCACGGCGAGGTCGACCATCCCGGGGGCGACGCCCTCGCGCACGCGCAGACCACGGCTCTTCAGTCGGCGGGCAAGGTCGCGGGTCAGTGTGGACTCCGAGGTCGTGGTCACCTTCGGCCGGTCGTTCGCCAAGAGATCGGCAAGGATCCGCGCGCCGAGGCGAGCCGGACCGTCGCCGGCCGCGTCCGCCAGCTTCGCCGCGTCGAGGGTATGCAGCACGGTCTGGCGAGCCCGGGCCCGCGTCAGTGCCGCGGTGAGCAGTCGGGCGCCGGCGGCGCCGGCGACCAGGTCGGGGGTCTGCTGTCCGAGGACCACGATCGCCGCGTCCCGCACGACACCGGTGGCGTGGGCGGCGTCGAGGACGACCAGGGCTTCTCCGCCTTGCTCGCCGAGGAAGTCGGCGACACTCGGGTCGGTCGTTGCGCGGATCCCGTCCCGAATGCGTTGCGCGAGTTCGGGATCGACGGTCAGGACGGCCAGCGACTCCTTCGCCTGCAGACGCGCGTGCGTCACGACGGCGCGCACCGCCTGCGCGACGAGGCCGTGGTCGTGCTCGGTGACCGGAGCGGCCTCGACCCGGACCACCCCGGTGTCGGAGGGCGAGGGAAAGGTCCGCAGTTCGGGGTATGCCGCGGCGACCGGCGACTCGGTCAGGCGCTGGTCCCGGCTGCGGTAGTGCCACGCAAAGCGGTGCACCGGCCACACCGCCGCCGCCTCGGTCAGCAACGACGAAGAGGGCGAGCCCTTGGCCGCCGCGCCGCCGGCGGTTGCCGTGAAGAAGGTCGGCCCGGGCAGGTGCGAGTCGCCGACGACGACGGCCTGGTCGGCGCGGGCAAGCGCGCTGATCCCGTCTTCGGTGGCGAGCGCCTGCGCATCGTCGATGATCACGACGTCGAAGTGCGCCTTGCGGGACAGGTACAGACCGACGGTGTGCGGACTGCAGACGCAGATGAGGGGCTTGCCCTCGCCGCGTTCGGCGATGATGCCCGCTGCCGCGGCTCGTTGCAGCGCGCGATCGTTCTCGCGGAAGCGGGTGACGGCTGCGCGGACAGCGTCCCCGGTGACCCGGGCATACCCACTGTCCGATGCGGTCGTCTGCGCGAGCACCGATGCGAGCCAAACGAATTCGGTCTCTGCGGCCACGTGCTCCGGGGACAGCCGGCGCGCGGCGAGGTCTTCGATCAGCTCGCCCAACCCCGCAGTCCGGGCCGCGTCCAGATCGTCCGTGACGGCCGGCAGGACCTCGAGCCGGCTGCGTTGGGCGGAGAGGTCCGCGGCCCGGGCAGCCAGCTGCGGCAACCGCTCCGCGAGCAGGTCGGGATGGCCACGCAACCGCTCGCCGAGGTAGCTCGCGTGCGCGGCGAGCTTGTCGTGTGCCTCGCGGGCCCGCCCGAGCCCCGCTACCTGTCCCGGCATGATCTGCGAACCGCGGACCTGCTGCCAGACCGGGCGCGCTTGCAGTGCCGAGTGCAGCAGGGGGTCGACGTCGTGGTGCGGCGCGCCCGGACGCAAGAGCGCCTTGACCGCGCGTCCGTGCCGCCACCGCTCGAAGGTGCCACCGGAGGTGTGGGCGGTCCACTCCTCCAAGGGCGCGTCGAAGACCCCGAGACGGAAGACCTCAAGGACCTGCCCGATCCGGGCCATCTCGGCGATGAAGGCACCGTGCTGGCCGAGGGTGCGCAGCGGCGGCACGCTGACCCCGGCGAATACCTCGGTGAACACCGCGTCGAATTGGGCCAGACCGCTCGCGCCCAGGGCCTTCGCCGCGAGCCGAGCGCGCTCGGCGTCCTCGTCGGTGCGGATCGCGGCACCCCACCACGGGTCGGCCGGCTCCTCGCCCGAGGGCCACGCCCCGCGCTCGGCGACGCCGCGCAGGGTCGTCATCCAGCGCTCCGCCTCCGCCGGACCGAGCGCCCCCAGGTGCGGGCCGCTGAGCCGGATCTTGGATCGCGGAGGCTCGGGCGCCTCGCAGACGGCCGCGATGCGTTCCTGGATCTCATCGACACTGAGCGACCAGGGCTCCCGGCCGCGATGCATCCGCGCCACATGTTCGCTGAGTTCGCGCCCCGCCGAGGTCCAGGCCGATTGCACCTGGGACGCGCGCGCGAACTGGCTGGGCCGATGGGCCGCAGGCGCTGACCCGGTGCCAGGTTCACGCACCAGGCTGCCGAGGCCGCAGTGGACCAGGCGGCCCGTCACAGCGGAGCGCGAATCGGCGGCGGCGGCCACCACGAGCGTCGACCGACCACTGCGGGCCAGGTCAGCGGCGATACAGACGATGGTCTGGGACTTGCCCGTCCCGGGCGGGCTGTCGATGACGATCGACTCACCGGCCCGGACCGCCTCGATGGCAGCGATCTGGCCGGGGTCGGCATCGAGGACCGTGACGAGTTCAGGGTCCGCCGGTTCGTGAGTGCGGCCCGGCGCCGGCCCGGTCGCGGCGCCGCGCACCAGCGTGTCGAGGAGGGGGTGCTCCTCGAGGGCGGCGGCGACCCGGGTGAAATCGGACACGGCGGGGAGTTTCGCGTAGGGGAATGTGGTGATCCACATGTCCCGTGCGATCGACCAACCCGGCGGCCCTGGCCAGGACCGGCCCAACGCCTCATACGCTGCAGCCGGGTCGAACCCGCTGGGGCGCATCGACATTCGCACCAGATCGTCGAACGGTAGGTCGGTGCCGCCGACGCTCTCGAGGAAGCCACGGAGGGCCGGGTTGAACTCTGCTTCGCCGGTGAGGACGACCCGGAACTCCTGCTGCGCGGGGCTCTCCGGGATCAGTTCGAGACGCCGCAGGAAGACCGGCGCGTTGGGCTTCGGTCCGCGCCGCTCGGTCCACGTGGCGCGACCGATGGCGAGGTAGCAGCCGGGAACCCCGCGCTCGCGCGCGAGTTCCTGCTCCTTGGCCCGGATGGCCCGCGCCTTGCTGATGGCCCGCTGCTGCGTCGCGCTCTCGCGATACAGCTCGCTGAGCAGGGTGTCTTTGCTGGCAAGGAGCTTGGCCAGCCCACCCGGGTGAGCGTGGGTGACGTCGAGGACGATCGCCTGGTCCGACCACAGCAAGGTGTTGGGTCCGAACTGCTGCACGATCTCCGCGCGCAGGCGCGAGACCTGCTGCGCCGCCGCCTCCGGCGAGCCGGGTGTCGGGGCGGGAACGGCGGTCACGGCAGAAGGCTAATCCACCGTGCGACCAGCTCCGGCGCCGCGTTCGGCGGAGAGGGCCATCGCGGCCAGGATCATGATCGCGGCAGCCCCGGTCAGGGCGATGTGAGCGAGCCAGGCGTAGCCCCAGTGCTGCACGACGATGCCGGCGACCACGCCCCCGGCGGCAGCCGTCAGCCCCATGACGAGGTCGGCCAGGCCCTGTCCGCCGGGGCGCTCGGCCACCGTCAGCGGGCCGACGAGCAAGGTCGAGCCACTGACGAACGCCGCCGACCAGCCGAGCCCCAGCAGGAAGAGCGCCACGGTCAGCAACGCCGAGAAGCCGGCCTCCGACAGTCCCGCAAGGATCGCGGCCACCACGAGGATGAGCCCGCCGGTCAACGCGACGGGCGGGGCGCCATACCGGTCGACGCCCCAGCCCATCACCGGCGCGAAGGCGAACATCCCGAGGATGTGCCCGCTGATGACGAAGCCGACGACGGCGAGGCTCGCGTGGCCGTGCACCAGGTGGATCGGCGTCATCACCATCACCCCGACCATCACGACGTGCGCGAGCGCCATCACCCCGATCCCCAGCGCCGCGGCCGGGTGCCGGCGGATCGCCGCGAACCCGCGGCCGACCGACCCCTTCTGATGCTCGTACTCCTCCCCCGCCAGGGTGCGGGACAGCAGCAGCGGGTCGGGCCGCAACAGCCAGGTCATCACGAGCGCCGCCAAGGTCAATGTCACCGTGCTGATGACGAACGGGCCGGCGAGGACCTCCAGGCCGAGCGTTCGGGCCAGCGGCGCCGCCGGCCCGGCGAGATTCGGGCCGAACACCGAACCGACCGTCGTGACCCACACCACGAGGGACAGGTCACGCCCACGCCGTTCGGGCAGGGCGAGGTCGGCGGCGGCATACCGGGCGGCGCTGTTGGCCGCCGTCGCCGAGCCCAGCAGCGCCGACCCGAGGAGGAAGAGGGCGAAGGATGAGATGGCCGACGCCGTGACGATCCCGAGGGCTCCGAGGGCGGCCACGACATACGCCATGGTCAGAGAGGATCGGCGCCCAAGCCGGTGGGCGACGGCGGCGATCGGCAGCGCGAGCAGCGCCGACCCCAGGGTTTGAAAGGTGCCACCGAGGCCCGCGAGGTCGGTGCGGCCGCTGATGCGTTCTGCCAGAAGGGAACCCACCGTCGCACCGGCCGCGAGACCGACCCCGCCGAGGACCTGGGTGAGCATGAGAGTGCGGACGGTATGCCGCTGCGCCTGGGCACGATCCATGACCATCTGCACCGGCCTCACCCTATGGGGTGCGCTCCCCGACTTCGCACCACCCGTGACGAATGTCAGGTGCAGGTCGTGACGGAGCGCAGGGAGCGTGGCCGTGCCGACGGGCGACAGTTCTGGTCATGACCACCACGCAAATCCAGCACAGGGCACAATCGGCCACCGCTTCCCCGGCCATCTCCTTGACCGAGGCGCTGGTGCGTGGCGCCCTAGCCGCACTCCTCGATCTGGAGCCCGATCTCGAGGTCGCCGGGGAGGCAGCCTCGGGCGAGGAAGCCGTCGATCTGGTCCGCCGCGTGCGGCCCGACGTCGTCCTGATGGATGTCGACATGCCGGGCATGGACGGCATCGACGCGGCCAAGGCCATCCACGAAAGCGGATCCGCGACACGGATTCTCATCGTCACGACCTATGGCCGGCCGGGGTTCCTGCGGCGCGCCATGCAAGCCGGCGCGTCTGGCTTCGTCGTCAAGGACGCCCCGGCGCGGCAGCTCGCCGACGCCGTTCGCCGCGTCCATCAAGGGCTCCGCGTCGACCCCACCCTCGCCACCGACTCCCTCCTCGTCGGAGAATCGCCACTCACCGCCCGCGAAGCCGACGTCCTGCGCAGCGTCCTCGACGGTGGCTCGATCGCCGATATCGCTGCCGCCGTTCATCTTTCGGAAGGGACGGTGCGCAATCACCTCTCGAGCGTCATCACGAAGACCCATGCGCGCAATCGTGCTGACGCAGCCCGCATCGCGGCTGAGAACGGTGGCTCTGACACCAGGCCTCCAGAGTGTTGTCGAAGAAGACCCGCTCGAGCGCGGACTTCGGCAGCAGTTCCGCCTCACTGCTCGAACGTCGTCACGGTTCTCGGGCTGGGGTTGTGCATCGGCTACGGGCTGTTGGTGGTCTCGCGCTTTTCGCGAGGCCCCGGTGAGATCACGCTCCCGGGAGCACGCGTCATACGGCAAGGTAAAGCACATGCCCGCCGACCTGCACCCCAACTTCCAATCGCAGTACGACGCCGTCATCGCGCGGAACCCCGGTGAGCCGGAGTTCCACCAGGCGATCTACGAGGTCATGCTCAGCCTCGCCCCCATCGCCGGCGAGCGTCCGGAGTATGCGCAGTGGTCGATCCTCAAACGCATCTGCGAGCCGGAGCGGCAGATCATCTTCCGGGTGCCGTGGGTCACCGATGACGGCGAGGTGCGGATCAACCGCGGCTATCGGGTCGAGTTCAACTCGGCCCTCGGCCCCTACAAGGGCGGATTGCGCTTCCATCCCTCGGTCAACCTGTCGATCATCAAGTTCCTCGGGTTCGAGCAGACCTTCAAGAACTCGTTGACCGGTATGCCGATCGGCGGCGGCAAGGGCGGGTCGGACTTCGACCCCAAGGGCTGCTCCAATGCCGAGATCATGCGCTTCTGCCAGTCGTTCATGACCGAGCTATACCGGCACATCGGCGAGTACACCGACGTCCCAGCCGGCGACATCGGTGTGGGCGGACGCGAGCTGGGCTACCTGTTCGGTCAGTACAAGCGGATCACCAACCGATACGAGTCCGGCGCGCTGACCGGCAAGGGATTGACGTGGGGCGGCTCGCGGGTGCGGACCGAGGCCACGGGCTATGGCACGGTCTTCTTCGCCCAACAGATGCTCGGCACCCGCGGCCAGTCCTTCGACGGCAAGCGGGTCGTCGTGTCCGGCTCGGGCAATGTCGCGATCTATGCCATCGAGAAGGTGCACCAACTCGGCGGCACCGTGATCGCGTGCAGTGACAGCGACGGCTATGTCGTCGACGAGGCCGGCATCGATCTCGACCTGCTCAAGGACATCAAGGAGGTCAGGCGGGGCCGGCTGACCGAGTATGCCGATCAGCGCGACAGCGCCCGGCATGTCAGCGGCGGGTCCTTGTGGGATGTGCCGTGCCAGGTCGCCCTCCCCTGCGCCACCCAGAACGAACTTCCGGCGGCAGGCGCGAAGACGTTGCTGGACAATGGCGTCGAGCTGGTCGCCGAGGGCGCGAACATGCCGTCCACTCCCGAAGCGATCGGGCTCTTCCAGGAGGCGGGCATCCTGTATGCGCCGGGCAAAGCATCCAACGCCGGCGGCGTCGCCACCAGCGCCCTGGAGATGCAGCAGAACGCCAGCCGCGACTCCTGGAATTTCGAGGACACCGAGGCCCGCCTCGAGCAGATCATGACCGACATCCACGCGGTCTGTGTCGCCACGGCAGAGGAGTTCGGCCACCCCGGCGACTACGTGGTCGGCGCCAACCTCGCCGGCTATATCAAGGTCGCGGACGCCATGGTCGCCTTGGGGGTGATCTAGGAGACTGCTGAACAAGGTGCCTGGCGGCGGGTGGATCGCCACCAGTGATTTGCGCCGTCGTGCGGCATGTGGTCAGCACCGGAGTGCGACAACGGGGTCGGTCCACCCGCCTGAGTTCATCGT